>PVMS01069818.1_pt1 | contig 11859 bp, 11 predicted proteins | sample 1853461 | NCBI WGS metagenome assembly PVMS01 (sample SAMN08582032, study PRJNA380276) | Marine sediment metagenome, whole genome shotgun sequencing project. | isolation source: ocean sediment barecode stripped | collected 2017
AAAGTATGCAGCGGCAACTGATCCCTGGGTTATAAGAACAGACTCATCCATAGCGCAGCCCAGTGGGTCGAAGGCAACAAGTTTATCTCCGCCTTCGGTTTCAACTTCAAGAAGTCCACCATTGGGTAATGTTTCAATATGTTTTGACGACCAAATCTGGCCGATTACTTTTCCACGTATCATTGAGAATTCCTCTCGATCTTGAGTCCCCGGCGACGAATTTCATCGTTCGCCAGAGGGGTGAAAAAAACGTTCTTCCCTACATTTAAACTGGTTGTGTCTCCAGCTAACCTGGAGATATCTTTCTCCGTGACAAGCCCCTTTTGAAAAAGAATAGTGTTCGAAACAGTAGATTGTTGCGGACGGGCAGGCTGATTGTTGTCACCTTTGTTACCATCAAGAGTAAATTTAATTTTACCGGATCGAAGGTCGGTTTTGAGGTCGCGCGTTTGGGCAATTTCCAGCACCCGTAGTGCAAATGCATTCAGATCACCGTTGCTACGGATTGAGACACTTTCGATATGATTTCCATGGCCAGATGTATCCACGTAGCTTTCCAGCTCCTCAAGAAGAATCTGCCTGATTAATGAGCGGATATCAGACATCAGGAGGCCCCGATACTATACAAAGTGTCTTCAGCAGCCTGTTTGGCATTTCGGACCTCTGCTTCATCGCCGGCGAGATATAAACGTCCATTGGCGCCAATCATTCGATAGTCGATTACTTTAATATTGGCTGCTTTCTCGGCTTCATTGCTGGCAAGAATCGCATATGACGCAGACTGGCATTCAAGCAGGTACAGACTATCACCTCCCAGGATCATAGAGCCCAGCTTGTTGCGGTTTATCAGGAACGCATGCTGGGGATCGATGCGGGTAACGATTCGCGAAGCCAGAATCTTTGGCGCTGAAGCGTCTTCGGATTTTGCTCCGAGTTCATCCAGAACCGCCTGACCAGCAGCCTTGACTTCTGCGGTGGAGTTTGAATGCAATTCCACGGTGCCAAACTGTCTCTCAACCACCAGCAGTCCAGCCTGGACATTGGCGCCCTTGAGGGCGATATCAGTTAATGATTCAATGTCAAGCCCCGGGGCAATTTCAATAACCAGGGCGGCCATGTTTCGCCGCGGCAAAGTGCCCCTCATCCAGGTTGCTAAATAAGCCAGAGTCTGTGGCTGCAGCTGGTCAATGAAAATAAATGAACGAAGCTCGGCCATGTTACTTCTTCAGGATGTCCCGAAGTTCTTCTACAATTATTTGTCGAATCTGGTCATGGGTAATATTCCCCAGTTCGGAATCCGGTCGACTATGTGTGCCCGATCGGCTTACAAGTTGGGGCCGGGTAGATCCGGGTACTCCATCTGACGGAGCCTCTGGTAATGGCCCGTCGAATCCCGGATTAATCTCTCGGTAGCGTGCAAAATCAGCGGATTCATCGACGTTATAGGCCATCCGTGTCCAGTGCACCAGGTGCTGCGGACCAATATTTTCACCTATCGAAGATCGACCGAAAAACCCGGTTCCAATAGTAAAAGTAGGAGGTAAATTTGTACCATAGCCGGCGGCACCCTGGGAGCAAGGAGCGTTTATCACGACCCGGTATACCTCGACGGCACTGGCAAACCTGATTGCGATTGCTTCATCCCTGCTATGTATAGCGGCGGAGTGCCCAGCGCCAGTCATGCGTAATACTGCTTTTGCCAGCGCAATAGCCTGGTTCTGGTTTGCGGCGACATTCATTGCCAGTACCGGACACAGTTTTTCCCGGCTAAGCCTTTCTTCAACGCCGATCTGTTTAATGGGAGTAACCAGAATTTTTGTATTGTTCGGTACTCGCACCCCGCATTCATTTGCGATCCAGGTGGCATCACGACCGATGCACTCAATATTGAACCCACTCTCATGAAACAGAAAGCGCCTTACTTTTTCCACATCCTCTTCGGCACAAATGTAAGCGTGGGATGCCCTCAGTGCGTGGATTAGCTGTTTTTCCACCTCTGGCAAGGTAATCAAAACACTTTCGTTGGTACACAGAACCGAGTTATCGAAACTCTTGCTGCTCACAATATATTTTGCGGCCAGGGCGATGTCAGCGGAACTGTCCACAAATACCGGTGCATTACCGGGACCCACCCCGATTGCTGGGTTTGAAGAAGAGTAGGCCGCACGCACCATAGCCGTTCCGCCGGTAGCAAGTATGACATTGGTTTTTTGCGAAGACATAAAGGTCTCGACCAACGGTATGCTAGGCTCCTTGATGATCTGGATCACCCCTTCAGGGGCGCCCGCCTGAACTGCTGCCGCTGCCAGTTTATTTGCCGCATCGAAACAGCATTCACGGGCGGCAGGGTGGGGGCTAAGTACAATAGCGTTGCGCGTAAGCAGCGTTATGATTATCTTGTAATTCAGAGTTGATATGGGATTGGTGGATGGCGTTAACGCAAAAATCACCCCGGCTGGTCTTGGAATTTCTACAATCTTATTTGGCTCATCAATACGGTAATTGACGTAGTCATGCTCGCGGTAATAATCCACCAAGGTATGAGCGGTTAGCTCATTTTTAATTTTTTTATGTTTGACCACGCCGAAGCCGGTTTCTTTCAGCGCCCAGTCTGCGTAATAACCGGCATTTTCATGGGCGACTTTGGCCACTGCATCGACGATGGCCATGGTAGTTGCTCGATCATAGCGCTGGAAAACAGTGGCCGCCCAGCGAGCGCGTTCGAGTACCATATCGGCATGACCCTGCAATGCGGCAGGAGTTTGGGAGATATCAACCAGTGTTCTAATTTGCGGTTCCATTACGACCACCCCTGTTTCTTACCCATGACTTCATCGCTCGCCAGGGCTACCGCAATTTCTACCCTGCGCAACAGATCTTCGCAATCACTCTGGGTCATCAATATCCCGGGTTTGAACTGCAGCACACTTGGATCCAGGGTCGAAAAAATGGCCCATACACCATTTTGATACAGGTGCTTCATTACTGGTTTTGCCCCCTGTTCGTGGTTGAACTCAAGACCCATGATGAGACCATGTTGGCGTATTCCAATAAAGAAATCTGGGTAGGCGGACATAATCTCTTCGAGGCCACTACGGATAAAGTCGGAAACGTAGCGGACCGTGGTTGCCACCTCCGGCCTTTGCAGAATTTCCAGGGTTTTCATTGCCACCACGCATCCAAGCTCGGCACCACCCGCTGTCGACATATGGGCGAAACCGTCTTGTGATAACCACCCACCGCATTTTTCGGAGACCAGTACACAGGCAATGGGATACATTCCGCCGGTAATGCCTTTACCTGTAACCATTATGTCGGGTTCAACTCCGTACCGATTGCAGCACCACATTTCACCGCTACGCATCAATCCGGTTTGTACTTCATCGGCGATATAAAATGCGTCGTATCTTTCACAAAGTTGTTTTACCCCTGGCAGGTAGCCTTCTTCAGGCATGGGAAATCCATAGGTGGCAGGAATCGACTCCATGATAACCGCTGCCACATCGCGTTTTTTCAGTGCATCTTCCATAGCATTCAAATCATTGAATGGAACCTGGATAAACTCTCCAGTAGTATCTTCGGAAAGAAAAATCTTCGAGAACCTCTCATCGCCGGTTTTGACTGACATCCCGGAATGGCCATGGTAAGCCTTTTCGATAGAGATTATTTTCCGTTTCTGGGCGGCGTGACGGGCAGTTTTTAGCGCAATATCAATAGCTTCCGCACCACCGGCGCCATAGACCGTGTATTTCATGTCGGGAGCCGGGGCGCATGCAGCAAGGGCTTCTGCCAGGGCCGTTCTCGCCAATGCAGGGAAGTGGTGATTGCCCATGTCAAAGCGGGCAGTTCCTGCTTTTAGCACCTCAACCAGTTCCGGATTTCGGTGGCCAAGATTATAGGTTCCACCATTAAGGTGAACATCGATCAGTCGGTGCCCATCCATATCAAAGAGGTAGTATCCTTCCCGTCGATCGATCACCAGGTCCACACCCATGTCCAGCCAGTCCTGGGTTTTGCCGGGATTCCAGAAATATTTGGACCTTTCGAGAAATTCGAGCTTTGCCTCGCTCATAATAATTCCTCCCTAAACGCCGTAGTAGAAGATGGCGTTAGCATCATCTATATGATTATTCCGTGCTTGACAGTCTCCCTTAATTGATTGACAGTGAATCCAAACGGGATTTAAGCGGAATACTTGTCAAGGTAATGTGAACCCAGTTGAGTGGATACACGAGCAAAGTGGGGAGCCAGTTCCTGGGGTTCAGGGGCTTCGATATGACTACCAATCCATGCCAACAGTGCAAGCCTTCTGAGCATGATAAACGTGTCAAGCTGGTCGGCTTCGAATTCGGACAGATCGCGAATCCCGCGATAGCCTTTTAGCCAGGATTCTTTCAGTGCAGGTACTTGCACATGATCCTCCATGAAACTGATACTGGCGGCAAAATCATAAAGAAACCAGCCGAAACCACAATCATCAAAGTCGATCAGGCGGGTGCTGTCGTCGTTGATCAATAAATTCGCCAGACGCATATCCGCGTGTATTAATCCGTACCGGTCCGCCCCTTTCCCGAATTCGGTCAATCGATGGATTACCGTGCTTTCAACCTGTTCGAGGGTTTCCCGAATTTGTGGTGTGACATTAGGTCCGTCACGCCAGTTACCCCAGGTAGGGTTGGGGCCAAATACAGTATCCAGGTCCCAAGTCAAACGTTCGAAAGGTTCGGGACGCCGCCAACCCATGGAGTGCAGATGGGTTCTGGCTGCTATCTCACCAAGTTCCTCAAAAGGTTTGACCAGATCCTGCTCTTCGTCGGGTTGTGTGCCATCGACAAAGTGAAACATCACCATAAAACGCGGTGCTGTCAACCCCGCAGCAATTCCTGACTGGATTGGGTTTCCATCACGCCCTGGATAGAATTCTGGAGTAATGATCTGTCCTTCATCATTCAATGCCTTCGACCACTCCAGTTCGCACTGAATGGATCTTTCGGAATGGTAGTTTTCCCGGTGTACCCGCAAGACCGATTTCCAGTTGCTGCCTTCTATCAGGTAGGTCGCATTTTCTGAAACGTTTATAAGCCGTGCCCTGGCATCTTCAGGGACATCCCACAGGGAGAGGGACTGATTTGCGAGTACCTCGAGCATTACCAGCAACTGCTCCATGGGAATATCGTTGTGGACCATGTTTTCCCTAATGACGTTTAAAGATTAAAATCTGTGACTCATCAGATTTCATCAATAGCTTCCAGTGATTCAGGCAGGATCTGTCCGCCATCGACGATGATGGACTGGCCGGTAATGTAAGAAGCCTCATCCGAAGCAAAGAACAGTGCCGCATTTCCGATATCCTTGACGTCCCCGAGTCGCTTTAGCGGTATCGAGGCAGCCATCGATTCAAGGTAATCCTGGCCGAGGTCCTGTAAGCCTTCGGTGTATATATTGCCAGGCATGACTGCGTTGATTGTTGTATTGTATTTCGATAGCTCCATAGCTGCGGTTTTCAGGAAACCCAGTTGTCCGGATTTTGATGCACCGTAGTGTGACCACCCGGGAAAACCTGTTACTGGTCCGGTGATGGATGAGGTCAGGATTACCCGGCCTTTTCCCGCTTTTTCGAAATGTGGAATACAGGCTTTAACCGATAGAAATGCCGAACGAAGGTTGGCACCCATAACCTGATCCCATTCATCCGGATCCATATCAATCATCTTGGTTTGTGGAAAAACACCGGCATTGGCGCACATGATATCTACGCTTCCGTTGTTGCTGGCCACCGAATCCACCATGTTTCTGACGCTATCCCATTCAGCTACATCGCATCGATGAAAACTGGCTTTACCACCATTGTTGTTTATTTCCTGACATGCGGCCAAGCCAGCTTCTTCGCCGCGGGAAGCGATGGTAATGTTGGCACCCTGAGCCGCAAAAACCCGCGCAATTCCACGACCAATGCCTTTGGAACCACCGGTTACGATAACATTTTTACCTTCAATTGATGTGAGCATAGGATTGCCTTATGAGTTTATGTGATTTGGAGAAATTCATGGTTCAAGTAGTTTCCTGGCCCCGTTTTCGGGTTGATCTTATCAACCAGTAGATCAAAACTGCCAACGTAATAATGAAAAATGAAGAAAGTATGGAAAGTACCCCGACCGTTGGAACGAGGGGTGAGTATCCGGATACCATCTTGGCATATAACCACTCGGGTAATGTTGAATCTGCCCCGGTGGTGAAAAGTGAAAGCGGAAAATTGCCCCAGCTGAGCAGGAATGCGAATAACCCGGCCGAGATTATCCCGGGCATAAGCAGCGGCAGTGTGATTTCGCGCATGATCGTCCAGGTACTGGCCCCCATATCCCTGGCCGCTTCTTCCAAAGAGGGATCGAACGAATAGGCCCGAATTGCTATGATCAGTGTGGCAATTGGAGTAATCCATACCAGGTGGGCAACCACTGCGGTTTTCCAGGTTGGAATAATTCCAATGGAATTAAACCACATCAATAATGCCAGCCCCAACACGGTTTGTGGGAAGAATATTGGAAACAAGATCAGTTTCTGGTATATCAGGCGGAAACGCCATTGATAACGGGCAAAGGCAAGTGCACCGAAAAATCCGACAATCATGGAAATTATGGTGACGATGATTGCGATTTTTAACGAAGTGAACACTATATTGCTCACTGTTTCGCTTTCCAATGCCTTGCCGTACCATACGGCGGAGTACTTTTTAATTGGAAAGGTCAGATAGCGGGCCTTGGAAATCGAGGCAAAGGTGACTGAAATAAGCGGAAGATAGAGCAATGCGATGATCAGTAAACCATAGGCGACCAAAACATAACGCAGAATACGAGGTGTTTTCATGATCCTTTTTTGCCCATAATTGCGTCCAAATCCACTTTTCCAATGCCATAAATCGCCAGTACAGCAATAATAACTATCAGCACCATGGACAGCGCCGAACCCAATGGCCAGTCTTGGCCATAGGTAAATGCGGATTCTATTTCATCTGCGATGACAATGACTTTCTGGCCGCCCAGAATTTTGCTTTCCGCCAGAGCGCCCACCGCCAGCACAAAACTCAGCAGGGAACCCACTACGATTCCAGGCGCGGCAAGGGGTAGTTCGATTTCACGCAATATACGCCATCGCGATGCACCCAGATCTGCAGCAGCCTGCCTGGCATCGTCAGGAACCATGGAAATCCCCTGGGCGAGGGGAAATAGCATGAACGGAAAATACACGTACACCAGTCCAAAAATTATCACCGGTACGTTATATAGCGGGCTTTCGAATCCTTCACCTGTCCATGCTCTCCAGTGACCTTCGATCAATCCGCCCTTCATCAGGGTCAGGACCCATCCAAACAGGCGAATATTTTCCGATACGAACAGGCTGACGACCACAGCTATGGTAATTATGAGAGTAAAGCGGCGAAACACCTTGGCCATTCCATAGGCCAGTGGCCAGCAAATCAGGAATAGTATGAGAGTGGAAGCCAGCGCCATGCCCATTGACCACAGTAGCGAACGATAATAACCATGCTCAAGAAGTGCCGCATAAGCTGACAAATCCGGCGTATGGAAGACAGTGAAAACCCTTCTTGGCAACACCGAGAAAACTGCAACCACCAGCATCGGTGCAACAAAGCTGATCAGTAAAATAATTATTAACGGCAGCGAGCTAAAGGTGCCGAGCTTTCGATCCAGACGCTCCATCTTATTCGCGAATCATATGGGTGGATTCAATGTCCCAGCCCAGTATTACCGAATTCCCGATGGCTCCTTGATAGCGATCTTCGCGAAGTTTCTCAACCGTGAGTTTTGATCCGTCAGAAGTTTCAACCTCGTATTGGATACGGGAACCAAGAGCGTACTCGGCGCGCAATATTCCGCGCACAATGAAATCTGAGGTTTCTCCCGATAAAATAAATTGTACGTATTCTGGTCTTACCATCAATATTCCTTTTTCACCAGTAGGAAGGGAAATGTTAAATTCGTCTGCCTGTCCATTGATATGAATTTCAACGCCGTTACCATGTAATTCCCCGGAAGTCGTTCCTTCCACATCAAACAGGTTGACCTCTCCCATGAATTCAGCCACGAACCGACTCACAGGACGGGCATAAATATCATCCGCAACCGCTATCTGTACGAATTTCCCAGAATTCATGATTGCGATACGATCGGACATCACCATGGCCTCTTCAAGACTGTGGGTAATATACACAAAAGTTTTACCAGTACGCCCGTGTAGAACCTTTAACTCTTTTTCAAGGGTTTTTCTCAGACGATAGTCCAGGGCAGACAGGGGTTCGTCAAAGAAAAGAATTTCCGGATCGAAAGCGAGTGCCCTGGCCAGGGCGACGCGCTGTCGCTCACCGCCAGAACACTGGGAAACATTTCTCGAATAATAGGATTCGGGCAGGCGCAACAATGCGAGCAGTTCCATAGCCCTCGCACGGCGGTCGGCTACACTCTCGCCCCGGATTTTTAACGGAAATTCAATGTTTTGACCAACAGACATATGTGGAAACAGGGCCAGCGACTGAAAAACCATACAGGTTGGGCGCTTGTTGGCAGGGGTTTGTTCAATTCGCTGTCCACGAAGACTGATGGTACCTTTCGTGACTTCATCCATGCCAACCAGCAGCCGAATGAGTGTTGATTTTCCGCAGCCGGATGGTCCTACGATGGTAAGGAATTCGCCTTCATAGATGTCCAGATCGATACCGTCTACAGCGGCGAAATCATTAAAACGCTTAACTAAATTCTCAAGCTGGAGAATTATTTTGGAAGGCATATTCCAGGCTGCAGTGAGTTAGCCCCGGTGAATTCACCGGGGCACTACTAACGAAAAAACTATCGAAATAGTTACCCGCGTTTCGCGGCATTATAGACTTCGATCAGGGCGTCGTAGGAAGTAATTACCTGGTAGTCCAGGGACCTGGCCATCTCTTCGTCAAGGCTGTCCCACTGTATTGCATCCAGTTCATCTGAATCGAATTTTCCCATTACACCAGCATCGGCCATCTGGCATACTGGATTGTAGGTCCCTTCTGAAAATGCTACCGCCTTACTGATCTCGGCGCCCTGGACAAACTCGAGAAAGTCTTCGGCTAGTGATGAAGGATTGGGATTATTGACCGCCGAGGTCAGCTCGATCCAGACCACCCCGCCTTTGCCGTCAACAGGACCCGAATTAGGTGTGATGCCCCGGATATTCGTTGCGCCATCGAAACGGGCCGGAGATGCGGTATAGGTACCACCGGTGAAATAGGCATCTATTTCTCCATTTATCAGTGCTGTATTCATAGCAACCAGATCATCGGTTAACAGCTTCGATCCAGCAAAAATCTGTTCGGCAATCCCCTTGAATTTTTCAAGATCTGCGCCGGCAACTTCCTTGAACGGATTTAAACCTGCTGTTAGACACATATGCATAACATTCCAGTTATCATAGGTCAGGATGCCGTATCGACCGCTCATGGCAGGGTCGAGGAACAGGTTCCACCCCTGGTCTTCTGCCGTTGCACGGCTGACTTTATCCGTATTTACTACAAAGCTGAACGGACCAAATCGCTGAGGCATCCCGATCAGATTGCCGTCATCCGCAAACGCGAGCGGATAGGGAGCTGCAAAATCCGGCAACATTTTTTCAAAATAAGGCATGAAGCGGTCTTTGTTTAAGGGTTTGATCAAACCTTCGGGATACAACTGATCCCGAGCCCAAGGCTGGTTGAGATTAATAAGATCCCATACGTTAACTTCACCTGCACGCAGTTTATTTATCATGTCAGGGTCGGAAGTACCACTTTCTGCTCTGACAATGGCCCCCTCATTTGCATCTCTGAATGGGCCGAGCACTTCATCCGAGTTGTAGCCTTCCCAGCAAAGAATATTCATTTCATTGTCCCGTGCTGCAAAAGCTTTCCCCATGGGACCAAGTGCTGCCAGACCTGCTGCACTTGCTATACCAAGGTTAAATTGTCGTCGATTAATTCTCATATTTTCCTCCAGGAAAGTGTGTACTATTGTCAATCAAGGTATTTCAATACGACCATAGTATCTTCATAAATCTGGCCCATCGCTTGACATCAAACAGTTTATCCAGAATTTAATGTCAAATGAAATAGATTAAATAGCGGCGAAAAGTAATTGACTTTTAACGGTTTTGAGAGTTGACATTATTTCCGTTAATCGTCAAAATTTAATATTAAACTGCTCGTATTCTGTAAAAAGGCATATGCGACAACATGTGAACGATAATCTTCTCGCACCATCTAAAGTACTCGCTTCAGCGGCGTGCGGTGTAGTACAGCATATTGAAAACAATAAGGGGGATGTCGATAAAATTTTTGGTCAGGTCGGCATACGCCAAAATGACATCGATAATCCAATTAACGAGCTCAATCTGATGCAATATTGCAATCTGTTTGAGGTTGCAGCAACTGCCACAGGCAATGACAATATTGGTCTTGAGTTTGGACGGACCTTTACTCCACAGCAACTCGGCCCGATTGGATATGCCGCAATCAGTTCTCCAACACTGTCAGCAGCACTCCGCAATATGGAAAAATATTTCGCTGCGCACCAGGGGCAAACAAGTTTCGGCCTGATACAGGATAGCGAAATGCTGTGGCTCAGCTATCGAATTTACGACCCAAGGATTCTGAATCGTCGACAGGATGCCGAATTGTCATTAGGAATGTTCTGCAATATATTCAAGGCCGCACTGGGGGATAACTGGTCTCCACTGGAAATTAGATTCGAACATGATCGTCCGAATGATGGAAATAGCCACGAAAGTTGCTTTAATGCGCCGGTTAAATTTGGCCGAAGAACAAGTGCAATCGGGTTCAGGAGGAGCGACCTGGACGCCAGGATGCCCGAGCAGGATCCTTACCTGTTTGCCCTGATTTCCTCTTTTCTTGAATCCAGGAGTAAGTTGGGGGGTAGTCCCGAGAATTTTGGCACCATTGTCAGAAATCAGATCAAGTTACACCTCGGTGACAGGATACCCACACTTTCGGAAATTGCCGGTGTACTGGGACTTAATGATGTATCTTTTCAGAAACAGCTAAAAATGCATGAATTATTGTTCCCGGATTTGCTTCGAGCTGCTCGGAGGGAACTTGCGCTACACTATATGAATGAACTCGATATGCCATTCACCGAAATAGCATACAACCTAGGTTACTCGGAACTGAGTGCATTTTCCAGAGCATTCAGATCGTGGACTGGGATGAGTCCGCAACGCTATCGACGAACTGGCGAGCTAAAATCCGGTAGCTGACTGTTGGGAGTAGTTGAAGACGGGTAAGCTTTTTATCAGTCTGAGTAAAAATGGTATTGCCAAGTTAAAATTTGGATCAATGTGATTTTGTGGCAATATATCTTTTAAACCGGTACTGACAAGTTAACTCACACTTCCTTAAAAAGTGGGCGTCCAGTTAATCTTAGGTGTTCAAATACACCGCTAGTGGAGATAAATACAGCGATTTAGCTTGTTTTGCGTTCCGCGGTGTAAAGCCAGCCCACAGCATAGAGTTAACTTGGCAGTACCCTCTTGCCTTATTGAACTGCCAGATTAACATCTACTACAGCAATACAGGGAAAGCGGCTCTGGGAGATTACAAGGGAGGGGGATGCATCTGCAGGGATTGCTCCGGGAAGTCAGATGGGCAGCACTCCCTGGATATTATGATCACGATATTAATAGCTGTCATTTTCAGCTTGTATCATTGCTGTCCCACAGTTTTCACAGTAGAGACATTTGATTTTGATTGATAAACCCAGGCGGGTCCAAGTTCCGGCCCTGGATCAACAGTATAAGGTCACGTCGATCAAATAAATTAAG
>PVMS01007112.1_pt1 | contig 11858 bp, 11 predicted proteins | sample 1853461 | NCBI WGS metagenome assembly PVMS01 (sample SAMN08582032, study PRJNA380276) | Marine sediment metagenome, whole genome shotgun sequencing project. | isolation source: ocean sediment barecode stripped | collected 2017
ACCGTGGCGATCGTCGGACGACCGAACGTCGGGAAGTCGACGTTGTTCAACCGAATCGTAGGTCGGCGGGTGGCGATCGTGGCCGAAGAGCCGGGGGTGACGCGAGACCGCCAGTTCGCCATGGCCGAGTGGGGAGGCCGGTCCTTCCTGCTCGCCGACACCGGCGGCGTCACGGATGCGCCCGGGCGGGGGATCGATGCGGAAGTCCGCCAGCAGGTGCTCGCGGCGATCGATCATGCGGACGTCATCCTTCTCGTCGTCGACGGCCGGGAGAGCGTGACGCCGGTCGACCTGCACATCGCCGATCTCCTTCGGACCTCGGGCACGCCCGTGCTGTTGGCCGTGAACAAGGTGGACGAGCCCCGCGGATCGCTCGCTCACCTCGAGTTCTACGAGCTGGGGCTCGGCGAGCCCGCTCCGGTGGCGGCGCTCTCCGGCAAGCAGAGCGGCGACCTCCTCGACCGGCTGATCCGACTGCTCCCGGAGAGCGAGGCCGAGGCCGAGCAGGCCTACGATGTGAGCCTGGCGGTCATCGGCAAGCCGAACGTGGGGAAGTCCAGCTACGTGAACCGGCTTCTGGGCGAGGATCGCGTGATCGTGGCCGAGGAGGCGGGGACGACGCGTGACGCGATCGACACGTACCTGGATCTCGAGGACGTCCGGGTCCGTCTGGTCGACACGGCGGGCCTCCGCCGTCGCTCGCGGGTGCAGGGTGAGATCGAGTTCTACAGTCGCCTTCGTGCGGCCCAAGCGATCGAGCGTTCGGATGTCTGTCTCCTGATGGCCGATACCGCAGCCGGCGTGACAAATCAGGATTTCCGGATCGGAGAGCAGGCGTGGGAGGCGGGATGCGGGCTGGTGTTCGTGGCCAACAAGTGGGACCTGGGAGAGGATCGTGGGCCCGCCATTCACGCCCAGTTCGAGCGCGACCTTCGCGAGCGCGCGCCCTTTCTCCGCAAGCTGCCGATCATCACGACGTCGGCCTTGACCGGTCTCCGTGTCCGAAAGGCTGCGGAGCTGGCGCTCGAGGTGCAGAAGCGGCGCCAGCAGCGAATCCCGACGGCTGAGGTAAACCGGGTGCTCGCCGAGCTCGCGGCGCGCCTCCAACCGCCGCAGAGCTCGCGGGGCGAGGTCAAGATCCTGTACGGGACCCAGGTATCGTCGGCGCCGCCGTTCTTCGTGCTGTGGCTGAACCGACCCAAGGATCTGGCCACGCACTATCTTAGGTACATCGAGAACGGCTTCCGCGATGCTTGGGATTTCCTCGGAACGCCGATCCGCTTCCGCCTCAAGAGACGGGAAGAAGCACGCAGGTGAGACCCGCGCTACTCATCATCGCCGCGTATCTGCTGGGTTCGCTCCCGTTCGGCTACGCCGCCGGCCGGCTGGCGCGCGTCGATCTCCGGGCCACGGGCAGCGGAAACACGGGGGCGACGAACGTCTATCGCTCCCTCGGGTTGTGGGGGGCGGTGCCCGTCATCCTGCTGGACGTGCTCAAGGGCTTCCTGCCCGCGTGGCTGTTTCCGATGTGGGATGGAGAGGCGTGGCCCTACCTGGCGATCGTTTACGGAATCGCGGCTGTGGCGGGACACGTCTGGTCTGTTTTCCTGCGCCTGCGCGGCGGCAAAGGGGTGGCCACGGCGGCCGGCGTCATGCTGGCCCTGGCCCCGATCGCGGCGGCGATCGCGATGCTGGTGTGGGTCGGCCTCGTCTTCATCACCGGCTTCGTGTCCGTCGCATCGCTGATCGCCGCCGCGCTGGTTCCCGTTCTGGCCTACTTCGAGGACGCGCCGATCGAGACGATCGTCTTCTCGCTGGGGATCGCGAGCTTCGTCTGGTGGACGCACCGCTCCAATCTGGTTCGTCTCGTTCGTGGCGAGGAGCTCGGGTTTCGAGCGGTGCGCCTATTGAGGAAGGTCGATCGGGAGAGCGCGCGCGAGTCCCCGACTCGGAAGGAGCCGTGAGCCGGCCGGTTTGCGTTCTCGGAGCCGGTAGCTGGGGCACGGCGCTGTCTCACGTGCTGGCCCGAAACGGGGCGAGCACCACGACCTGGGCTCACAGCGCGGCCGTTGCCGAGGAGATCAACGAGGAGCGGCGTAACACGAAGTACCTGCCAGGGGTCGAGTTGGCGCCGTTCAGAGCTACGACCGTGATCTCCGATGCGGTGGCCGATGCGGGTGTTGTCGTGTGCGTGGTCCCCTCTCACCACGTGCGAGAGGTGCTGGGTCGAGCGAAGCCCGACCTGAGCGATGAGCCGATCCTGGTGAGTGCATCCAAGGGCATCGAGGTCGGGACCGACCTGCGGATGAGCGGGCTTTTCTCGGAGGTGCTCGGCGATGAGACGGCCGCGGATTGCGTGGTGCTGTCGGGTCCGAGCTTCGCCGAAGAGCTCGTGCGGGGACTGCCGACCGCCTGCGCCGCCGCCTCCTCTTCGGAGGCGAACCGAAACGAGGTTCAGCGGCTGTTTCAGAACGATCACTTTCGCATCTACACGCTTGCCGACGTGGTGGGGACCGAGCTGGGTGGATCGCTCAAGAACGTGATCGCGCTCGCCGCGGGGATCAGTGACGGGCTCCGGTTGGGAAACAATGCCCGGGCTGCCTTGATGACACGCGGGCTCGCGGAGATCATCAGGCTGGCGACGCACCTCGGCGCCGAGGAGCATACCCTGGCTGGCCTCGCGGGGATCGGGGATCTTATCCTGACGTGCACCGGCGATCTGAGCCGCAACCGCACCGTGGGCCTGGCGATCGGGGAGGGGCGGCCACTGGACGAGGTCCTGGCGGGGATGCACAACGTGGCCGAGGGAATCCGAACCACGAGGGCGGCGGTGGAGCTCGCCGACCGTTACGACGTGGAGATGCCGATCGCGAGCGCCGTTTACTCGATACTATACGAGAGTGTCGCGCCCGCTCAGGCGCTGACGAACCTGATGGCACGGAATCCGAAACCCGAACGCTGGAGCTGAGCACGTTGAACGACCGAATCGCAGCCAAGGAGTACTACTCGATCGGTGAGGTGTGCGAGATCACCGATCTCAAGCCGCATGTCCTGCGTTACTGGGAGAGCCAGTTTTCGGTACTGAAGCCCACGAAGAACGCGGCCGGAAACCGGGTGTACCGACGCCGGGAGATCAAGCTCATCCAACTGCTTCGGCACCTCCTGTACGGCGAGAAGTACACGATCGAGGGAGCCCGTCAGAAGCTGGATCAGCTGCGGAAGCAGGGCAAGTTGGCGAAAGCCTCCCGAGTGGCCCTGGACTCGGAGACGGTGCGCGACGTGCGCCGGGAAGTCGATTCGCTGGTCGAGGTGCTCGGCTCGGTTTGATCTCGCACCGGGCCCAGCCGCCGGACGGCGGCACTGACGAGGATGCGCGTCCCCTGCGGTTCCTCTGTACGAACGACGACGGGATCGATGCCTCCGGACTCGAGCTTCTCATCCAGGCTGCGGAGAAGCTCGGCGAAGTCTTCGTGGTCGCCCCCGACCGGCAGCGAAGCGCCTCGAGTCACTCGCTGACGCTCCACAGCCCCGTCAGGCCCACGGAAGTGTCCGCCGGCCGGATCACGCTGGACGGCACCCCGACCGACTGCGTCCTCATCGCGATCAGCGAGCTCTGCGAGCATCGGCCGGATTTCGTCCTCTCCGGCGTGAACCACGGCCCCAACATGGGCGAGGACGTTCTCTACTCCGGCACCGTGGCCGCCGCGATGGAGGCGACGATTCTCCACGTGCCTTCGATCGCCTTCTCGTTCACCGGCCGAGATGACGACCGCCTGGCCGGTTACGCCGACTTGCTGGAACGCCTCCTGCGGGGGCTCGTCACGAGAGATGACTTCCCCAAGGAGACGTTCTTGAACATCAACTTGCCGGACCTGCCGGCGGACGAGGTCCTGGGCTCGCGCGTGACGGTCCTCGGTCGGCGCCGGTACCTGGACTCGATCAACCGCCGCCTCGATCCGGCGGGTCGTGAGTTCTTCTGGATCGGGGGGGGCACGCCGGAATGGAAGAGAAGCGCCGATTCCGATTTCAGTGCAGTGGATGCGGGGCACGTCTCGATCACGCCCCTGCATCTCGATCTCACGAACTTCCGGCTCCTCGAAGAGGTGGGGAATTGGCCACTCGAGCTCTGACGGGCGCCTACCAGAGGGATCGGCACCGCCTCGTCGAGCGATTGCAGGCGTCCGGCATCGAAGATCTGGCGATCCTGCACGCCTTTGCCTCGGTTCCTCGCCACCGCTTCGTGCCGGAGGCGGTTCGCCACCGGGCCTATGCCAACGCCGCCCTGCCCATCGGGCAAGGACAGACGATCTCCCGGCCCGGGGTGCACGCTTTGCATCTGGCGTTCTGTGAGCTTGGCGGCGACGAGCGAGTGCTCGAGATCGGGACGGGCTCAGGCTTCCAGACCGCGCTGCTATCCTTGCTTGCGGGAGAGGTATACAGCATCGAGCGGATCCCGGAGTTGGCAGAATCCGCCCGTCGGGCGCTGGGGGAAGCGGGCGTGGACGGCGTGCACCTGGCGATAGGAGATGGAAGCGGCGGGTGGCCGGAGGCGGCGCCCTTCGACGTCATCCTCATTGGGGCGGCCGCTCCCGAGCCTCCCGCTCATCTGTACCCGCAGCTGGCAGCCGGCGGTCGACTCCTGGTGCCGGTCGGTGATCCGGAGCATCAGGAGTTGGTCTGTGTCCGGGCCCGGGGGGGATCGTTTGACGTGGAGACGATCGACCGCGCGCGCTTCGTGCCGCTCATCGGTGAGCAAGGCTGGTGACCACGGCGGAGTCGAGCGGCGGGGCAGGGGAGGCGAGGGGCCGGCCTGGCCCCTTTCGCCGGCTCTATCATTGGGTGCTGGACTGGGCTCACCGTCCCGGCGGTCCCGTGGCGCTGTTCGGCATCGCGGCGGCCGAGTCGTTCATCTTCCCGATCCCGCCCGATGTGCTGCTGATTCCACTTTCGCTCGGAAACCCTCGACGGGCGCTCCGGTTCGCGGCCTTGTGCACGGTGGGGTCGGTGCTCGGCGCCATGCTGGGCTATCTCATCGGCCTCGGGCTCTACGAGAGCATCGGGCGGCCGATCATGGAGCTGTATGGGTACGCCGCCGAGTATGCGGCGATCGGCCGGGCCTACCGGGAGAACCTGGTCCTCGCGCTGGGTACCGCGGGCTTCACGCCGATTCCGTTCAAGGTGTTCACGATAGCGGCCGGTGGCTTCCACGTGCCGTTTCTCGCGTTCGTGGCGGTCACGACGGTGAGCAGGGGGATGCGCTTCTTTCTCGTGGCTGGTCTGATTCGCGCCTTCGGCGAGCCGATTCGGAAGTTCATCGAGCGGTACTTCAACCTTCTCACATTGGCCTTCATGGTACTCCTGATCGGTGGCTTCGTGCTGCTCGGAGTCCTCTCCGCGCGTTGACGCTCCCTTCCTTCCGCCGGTAGCTTCCTGAGCCTATGAACCAGAGTGAGACGGCCGGCCACCCGCCGGCAGTGGCCGAAGAGGCCAAAGCGGCGTTCAAGCCCGCGCGGGCGGAGGAGGTCGCGGAGCGCGTAAGACAGCGGCTGCGCGACTATCCGGATTACCCGCGGCCGGGAATCCTCTTCCGGGACGTGATGCCCCTGTTCCAGGATCACGTCCTGTTCTCCGACGTGATCGATGTCTTCGCGGATCATGCCACCGCGGTCGGCGCGGAGAAGATCGCCGGCATAGAATCTCGCGGCTTCCTGTTCGGGGTTCCCGTCGGTCTGCGACTGGGGGTCCCGTTCATCGCCGTGCGGAAGAAGGGCAAGCTGCCGGGTGAGACGATCGCCGCCGAATACGAGCTCGAGTACGGCAACTCACATCTGGAGCTCCAGGCCGATGCGGTCAGGCCCGGCGAGCGCGTCCTGATCATCGACGACCTCCTGGCGACGGGCGGAACCGCCGCGGCGACCGTGTCGCTCATCGAGGAGCTCGGTGGTACCGTGGCGGCGCTCCAGGTGCTCGTCGAGCTGGCAGCGCTCCCGGGAAGGGAAGCGGTGAACTCGTACAACATATTTGCGTTACTTACGTTATAAGCGCTTATCTAACCCTGTTAGAGAAGTAGGATAGATGCCCGGAGCCGTAGCCAGGAAGAAGCGGAAAGACGAGCTCTCGCAGGAGGACCGGTTCCTCGACTTCATCGAGGATGGAAGCGCGTGGGTGCAGGCCCATACGCGTGCGGTCCTCATGATCTCGGTCGGCCTCGTCCTCCTCGTGGGAGGCGCCCTGTATTACCGGAGCTATCGCGAGAGCCTGCGCACGCGGGCGGCGATCGAGCTGAACCAGCTTCGCGCGACGCTGACGGTGGCTGACGCCGTCCCACGATTGACCGGTTTCGTGGCGCGATTCGAGGGGACCCCCGCCGCGACGGAGGGCCGCTTGCTCCTCGCCAAGATCCAGCTGCAGAGCGGACAACCCCAGGCGGCGCTAGGCGTCCTCGATCCGATCGCCTCGAAACCCGTGGATATTCCGAGCGGGTACACCGTCAAGCTCCTTCTCGCCGAAGCGTACAAGAACGCCGGGGAGTACGACCGATCCCTCGCCCAGCTCAACGCGATCATCGAGGGCGCCTACGTGCCCTACCAGCGGCACCGCGCGCTGGCGGAGAGGGGAAGGCTACTCGCGCATCTCGGCCGCCTCGAGGAGGCCGCCGTGGCCTACCAGCGCCTCGTCGACGACGAAAGCGCCACGGATGACCTCTATCGGGTGCGTCTCGGCGAGATCCAGGCTATGATCGCCTCTGGAGCGACGCCTCAGCCGACGACCTTCTCGGCGCCCGAGCCAGCTCCTCCCGAAGAGGGTGCAGAGGCTCTGATTCCGGGTGTGGATGGCGCCGATGCGGGCGGTGCGGATTCCGAGGTCGGTCTGCCGGACACGGCGTCTACCCCTGACGAGCCGTCGCCGGACTCTGGCGCGGAGATGGATTCCGCCCCCGACTCCGTGCCCGCCGATTCGGCCTCGGCTGGAGGCTCCGGTTAGGCTCGAGCCCAGCGATCCGGTTGGCCGCCGAGCTGTTCAGATCGTCCCCATCGCTTCGACGCCTTTTCACGCCTCTCTACGCTCCCAGCGCCTCCGGCCCGCCCCTCTGCCCTCGGGGATCCCGGTTTCGCCGTCCTGACGCCTTCTGAGGGCTTTCTTCCTGTCTGCTGCCTGGCCCCAAGCCTCTTTCCGCCATCTGTCCGCTGTTGGTGCGTTCTTGGTTTGACCCCCTGGCGAACGGCGCATAATGTACATTATGTAAACTACAGGGAAACGACGGTCGCGGATCACCCCTCCCTTGATGGGAGAGGCACGCCCCTTCGGCGCTTCTCACGTGACTTCAGTCGACGCCAGTTAGATGGTAGTGCATTGTGAGTTAGAGATCAGAGACGGCCGAAAATGCCCTTGAAACGAAGCCACCAGACGCGCCAGATCGCTTCGCGGACGATCCTGCCGGACATCTTGCTCTCTCCCTCGGCGCGCTCGACGAATACGATCGGTATTTCGGCGATGTCGAAGCCGCCCTTCCAGGCCCGAAAGTTCATCTCGATCTGGAAGGCGTATCCGGTGGAGGCGACACGATCGAAGTCGATCGCCTCGAGGACCTCCCTGCGAAAGCACTTGAAGCCGGCCGTGCTGTCGGTGAGACGGAGGCCGGTGACCCACCTGGCGTACTTGTTGGCGGCATAGCTCAGCAGCAGCCGGGACATGGGCCAATTCACGACGTTGACGCCCCGGAGGTAGCGGGAGCCCACGACAACGTCGTGGGACTCGATCGCGCCCAGGAAGTCCCTCAGATAGGCGGGATCGTGCGAAAGATCGGAATCCATCTCGAAGAGGACGTCATATCCGCGCTCCAGGCCTTCGCGGAAGCCCGCCAGGTAGGCTGAGCCGAGCCCCAGCTGCCCGGAGCGGTGAAGGACGAAGATCCGGTCGCTCCGCCCTGCCAGCTCCTCGGCTAGATCCCCGGTCCCGTCCGGAGAGGCGTCGTCGACGACGAGCACGTCGAGTCGATCGTCCTGCTCGAGGATTCGAGGCACGATACTCCCGAGGCTTTCCCGCTCGTTGAATGTCGGGAGCACCACGAGTCCCCTTCCCCCTCCGCTCGCCCTCGCGCGCAGCTCCTCGGGACGTGACTCTCCGGAACGGGGCTCGCTCGTCGAGGGCCTCACCCGCTCGTCGACCGCATCGGTCGAGGTCGTGTCTTCACGCATCGTCCGGGTGCGTTTCTCCTTTACCGAGGCCGCCGCGCAGGAGCACGGCGATGCCGAACGCCGCCAGCTCGGAGACGATCGTCCAGAGGCGCGCGAGCACGGCGATCCCCACCGCGGCCGCCGCCGGAAGCGGCGTTGCAGCGGTGAGCAGCAGCGTCATCGCACCCTCCCGGACGATGAGGCCGCCGGGCGTCACGATGGCGAGGTAGCCCGCCACATAGCTGGCCGCGAAGATCCCGGTGAGCGTCCGGATGTCACTCACCGGCGCCTCTGACACCCCCGCGACCAAGAACCAGAGTCCCGCCCCGTAAACCCACCAGGCCAGCAGGAGTGCCACCCCCAGCATCCATGAGTACGCCCCGCTCGTGGGCCGCTCGCGCTCGATCAGGGAGGAGACCGCCGGGCCGTCTTCTCGCAGCAGCCTGGCGAGTGCAGCGGTGCCGCGGCGCAGGACCGTAGGGTGAAGGGTCAGGGCGAGTGCGACGGCGAGGCCGACCGGCAGCAGGATAGAGACTCCGAAGGCGTCTCCGATCCGATTCCCGAGCGTCAGCAGCGCGGCGGCGATCCCGCTCACCAGCACCACTATCTGGAAGACGAGCGCCGACACGAGCGCCACGGAGCCGGATCGGCCCGTGCCCCGCATGAAGGCCGCCAGCCCCGCCAGCTGCCAGACCTTCCCGGGGATGTAACGTCCCAGGTTGGAGCCGACCCAGGCCGCCACTCCCTCCGGATACCGGATGTCCTCGCCCAATCGGCGAGCGAGCCAGGTCCACAGGGCCGCCATGCCGAGAAGGTTCACCGTACCGAGGCCGAGGGCCGCGAGAAGCCATCCCGGCCGTGCGATCCAGGCGCCGCTCTTCGATCTTCCAAGCTCGGCAAAGGCGCTCCACTGGCCCTGGAGGGCGAGCAGGATGAACAGAAGCGCCGCGAGCAGGAAAACGGCGAGCGCGAACCGCTTCCACCGGTCGGTCAAGGGGATCCTGTGGCCTCTTCCTGGTCGGATTCCGGTCGCCGCCGGAGCAGCAGCCAGGCGGCGGCGAGCAGAGTGAGGGTCGCGGTGAGGGCGGAGACGAGGGCGGAGACGAAGATCGACGTCGATCGGAACCTGAAGACCAGCTCGTGCTCCCCTTCGGGCACGTGCACGCCGCGAAAGGCGACGTTGGTGCGGTGGATCGGGACCGGATTTCCGTCGATCCAGGCCCCCCAGTCCGGATGGTATATCTCGCTCACGAAGAGAAGACCGGGTCTCTCGGCGGACACCGAGAAAACGACCTCGTTCGGCGTGTAGGATCGGATGCTCGCGTCTCCGCTGCCGGCCGAGATCCCGCCGTCCTCATCCGCATCGCGAGATCCCGAGGGGGAGCCGGCGTACGCCCACGTCTCCACCACCGCTCGTTCGAGCGGGTCGACGAGTCCGAGGGTGGCATCCAGCGCAGCCGTCGAGTCATCCACCGTCACGACGCTCGCCGGGAAGAAGGCGTGCGGCGTCGTGTCCGAGATGCGATAGACCCGACCTTTCCGCCCCTCGGCCGCCTCCGTGAGGAAGGGGAGGTTGATCTGCTCGGCCGTGGTGAGGTACTTGAGATCCAGCAGCGACCACAGGACCCGGCGGCCTCCGAGGTTGGCGTACTCCAGCCCGCCCACCAGCCGCTCGTACCACTTGAGCCTGAAGTTCTGGCTGCCGGTGACGGCGGGAATCGCGAAGTACATGAGCTCGTTGGGCCGGTAGGAGTCGGGCAGCGGCCACGCCCGTGCGCCGGGCTCCATCTCGGTGGCCAGCCTGCGCAGCGCCGGATCTTCCGGAAGCAGCTGTTCCGCGGGGAGCGCGATCAGGTAGCGTCCGGCCGCCCGGCCCATGTCCAGCGCGCCCAGGATCAGGAGCGCGGCGCAGATCCATTCTCCGACCCGGCGCCGTTCCACCGCTCGAGCGGCGCCCAGCGTGGCGGCCCACACCACCAGCCCCAGTCTCGCCCCGAAACGCAGCGTCCCGAGCACCTCCGCGGGCGGTTCCCGCGTCCAGCCGACGGGGAACCAGGCGTGAAAAGCCCAGCGGATCAGGCCCTCCGGCGCGAGTGCGGCCGCGAGCAGAGGCAGCGCTAGCACGCCGGAGCCCAGGAGGATTCTCGGCCAGGGGAGTCCCCCGCCCTCCCTGGAGTCCGCGATCGCCTGCCACCCGAAGCCGGCGAGCAGAGCCACCGCGAACGTTACGGGACCGAGCATCATCGCGGGGGCCCGAAATCGTCCGATCAGGGGGACGACCGCATAGGCCAGACGGTGGATGGGCGTCGCCGCTCCGAGCGCGAAGAGAAGGCCCAGCGCCGCAGCTGCGGCGAAGAACCACTGCCGGGGGTCCCTCCGGGCGCAGATCAGCCCGATCGTCGCCAGAAGGAGCGGCAGGACTCCGAGGTACTCCGTGTGCAGCTTGAAGGGGTTCGTTCCCCAGTAGAGATCGAGCGAGCCGATCAGGTCGGGAAGCAGGAGCGCCGAGAGCTCCTGAGGCGGCAAGGCCCAGGAGCTGGCGAACGCGTACCCTTCCTGGCCCGGCACGCCGCGTACGGCCAACTCCAGCAGCCCGGCCGTGGGCCAGAGCTGCACCGCGCCGACGAGGGCGGCGATCAGGAACGCGAGCGCGTACAGGCCTGCGGTGGACAACACGGGGCGCAGCGACCCGGCGTCCCGATACCTGGTCCAGAGGGCGAAGAGGGCGTAGGCGGAGAGCGCCAACGAGGAGAAGTACATCACCTGCACGTGCGGCGTGAAGATCTGCGCGCCGACGACGAGGCCGAGGAGCAGGAACCAGACCGCTCGCCCACTCCGCATACCGCGTTCCAGCAAGCCGAATGCAAGCGGGATCAGGACCATCGCGAACAGGCGTCCGTCGTGACCGCCGTACAGCGTAGAGAGGAGATAGCCGCCGAACATGAAGGAGACGCCCGTCACCGCCGAGGCCCACCGCCTCAGGCCGAACGAGCGTCCCGAGAAGTAGCCGAAGGCGCCGGAGAGGAAGGTGTGGGCGACGAACGTCCAACCGATGGCGCGGTAGAGCGGCATCGCCAGGTAGAGGAGGCTCGTCGGGTAGAACACCGGTCCGGGGAGCACGGCGAGGAACGGGAGGCCTCCGTAGACGAACGGATTCCAGAGGGGCAGGCCACGCCCCGCCCTCAGCTCGTCCACGGCGAACTTCCTGAGCTGGTAGGCCTGATCCAGCATGTCGGTGCCGAAGAGCATCCGATCGCCGTGAAACACGAACTCGCGGTAGAGGAAAACCGTCGCCGCCGCTACCGCGAGCAGGAAGCCGACGGTTCCCCACCAACCGGGACGCCGGCCGCCGGGGCTCACGAGGCGGGCCTTTCCAGCATGAAGAACCACTGCGGGGAGAGGGCGCGCAGAGCGCGGTCGACGACCGAAGCCGGAAGAGTACGGAACGACATCCAGGTACGCTCCCAGGCCGGACCCCATGTTGTGGCGATCAGATCGTCGATGGCCCGACGCGTGATGTCTCGCACGCGGAACCCCGGACCGGACATCACCTGCTGAAGGCGGCCGTAGGAGAGGTATCGGATGTCATCGTATCGTCGTCCTCTTCCACTCGCGCGCAGATAGGCGTGGGCCGCGGCGCTCGGCAACCAGCTCAGAAGCGGAAGCCGGTAATGGGGTTCC
>PVMS01150493.1_pt1 | contig 11855 bp, 10 predicted proteins | sample 1853461 | NCBI WGS metagenome assembly PVMS01 (sample SAMN08582032, study PRJNA380276) | Marine sediment metagenome, whole genome shotgun sequencing project. | isolation source: ocean sediment barecode stripped | collected 2017
ATACAGGCTGGCAGCCCGGAAGCCGATGATCGGGCTAGAATGCAGATTCAGCCAAAACAACCCTAGCCCACCACCTATGGGCATGGAAAACCCAAACCCTGTCTCAGAAACAACTCTGGCCAGTCGGCTCGAAGCCACCGATTTAGCCAAGTCCTATCGCGGCCATGAGGTAGTGAAGTCTGTTTCGCTGTATATCGATAGTGGCGAAATTGTTGGTTTACTGGGCCCCAATGGCGCTGGCAAAACCACTTGTTTTTATATGATTGTCGGCCTGATCAACAACGACAAGGGAGCGATATTATTAAATGGCAATGCAATTGATGACCTGCCTATCCATGCGCGTGCGCAACAGGGCATCGGCTATTTACCTCAGGAGGCCTCGGTATTTCGAAATCTTTCGGTAGAGGATAATATCATGGCCGTATTGCAATTACGTAAAGATCTCGATCAACAACAAAAATTGCACAAGCTGGAAGCTCTGCTGGAAGATTTCCAGATTACCCATATTCGTGAAAGCATTGGTATTTCACTTTCCGGCGGCGAACGGCGACGCGTAGAAATCGCCCGGGCGTTAGCCAATGAACCCAAATTTATCTTGCTCGATGAACCATTTGCCGGCGTAGATCCGATTTCGGTGGTCGAAATTCAAAACATTATTCGACAACTCGCCAGGCGTCGCATCGGCGTGCTGATAACCGACCATAATGTGCGTGAAACCCTGGGAATATGTGACCGTGCCTACGTTATGGGTGAAGGCAAGATACTCGCCGAGGGTGAACCTGCGCAAATTTTGGAGAATAAAATCGTCAGAAAGATTTACTTAGGGGATGATTTTAGGCTATAACTGTATCCATGAGAGAAAATAAATATCTGTCTAGAATCTCATATCAGGAAACCTCCCGCCGATGAAGCAAAGCCTGCAATTACGCATAGGCCAAAGCCTCACAATGACGCCGCAATTACAGCAGGCGATAAAATTATTACAGCTATCTTCTCTGGAATTACAGGCCGAAATACAGGAAACCCTCGACGCCAATCCTCTGCTCGAACAGGAAGATAATCTTGGTGAAATAACCGTGATGGATAGTGAGGCGGACAGGACAAATGGCTCCGATGGCGAAGATATTACCGAGATAAAAACCGCCGCCGATGCAGTCAACGAAAATCGCGCCGAACAAACTCTACCGGACGATCTCGAGGTCGATAGTCGATGGGACGACATCTACGACAATATTCGTAATTCTCCCACGCAGGCATCCAGTACACGCGACGATAATCGAGATTTATTTGAAAACCAGGCGCCTGCCCTCGACGCGCTCAACGAACACCTGTTATGGCAACTCAATTGCTCGCACCTGACCGAAATAGATCGTGAAATCGGACTCGCGATCATCGATTCCACCGACGACTCCGGTTACCTGACCCAGCCTGTTGCGGATATTCATGCCGGTCTGCAGTTAGAGTTCGAAGAAATTGAACTCGACGAAGTCGAAGCCGTACTGCATCTGATACAACATTTTGATCCAATCGGCGTCGCGGCCGGGTCACCAGCCGAGTGCATGACGATACAATTAAGCCAGTTCGACCCAGACACCCCGCATCTTGCTAAAGCACTGGCCCTGGTAGATAAATATCTCGAGCAACTGGCGGGCAATGATTTTGCTTTACTAAAAAGACGGCTTCAGGCCAACGATGCTGAGCTGGCCGAAATTATCAAACTGATTCAAACCACCAATCCCCACCCAGGTAATGCGATTAGTGAAAATCATGCTCAGTACATTATTCCCGATGTATATGTCTCGAAGCAATCAGGCAAATGGCAGGTACGCATAAATTCCGAAAATGCACCGCGGCTTCGTGTTAACAGCCAATACGCAGATTTAATTAAGCGCAGCGATAACAGCGAGCAAAATACCTATCTGAAAGACCACTTACAGGAAGCACGCTGGTTCATTAAAAGCTTGCAAAGTCGTAACGAAACCTTATTGCGCGTGGCCAACGCCATCGTCGAACGACAACAGGCATTCCTCGAATACGGCGAAGAAGCTATGCAACCCATGGTGCTTCGCGATATTGCAGAACTGCTCGAATTGCACGAATCGACAATATCGAGAGTGACCACGCAAAAGTATATGCACACGCCGCGCGGCATACTGGAATTCAAGTATTTCTTTTCCAGCCATGTCAGCACTTCGGATGGTGGCGAATGTTCATCTACTGCTATTCGTGCCATCATTAAAAAATTCGTCGCCGCCGAGCGACCCGAAAAACCCTTAAGCGACAACAAAATTGCTCTTTTGTTAGGTGACCAGGGTATTAACGTAGCGAGAAGGACTGTCGCCAAATATCGCGAGGCTATGTTTATACCACCATCTAACGAACGTAAACGTCTCTTTTGAGACACTTAATGATTCGCTGCAATTGCGGATCCAACAACCTAAGGAGGTTACTGATGCAAGTAAGTTTGAGCGGTCATCATGTAGAAATTACCGAATCAATGCGTAATTACGTCAATGAAAAAATCGAAAGGCTGGAACGCCATTTTGATCAGGCACTTGATATACACATCGTATTAACCGTTGAAAAACTACGCCACAAAGCCGAAGCCACCTTACACGTCAGCGGAAATAATTTGCACGCCGATGATGTGCAGGAAGATATGTATGCGGCCATCGATGGGCTCATTGACAAACTTGACCGACAGGGTAAAAAGCACAAAGAAAAATTAAAAAATCATCGCATCAAGGGCGAGATGCCTGAAGTAGCATAATTAAAAAGGCGGGGTTAGCGTTTACCCCGCCCTTTTATTAGGGCTTGCATACTCGATCGATTTGGATAAGATGCGCGCATAATCGCATAATAGATTCGCCCATAACTAAAACATCTGGTTTTTTAAGCTCTACAGTCCATGACAATCTCAGCACTTTTGTCTCCCGATCGTATTTTCATCGATACCGATATTTCGAGTAAAAAAAGACTTCTCGAATTTATCGCCAACACTGTTGCTTCCCAGTTTGGCCTTTCCCAACCAAAGCTCTATAACAATTTACTCGATCGAGAGCGGCTCGGCAGCACTGGTTTAGGCAAGGGCTTTGCGATACCCCACGCCCGCCTGGTAAACCTCGACACGACGATTGCCTGTTTCATCCGACTCGATCAGCCAGTCAATTTTGAAGCACCGGATGATCAACCGGTTGATCTGGTTTTTACCATTATAATCCCTGAAAAAGCGACCGATGAACATTTGGAAATCTTGTCGTCGCTGGCAAAAATTTTCTCGCAAACTGAGATATGCGACGCCATTCGAAAAGCCGACTCCGGTGAAGAAGTGGCGCGTATCATTGATTTGGCCGAGCAATGAGATCCGCGCTAGAAATTCGCGAATTTCTCCATCGGTACCAACAGAAACTACAACCAACTTTTGCATCCGGGGGAGTCTGCCTCGACCGTGAAATCAAGCTTCAGGGTGAATCAACCATCGTTATAATTAATTCCAGCTACCCAAACGCAGGTTCCAGCCGATGAAACTAGTCATCGTCAGCGGCCTCTCCGGCTCCGGCAAAACGGTCGCATTGCATACCCTGGAAGATTCTGGCTACTTTTGTGTTGATAATTTACCTGTCGGTTTATTGCCAGATTTTATCGATAAGATGACGCATTCGAAACCCGTGCTATATGATTTGATCGCGGTCGCAATCGATGCCAGGAGTGGTATCGAAGACATGGATCGATTCGAAGAAATTATCGATCAGATAAAATCGAGAGATATCTCGGTCGAGGTTCTTTTCCTGACTTCGAATATCAATAAACTATTAAGCCGCTTCAGCGAAACCCGGCGTAAACATCCATTGTCAAAGCAAGGTTTACCGCTCGTCGAAGTAATAGAGCTGGAGCGAAACCTGCTGAGTAATATTTATGCCGGGGCCGATCTTAAAATTGATACATCTACATTCAACGTGCATGAACTTCGACATACCATCGTCACACGGCTATTGCCAAATACCGGCAAGAACCTGTCGATTTTGGTCCAGTCGTTCGGGTTCAAACATGGTCTACCCGCCGATACCGATTATATATTTGATGTTCGCTGCCTGCCCAATCCACATTGGGAAATAGAACTCGAATCACTCACCGGCAGAGATAAACCGGTGATAGGTTATTTAGAGAGTTTTGCCGAAGTTAATTCCATGGCGCAGTCGATTAATGATTTTCTGCAGACCTGGATTCCATACTTCAAGGAAGAAAACCGGAGTTATATGACGATATCGATTGGCTGTACTGGCGGACGACACCGATCGGTTTATCTGGTCGAGAAAATCGCCAGTGAATTGCAGAAAAGCAAATACAATGCTTCGGTGCATCACCGGGATCTCGCATGACCGTCGGCTTGTTGATTATTACGCATAATCAAAAGGAATTGTACAAGGATAGCTATTATTCTCAGGCCATATGGTAAAAATGATTTCTGAAAACATTACCATTATCAACAAGCTCGGATTACACGCCCGTGCCGCCTCCAAACTGGTAAGTAAGGCGAGCCAGTTTGAAAGCGATGTATTTATAAACAAGCAAGGCAATCGGGTAAACGCCAAGAGTATCATGGGTGTGATGATGCTGGCGGCGAGCAAGGGTACCGAGGTCGTACTGGAAGTCGACGGCAGTGACGAGCAAGACTGCCTGGAATCGTTAATTCAGCTGATTAATAATCGCTTCGATGAAGCCGAATAAATTTTGTTTTGATATTTCTCTATTAGTCTTCAATATCACCTGAACTTCCAGATATAGAACTGTCTGGTACACTCTCTGAATTTAACCGACAATCAGCCTCATGATTGAAGACGATATCGAACAGTTACGCCTGGACGTTGCGCTGGCTTTAGCCGCCGATGACAGTGATGCCATATCGAAAGTTCTCGAAGATACCAATATTGCTCAAATCGCCATTTTGCTAGATTCCCTGCCCTCGCAACAACGTGATCTTGTCTGGCCACAAATAGAACCTGCGCAGCTTGGTGCCGTTTTACTCGAAACGGGTGACGAGGTACGCGATAACAAACTCAAGGAATTCAGTTCAGCAGAAATTGCGGAAATAATCGAAACCCTGCCTGACGTAGATGATCAGGCCGATATTATTCTTTCTCTGTCGACCGAAAAACTGGTCAACATCCTGCATACTCTGGATGCGCAAAAACGCGAAAAGCTTGAGTCGGTATTGTCCTACAGCGATGATACAGCCGGCGGACTAATGAACGTCGACCAGATCACGATTCGAGCAGATGTGACTCTGGATGTTGTTTTGCGCTATCTGCGTATCCGTGGCGAAATGCCTGATCACACCGACCAGCTATTCGTTACCGACCGTCACGACCATTATCTGGGTGCTTTGTATTTACGTGATTTATTGACTAACGATCCTGATGTGCAGGTAAAGAATATAATGCGTACTGACGTCAGCGCAATGCACGCTCATCTATTAGACACTGAGGTTGCCCGCGAATTTGAAAACTATGACCTCGTCAGCGCGCCGATTGTCGACGAGCAACATAAATTAATCGGTCGAATCACTATCGATGACGTGGTGGATGTCATACGCGATGAAGGCGAAAGCTCGATCATGAGCATGGCCGGTCTTAACGATGAGGAAGATATGTTTTCTCCGGCTCTGACCAGTGCCAAACGACGAGGGCTTTGGTTGGGAATTAACCTGCTAACTGCCTTTCTTGCCGCCGGTGTGATCGGCTTTTTCGAAGACATACTCGAACAGGTGGTGGCGCTCGCAATTCTGATTACCATCGTACCGAGCATGGGCGGGGTCGCCGGCTCGCAAACCCTGACGCTGGCGATACGCGGACTCGCTCTCGGTCAATTAGGTAGTTCAAATTATAAGTCATTGATAAAAAAAGAGATTTCTATCGGGATACTCAACGGCCTGATATGGGCACTGGTAGTTGCATCGTTTTCCATCATCTGGTTTGAAAACTTTAACATTGGCGCCATTATCGGTTTTGCCTTAATCGTAAACTTGATTGCGGGTGCCTTTGCCGGTGCCGTCATCCCTGTCTTGCTGCGCCAGTTCGGCATTGACCCTGCAATTGCTGGCGGTGTTATTCTGACTACCTTTACCGATGTAATAGGAATTATCGCATTCCTCGGACTGGCAACTCTGGTATTAAATTAGGAGTCTGTGTATTGCATGAGGGTGACTTAAAGCATGGCCGCACCAAAAAACGCCACTCGCATCGCCGTGCAATGCCGGCAGTATCGGGGTTTCGACACAATCTGAAAAAACATAGTCGGCAAGTCGCGGGGGGATTTGTTGGTAAATCTCTTCAATATTTGACATACCTCCCCCCAGTACAATCGCATCCGGGTCGAGAATGTTGATTACATGGGCCAAAGCCCTGGCTAACTGGTCAAAATAAAGCTCCATTGCCAGTTCACAGTTCTTTTCACCATTGCTGGCTCCGTGAACAATTTCCTCGCTACTCAAAATCACTGCGTTACGTTTTTCAAAATTGCGCGCCAGACCACTGCCCGAAATATATGTCTCGATACAGGCTTGTTTACCGCAATAACATATCGTTGATCCGTCGGCTTCGGTTTTCCAGGGCAAGGGGTTGTGACCCCATTCACCGCTAATCGCGTTCGGGCCACTGAGCAATTGCTGATTCACCACTATCCCGCCGCCGGTTCCGGTTCCCAGTATCACCCCAAACACGACAGAATACCCCTTCCCCGCGCCTGTCAAGGCTTCAGACAAAGTAAAACAGTTGGCATCGTTTTCAATCTTCACCTCGGATTTCAAACGCCGCTCGATATCAGTCTTAAATGCCTTACCGTTCATGCAGGTAGTATTTGAATTTCTTAGAAAACCGGAAATCGGAGAGATGGCTCCCGGAGTCCCGATACCGACAGTCAGTCGTGCCTGCAATGATTTTTCCGCGTCATCCACCAGATCGGTAATTAAATCCAAAATCGCCTCATAATCGTCCGAGGGCGTTGCCACACGCTTACGGTAAACTGGTTGAAAATTATCGTCCAGAACCACCACTTCGGTCTTCGTACCACCCAGATCTATGCCTAATCTGAACTCTGGCCCGCCTGAAAAATTTTCGTCGTGTTTGATCATAAATATTGAATTTTTTTATACCAACTTTAGTTTAATAACATTTTTTGATCTGCATGGAAATGCTGAAATCAAGCTTGCCCTATGGAAAGCCTTTATTGGCGCCATTCAGTATCGGTTTGTACAACTTTATCCACAGGTTGTTCCCAGCCAGTCCACAGACTCATACACAATATAATGTACTTGACCTTCGTATAAAACACATTATATTGTGTTTTACGGTTTTGGGGACTATAATCACTTAATAAGAAACGAGAATATAATACGGGGTAAAGACGTCTCAGTTTCTTAACAATACAATCACTTGGAATTGACAGTTATAAACTACTTTAACTGTCAACGGGGAAGAAGTTGCCGGAAAAATTGTTGAGTGAATTTGAACCTGAATAAGCACTACCTGGAAAATGTGACATTGTTCACAAAAAAGCAGTAACTGGCTTTAATTGACGTAAAAATTCAGATGAAGAAAAAACTTTCTTCTAACCGGGTTAAAAATTGATATCACGGAACAAAATTTAAATGCAGAACATTGAATCTCCTCTCACTCAGGCACCTGAAATCGTAGCAAAGCAGCTCAACGTGGTGGCCGATGAGCAGAAAACCTCGCTAACTACGAACTACAATGTAGTCCGTCGTAATGGCAAGTTAACCGGGTTTGACAAGAACAAAATAGCCGTGGCGATGACCAAGGCTTTTCTTGCAGTTGAAGGCGGACAGGCCGCTGCATCGAGCCGTGTTCACGAAACAGTAGAGAAGTTGACCGACATGGTAGTCGAGACCCTGACGCGTCGCCAACCCGACGGTGGCACCTTCCACATCGAGGATATTCAGGACCAGGTTGAACTGGCAATGATGCGCAACGGTGATCAGAAAATTGCCCGCGCTTACGTGCTATCTCGTGAGCAACGAGCAAACGCCAGGGCACAGGAACGCATCGATGAACCTGAAGCCCGGGATGCAGATGAAATTATCGGTCTGAATATCAAACTCGAAGACGGCAGCAGTATTCCACTCGACACTACTCGCCTGAAAACCATTATCGACGAATCCTGTATCGGTCTGGAGAGCGCCAACCCGGAACGGGTTTATGCCGACACTATGAAAAACCTGTTCGACGGTGTCCCGGCGAAAGATGTCAGCCCAACGCTTATCATGAGTGCTCGCGGATTGATTGATCACGAACCGGAGTATTCTAATGTCGCCGCACGTTTACTACTCGATGATTTGCGCACCGAATCGCTGACCTTTATCGATGATGGTGCCCCTACCGCCACTTATGAGGAAATGGGGCAGCGCTACCCTGATTATTTCCAGCATTACATAAAAAAGGCAGCCGAACTCGAATTACTCGATAAAGAACTACTGAAATATGACCTGAAAAAGCTAGGTATGGAGTTGAATTCGGAACGCGATCATCAGTTCACCTATCTGGGTTTACAAACCCTGTACGACCGTTATTTCATTCACTATCACGACACACGCTTCGAATTGCCCCAGGCTTTCTTTATGCGTGTCGCCATGGGTCTGGCAATTAACGAAGTCCATCGTGAAGAACGAGCCATTGAGTTCTATCGCTTGCTGTCTTCGTTTGATTTCATGAGCAGCACGCCTACCTTGTTCAATTCAGGCACCCTGCGACCACAATTATCGAGTTGTTATCTGACCACAGTCCCAGACGACCTGGATGGCATTTTCAGCGCCATCAAAGACGACGCCATGTTATCGAAATTCGCTGGCGGTCTCGGCAATGACTGGACACGGGTGCGTGCTATGGGATCGCACATTAAAGGCACCAATGGCAAGTCGCAGGGTGTGGTGCCATTCCTCAAGGTTGCTAACGATACCGCGGTAGCAGTGAACCAGGGTGGTAAACGCAAAGGCGCCATGTGCACCTACCTCGAAACCTGGCACCTGGATATCGAAGATTTTCTCGACCTGCGTAAAAATACCGGTGAGGAACGCCGCCGTACGCACGATATGAATACCGCCAACTGGATTCCGGATCTGTTCATGAAGCGGGTTGCCGAGGAACAGCAGTGGACGTTATTTTCACCCGATGAAGTGACCGATTTACACGATTTGTATGGACTCGAGTTCGAAACCGCTTACGCTGCCCACGAGGCCAGGGCTGATCGGGGCGAGATCAAATCTTTCCGCCGAATTGCAGCAATCGATCTATGGCGCAAGATGCTCGGCATGTTATTTGAAACCGGGCCCCCGTGGGTGACATTCAAGGACCCATGCAATATTCGCTCACCTCAGCAGCATTCCGGCGTGGTGCATTCTTCCAATCTGTGTACCGAAATCACGCTGAATACCTCGGATACTGAAATAGCCGTATGTAACCTGGGATCGGTCAACCTGCCACAACACGTTGACGAAAATGGCTTGAATCTGGAAAAGCTGGAAAAAACCATCACCACCGCGATGCGTATGCTCGATAACGTAATCGATTACAACTATTACAGCGTGCAGCAGGCCAGAACCTCCAATCTGCGTCACCGTCCGGTCGGCCTCGGCATCATGGGTTTCCAGGATGCGCTTTACAAGCAACACCTGTCCTATTCCTCAGAAGAAGCCATCGAATTTGCCGATCAGTCGATGGAAGCAGTTAGTTACTATACAATCCAGGCTTCGACTCGGCTCGCTGAAGAACGTGGAACCTATTCCAGTTACCAGGGGTCACTCTGGAGCCAGGGTATTTTACCCATCGATTCTATCGCCAAACTGAAAGCCGCACGCGGTGACTATCTACAACAGGACGAAAGCTCGCGCATGAACTGGGATAGTCTACGCCAGCGTGTCATGAGTATAGGCATGCGTAATTCCAATACCATGGCCATAGCCCCGACGGCTACTATTTCAAATATCTGTGGGGTGAGCCAGTCGATCGAGCCGATTTACCAGAATCTGTTCGTCAAATCCAATCTCTCGGGCGAATTTACCGTAGTCAACCCTTACCTGGTGGACGACCTGAAAGCGCAGGGTATCTGGGACGATGTGATGGTAAACGACCTGAAATACTACGATGGTAGCGTACAGAGCATCGACCGCGTACCAGACGATTTAAAGCAGATATATTCCACCGCATTTGAGATTGATTCGCGCTGGCTGGTCGAGGCTGCCTCCAGGCGTCAAAAGTGGATTGATCAGGGCCAGTCACTGAATCTGTATATGGCCGAGCCTTCCGGTAAAAAACTCGATAATTTGTATAAATTGGCCTGGGCGCGTGGATTGAAAACCACTTATTACCTGCGTTCCCTCGGTGCCACAGCGGTAGAAAAATCGGCCACCCGGTCATCTGAAAGCGTGCCCGTAGAGTCCGAACCGAAAGTTTGTTCTATCCTCGACCCGGAATGTGAAGCATGTCAGTAATCAGCTTATTCGGTACTAACAATAATATGAAAACTGGAGATCACCATGCTTAACTGGGATGACCCCTTAGCGCCGCCAGCACCTGGAATGCCTGAACCAAACCCTGAGGCTTTAGTTACCACCAGTGCCGAGTCGGTCAACAGGTCTATTGGTAATGGGCCTATTGGTCTTGATCTCCGTCAGGTTCCGGGTGTTAAAGACGAATCCGACAATATTCAAAGACCGGTTATTAACCCGGTGGTGGCCAAGCCGATCAACGCCGATGACAAACGTGTGGTCAATGGTCTTGCCGATATCAACCAACTTGCACCTTTTAAATACCCCTGGGCCTGGGAATATTTTTTAAATGCGAACAAAAATCACTGGACACCGCTCGACATCAACATGACCCAGGATGTGCATGATTACCAGCACAAGTTAACCCTGGAAGAACGTCATGTTTATGAAAACGTACTGTCCTACCTGACCACCTCGGACATTCTCGCAATGCGCAATATTGGCCTTGCGGTGATGGAAAAGATGACCGCCCCCGAATTGCAAATTTACCAGGCACGCCAGGTTTATGAAGAAGCTGTGCATACCTGGACCTACCAACATTGCATCGAAACCATCGGTCTGGATCAGGGTGAAATCTACAATCGCTACCGCGTTGTACCGGAAATTCACCATAAAATTCAGATATGTAATCAGCGGCTCGACTCGGTGCTGCGTCCCAATATAGATTTGAATGATCGTGACGAGCTGGAGAATTTTGTTCTCGCCTACACGTTTTTTGCCGGCGTTTTTGAGGGTACCTGGTTCTATAACGGCTTTAGCCCAATCTTCGCATTGCAACGTCGCGGATTGATGAAAGGCAGCGCCGAACAATTACAATACATTATGCGCGATGAAGTTTTGCATGCGTCGTTTGGCATCAGAGTTTGCAACCAGATTGTTCAGGAAGAAAATGTCAAACTCGATCCGAAGGTCATTCAGCACATGTGGGAAGAGGCCGAAGCCGCAGAGACTCAATATGCAAATTTTCTTCTACCCGAACCAATCCTCGGATATAGTGCTGCTGATCATATCGCTCAATTCCGTTTTATCGCCAATCGTCGCGCCAACAAACTGAATCATGTGATTCCGTTTCCGGGTGCAGAAAATGCCCTGCCCTGGCTCGATGAACAGGCTAACTTGAAGAAGGAAAAGAATTTTTTTGAAACACGCGTCACCGAGTACCAAACAGGTGGTGCGCTTAACTGGGATTAGTGTTACACGCGCTCTTCGGTTGTAACTTTAAACCAGGCACCAGGTAGTTGCTCTATCACTGGTGTCCTGGTTTTTTTGTTTTTATTGATTGAGTAGTGTTTAGAGG
>PVMS01153781.1_pt1 | contig 11855 bp, 6 predicted proteins | sample 1853461 | NCBI WGS metagenome assembly PVMS01 (sample SAMN08582032, study PRJNA380276) | Marine sediment metagenome, whole genome shotgun sequencing project. | isolation source: ocean sediment barecode stripped | collected 2017
AATTTCTGAAGAGCGTATTAACTTATTGAATACCCTTGGCAATAATCAAGGACAAATGAATATCTACGATTCTTTATTATCAGAATATGGCGTTCTCGGTTTTGATTATGGCTATGCCATGGCAAATCCGAACACACTAACAATTTGGGAAGCACAATTTGGTGATTTTAGCAACGGTGCACAGATAATATTCGATCAATACTTGTCTGCAGCAGAGGATAAATGGAAACTACAAAACGGTATTGTAGTTCTACTTCCTCATGGCTATGAAGGTCAGGGTTCCGAACACTCATCGGCACGTATGGAAAGATTCTTACAATTGTGTGCAATTGACAATATGATTGTTGCAGATTGTACAACGCCTGCTAATTTCTATCATTTATTACGGCGTCAAATGAAACGTGATTACAGAAAACCATTGATCGTTTTTACTCCCAAAAGTTTATTGCGCCATCCTGCTGCGGTATCGAGCCTGAATGATTTTTCAAACGGAAGTTTTCAGGAAATAATTGACGATACTATTGATGAAGGAAAAGTCACTAAATTGGTTTTTTGTACTGGAAAGTTTTATTACGATCTGTTGGAAGAACGAACTAAATTGGATAGAGATGATATCGCATTGATTCGAATAGAACAGTTGTTCCCATTACATTTAGAAAAATTACAACATGTTATTGATCGGTATCCAAACATTGAAAAATATATATGGGCCCAAGAAGAACCTGAAAATATGGGTGCCTGGAGTTTTATGTTGCTGCGCTTCAGATTGGTGAATTTAGAAGTTGCATCACAACCTTTTTATGCTGTTCCGGCAGCTGGTTCAACTGCAAGATTTAAAAGAAGACATCAACGTGTTATCGATAAAGTGTTTGAGAATAACTCATAAAGAAAAAATATTTAGAAGATGGTATTAGAAATGAAAGTTCCCTCCCCGGGAGAGTCTATCACTGAAGTAGAAATTGCAGCCTGGCTGGTTGAAGATGGGGATTATGTTGAAAAAGACCAAGCAATTGCTGAGATAGATTCTGATAAAGCTACATTGGAATTACCGGCAGAAGAAAGCGGTATTATCACTTTAAAAGCTGAAGAAGGTGACGCTGTTGAAGTCGGTGCTGTTGTTTGCCTAATTGATATGGATGGAGAAAAACCCGCAAACAATGACCATACTTCAAAAGAAAGTGAAAAATCAATAGAAAAAAAAGTCACTTTAAATGAAGACCTGACAACATATGCAACAGGAACTGCTTCACCTGCCGCTAAGAAAATTTTAGATGAAAAAGGAATTGATTCCTCTGAAGTTAAAGGGTCCGGGCGAGATGGAAGGATTACAAAAGAAGATGCTGTAAAAGCAGTGCCAAGTATGGGAAGCTCTTATGGTAAATCACGTAGCAGCGAGCGTAAAAAATTGTCCTTACTTCGTAGAAAAGTAGCTCAACGCTTAGTTTCCGTAAAAAACGAAACCGCAATGCTAACTACTTTTAATGAAGTAGACATGAAACCTATTTTCGATATACGAAATGAATTTAAAGAGGTCTTTAAGGTCAAACATGGAGTTGGCTTAGGATTTATGAGTTTCTTTACTTTAGCCGTTGTAAGAGCTCTAAAACTGTATCCTGATGTAAATTCTATGATTGATGGAGATTATAAAATTTCTCACGATTTTCAAGATATATCTATTGCCGTTTCCGGCCCAAAAGGTTTAATGGTTCCCGTAATTAGAAATGCGAATGATTTAACATTTAGAGGTGTTGAAAATGAAGTTAAGCATTTGGCAATAAAAGCTCGTGACGGACAAATAACCATTGATGAAATGACCGGTGGAACATTTACAATTACGAACGGTGGTGTATTTGGGTCTATGCTATCAACACCAATTATAAATCCTCCTCAAAGTGGTATTTTAGGTATGCATAACATTGTTGAAAGGCCCGTTGTAATTAATGGAGAAGTACTTATCAGACCTATTATGTATGTTGCATTGTCTTATGATCACAGAATTATTGATGGTAAAGAATCTGTAGGGTTCTTGGTTGCAGTTAAAGAAGCATTAGAAAATCCAATTGAATTTTTAATGAATAATGATATTAAAAAAGCGTTGGACCTATAATTTTTGAATAGGTATTTCAATTCTCCCAACATCAAATGTATATTGTTCATGACATTTCTTTGAAAGCAACAATGACAATGAACGCAATCAATATTTATAAATCAACCTTTTTAAGTACACCCGTTTCTTTCTATAATCAATAATTGCCTTTCCTTTTTCTAAAATATCAGCTCCGATAATTCCGTCAACTGAATCGGCTTTATGTTCAGTTAAAGCAGTATTCACATGAGTTAAATCAAGTAAGACTATTGTGAAATTATTGTATTTCCATTTGTTGATTGCTAATTTATTTTCTGTTGAAATTTTAGTCTCCATTCCTGTTGCTCCTGCTCCAGCGGCTTTTGTCTCAGAATCTTCAACTTTCAATTTAAATTTTTCCGCTAAATTGAAGTCAATACACGAATTTGATGCACCTGTATCCAAAATAAATCGTCCCTTAACGCCATTCAATTTAGCTTTGAGTTCAAAGTGATTGGTATTTATTTTTTTCAACTTTATTTTAACATACCTTTTTCTAAGAAGAATGTTTTTCAAATTCATGCCATACTGTTGTTTGGTCCAAAATTAAGCTTTTTTAAAAGAAAAATTCCTAATTAGCGCCCATTAATTAAGAGTCTCAATTGTTCTATAATAATACCTTAAGTCTGGATATTCTGAAAATAAAAAAAGCCACCTTTTAATAAGGCAGCTTTTTTACTATAATAAAAAATAATTTCTACTCAACTTTAAATGCAATTGGCAAACTGTATTTTACTCCAACCGGACGTCCACGTTGTTTCCCAGGAGTCATTTTTGGTAATAATTTTACAACTCTAATTGCTTCATCTCTCAATCTATTATGAGGTGCACGTGCCATTACATCGACAATATTTCCGTTTTTATCAATTTTAAACATTACAAATATTTTTTTAACTCCAGGCGATAAACCTAAATCCGATGCCAGATCAGCGTTAAACTTTCTATTCACATGTTTTTTGATTTTTTCTTGCAAACAATCTCTTAATTGTGCTTTATTCCCCTTACATCCAGGGTAAACTGGAACATCTTCAATAATTGCAAAAGGAACATCTTCCATTACTTCCTCTTCTTCTTCAACTTCAATGATCTCCTCAACTTCAATGGCCTCATCTTCATCTGTTTCGGTTGATTCAATTACCGTTTCTTCCACTTCTACTTCATCTTCAACAACTTCAATCTTATCAGGAGTTGGTGGTGGTGGTGTTTTTGGCTCAGGTGGCTTAATTTTCTCGATTTCAATAGTTTGCTCGTCATCTTCTATATTTAAAACTACTGGTCCTAAATCACCAATTACTCTGTCATAAGTCTTTTTTTCAATGGCTAAATAAACCACCAATAATGCTAAAACTAGACCTAACTGCATAAATATCTTCGTGTAGTTTTCTAGATTTGCTTTTGGATTCTTTTTGATTTGCATCTGTAAAATATTTTATAGTGTGCTAATTTAATAATTTTAATATAACTTTTGCAAGTATATTTTTTTAATTCACTAGTTTTTTTTGAAAAACAATGTTAAAAAATACAAATGCAACTACAATTCCTACAAGATTAGCAAAAATATCATAAATATCAAGCTGCCTGTTCTCTGTTAGATTTCCTTGTAAAGCCTCAATAAGTATGCCATAAACAAAAACAATTATTGAAATTGAAATACTAAATTTTAATTGTTTTGATTTAATTTTATATGCAATCAACCAGCTTAATGCCAATAAGAAATATCCAAAAACATGAACACTTTTATCTGAAATATGAGTAGCAATAACAGGATTTCGGTTATAAGAAATTAAACTGCCAGTAGTAATAACTATTGTTAAAATTATTGCTATGTAAAAAAATAAATTACGTTCCAATTAATTCTGTATAAGCCTCTGCCGATAATAATTCATCTATTTGAGATGCATCAGAAAATACTATTTTTATCATCCACCCTTCACCATAAGGGTCTGTATTAACTTTTTCCGGTTCATCTTCTAATGCTTCATTAAATTCAGTTATTTCACCACTTAAAGGCATCAATAAATCTGATACTGTCTTAACCGCTTCTACCGAACCAAATACTTCATCTTTTTCAATAGTTTCATCAACTGTGTCAACATCGACATAAACAATATCTCCCAATTCTCCTTGTGCGAAATTAGTTATACCTATTGTTGCGGTATTTCCGTCAATTTTTATCCATTCGTGGTCTTTGGTGTATTTTAATTCTACTGGAATATTCATTTTCTAAGTTTATTTAAATAATTAATTAATTTCCTAAAACATATCTAACACTTATCCCAGTACTGACCGATTGTCTGGGGAACGTTGTTGAAATTGCATACCTCGAAGAACTTTGATCAAAATAAAAAGATGCCGTTAAATATTTGTTGATTGCATAATCGGCGAAAAATTTTAACGACAACAATCGTTGCCCTCCGGTTACTTGATTGTATTCTTCCTCAATAGCTCTAATTATTGCTTTGTTATCTCGTAAAGATATATCTGCTCTTAAATTCAAATCTCCTTTTAATTTAGTTTGCTTACCTCCAAAATTAAACCTCATTTTTAAATCTTTAATTCTGTATCCCAAACCAATTACATACTCCATTCCTTTCATTTGTGTAATTGTATTGTTATTAAAATTCAAAGTTAATGACCGATCTCTATCTATTCGACCGCTAAAAGATATGGAGCTCTTCATTTTCATATCTACTTTTATAAGGGGTGAAAACGCTTCCATTAAATTAACATTTGTAAAAAGAGTTTCGTTAAAATAATTTCCGGAAATGTCTGTTTCCCCATATGGATCATCAGCATTATATTCCAAATTATTACTAAAACTTAACATGGAATATTTAGATTCGTAACTATGAGAAATTGAAAAACTTCTGAAATTCTTTTTAAACCATTTCATTTTCATAAATCCTTTATAGGTCATTCTCCAACCGGGAATTGGTACGTCTCTAAAAGCACTCAAACTAATTTTCGAAGCATCTTTACCAGAATACGCAGCAATAAATGCCGGCAATGACACCTGCTGGCTGGTCTCTCCAAATCCAATAATTGATTGCCCTGTATTCGATGCCAGTCGTTGCGCAATTATTGCCCTGTTATTTTTAAACTCTTCAAAGTTTTCATCACTATTTTTAAATGAGGTACTTAACATATTATAACTGATACTAAAATTACCATATTGAGTAATTGGTGAATCCATATTTAATATATTGTCAACAACATCAATTTGTTGTGAGGTATTCTCTGTATAAGTTCTATCACCTCTCAATTCTATATCGAAATCTCTAATTGGTTCAATAATGATTGTTGCATTCAGTTTATTCAAATGTGTTTGGCTGTATGTTTTATTATAATATGGGTCATTTATATCTCGTGACAATAACCAGCCGTTTTCAACTGCTCGTTGTCTAATATCAATCTGACTACCAAAAACAAATCCAAATGTAGGAGCAAGACCTCCACTATAATTATCACGACCTAAAAACCCGATTTGCGGTATATAACCTGGCAAATAAGTTCCGTTATTCTCAGAATAATTAATTCGAGCTCTTTTAACAGAGGTTATTAAATCATAAAAAACTTGTCCAATCCTGGCTCCTGCAGATTTATTTTTACTTTTTGAAGTGGTTCTTTGTACAACACGTGCATTTGAATTGCCTTTTACAACATTTGATTTCTTTTTATTCAATAATTTATCGATTCCAATTGTTTTGTAAAACTTATTAAAATCTACATCAGCTCCAATAGTATGTGTATTTGAATTTTGGATAACATTCCCTACTTGCTCAATATATGACTGAGATGAAGCCTGCCAATCAAAATCAGCTGTATAAGCATAGTCTGCATTCACAAAGTTTAAAAAAGGTATTTTGTTTAAAGGAATTTTATAAGTTCCATTCAATGTTTGATGGTAATGATCAGGTCTGCCAAGAGAAAAGAAATTATCAAATAGCTTTATATCGTCAGTAGCATCAAAATCATCGTAAATATAATTGTTAGCTGCCCTAAAATTAAACTGTAATGAATTTGTTAAATTATACCCAATATTATAATCCCAATCAAACATAAAATGTCGTTGTTTTAAGGTTGGCAATTGTGGCAATCCTTCAATTAAACTTCTTGAGAGTTGTTCGTTGTACCTTCTGAAAATATTTGAATTTACTGAAATTGTGGAAGGCAATAAATTTACATTGAAATCTTTTATAAATTTCCAATATTTGCTATTTAAAGATTCCCAGTTTTTAAATGGCTCAATCTTTTTTTGTTCAAAACTAAAGTTATAATTGGCTGATGCTCTTACATTTTGATCAATAAATTTTTCTACATTATAGTCTTTGTGATATGTTTCATTGAAGGCATATGAAAAAGCTAAATTCTCAACATTATAAAATCGTTGTTTTTTAGTTGAATTCGGATTGTAATCTTTCCTGACATTTATAAAACTAATACTTCTACGTTTTGTATAATCTCTTGCTTTATCGCTATTTGGATTTATATCTTTCGCATCTTCAAAAAGAACATCCTGATATTGTGGATCGTATTTTGGATCTCTAAACTCTTCGGAAATACTATAATTTAATGGCACCTGAATTCCCCAATTTTTTGGAAGTAACCTCCCAATATTTATATTTGTAACAAGATCATAAAGCTTTGTGTCTTCCTGACTTCGATCATTAACCCTTTGTTCAATAGTTCCAAAACCTTTAGTCTCCATTCTTCCCGTTACAGCTACATCGGCAAAATCAGCAAAATTAGCATCCGCACTCACCACAGCAGCCCACCCTCCTTCATTATCAAACTCTGAAACACGCATTTCATTGAACCAAACTTCTGCACTTTGATTTGTATTGGTTTCGTTCTTAACGCCTAACATTATAGTTTTAATATTAGCCAAATTAGGGTTCCCTTTTACCCGAATATCGTATCCTTCCAACCCTTCAATCGGGGATGGCGTACCAACTGCAGGGTACAACTCGTTTGGAGCAATTCCAGCGTCAAACCTTAATAGTTTAAGTTTCCCCAGATATTCTAAAAATACATCAAAATTGTTCTCTTCAGGCCAAATTTCAAGTGCTGAGATTGCACCGTAATCAGAAATTGTAAGTACTTTTTCCAGTTGATAATAGTTATCATTCAAATCACTACCAATTCTAACAATCGCTTTTATTTCTTCGTTTTGAACTTGAGGCCTGGTTTGAATACCTTCTGCATGTAAAAACAATTTAAAATGTTTGTACATTCTTAAATCCACTCTTACGTTTTTAAAAATAGCTCTTGTTTCTTCAGGTTCTAAATCAGTAACCTTTAAAGACAATGATTGTTCATTTTGCTTTTGCAAAGTGGTACTACCTCTTAAAATTTCACGCTTAATCCCAGGAGGTAACACATAAGGAATTGGTGTTCTATCTTCATTTTCCTGAATATTTACAACACCAACTTCAAAGTTTTGCAACTGCGTATTTGTTAAGTTTTGAGGAGGAATAATATTTTCATCAAGCGTTTTTGTATAGCGTCTCCAGTCACCCCTAACTAATTGCAATTCTCCAAATCTTAAAACTACAGGAATTTTAAATTTTGTTAAAAATATACGCATAAATCGAATAGAATTGAATCCTGTAATATCATTAACTATCTCGTCAGGACTGCTAACTTGTATTCTAAATTGTAACCACCTAAAATTCTTTTCGCTACCATCTTCCAATTCAACTCTTACTATTTTCTCATCAACAATATGATTTTGACCAACCACTAAATCGCTTTTACTTAAAGAAACTTTGTATTGATAATAACTTTCAACCGAATTCATTGTTTGATCTTTATCGATATCTTCAGTATCGGGATAGGTTGTAGCCGAAGTAGGATAACTTTCAGTTGATAAATTATTTGTAGGGGAGTTGCCCTGAGTATTGTTAAATCTTTTATAACGTGTTATTATAGATGCATTGTTTGCATCATATTCTGAACTTCTAAAATAACTGTAATTATCGTTTGCAGGGTCAGTACCAAAACCGGTACCAAATAATTGAGTTTCCTCATCGTCATTTAGTCCGTCAAATCCAACATCCTGACTCAGTCGTTCGTTGTCTTTATCACTAAAAGCATATAATAAGGATTGATTTGTAGGTATTTTTCCCCAAATTGTAGTGGCTGTATTGTTTGTACTAAACGGATCTTCCGGCAATCCATTTTCATACATTTTCCGGCCGTCTTTTAAAACATCTTCTGATATGTTTCCTAAATTAAAATACACGTCACCAACTTGATTTACCGGATCATTCGGGTCAATACCTACTTGTAAGCCCTCTTCATTGGTGATCGAATAATGATCATAGGGGTCCATCAACCAGAATTGAATGTACTCTACGTTTGACTGTTCAAAATTGGTCGTAGTTAAAGCTCTTGTAATCCCTCCCCATCTTTCTTCAGGATCAGTAAATTTCCCATCAGCACCTAAATTACTCGTATCGTAATTATAACTCCCTCTTTCATTTGGAAAATATGCTAAATCCAGAGTTCTAACTATCGTAGATTGTGTTAAATCCAAATCTTGTTCAGGAAATAATTCTTCAAACCTGATTCTTCTAACTTCAGCACGTGAAAGTTCTGTATTATTTATATTGGATGGTTTTAAAGAAGAGCCGCCATAAAAAAGTGGATCAACAATATACCAGGCAAGTTTTGCTCTTTTATAGCCATATGATAAGTCTGATGCATTACCTCCAAAATTGAATTGCGTTTGATATTGAGGAGTACTTGCTAAATGCCATTGTTGCATTGTTTTTATTTCTAATGGAATTTGAGAACCCTCAAAATCATCAACATATGAAGTAGCTTCGCCATCTAATTCTATTCTTTTTGGAGAGCCCGGTTTTAAATACGCAAAATCTCCTCTGATTGAAAAGTTTGATTCTACATCAGTATCAATATTTGGAAGTTTATTTACCCATTTTGTGAATTTAGGCGCTTCCGTTCCATAACTTGCGTTCAAGCCAAAAATTGTATTGTTAATTGGCTCTTGTCCAAACAATGCTTTTTGAGTGATTGGTTTTTCATTCAAATTTAAAATCGTTGCTCCCGCTACAAACTTATCAGAAAATTTATGTTCAATATCAACTCCAAAAAATCGTTTTGTTTGTAAATTAAATGCCGCATTATTTTCAACTGATACTTGAATTGGAGCATTGGAAGCCTCCAAACTTGGATTTACAATTTGAACTCTCCCTATTTGATAATCAACAACATAGTCGATACCTTCAACCAATTCCCGACCTCCCGATGTTACTCTGACAGAACCTTGAGGAACATTAAATGCTCCTAAAGGTATTCCATTGGCACTTTCGCTTTTATGATATCCTTTAATTAAGTATTTATCTTTTTGTTGGAAATTATTTCTAGCTTCAGATTGAGTTATCTCATAAAGTTCATTAAAAACATAAATTGCATCAGCAATATCGGTTAGCTTCGTCAGTAAATCGTTCCCAAATGGTTCTACTGTTGGGAAAATAATATACCCTTTATCTGAATTTACCGTAGCCCCTTCAACATAATCAAAATAGCCATCACCTTCCGGTGTAAAAAACTGATTTTGATCCAACCTGTCAATATTAAATAAATTCAACAATGTTTTTTCAGAAATTCCTGTAGTTTGTGCATTTTGCAATACATTAATGGGTACACCTGTTGCATCATCTGCATACAACAATTCCAATCTAAACCCTTCTGGCTGCATTCTATATGCCTGTAAAGAATACACATTTTTCATCATTAAATTCCACATTGGAATTTCAGTACTAATTATTTCACTACGCAATAATTTAACAACAATATTGTCTGGAGCAATGATACCATCACTTGTAAATTCACCAACTTTATACACTTTAGATTCACCACTAACTGTATATTCAAACGCAACAGCCAATACATCAGAATCTGCCAACCTGCGATTTAAGGATATAAAACCCAATTGTGGGTGAACTCTAAATTCTTCAGGTCTTAATTTAATAGCATTTTCGAGTACTGAATAGTCTCTCCCTTGTTGCATAGCATACGGTGACAATCCGTTTCCAACGGTAGAAATATTTCGAACAGGATTTCCGGTTGTCAATATGTTCACTATATCATTGGCGTCATTCACTGGCAGTAACTTTCCGGGGACCACTGTAACATTTGCAGGACCTATATTTATTGGGTTACCCTCACCAATATCTGAAAGCGCCACAATATTTCTTATGTTGGTGGTTGTCGCATTTCTATTGGTTACCCAAACTTCAATTTTTGTAATATTAACTGAACTATTAATGAGTGGAAAATCTTTTAAAGCATTGTTATAATTATCTCTGAAGTAATGGGACAAAAAGAAATGTCGGTTTTCATCGTAATCTGTTGCTTGCAATTCAAATTCTTGAATAGTCGATCCTCCCTGGGCAGCAACAGATCGAGTTTGGGATTTTTGTTCAGCAAAGACACCTGTAACTGTTGTCTTTCCAAATTGCAATTGAGTTTTGACTCCAAATAAACTTTGTGCACCAACTATTAACGAATTTTTTATTGGCATACTAACATTACCTACTTCAACTTTTTGAAGAATATCATCTTCAGTTGGTGTATATTCAAGTTTTATTTGATTCTGAAAATTGAAAGTAGATTGTGTATCGTACTGAGCACCAACTTTTAATCTGGTTCCAACTTTTGCCAATATACTAGCACTTATCTCTTGATTAAAATCGAAAGTAAAACTACTTCTGTTTCTCTCAGATAATTGAGGATTATCTACTTTTTGGTACAAGCCACCCATTTTAATTAGAACCGATCCCTGAGGGTTTACTTCAATAGTGTTACCCCCAAAAACTGATTGAAAAAAATCAGAGTTTAGATAATACGTTGGCAGTAAGTTTTTTTGCTCATCAGCGCTTCCTTTCTTTTTGCTATTGGTAGCGCTTATTTTATTTTTAAAATATGCAAGCATATCTTTTTTTAGCCTGTATTCTTTATACTCTTCCTGAGTCATAAAAATTGGTCTTTTCACAAAAAAATTTCCAATTTTCTCGACAATCATATACTTTCCTAACTCAGCATCAAATGTAATTTCCGTACGAGAAGGGTCTGCTAAATACAAACTGCCTGTTTGATTATTTTTAAAAGGATACTTTAACTTTATTGTATCCGTTTTCTTAACAACTTTTGTTGTGTCATTAGTTTTTGTTACAGGATTTGTTTGAGCAATTATTGCTGAGTGAACAAACAGTAATAAAAAGAATAAAATATATACTTTAAATATAAATTTCGTTTTCTTCAAATCTTATAAGTTTTTTAGCGCTTTTTTTATTAAAATTTTAACACTTAATGTTTTATTTTCTAATAAAATATTGTCCAATACTTTTTCACATTGTTTTTTAGTAAATCCAAGGACTTCTAAAGCAGATAACGCTTCATTTTTATTAGTATTGTAATGTGCGCCTGAAACTTCATCGGCATTATAAGTTTTAGAAATCTTATCTCTCAAATCTACCAATACTCTTTGTGCAGTTTTTACTCCAATTCCTTTTACCGACTGAATAACAGCAACATTCCCCGAGGCAATAGCATGTTGAATTTCATCGGTTGTCATAGATGATAACATCATTCGTGCAATGCTAGGCCCAACACCCGAAACAGAAATAAGCAATCTAAATATTTCACGTTCCGTTTTACTTATAAATCCAAACAGTGTATGTGAGTCTTCTTTTACAGATAAATG
>PVMS01056979.1_pt1 | contig 11854 bp, 14 predicted proteins | sample 1853461 | NCBI WGS metagenome assembly PVMS01 (sample SAMN08582032, study PRJNA380276) | Marine sediment metagenome, whole genome shotgun sequencing project. | isolation source: ocean sediment barecode stripped | collected 2017
CCGATAAACACCCGCTGCTCCGCGGTTGTGCCCTTCTCCACCAGCGCCGCCGGGGTGTCCGCCGCGCGTCCATGCGCTTTCAGTGAGCTACAAATGCGTGCGACATTGTCGAGCCCCATATAGAACACCACGGTCTGGTTAGCGTGACTGAGCATTTCCCAGTTCAGGTCGTCACTGCCGTCGCGACGATGGCCGGTAACGAATATGCAGGCCTGCGAATGATCGCGATGCGTCAATGGAATACCGGCGTAACTGGCGCAGCCCGAGGCCGCGGTAATGCCGGGCACCACCTGGAACTCGATATTCTCGTCGATGAGTTCGGCAATCTCTTCACCGCCGCGTCCAAAGATAAACGGATCGCCACCTTTCAGGCGTAACACGCGTTTACCTTCTTTCGCCAGACGCACCAGCAACTGGTTGATGTTTTCCTGCGGGATGGCGTGATTCTCTTTCGCCTTGCCGGCGTAAATCTTTTCCGCATCGCGCCGCACCATATCGAGAACAGGCGCCGATACTAGCCGATCGTAAACCACGACATCGGCCATTTGCATTAAACGCAAGGCCTTGAAAGTCAGCAGATCGGGGTCGCCCGGACCGGCGCCGACCAGGTAAACCTCACCCTTCACTGAATTGGTATCGAAGCCTTCTAGTTGTTGTTGCAACGCCTTGCGGGCATCATCGATTTTGCCGGAAAAAACCAGTTCGGCCACCTTGCCGTCCAGCACGGTCTCCCAGAAACGTCTTCTGGATTCCACGTCGGGTAAGCTTTGCTTTACCAGATCTCGAAATTCCTCGGCCAGGCTGGCGAGCTCGCCATAGGCCCCGGGAATACAGCTCTCCAGCTTGGAGCGCAGCATACGGGCTAGCACAGGGGATACCCCTCCGGTCGAAATGGCGATCTGCACCGGGCTGCGATCGATCATCGACGGCATGATAAAACTGCAAAGTTCGGGGCTATCGACCACGTTAACCGGGATGCCGCGCGCCTGGGCCAGCACTGAAATTTCCTGATTGACCGCCATATCGTTGGTCGCGGCGATCACACAAACCACGTCCGTTAAATCATCGGCGACAAACTTTCGCTGTTCGAATTCAAGTTCAGGGCTAGCCGCCATCTCACTGATTCGATCATCGATCTCGGGGGCGATCACGCGCACCCTGCCCTGTGCCTTGAGTAGTAATTCCGCTTTGCGCGCGGCAATAGCACCACCCCCCACGACCAGGCAGGATTTAGCAGATATATTGTAAAAGATCGGCAGAAAATTCATCGTTGGTAAAACCTCTGCGGTGATTATATGTCGATCAGGATAATTACTGAATCCTCACGATGGGGGGTAAAAAAAAGCCCGCGATTGCGGGCTTTCGATCGGCATGGAAGTCTTACTGGTTCTTCTGCCGGTAATTGTCGATTGCCGCTGCGATAGCGTCTTCGGCCAGTACCGAGCAGTGAATCTTGACCGGCGGTAATGCGAGTTCCTCGGCAATATGCGTGTTCTTGATTTCCGCGGCCTCGTCGAGACTCTTGCCTTTGACCCATTCGGTTACCAGCGAACTTGACGCAATCGCCGAGCCACAGCCATAGGTCTTGAATTTGGCATCCTGGATGATGCCGTCGTCACTGACCTTGATTTGCAGTCTCATGACGTCACCACAGGCCGGTGCGCCGACCATGCCGGTGCCGACTGACGGGTCGTCGTCGAACACACCGACGTTGCGTGGATTTTCGTAATGATCGAGTACTTTTTCACTATATGCCATGATATACCTCTAAATGTAGCGCCTAATGCGCCACCCATTCAACAGAATTAAGATCGACGCCGTCTTTGTACATATCCCAAAGAGGCGACAAATCACGTAATTTTTCAACCGCGGCACGCACCAGCTCAATCGTGTAATCGATTTCTTCGGCGGTGGTGAAGCGTCCGATGGTAAAGCGAATCGAGCTATGCGCGAGTTCATCATTGCGCCCCAGCGCGCGTAACACGTAAGAAGGCTCGAGGCTGGCTGACGTACAGGCCGAGCCCGAGGAAACCGCGAGATCGCGTAGCGCCATGATCAACGATTCGCCTTCGACGAAGTTAAAGCTAATGTTGAGGTTGCCGGCGACGCGATGTTCGAGATCGCCATTGACATAGACTTCTTCCATATCATTCAAACCGTTATAAAGGCGATCACGCAGCATGCGGATACGCTCATTCTCGGTTGCCATCTCTTCCTTCGCAATGCGGAAAGCTTCACCCATACCGACAATCTGGTGCGTAGCCAGGGTACCGGAACGCATGCCGCGTTCGTGGCCGCCACCGTGCATCTGTGCTTCCAGGCGCACCCGTGGTTTGCGTCTTACGTAGAGCGCACCTATGCCCTTGGGGCCGTAGGTCTTGTGCGCGCTGAACGACATCAGGTCAACCTTCAATTGCTCGAGATCGATATCGACCTTGCCGGTCGATTGCGCCGCGTCGACATGAAAAATAATCTTCTTCTCACGGGCGAACTCACCGATGGCCGCAATATCCTGGATTACACCGATTTCGTTGTTGACATGCATGATCGAAATCAGAATTGTCTGTTCGGTGGTGGCCGCTTTCAGTTTTTCCATATCGAGCAAGCCGTTATCCTGCGGGTCCAGGTAAGTGACCTCAAAGCCCTCGCGTTCGAGTTGACGACAGGTATCGAGCACCGCTTTATGCTCGGTTTTGAGGGTGATGATGTGATTGCCTTTCTTGCGGTAAAAATGCGCGGCGCCCTTGATCGCGAGATTGTCTGATTCGGTGGCTCCGCTGGTCCACACTATTTCACGCGGATCTGCATTGATCAGGTCTGCAACTTGCTGGCGGGCCAGGTCTACCGCTTTTTCAGCGCTCCAGCCAAACTCGTGGCTGCGCGATGCCGGGTTACCAAAGTCGCCATCGATGGTCAGGTGCTCCGCCATTTTGGCTGCAACCCTCTGATCGGTTGGCGTGGTTGCACTGTAATCGAGGTAAATAGGTAGTTTGATCTCACTCACTTCACTTCTCCAGTCAGGCTATCGCATGCGAACGATTGATTAATCGTCCGTACTGGATATCCTGTTTTATAACTAATTCGTTTATATCGGGACGGTTAACGTATTGATCAAGCTTGATGCCGCTCAAAAACCGGTAGAGATTGCATGACAGCTCGAACCACAACTGATGGGTCAGGCACTTCTCACCCTGTGAACAATTGCCTTTACCCGCGCACTTAGTCATATCGAGCTTTTCATCGACGCTCTGAATAATATCAGCAACGGATATCTGGTCAGCGGGACGCGCCAGGCGATAACCTCCACCCGGACCTCTGACGCCTTTGACCAACCCGCCCTTGCGCAACTTGGCAAACAACTGTTCCAGGTAAGAAAGGGAAATTCCCTGGCACTGTGAGATATCGGCCAGCGTCACGGGACCAACCTTCTGGTGTAACGCAATGTCCATCATCGCGGTTACGGCATAACGGCCCTTGGTAGATAATCGCATGTGAAAACCCATAATTCCTGACTAAATTAGTCAGGAATTTAATCGATGACCGGAGTTAGGTCAAGATGTATTTGATCTGGACCTGTTTGAATTTTTTATATGGTTATATAGAAAGAATTTATTGATTTAGTATCAATGACTTATAGATGTTATTTAAAGCTATTTATTATTTTCTTTTAAATGTTGCATCGGATGAAAATAGTGCCCCTGGTGTAAACAGTAACCCAGCCATTTATACAAAAATCGATTCATCATCCACTTCTGATCGATCATATTGGTAATCGAAAGCGGGCCGTAGGCACGCGACTGAAATTGCTGAACTTCTATCACGCGCGCGTCGTGGTAAACCTTTAAATGCAGATCGGGCTCGAATAATGTCCGCCCGGCTTGTTCAAATTGATAGGTCATGCGCAGCATGGTGGTGTACTTGCACCGCTGGGTAATGGATAGATGCAAATCCTGATGTCCCGGCACCGCCGAAATCATTTCATCGGCTACCGCGAGGTCGGGGACAATATTGCGCAGGCGAATATAGTTTTGCTCGTACAGTTCCATCAACCCGGCAAAACTGCGGGCGTGGACAAAACGTCCCCGTCTAACCGGTGCGAGATCAAGCAACATCAAACTTGCTCCATTTTGCGCAACTGGTAACGTAAGCGCTGGTATGTCTCGAGTGATTGAAAGCAATCAGGGTTCAATATCAAAGTCCTGGTTTTATCGGTGTCAACGAGCTTAAGAATAGCAAACCAGCGCGTTTGGTAAACCTTGTATTTACTAAAAATATATGGTTGTTCGCCCTGTTGAAACTCGATCAATTTAGCCTCAGGATCGAGGCCCAATTTTATAATTTCTTGTTGAATCAAACACCTGGATTCGTAAATCGCTAACAGGCAAATCGCCGCCAAAGCAGATAGCATGAGCAAAGCTGGCTCCAGATAAAAATAAATCGCTGCGGCGGCCAGACCATGGCTTGCCAGCATGAAATTTCGTTGTGATGTTGAAGGTCGTATTTCGTAGTAGTTTTGCAATCAACTTGTCCTTAGGGAGCCTCTGATTAATTCTGAGTTATTCAGCTGCGTAGGGAAAATGTGCCAAATCAAGGCGCCAATCGCAGGTATTAGCACGGCTATTGCCAAGATTGGCAACGCTGAGTTGGCGCATTTTAACAAGCAGATGTTGATTCATGAATTGATCAGAGGCCCCCTTAGTTTATCTACCCCGACATGTCGCGCAGCGACTGGATAAAGCGTGCCAGCTTCGCGTCGGAAGGCGTGCTGCGTCCCAGCAGCAGATCGTATAAATCCGGGTCGGGCATTTCGAGCAAGGCTTTGAACTGCGCCTGCTCTGTACTTGAAGCCGCGGCGTAATGCTGCTCGAGATAGCGACCCATGACAACATCGAGTTCTTTCATGCCGCGGCGGCATAACCAGCGTAAACGCGATAGCTCCGCCATGGCTGGGTTATATTTTGCGCTGCACCAGCAGTTTCTTGGTTGCGGCGATGGCCTGGGCCGGATTAAGACCCTTCGGGCAAACCTTGGTGCAATTCATGATGGTGTGGCAGCGATAGAGTTTGAACGGGTCTTCAAGCTCATCGAGGCGTTCACCGGCAGCTTCATCACGGCTATCGACAATCCAGCGATAGGCGTTGAGTAGCGCCGCGGGGCCGAGATAGCGATCGCTATTCCACCAGTAACTCGGACAACTGGTAGAGCAACAGGCGCACAGAATACACTCGTAAAGACCGTCGAGTTTTTCGCGATCTTCCCTCGATTGCAGCCGTTCGCGATCCGGCGGTGTCGCCGTATCGGTTTTCATCCAGGGTTCGATCGAAGCATACTGCGCGTAGAAGTTGGTCAAATCCGATACCAGGTCCTTGACGACCGGCTGATGCGGCAACGGATAAACCTTGACGTCACCCTTGATACTCGAAATCGACTGCGTGCAGGCCAGTGTATTGACGCCATCGATATTCATCGAGCAGGAACCGCAGATACCTTCGCGACAGGAGCGCCGCAGTGAAAGCGTGGCATCCATTTCGTCCTTGATCTTGAGTAAGGCGTCGAGCACCATCGGCCCGCAACTATCCATATCGACTTCAAAAGTATCGGTACGCGGGTTTTCCCCGCTATCCGGGTCGTAGCGATAAACGATGAATCGCTTGATGTTGGTCGCGCCTTCAGCAGCCTTTGACAACTTGCCCTGCTGGACAACGGAATTGGCGGGTAAAGTAAATTCGGCCATCTTATCTACTGCCTCACGCTAGTAAACACGCTTTTTCGGTGGGATAACTTCGCATTCATCGCTCAGGGTGTACATATGCACCGGGCGATAGTCGAAGCTGACCTTGCCCTTATCGTCGACCCAGGAAAGCGTGTGCTTCATCCAGTTGTCATCGTTGCGATCAGGGTAATCCTCGCGCGCGTGCCCACCCCGACTTTCGGTACGATTCAGTGCGCTCTGAATCGTGGTCTGCGCCTGCAGCAACAGGTTTTCCAGCTCCAGGGTTTCAACCAGATCGGTATTCCAGATCAGCCCGCGATCGGACAAACCCACGTCCTCGAAGCTGGCAAAGATGTTATTCATCTTGTCCACACCTTCCTGCAACGAATCACCGGTGCGAAATACCGCCGCGTGCTTTTGCATATCACGTTGCATATCATTTCTGATTTTGGCAGTGGAGGTTCCACCCGAAGCATTACGTACCCGCTCCAGGTGATCGATGATGCCGTCGCAGGCGTCGTCGGCCAACTGCTTGTGCGCCATTCCAGGCTTGATAAGCTCGGCGGCACGCAGCGCTGCCGCGCGTCCGAAAACGACGATGTCGAGCAATGAATTGGAACCCAGGCGGTTGGCGCCGTGGACCGAAACGCAGGCGGCCTCGCCAATCGACATCAAACCGGGCACGATCGAATCCGGATCCCCGTCCTTGAGGGTCACCACTTCACCGTGGTAATTGGTCGGGATACCACCCATGTTGTAATGCACCGTGGGCAATACCGGAATTGGCGCTTTGGTGACGTCGACGCCGGCAAAAATTTCCGCGGACTCGGAAATTCCAGGCAAACGTTCATCGATTACATCGGCACCCAGGTGTTCGAGATGCAGGTGAATATGATCCGCATTCGGTCCAACCCCCCTGCCCTCGTTAATTTCCAGCGTCATCGACCGACTAACCACGTCCCGTGAGGCGAGGTCCTTGGCGTTGGGGGCGTAACGCTCCATGAAACGTTCGCCATCCGAGTTGGTCAGGTAGCCGCCTTCACCGCGTACGCCCTCGGTAATCAATACCCCGGCGCCATAAATCCCGGTCGGATGAAACTGCACGAATTCCATATCCTGCAATGGCAGGCCGGCACGCGCCACCATGCCGCCGCCGTCGCCGGTGCAAGTGTGCGCGGAAGTCGCTGAAAAATACGCGCGCCCGCAACCACCGGTGGCAAGCACCACGGTATGCGCGCGGAAACGATGTAACTCGCCCGTGGCCAGGTCCCAGGCCACCACGCCACGACAGACGCCATCGTCCATGATCAGGTCGATGGCAAAATACTCGATAAAAAACTCGGCGCGGTGTTTCAATGATTGCTGGTAAAGCGTGTGCAAAATAGCGTGGCCGGTGCGATCCGCGGCGGCACAGGTGCGCTGCGCGGTGCCTTCACCAAAATTGGTGGTCATGCCGCCGAACGGGCGTTGGTAAATCGTACCTGCCTCGGTGCGCGAAAACGGTACGCCGTAATGCTCAAGTTCGATCACCGCGGGCACCGCCTCGCGACACATGTATTCGATGGCATCCTGGTCCCCGAGCCAATCGGAACCCTTGACCGTGTCGTACATGTGCCATTGCCAACTATCCGGCCCCATGTTACCGAGCGAGGCACTCATGCCCCCTTGCGCCGCCACGGTATGGCTGCGAGTCGGGAACACCTTGGTGATGCACGCGGTCGAAAGCCCGGCTGCGGCCATCCCCAGGGTGGCACGTAATCCGGCGCCACCGGCACCGACGATGACGACGTCATAGGCGTGATCGATTAATTTATATTCGTTCGCCATCGCTTAAACCCCAAAGGAAATTTTCAGCACCGAGATCACGCCGATAGTGCCGAGTAACAAGCATGACAGGTTGCTCAACAACAGGATCACGGTGCGTCGGGCATGCGCGGATACGTAGTCTTCGATGACCACCTGCAAACCAAGCTGTGCATGGTAAAAGGTAACCATCACCAGCAGCACCAGCGCCACCGATACCCAGGGCTGCTGGATCCAACCGACCAGCGTGGCATGGTCTACCGGCAATGCCGCCAGACTGAAACCGATCCACAGGACCAGTGGAATCAACAGCAGCGCGGTCAAACGCTGGCGCCAGAAGTGAGTCGTGCCCTCTTTCGCCGAACCCAGGCCTTTAACCTTCGCCAGGGGTGTTCTGAAATCCGACATGAGCTACGCCACCCCCGCAACCACCCAGGTTGCGATGGTTAAAATAACCGCCCCGGCGATGGTCAGTTTGGCGGTCAGGTCCACGGTTTCGAGCTCAAAGCCATAACCGACATCCCAGAACAGATGCCTGACGCCATTACAGAAATGCAGGTAAAGCGAAAATACGAAACCGAGCAGGAATATCTGGCCATACCAGCTATCCAAATGGGTAAATAGCACCTGGTAGGATGCTGCGCTATCCGCGGCTGCGGCCAGTAACCACACCAGTAATACGCAACCGAAGGCCAGGATCACCCCGGTGATGCGATGGGCAATCGATAGCAACGCGGTCAACGGCAAACGATAGATTTGCAGATGCGGGGAGGTTGGATACTTGCCATTAGCCATCGTCGGTTACCAGTTTACGAGTTACAGTTCAGGCAGGAACTACACTTACATAAGCCAAAAACCCCCGTCATCCCGGACGGAGCGTAGCGAAGATCCGGGATCCAGTGCTGCTTCTGGATTCCGGCCTGCGCCGGAACGACGCATGCCTTAGAAATCAATACAGCGGCCATTCTTTTCCCAGTCACCATAACGGGTTGGTTCCTTGCCTTTCGGCCCGCCGTATTCCGCGGGTTGCGGTTCCTGTTCGTCTGCCTCGGCCCCGTTGTCATCGACCGGTGAAGATTTATCTGCTGATTCCTGTGATGACATTCAAGCCTGAAACTCGGTTTTTATTAAGCTGAGATTTTAACACAGTAAGTTTGAATGGCGCGCACAAAACACGCTCTGGAGCACTGCCGGAGTCATTTTCGATGGTAAATATTGAAAAAGCTACTGTTTAACCAGCTGTGGTATCAACTGCTCGTAAGGCACATAGCCATTGAATTTGGTGCCATCAGCCGCAAAAAGCGCCGGTGTACCGGTGACGCCAACTCGATTGCCGAGCTCGTAGCCTTCATCGACATAGCGTGCGGATTCGCAATCACCCGAGGAAGCGAGCGAACCGGCCGCAGCGCCCTTGGCAATGCTCATTGCCGCAAGCTTGTCATCGGCACACCAGACTTTCCTTAAATCACTGTAACCCGGGCCGCGACTGCCGCCGCGGGGATAAGGGATATAGTGTACCGAAATGCCAGCTTGCTGCAGGTACTTGACCTCTGTATGTAATTTCTGGCAATAGCCGCAACTGGTGTCGGTAAACACGTTGAGCACCGCGAGTTCTTCATTTTCTGCCGGGAATACGATGAGTTTTTCCTCGCTGAAACTGGCGAGTTCTTGCGTCACCAGCGCTCGGCGACTTCCTTCAGTCAGGTTTTGTGCCTTCTCGAGGTCGACCAGGTCGCCGATAAAGACATAGCGACCACCTTCGATCAGGTAAGCGAACTTACTACCGAAACGGGTTTGATAAACCCCTTCAATGCCGGTCGCGACCGGTGTATCCACCTCGTCGGTACCCAGGCGCAATTTGAGCAGGCGGGTCATATCTTCGAGTGATTCTTCGGCGGCGTACGCGAAGGGAATTGACAGCATCAGTACCAGGCTGGCGATAACGGCCTGTGGAATAAGTTTATTCATCAAGTTAAGTCAGAGGTTGCAAGTGAAGTATTAGTCCAACTATGGCTTATAAAGTTCGTTTTTGCCAGACCAGGCAGCGATTGTTTTCTGGCATGGCGACATCCTCCACTAACTGCAGGTTCGCCGCTTTGGCGAGATCATGCAGCCATTCGAAATCCTTGATGCCGCTGGCCGGGTCGCGTGCATTCAGAAATGCGTCGAAACGCGCATTGCTTGGTGAGGTAAAATTACCCGCGTAGTTGAATGGTCCATACACTGCCAGGATACCCCTCGGTTTCAGGCACGTGCCAACACCTTCGATACATTTCTCTACTGCCGTGTTATCCATGATATGGAAACAATTGGCCGAATACACCAGGTCGAATTGACGTTCGGGCCAGTCACCGAGCACATCGAGTGCGATTGGCGGCAGTAGGCTAGTTGAGCCTGAATCCGCGATCCAGCCCTCAATACCCGGCAGGTTGGATTCGAGATCCGAAGTTTGCCAACGTAACTGCGGTACTTGAGCCGTGAAAAACACCGCGTGCTGTCCCGTACCGCTGCCGATCTCGAGCACTTCACCGTGCAAATAGGGTTTGAGCACGTCAAAAATGAATGACTTATTTTGCTCGCTGGCTTCAGAATAAGGAAGGTTCACGATTTCACCTCACGGTTACGTTTGCGCAGGTGTTCGAGTTTTTGCGCAATCTTGATTTCCAGTCCACGATCGACTGGATGATAATACTCGCGGGCCTGCAAGCCCTCGGGGAAGTAATCAACACCCGCCGCAAAAGCGTCAGCTTCGTCATGCGCGTAGCGATAACCGTCGCCATAACCCTGCTCTTCCATGAATCGAGTTGGCGCGTTACGCAAATGCAGCGGAACTTCAAGGCTGCCCGAGTTACGTGCATCTTCCATCGCCAGTTTGTAAGCGCTGTAAACAGCGTTGCTTTTAGCCGCGCAGGCGAGGTAAACAATCCCCTGCGCGATGGCCAGTTCGCCTTCCGGGCTGCCGAGACGCTCGAAGGTTTGCCAGCTGTTGAGACATAGCTCCAATGCGCGCGGGTCGGCAATACCAATGTCTTCGATCGCCATGCGCACCACCCGCCGCGCGATGTAAACCGGGTCGCAACCGCCATCGATCATGCGGCAAAACCAGTACAGCGCGGCATCCGGGTCCGAGCCGCGCACCGATTTATGCAGCGCGGAAATCTGCTCGTAGAAAATATCGCCGCCCTTATCGAAACGGCGTGGACCCTGTTGTGCGATTTCGCCAACCAGTTTGACATCAATATGCCGCTCATCGACGAGGTCGCTGATTATTTCAAGGTAAGTCAGGGCACGTCGCGCATCGCCATCAGCGACCTGTGCCAACATCCTGCTGGCATCCGCGTCGATACTGAAGCCGAGATCGCCAAGCCCGAATTCGCGGTCGCTCAGGGCGCGTTGAATAACCTGTTCGATATCTTCATCCTGGATCGGCTTTAACACGTAGGTTCGCGTGCGCGACAACAGGGCGTTGTTGAGTTCAAACGAAGGGTTTTCGGTAGTCGCACCGACAAACAGGATCGTACCATCCTCTATATGCGGCAAGAATGCATCCTGCTGTGCCTTGTTAAAGCGATGTACCTCGTCGATAAACAGCACTGTCGGCCCCTGGAACTGGCGTGCCTGTTCGATCGCTTCACGGATATCTTTGACCCCGGCCAGTACCGCGGATAGCGTGATAAAACGCGCCTCGGAATACTCGGCAATGAGACGCGCAATGGTGGTTTTACCGGTGCCGGGGGGGCCCCAGAAAATCATCGAATGCAGCTTGCCGGCCTCGATTGCCTGACGCAAGGGTTTACCGGGTGCGAGTAGATGCGCCTGGCCGAAGACCTGGTCCAGCTGACGTGGGCGCATGCGATCTGCCAGCGGTTTGAAGGCTTTTTCCGCAACAAACAAATCATTCATAGCGTTACTTAAGGAATTAACCCCCTACTCCAAACACATCGACTCCTTCGGGCGGCACAAATTTGAAGGTAGCTGGATTGTGTACCACGCCAACACGCATGTTTTCGAACACGATCTGGGTGCTCTGGCCGAACTGATCCTGCAGCTCCATCGCGCGTACATTGTCGTCTTCGAGGCCGATAAAGATGCTGCTGTATTCCAGGTCGCTGGCGTGCGGCTTGAGTTCGACCCAGTAAAGGAACTTGCGCTGGCCGACCTCACTGACATCGAATTGTTGCGTGACATCGGTTTGTTTCATCAGAATCATGATCGGTGCATTGGAAATACCGGCATCCATCGGCTTCACCGTAACCTGTTCGAGTTCGACATCATAAATCCACAGCTCACTACCGTCGCCGATGATGCGCTGCTCGAAAGGTTCGGTGTAAATCCAGG
>PVMS01043686.1_pt1 | contig 11853 bp, 14 predicted proteins | sample 1853461 | NCBI WGS metagenome assembly PVMS01 (sample SAMN08582032, study PRJNA380276) | Marine sediment metagenome, whole genome shotgun sequencing project. | isolation source: ocean sediment barecode stripped | collected 2017
AGCCGCAATCTCAATCATAAACAATCACCGTTGTGGGGAGGAAGTCATTTGATCTTTGAAATGCGGCTGATTTTTGTATATATGTATAGGTTCAACTAATTTCACCTGATTTTTTGAATAATTCATTAATGAAATTAGTTGAACCTATACATATATACAAAAATCAGCCGCATTTCAAAGATCAAATGACTTCCTCCCCACAACGGTGATTGTTTATGATTGAGATTGCGGCTGTATTTTTTTAAGATTGATATTTAACGAAGACCAAAACCCCAGAGTAGTATGAAAACAATACAATTTAAACTAGTATTATTTTTATTTGTAAGTATTTTATTCAATTCGTGTTATCCAGAAGATGATGGAATTTATTTCGAAAAAATAAGTGAAAATAAATCAGAGTATACCGATATAGAATTGGAAATACTCGATCTTATAAATGATTATAGGGCCACAAAAGGATTAAAGACTTTAATAAAATTAGATTTCATTTCATCTGTTGCTTTGACACATACTAATTATATGGTTGAAACAGGCGAAGTCAATCATGATAACTTTCCACAACGTCATGAAAATTTAATAATCAATGCTGGTGCAAAATCAGTAGGTGAAAATGTAGCTTTTGGATATAGTTCTGCAAAAAGTGTCGTCTATGCCTGGATCAAAAGCGATGGACATAGAGCTTTAATTGAAAATGAAAGTTATACCCATTTCGGAATTTCTATCGAACAAAATAGTAAAGGAAGAAATTTCTTTACCCATATATTCATAAAACAATAATCATATAAATAACCATATCATGATACTAGTCCCCAAAAACAGTACAAAAAATTTGGTTAAAAAATCAAAAAAGATGTACATAAATACCTTAGAACCTTATTTTGAATTCAAAAATAAAAAAGGAAAATTAATAAAGCCTATTAATTGTTGTATTACACATTAGAAAAAATAGAGAAAACTGCTGCCCCCACAAAAAAAACAGTTGCAAAATCATCTATTAATTGTCGTCCCCACAACGGTGTAGTATAGTAAGATTATAGTTTACAACTGTTTAGTATATAACATAAGCGTTTTCAAAACAGCCGTAAAAATCTTGAAAAAAACTGTCGTCCCCACGAAAATTTTCTTTAACACAAGCATTACGACTGTAAATCTTTTAACTATATTTAGAAAATAATGTTAAAAAATTATAATTTATTGAATTTTTTTTGAGTTTTGTAAATTTAAAAGATAACATTTATAATTCCTAATTAATTATCCATAATAATTTCCTTTATTGAATGAAATTTTAAAAATATTAAGTATTTTTAAAATTTTTATTACAATAAGAGCCTGATATATAATCAATTAATATTTTTTAATGCCTGCCAATAGTCACTCCTATAAAATAAATGTTTCTGAAAAGGAAATAGATGAATTGAATCATGTAAATAATATGCATTATTTAAAATATATGGAAAATGCAGCTAAGATTCATTGGGAAAAGTTAAGCAATAGCGTATTGAATAAAAAATATGTTTGGGTCGTAATAAGACATGAAATTGATTATTTGTTTTCTGCAAAACTAAATGATGAATTAGAAGTAACTACTTGGATAGGAGATTCATATGGAGTAAGATCTGAACGTTTTGTTGAAATAAAAAAGAAAGACAGAATAGTGTTGAAATCCAAAACCATATGGTGCCTATTAACTAAAAAAACGATGAAACCTGTAAGAATTCCTTCAGACATATTAATATTGCTGGAGGTGAAGTAAATTTTTCAATATAGAAGATGGATTATTTCGCTTTGTTTTTTTCTTCAATCCATTTTGACATATATTTTGTGCCTCTTAGCGAATGATAACTTAACATAGCTCCTGTAAAATTATTCAATCTGTGTTGTTCAATAGTTAATTGAATGTTTTTTATACATTTCAATAAATTAGTACCATATTTATCTTTAGAATAGCATTTATTTATGATTTCTATCCCGGATCGCTGAGCTGAATTCCAGCATTTTTCATTGCCATATAACTCAATAGATTTTTGTGCAAAACCCAATGGTGAATCTTCGATATAACCATTCCATGGTAATTCGCCGTGCATTGCTTCAGCTCCAATAGAAGTGGTTATGCTTGGAATACCATATTGCATGGCATCAATTAATTTTCCTTTTAATCCCGCACCAAACTGAAGAGGAGCTAAAAAAACTCTGGCATTTAAAAAAGCATCTTTTTTATTTTGTATCCAACCTTTAATTAAAAAATTATCTTTCGTGTTGTGTAATTTTATGGCTTTATCAGTAATATATGCACCATAGATATGCATTTGAGCCTGTGGCAATTCCTTATTTATAATTGGCCAAATGTGTTTTTTTAAATATAAAACTGAATTCCAATTGGGTTCATGCTTAAAATTACCAATAGTCATAAAATGAGTTCTTTCGTTAAATAAAGGACTGGTCTTTAATGTTTTTAGGTCAATATTCTTAACCAAAAAAGGGACATATTGTAGCAACAATTTTGGAATTCCAAATGTACTTTCAAGCAATTTTAATTCATGCTTAGAAATTATTAATGATAGATCACATCGGTAAATACTCGCAATTTCACGTTTAGCCAGATCATTCATTAATACATTTAACGAAAGTGATAAGTTATTTTTATAAGCAGTCTGTCTGGCCTTCCTCAAGAAGTGCAAATCCTCTGTATCCAGTATTCTAATGGTATTCGGGCAATTTTCAGTTACTCTCCACCCAAATTGTTCCTCAGTTAAAAAACGATCAAATAAAACAATTTCAGGGTTTAATTTTTTTATAAGAATATCAAAACTGGAGTCATTTAACCGTATTTGACATGTTGTAATGTTTAATTTGTCTAAATCAAATGATTTTTTATTTTTTGATGCCGAACACACAAAAGTAATGTTGTATTTCCAGGTAATAAATAATTCGATGAGCTGTATTATCCTGCTACCGGCTGCAGTTGAATTGGGTTCAGGCCAGACAAATCCTATAACTAAAAGGCTTTTAATCATATCAAATCAAAAATAAGAAAGTAATTTCAATAGGCAAATGGAATCAATATAAATTGACTAAAAGTTGACATAAAAAAGTCTGAATTAGAAATTCAGGTTTTATCTTTTTCTTCTTTTCTTTATTAAATCCAACCTTTTGAAGTTGATTTATTCGAATACCAAACCAGAAATATAGCAATAACAATTACTAATACTGACCAAATCATATTAACACCTGATACTTCCATGTCTGTTTGCATAAAAACGTTCCTGATAAATTGAGCAATTACAGCAATAAGAGAGATCAAAAATAATATGGTTGCCCATTTTTTCCGTAAAAGCAAAAGTATACATCCCAAGACACCGGAAAAAACTGCAATGGCGAATACTGCCGTTACCCAAGCCGGCATTTCATTAAAAAAAACCTGTTCCGCCTCCGGGCGAGATGCTAAATCTTCTGCAGTCATATAAGCTTGTTCCAGATAGGCCATTACACCCATGCTATTCCATAGCAATGCTAAAACACCAATTATCCAAAAAGTTGTTGTTGGTTTCGTTGAATTTGACATAATAAAAAGTTTTGATTAGTAAATTAGTCAGATATTATTAATATTTATCACAATTTAATTAAATAATCGAATTAAAGCAAACTGTGATTACGGATAACTCCAAAGAAGTGAAATATCACATTCAATTTTATTTCAGTATTTCTTAATATACCGGCAGCTGGTTGGAATCATTTTATACTAAGAATAGAATAAATTGACATATTTATGCATCTGAGCACAATAAAAAGTCAATTTATTTGTTGTACAATAGTTGTTAATCAAAGCTAATTTTTATTATATTAGCCTAATTATAATTATAAAGCATAGATTAAAAAACCCCAGATTATATATTTTTTTAATTTGTGAAAATTATCAATATTTATTTTAAGTAATAAGTTTTGATTAAATTTTATAAAATAATAATATATTGCTAAAAATCAACTATTTAATCATGACTAAAAAATCCCTATTCTTAGTTGTTTTACTAACTGTTTTTTCATTTGCCAATTCCCAAGTAATCACTGTTGGTGTGAAAGGTGGTATTAACTACAATACTGTTGGAGAATTGTTAAGTTTTGGTGGTTCCTATCAAACTGGAGCCCCTGATATTATTTTTACTCCTGATAAAGAAATGGGAACTCAATTTGGGGCATTTCTGGATATAAGTTTTGGTAAAATATTTCTAAGACCTGAAGTGATTTTTTCTTCATTAAAAAGTAGTTATGCACTACCGTTAAAAGTTGCTAATTATACCTCAACAAGAATGGATATTCCAGTACTTTTAGGATTCCATATTGCGGGCCCTGTCTCCATTGTTATGGGACCAGTGTTTAGTAGTGTCTCTGATGTGAAACTAGAAGGTTTAGAGCCTAACAAACCTGCAGTTATTTATGATGAAAGTGTACTGAATCTTCAAGCAGGTTTATTGTTGGAAATGGGAAGATTTGGTGTTGATGTTCGTTATGAATATGGACTTAAAAAAGTTGAATCACAAGATGATCTTGATTTCTTTTATCAAACACCTCCGGCTTATGGAATTAATCGTGCCGAACTCTTGGAATACAATGCCAGTCAAATTATCATAAGCGTTCATATAAATATTGCTCGATTTAATAGCAATGAAAGGAAAAGTATGTCGAGATCCGACTGGAGAAATCACAAGCGTTTATAAAATTCATATAAATAGTAAGTTTTGTAAATATTAGTGTTGAATGACGTATGATGTGCTGCTATTTATAAAATTCCCTAATATCAATATGCTTACAGTCTTAATACCTGTTTTTCCCTTTTTGTTTTTTATTTTTAGTGCCTTGAGTTTGATTAGGTGCTCTTACCTTGTTTTTTGATCTCTGTTGCTTTTGGTATTTAACCCACTTTTTAAATTGTCCTTCTGAGAGCTCTTTTCTAAGTTTTTCATTCAGTGAAGAATCACTTACAGTTACTTTTTCCCTAATTGGCTCCAAGGTTGTGTTCAATTGTTTTTGTAAATTTTTCATACCACTGTAATCTTTAGTGGCCACTGCCTGATTTATTGTTAGTGCAACCAGCATTTTCAATTCATCGAATATCCCTGTATGCAATAAATTCAATGCATTCATTTCCCTATTGTGATCTTCGATGGCTTTCTTTACAATTACTGAGTTAGGATTTTTTTTTAGTTTTAATTTTTTCAAAACAGCCTTTATGTCATATTCCATTATTCCGGCAGTTTTTGCAGGGTCATATTCAGGCATCTTAACTGGTGCAGTTGCAGTTCTTTGATTTCCAGGTGAAGAATTTCTAATTCCACCTCTGTTTTGTGCATTAATTAAGACGGATTGAAATAATATCAAAAAAAGAAGTGTTATTCTCATTGGAATTGAATGGTTTTAATGAATTAAAAATTCACATACAAAATTACAATTTTCGATAAGAAAATACTCTTAAATTTATTATAAAATCTAGCTGCAATTGATTTATTTTCATTCCAATTATTTTCTCTATTATTTTGTATATTGTTTTCTTAATATTTTACAAATCAGATGCAATTTGTTTTTTAATTTGAAAATATGGATATTTTTATAGGAGATATCAGAATATCGGTTGGATTGAAACATATAGATGATTTGTTTTCGGATATACGAGAAGCTTTAAATAAAATTTAACAGTCAAAAATCAGATATAACCTACTACAAAATAATGAAATGGTTTAAAAATTTAGGTCCCGGTGTTTTGGTTACTGCAGCATTTATTGGCCCAGGAACTGTCACTTTATGTACTCTGGCAGGTGTGGAATTTGGCTATACATTACTTTGGGCAATGACATTGTCTATTGTCGCAACCATAGTTTTACAAGAAATGGCTGCAAGGGTAGGAATTGTTACTCAAAAAGGATTGGCTGCTGTTATAAAAGAACAAATAAGCTCTCCTTTTTTGAAAAAAGCCGCCATTATTTTAATACTATTGGCTATCGTAATTGGGAATGCAGCTTATGAAGCCGGGAATATCAGTGGTGCTTCTATGGGCATTACAGCAGTTATTGGAACGGATTCATTTAAATTCTACCCAATTATAATCGGAATCATTGCTTTTATTTTGTTGTACGTAGGTAACTATAAATTTCTAGAGCGAAGTTTGGTTGCTTTGGTGGGTATTATGAGTGTTTCCTTTTTGCTCACGGCTATCATTACAAAGCCGGAAATTGGATCAATGCTTAAAGGAATGCTCATTCCTTCATTACCAGATAATAGTATGTTAACTATAATTAGTTTGATAGGAACCACAGTGGTCCCATATAATTTATTTTTGCACGCTTCCTTAGTAAAAGAAAAATGGAATCGTAAAAGTGACTTGAAATATGCCAGGAAAGATACTGTAATCTCGATTTTATTAGGAGGAGTGGTATCCATGTCGATAATAATTTCGGCTGCAGCTATTAATGGTGACATAATAAAAAATGGGGGAGATCTGGCCAAAGGATTAGAACCATTATATGGTAGTTTTGCAAAATACTTTTTAGGCCTTGGTTTGTTTGCAGCGGGAATTACATCTGCAATTACAGCTCCTTTGGCAGCATCCTATGTTGCAAGCAGTTGTTTTGGGTGGAAAGCCGATATGAAAAATACAAAATTTCGAATAGTCTGGGCTTTTATCTTGTTATTGGGTGTGTTGTTTTCATCACTGAAATTCAGTCCTATAGAAATTATAAAATTTGCTCAGGTTGCCAATGGGATTTTACTTCCAATTATAGCATTATTCCTGTTATGGATTGTGAATAAAAATGCTGTTTTAGGGAAATATAAAAATAAATTGTTGCAAAATATCATTTCCGGTGTTATCATTCTTATTGCTATTATTTTAGGATTTAAAAGCATATTAAAAGTTTTTGAACTTTTATAAAAAGTTAGGATATATTGATAAAATAAAGATATTTTTGTTATCGAAGGAAATTCATAACAACAATAAATAAATTATTTTTTATATTTATTTTTTTAACTATCTGAAAATCATTTAATTGAGAATACTATGAATTATTATAATAAACACATTCTTCCTAAAGTAATTGATTGGGCCTGCAAGAAAAATCCAAGTATGCGACAACGCCAAAAGATGGTACCAATGGCGAAAGGGAATGTGTTGGAAATTGGGATTGGTTCAGGTCTGAATATTCCTTTTTATAACAAAACACAAGTACAGCAATTAACAGGAATTGACCCCTCTGAAGAAAATTGGAATGAAAACAGGAACATTATTGAAGAGTTGGGATACGACTTTCAGTTTGTCAAAGCATTTGCAGAAAATATTCCGGCAAATAATAATACGTTTGATTCAGTTGTAATTACCTATACACTTTGTACTATACCTGATACTGAAAAGGCTTTGGAAGAAGTAAGACGAGTACTTAAACCCAATGGGAAACTCATATTTTGTGAACACGGAAAAGCACCTGATAAAGCTGTTCAAAAATGGCAAAATATCATAAACCCCTTTTGGAAACTTATTGGTGGCGGCTTTAATTTGCATAGGGATATTCCGTTTATCATTGAAAATAATGGATTTAAAATTGCTAATTTGGAAACTATGTATATTCCGGGGTGGAAACCTGGCAGTTTCAATTATTGGGGTATATGTGAACAATATTAATAACACTTGAAATTTCTTGGCATAAAATAAAAGAATGAGATATTTTGAAATCAATTGTGACGTTGGAGAAGGGTTGAATAATGAGACTGAAATAATGCCTTTTATACAATCTTGTAATATCGCATGTGGCGGACACGCTGGTGACAAAAGATCAATGCAAAATGCAGTTGGATTGGCAATCAAAAATAATGTAAAAATTGGAGCACATCCTTCATATCCTGATAAAGAGAACTTTGGAAGAAAAACTATTGTACTGGAATCGAAATATTTACAGAAATCCATACTTAGACAGGTCAATTCATTACAGAAAATAATAACTGAAAATAAGGGTAGCTTGCACCATATAAAACCACATGGTGCTTTGTATAATGATATTGCAAAAGATAACGACCTGGCCTTACTGTTTTTAGAAGCAATACTACCATTTAAAGAAGGAGTAAAGCTTTATGTACCTTATAATTCAGCAATTGAAAAAAATGCAAAAAAATATAATTTTTCAATTATTTATGAAGCTTTTGCTGATAGAAATTACAACGATGATCTGAGTCTGATATCAAGAAGTGAAAAATATGCATTGATAACTGATCCGAATGAAATTTTACAACATGTATTAGAAATGGTGATCCACGAAGAAGTCACTGCTGTTTCTGGTGCTAAAATTCCTATTAAAGCCCAGACATATTGTGTCCATTCCGACACAAAAAATGTAATTGAAATAATCAAGAGATTATACCAAGAAAGAATGCTATAATAAATCGGTAAGTGGGAAAATTTAAACTGACATATAAATCATTTGGAGATAGCGCAATATTAATGGAATGGCCACAAATAATATCAAAAACAGTTTTGAGCGAGATTCGGCAATTCGCAGAAGAATTAGAAAATAAAAAACATAAAGGTATAGTTGAGATAAGTTTTATATATTCTTCTTTATTAGTTAGTTATGATGTGAATAAATGTTCCTCTGAAAAATTAATGCCTTTCCTTAAATCATTATATAAATCTGAAATTTTCTCGTTGAATAATCATAAAATCATTTGGGAGATCCCTGTTTGTTATGATATTGATTTTGGTATAGATCTTGCTCTTTTGACATCAAAAAAAAAGCTGTCTGTAAAAGAAATTATTTCCTTGCACACTTCTCAGAATTACACTGTTTATGGAATCGGGTTTTTACCTGGTTTCCTATATCTTGGTGGGCTCTCCGAAAAATTGAAGTATCCCAGAAAAAGTACACCCAGACTATCAGTACCAAAAGGAGCTGTAGCCATTGGGGGAAGTCAGACTGGGATTTACCCTCAAAACTCTCCTGGTGGATGGCATATTATTGGTAGGACGCCTGTTTCATTGTTTGATGTAAAAAAAGAAATTCCGTGTATGATCAATCCTGGCGATGAAATAAAATTCAATTCTATTTCTATTGAGGAGTTTAATGATGTGATAAAAGATCAGAATGCCGGTAATTATGAATTAAAAAAAAGCACAAATGATTAATGTGTTACACCCGGGAATGTATTCAACCATACAGGATATGGGAAGATTTGGATATCGAAATTATGGTGTTCCTATAGGTGGTTCAATGGACAGTATTTCGGCTAATTTAGCCAATGCTTTGCTAAATAATAATGAAAATGATTCGGTAATGGAAATTACGATGACCGGACCAAAACTGCAATTCAAGGCAGTGACAAATATTGTTGTTACCGGTGCTGAAATGTCGGCTAAACTAAATGATATTCCAATTTTAAATAACAAGGTATATCCTGTTGATAAAAACGATATTTTGTCATTTGGAAAGTTATTAAAAGGATTTCGCTGTTATTTAGGCGTAAAAAAAGGTTTTCAAACAACAAGTGTTCTAAAGAGCAGATCTTATTATCCAAATATTACCGCTGAAGGAGTCATAACTAAAGGTGATATCATTCCTTTTGATCAAAATCTTAATAAATTTAAAGAATGCAAAGGATTGATTAAACCTAAAACCCACTTTTTTGATACTGAGTTATTACATGTCTATAAAGGTCCTGATATTGAAATGTTTTCATCGGAAGATCTAGTAAAGTTGCTATCAAATGTGAACACTGTTTCTCCCAATAACAACAGGATGGGGTATCGCTTCAATGAAATTATAATAAAACATTCTAAATCATTGATTACAAGTCCTGTAATCCCTGGAACGATTCAATTAATGCCTTCAGGAAATCTCATTGCATTAATGAAAGATGCTCAAACTACAGGTGGTTATCCAAGAGTTTTTCAGCTAACGGAAAAATCCATAGCTGTACTTGCACAAAAAAAAGCGGGAGATACCATTCGATTCATTTCTCACTAATCAAGGGGCACTATTTCAAAAATAGTAGTATTGATAAATAATTAAAAAACGGCAAAAAAAACTCTTTTATTCTCATTGTTTATACCATATTTAAATCATATTTTTACCATTGATTGCATTTAATTTTGAAAGCGTCATACATCGTAAAATAATCTATAATACAATATGAAAAATCAACTAACCAGTCGACGAGGGTTTGTAAAAAAATCTATTATTGTGGCTGCAGGAATAACTATAATACCAAGGCATGTTATGGGTGGAAACAGATTTATTGCTCCAAGTGATCAGCTTACAAAAGCTGTCATAGGAGTAGGAGGAATGGGACAAGGTCATTTAACTTATGAAGGCACTAAATTGCTAGCTATATGTGATGCAGACGGACAACATTTAGCTAAGACGCTACAAAAAGTAGGAAAAGATGTAAAAGGATATCGTGATTTCCGAGAAGTATTGAGCAGACCGGATATTGATATTATCCATATTGCCACACCACCTCACTGGCACGGATTGATGTCAATAATGGCGGCTGAAGCCGGGAAAGATGTATGGTGTGAAAAACCAATGACCAGAACTATTGGTGAAGGAAAACGTGTTGTGGAAGCAATGAAAGTTCATGGAAAAATATTCAGGTTAAATACATGGTTTCGATTTAAAAGTAAATTTTATGGGATGAGAACTCCAGTGAGAAAATTAAAGAAAGTTGTTGATAGTGGTGCTCTGGGATGGCCTTTAAAAGTAACGATAAGCGGTATTACAGGATTCAATTGGAAGTTTTATTGGGTAGGAAAAAATAATTTAACTCCACAACAAGTGCCTGTACATCTTGATTACGACATGTGGTTAGGACCGGCACCGGAAAAACCATATCATCCACATAGAGTTCATCAAACCTTTAGAGGCTATTGGGATTATGATGGTGGTGGATTAGGTGATATGGGACAACATTATATTGATCCCGTTCAGTACTTTTTAGGAAAAGATAATACAAGTCCGATAAAAGTTGAAGTGGATGCACCTCAACAGCATTACGATGCTATAGGAACCTGGAGAAAAATTGTATATACATATGCAGACGGATGTCAAATTATTCTTGATGGAGAAAATAAGGATACAAACGCAGCCTATATAGAAGGTCCTAATGGAAAAATATACAATGGTTTTAAATCTACTATTCCCAATATAGAGGGGTTGATTGATAGTATTCCAGATCCGGAAGAGCAAATTGCAACATTCTCGGAATCAGTGCGAACCCGTCAGAAATTTGCATTGAATGAAGAAAACGGTCATCGTTCTGCTACCGTTGTCAATATGGGGGTTATAGCGTTGAGGCTAGGTAGAACTTTGGAATTTGACCCTGTAAAACAGGAATTCATCAATGATGAAGAGGCCAACAGATTGATAAATCAACAAATGAGAAGTTCATGGGCTTTTTAATATTTATGATATTAAAAAAAATGAAACGAGCCTTCTAAAATCTTTCTCAATAAAGGAAATGTGTATTTGCGAACTGCATGTGACCGATAAAAACAATAAATATAAACACATGAAAAGAACAACAATCATAGCTATCAGTACATTTCTTTTAATGCTATGTACTATACATCCAGTAACAGGACAAATTAATAGAACACTAGAAACAAAAGTTGTTGATATACTTGCGCAGTTACCAACAGAAGATTATGAACATTCTGATAAATTAATGGAAGAAATCATCGGTTTAAAAGAGGCGGGGATTTTGCAATTCTGTGACATGTTGGCACCACTTGGAACCGGTGATGATACCAAAGCAAGATTTGCCATTCATAGTTTGGCGGTTTATAGTGGTGGTACAAAAAATTCAATAGAAAATAGTTTAGTG
>PVMS01020946.1_pt1 | contig 11851 bp, 12 predicted proteins | sample 1853461 | NCBI WGS metagenome assembly PVMS01 (sample SAMN08582032, study PRJNA380276) | Marine sediment metagenome, whole genome shotgun sequencing project. | isolation source: ocean sediment barecode stripped | collected 2017
TGCACGAAAATGTGATCACAAGTATGGAATTCGAAAGACTGATTTCCGCCGGCGGGCCAACGGAAGGACATTTCTTCCGACCAACCGACAGAGAAGTACCCAAGAAAATTGCATTCATTCAATGTGTTGGTTCACGATCGCATTCTGCAACCGGTAATCCATATTGCAGTAATATTTGCTGCATGAATACAATTAAAGATAGTTTGCTCATAAAGGATCATTATCCGGACACCGAAATATCTGTATTCTATATGGATATTCGTGCTTTTGGAAAAGGATTTGAAGATTTGTACATCAGAAGTAAAAAAACCGGTGTTCGATACATCCGTGGACTTCCCGGCGAGATCTTCGAAGATCCAAAAACGAAAAATCTGACTCTGATTGTAGAAGATACTGTTGCAAACACTGTCAAAGATTACAATTTTGATATGGTAGTACTCTCAGTTGGAGTAATTCCAAGACGTGACAGTGCTGCGATACAAAAACTATTAACTCTATCCAAAACTGAAGACGGATTCTTTATGGAATCGCATCCAAAGCTGAAACCTGTCGATGCACCAACCGGTGGAGTATTTTTTGCGGGTTGTGCAGAATTTCCAAAAGATGTGAAAGATAGTGTAACTCAAGCCAGCGCTGCCGTTGCCAGAGCGGAAGTTTTACTTAACTCAGATATGATCAGTATTGAAGCAATCACTTCGGAATGCTTTACCGAATTATGTACATCTTGCGGAATTTGCACCAATGTTTGTCCCTTCAATGCTATTCAAGGGGCAGATGCTAAATTAGGAACACCAGCTGAGGTTATCGAAGCTTTATGTAAGGGCTGTGGTACCTGTGCCGCTGAATGTAATTTTGATGCGCTATCAATGAAACATTTTGAAGATGCACAAATCATAACCATGATCGATGCTATGTTAGATGAAAACCCGATGGATAAAGTGACGGTCTTTGCATGTAATTGGTGCTCATACGCCGGTGCAGATTTAGCAGGTCTTTCAAGATTACAATATCCAACATCGCAAAGAATTATCCGAACAATGTGTAGCGGGAGGGTTGATTCTGATTTCGTGCTGCACGCTTTTGAAAAAGGCGCTCCTATTGTACTTGTTTCCGGTTGTCATTTTGTTGATTGCCATTATATCGATGCCAATCAATGGACACAAAAACGTGTTGAAAAATTGTGGGATAAATTAGAACGGCTCGGAATTCGTCCCGAACGATTACAGTTGGAATGGATTAGTGCTGCCGAGGGACAAAAGTGGGCAAGGACTATGACCGAGCTCGACGAAATGCGCAAAAATGTTACCGAGAAAGAAGTGAAACACACTATCAAAGTATTAATAGAAGATCGAGAAAAAGCGGAAGCAAAACGAGCAAAAAAACAAAGTAAAAAGGTTTCACCAAAAACCGATAGTCCAGGTACGGGAATTAGCGTACCTGCATAAAAATTGAGATATTAATTATGCCTGAAATTGTTGATTTTAAATGTTTACGTTGTGGACATGAATTTACCGGTCCATATGACAAAAAAATGCCAATTGAACGCTCTTGCCCTAAATGCAATAGCAATAGTGTACGCAAGGTAAAAAAGCCTATTAAGAAATAGTATAATATAGAATTCTAGCTTTAAATTTTTGCATATGAATCAAGGCAAATTGGTGATATCAACTTATTTGAACAGGGGAATTTGTTATAGTTGATAAGTAGACCATTTAATCGTAATATATTTTACTATTATATACGAATTATTTTAATTTTGCCTTATGATATATAGATTTTAAAAATGATATTATTACTCAACATTCCGATCCATTATCCACTGTTCGCAATTTTTAACAAATAAAATAAGAGGAAAATATGTCAATACTATTAAAAACACTAAGTAAAAAAATCCCTGATTGGCGGTACGAGGCAAAACAACTCCTTGATGAAAAGGGCGACAAAGTTGTAAGCAATGTTACCGTCGCACAAGCCTATGGTGGAATGCGCGGTGTAAAAGGTTTGGTATGTGATACATCTGCAGTATCACCAGATTCCGGTCTGATAATTAGAGGAAGACCTCTTTTGGAAATCACAGATATTCTTCCTGAAGAAGTTTTTTATCTATTGTTAACCGGTGATATGCCCGATAAAGATGCTCTTAAGGATTTACAATCGCAACTTTCAGCTCATGCAAAAGTACCGGATTATGTATGGGATGTTCTGCACGCCATGCCAAAAGATTCTCATCCGATGGTGATGTTTAATGCTGCAATTCTTATTATGGAAAAAGAATCCGAGTTTAGAAAACAGTATGATAAAGGATTACAAAAGCAAGATTATTGGAAAGCAACATTGGATGATGCTATCCGATTAGTAGCAAAACTACCGGCATTAGGAGCTGGAGTTTACCGAATACGATTTGACAAAGGTGATCTAATCAATCCAGATACCAGTCTAGATTGGGGTGCTAACTTTGCTCACATGCTTGGAATTGATGATCCTGATGGAATATTAAAGAAATTGATGCGTCTATATCTTATGCTACATTGCGATCATGAAGGTGGGAATGTTAGTGCATTCAGCGGACTTGTAGTGGCATCAGCTTTGTCTGATCCATATTATGCAGTATCTGCCGGATTAAACGGGCTTGCCGGACCTTTACATGGACTTGCAAATCAAGAATGCCTAAAATTTGTATTGGAAATTGAAGACCATTTTGGTGGTTCACCGTCACAGGAAGAGTTACGTAAATTCGTATGGGATCGTTTAAATAGTGGTCGGGTTATTCCGGGATATGGACATGCAGTATTACGTTGCCCTGATCCACGATTTACGGCATTTATCGAATTTGGTAGAAAAAATATCAAAGGTGACCCAGTGTTTGATATTGTAAGTGACTTATTTGACGTTGTTCCGGATGTATTAAAAGAACAAGGTAAAGCAAAAAATCCATGGCCCAATGTTGATGCTGCTTCCGGTTCATTATTATATCATTTTGGTATGACCGAATTCAGTTTTTATACTGTACTATTCAGTATTTCACGTGCAATGGGTATGGTTTCACAGATGGTGATCAATCGTGCATTGGGAATGCCAATTACACGACCAAAGTCGATTACTGCAGAGTGGATTAAAGAGAACGCATAAAATAGGAGATTTTATTATGGCAAGAAAAAAGATCGCCTTAATTGGCGGCGGACAAATTGGTGGAATACTCGCATTAATTGGAGCCCAAAAGGAACTAGGTGATATCGTAGTTCTTGATATTCCACAAGTAGAAGGAATGGTTAAAGGTAAAGCATTGGATCTTATGGAACTAAGACCCCATGACGGATATGATGTAAATATCACAGGGACCAGTGATTATAAAGATATAGAGGGTTCCGATGTAGTAGTAATTACCGCCGGAGTACCGCGTAAACCGGGAATGACACGCGATGACCTTCTTGGAATTAATCTAAAGATTATTACAGATGTAGCAAACAACGTAAAAAAATATGCACCAAACGCTTTCGTGATTGTTGTATCAAATCCATTGGATGCAATTGTTTATGCTTTTTATAAAGTCAGTGGACTTCCCAAAAATAGAGTTATTGGAATGGCAGGAGCATTGGACTCAGGTCGATTCCGCGCATTTATCGCGATGGAAACGGGACTTTCGGTACAAGATGTATCCTGTGTTGTGCTTGGTGGACATGGACCAACAATGGTACCACTCTCGAGATTAGCAACTGTTGGTGGTGTACCAATAGATGGATTACTGTCAAAGGAAAAGATCGAAGCTATAGAAAAACGGACCCGTGAAGCCGGTACAGAGATCGTCAAGCTTCTTGGCAATGGCAGCGCTTTCTTTAGTCCGGCAGCATCTATCATGGAAATGGTCGAAGCTTACCTGAAAGATAAAAAACGTGTTATTCCTTCTGCCGCATTATGCGAAGGTGAATATGATGTTGATGGATACTTTATTGGTGTTCCCTGCGTCATTGGCTGTGGCGGAATTGAAAAGATTCTTGAAATTGACTTAACCGCTGACGAGAAAGCTGCTCTTAAGAATACAGTAGATCACGTAAAATCGGTGGTAGAAGAAACAGGATTATAGAGTTAAAAGTTAAATCTCTCGAAGCCCTCAAGGTTACTATAACTTTGAGGGCTTTTTATTTGTCATAATGAGTGTAACGAAGAATCCATAATTTTTTTAGTATTATTCAAAAACTATATTCTTCACTTCGTTCAGAATGACAACAGTAAGATAATTAATCTATTTTTAATTAATATTTCTATTCGTAATTTAATACGACTAATTTAGTCGTGTTTATATGTTAAAACTTACTAAAAAGATCGAATACGCCTTAATCGCCCTGCAGCATATGCAGGGAAAAGATCATAATGACATAACAAGTGCTAAAGAAGTAGCCGAGAAATTTGATCTCCCGGCATCACTATTAGCGAAAGTCTTACAACAATTGGCTAAAAATGAAATCATCGAACCAATTCAGGGTCCGGGTGGCGGATATCGGCTTAATATGCCGTTAGAAACAATAAAATTAAATGATTTTATTGAAATAATCGAAGGACCGGTTGGATTAGTGGATTGCTTACATGAGCCTGATTGCAGCCATATGGGAACCTGCAATATTCGCGTACCAATTGAACGCATTAACAACACGATTAAAGATTTATTTTCAAATATGACTTTAGCAGATATAACTAAATAGGAAATTTATGGTAACCGAAGATCAAGTAATTGCAACCCTCAAACAAGTTTTTGATCCGGAAATTCCGATAGATGTATGGAATTTAGGATTGATTTATAATATTAATATTGGCGATAGCGGTAATCCTGATAAACAAAATATTGACATTACAATGACTTTAACCACACCCGGCTGTCAAATGATTCAGCATATCAAAAATGATGTTAAATCAAAAATTGAAGCAATGGAAGAGGTCAATGAAGCAACAATTACTACAACATTTGATCCACGTTGGAATGTGAATATGATAACCGATGAAGCACGGAAAAAGTTAAATTTATAAAATGACGCAAGTTCCACAAAAATCAGATTCCTTTAAAGAGCGCGAAGACAAAATAATCGATGACGCGATCAATCAAGATTATAAATATGGGTTTGTTTCGGACATCGAACAGGAAATAATTCCGCCGGGATTAAATGAAGATGTTGTTAGATTAATTTCTTCCAAAAAAAATGAACCGGAGTGGCTGTTAGAATGGCGATTAAAATCATATAGAAATTGGAAAAAGATGACAGAACCATCTTGGGCAAAAATCAGTTATCCTCCAATTGACTTCCAAGCAATCAGTTATTATGCTGCGCCAAAAGAAAAGAAAAAATTAGGCAGTTTGGATGAAGTGGATCCTGAATTATTGGACACATATAATAAACTTGGCATCCCTTTAGATGAGCAAAAAATGCTCTCTAATGTAGCTGTTGATGCTGTTTTTGACAGTGTTTCCGTTGCCACTACTTTTAAGAAAGAATTAGCAAAACATGGTGTAATTTTTATGCCATTCTCCGAAGCCGTACAAGAACATCCCAATTTAATAAAAAAATATTTGGGCATGGCAGTTCCACCAACTGATAATTTTTATTCGGCGCTCAATTCCGCTGTTTTCAGCGATGGCTCATTCGTTTACATTCCAAAAGGTGTGCGCTGTCCAATGGAATTGTCGACCTATTTTCGTATTAATGCTTCGCAAACCGGACAATTTGAAAGAACATTAATAGTTGCAGAAGCCGGTAGTCATGTCAGTTATTTGGAAGGTTGTACCGCACCAATGCGCGATGAAAATCAACTCCACGCAGCAGTTGTCGAATTAATAGCTCACAAAGATGCAAATATAAAATATTCTACAGTGCAAAATTGGTATCCAGGTAATAAAGAAGGTAAAGGCGGTATATTTAATTTTGTAACAAAACGTGGACTTTGTAAGGGAAAGAATTCAAAAATATCATGGACACAAATAGAAACCGGCTCCGCTATTACCTGGAAATATCCGAGTGTAATTCTCAAGGGCGATAATTCGGTTGGAGAATTCTATTCCGTTGCAATGACAAATAATTATCAGCAAGCAGATACCGGTTCAAAAATGATCCATATTGGTAAAAACACAAAAAGCACCATTATTTCGAAAGGAATATCCGCCGGTAATTCTCAGAACACTTATCGTGGTGGCGTAAAAATTATGAAAAGTGCAGAAAATGCACGCAATTTTTCACAATGCGATTCCATTTTAATCGGTGACAAATGCGGCGCTCACACATTTCCATATATTGATATACGGAATCCATCGGCGCAAATGGAACACGAAGCAACCACATCCAATATCGGAGATGATCAATTATTTTATTGTAATCAACGCGGTATATCTACGGAAGATGCAGTATCTATGATTGTCAATGGATTTTGCAAGGAAGTATTCGCAGAGCTACCAATGGAATTCGCTGTTGAAGCACATAAACTAATGGAAATCAGTTTGGAAGGATCTGTTGGGTAAAGCAATTTTGAGTTTTGAATTATAAATTTTGAATTAAAAAAAATAAGGATATGTTAGAAATAAAAAATTTACACGCTTCAGTTGAAGGTAATGAAATATTAAAAGGAATTGATTTAACTATTAAGCCCGGTGAAATGCATGCCATTATGGGACGCAACGGCTCCGGTAAAAGCACGCTCGCTAATATTATATCGGGCAGTGATAAATACGATGTAACAAATGGCGAAATCATTTATAATAATACTAATTTAATGGATTTATCGATTGAAGAGCGTGCCTTACAAGGGATTTTTATGTCATTTCAATACCCGGCAGTTATTCCGGGAGTTAATAATACTTATTTTCTAAAAGCCGCACTCAACGCCAAAAGGAAGTACCAAGGTAAAAGTGAATTAGACGCAATGGACTTTATGGCTTTGATCAGAGAAAAATTAAAACTAGTGGAAATGGACGAGTCATATCTTAGGAGATCAGTCAATGCCGGGTTCTCCGATGGAGAAAAAAAACGAAATGAAATACTCCAAATGGTTACATTAGAACCTAAACTAGCCATTTTAGATGAAACTGATTCCGGTTTGGATATTGATGCTCTGAAAATAATTGCCAAAGGCATTAATAATTATCGCAATGCAGATAGAGCCTTTTTAGTTATTACACATTATCAAAGGTTACTTAATTATATAGAACCCGATATTATTCACGTTCTGATTGATGGTAAGATTGTAAAGTCCGGTGGGAAAGAATTAGCACAGACTTTGGAAGAAAAAGGCTATCAGTGGTTATCTGATAATTAAACTACATATTAAAATTAATGGATTTAATGCAACATAAAGCACAGTTTGAAACTTTTTTACAATCAGTCGGCAATGAACCACAAATTGTTACTGATTCTCGTGAAGATGCATTTGGTAATTTCTTAAAAATCGGGTACCCATCGAAAAAACATGAGAATTGGCGTTTCACTAATTTTACATCATTAACAAAAACTGAATATCAATTACCAAATAGAAAATTATGTAAAATCAATACCAATATAATTAATGAATACTCATTTGATAGTAGTTATAGGATTGTATTCATTAACGGAATATTTGATACTGAACTTTCTGCACTTAACGATATTCCTGAACAAATAAAAATAAAAAATATTTCCGATTCATTTAGCGATTTAAACCAAAATTCTACAAAAACCGTTACCAATCCATTTCTTTTAATAAATAAAGCCCTAGTGACCGGTGGATATTATATTGAGATTGATTCCAACTATATCGAGGATAAACCTTTACATATTTTAAACATTAGTTCTGATGAAAAAGATAACATACAGTATCATCTACAAAATCTGATCAAGATCGGTAAAAACAGTCAGGTTTCGATCATTGAAGAAAATGTGAATACAAACAAAAAAGAATTATTTAAAAATACCGTATATAACATTCAAGTTGATGAAAATTCGACACTGTCTCACATTTTATTACAACAAAATTATACTAAATCGAAAAATCTAAACCACATTTTTGTCGAACAACGTGACAACAGTACATATAATACTCAGATGATTAATATTGGTGGTGATTTAGTACGAAATGATATAAATGTTCAAATCGATGGAGAAAATTGTGATACAGATATTACCGGTTTAAGTTTGTTGTCTGGTAAAGATCATGTCGAAAATTATACAGTTGTTAGTCATAATAAACCCAATTCAAATAGCCAACAATTGTTCAAATATATTTTAGATGAATCATCGGAAGGTGTTTTTAACGGATTAGTAACCGTTCAACCTGATGCTCAAAAAACCGATTCACAACAGACGAATAAAAACATTCTACTTTCTAAAAATGCTTTAATGAACTCTAATCCGCAATTAGAAATTTATGCCGATGATGTAAAATGCTCACACGGTTCAGCAACCGGTGAATTAGATGAAGATGCAATCTTTTATTTGCGTTCCCGTGGAATTGATTTATTAGCAGCAAAATCTTTATTGATCGAAGGGTTTGCCAAGGAAGTTACCGATAAAATCAAAATTGAAGCGGTTAAGGAAAAATTAAATAGTGAAATTCTAAATAGGTTAGCTAATTAATATGAACGATCTACAAGAATTATATCAACAAGTAATTATTGACCATAATCATAATCCGCGGAATTTTCATGAGATTGAACATCCTTCACATTCAGCAAAGGGACATAATCCTCTCTGCGGAGATAAAATTGATATTTACTTAACAATTAAAGATGATATTATTAGCGAAGTCAGTTTTTTGGGATCGGGCTGTGCTATATCCAAAGCCTCTTCGTCACTAATGACGGAAGCACTATTAGGTAAAACAGTAACAGAAGCACAAAAGTTATTCGATTTAGTTCATAACATGATTACTGGCGGAAAAACCGATGTTGAAAACATCGGCAAATTGGCGGTATTATCAGGTGTACACAAATTCCCGGCACGCGTAAAATGCGCGATATTACCTTGGCATACTATGAAAAACGCTTTGGATAAAAGTACTCAAACAACAATTACAGAATAAATATTATGGATACGGAAACAATTATATTAGAAAGAAATGTTAGCGCATTTCTGATACCATCCGGCGATAAAGTAACTTTACAAAAAGGCGAGCCTGTTTCAATCACTCAGGCGTTGGGTGGTAGCTATACACTTATGCTAAATGGAAATCTGTTCAAGTTAGATGGTGATGACGCAGATGCAATTGGTAAAAAAACTATACAAACTATAGTTAATCCTTCTGACAGTCAGAGTAAAGAGGTAAATGAACAACAAGTTTGGGATCAATTAAGAACCGTATATGATCCTGAAATACCAGTTAATATTGTAGATCTTGGTCTAATATATGATTGTAAGCTAACAAAATCAAAAGAAGGCACTAAAGTAGATATACAAATGACTTTAACCGCACCCGGTTGCGGTATGGGACCCGTCATCACAGCTGAAGCAAAGCAAAAGACAGAAGGTATTCCAGGTGTTATTGATGTAAATGTGGAACTTGTTTGGGAACCACTCTGGAACCGTGAAATGATGTCTGAAACTGCCTTATTACAACTTGGTATATTATGAGTAAATTTGATATAACTAAGATACGCTCTGACTTTCCCATTTTCGCTGATAAATCACTGGTCTATTTAGACAGTGCTGCGACTACCCAAAAACCAAAACAAGTTATTGATGCAGTATCTGATTTCTATTCTAACAACTATGCCAATGTTCATCGTGGTATATATGAATTAAGTATGAAAGCCACTGAGGCATTTGAATCTGCCAGACAAAAAGCTGCTAATTTTATAAATGCATCAGACTGGCGTTCAATCGTTTTTACCGGCGGTACAACCGAATCGATTAATTTAGTTGCATATAGTTGGGCAAGAAATAATCTAAATAATGGTGATGAGATACTTATTACTGAAATGGAACATCATAGTAATATTGTTCCATGGCAGTTAATAGCTAAAGATACCGGAGCAAAATTAAAATATATTCCAATTAATATGGATGGTACACTTGACTTAAACAACATAGATAACTTGATCACGAATAGAACAAAACTTGTAAGTGTTATTCATCAATCGAATGTATTTGGAACTATTAATCCCATTAAAAATATAATCAATCATGCTAAAAAGGTAAACGCAATAACATTTATTGATGCTGCACAAAGTATTCCGCATAGTCGTATTGATGTCCGAGATTTGGATTGCGATTTCCTTGCGTTTTCCGGACACAAGATGTTAGGACCCACCGGTATCGGTATTTTATATGGAAAAACTGAGCTTTTGGATTCAATGCCACCATTCATGGGTGGTGGGGATATGATCAACTCCGTAACAATGTGCGAATCAACGTGGAATGATATTCCTTATAAATTTGAAGCCGGTACACCAAAGATCGCTCAGGCGATTGGATTAGGAGCTGCGATCGATTATATAAATAGTATTGGTATAGAAAAAATCTACGAATACGAGCAGTCATTACTAAGAATTGCACTGGATAAATTAAAATCAATTGATGGTCTTGAAATTTATGGACATCAAAATAGCGAAAATGGTGCGGTTATTAGCTTTAATTTGGAAGGCGTTCACCCTCACGATTTAGCTCAATTTTTAGACCAAGATGAAATTGCTGTCCGTGCCGGTCATCACTGTGCTCAACCTGTTATGGATAAACTAGGCGTTAGTTCTACAATCCGAGCAAGTTTCTATCTTTACAATACCGAAGAAGAAATTGATATACTTTGTAAAAGTCTTAAAAAAACTGCTAATTTTTTCAAAGGATTATAATGTTGAAAGAACGCATATCTTGGGAAAATTATTTTATGAACATCGCACGAGAAGTTGCTACTCGTGCAACTTGTGATAGAAAAATGGTTGGGGCTGTTATTGTCCGTGGAAAAACAATTCTTTCTACCGGCTATAACGGAAGTTTACGCGGTTCAGCGCATTGTGATGAAGTTGGACATGAAATGGAGAACGGACATTGTGTACGGACCGTCCACGCTGAAGCGAATGCAATCATTCACGCTGCTCGGCACGGAATTAGGGTTGAAGATGCAGAAATATTTATTACCGCTTCTCCGTGTTATAATTGCTTCAAATTAATTGTAAACGCCGGAATAATTAAAATTTACTATGGCGAGTTCTATCGCGATGAGCGCATTACAAAACACGCTGAAGAACTTGGTATTGAATTAGTACATCTTAATAAAAACTGATTTCAATCTTTCTCTAAAATATTAACGATTTCTTCTCGAATATTTGCCTGCGTAACGATATGCTCCACGTGTCCATGTTTTTGCAACCAGGGTGTTGTTTGAAAATCCTTAGAGGTTTTTTTACCCGTATATTGTTCAATTACGCGTCTCCCGGAAAAACCGATATTTCCTGCATGCTTCTGGAACAATCTAATTCCACGTGAACCATAACCAATCGCGACACCTCCAAGAGTAGGATCAGTAATAATAGTAATAATCGGTAAACCGGCTAGTTCAACTCGCGTTAACGCTACATGCGCTTTGGGAATACTTACCATAGATGAACAACCTTCATGCATGCGCGCTCCGCCGCCGGCGGCTTGCAAAACCATTGGCTTCTTTTGTTTAATTGCAATATCTGCTGCCTGCCATATCTTTTCACCCGTTGTCATACAGAAGGATGCGCCGAAGAATCCAAAATCAGCTCCGCAAAAAACTATATCGCGATCTTGAATTTTAGCATCCCCTGTAATCATTGAAGTCATTAAACCGGTTCTTTTACGAGCGTTAATTAATTTCTCTTTATATTCAGGAAATCCCAAAATATCCTTATCTATAATCAATTTAGTTTCTATATGTTCAGAAA
>PVMS01109118.1_pt1 | contig 11851 bp, 6 predicted proteins | sample 1853461 | NCBI WGS metagenome assembly PVMS01 (sample SAMN08582032, study PRJNA380276) | Marine sediment metagenome, whole genome shotgun sequencing project. | isolation source: ocean sediment barecode stripped | collected 2017
AACGTTTGCCTTGTGGCAGCGGTCCCATGATCGGTCGTGTGGTCAGCATGGGTCTGTTCGAGGGATTGACCGTCGAGACTGAGCTCGACCCCAATCACCAGGCCTTTCTTTACGATCACAAGATCGACGGCACCGCCGTTCTGCCCGGCGTCATGGGCATGGAGGCTTTTGCTGAAATTTCCACTCTGCTGTTGCCGGAGTGGCAGGTTGATACGATCGAAAACGTCAACTTCCTGGAGCCATTCAAGTTCTACAAAGGCCAGCCAAGAAAGCTCAAACTGACCGCGCAGTTCAGCGAGTCGGACGGGCGAATGGTGGCGCAATGCGCCCTGATCAGTGAGCGCCAGCTGAAGAACAAGCCGGATCCCGTGATCAGCACCGCATTTTCGGCAACGGTACGCCTGAGCCAGGAAGCCCCGCAGATCCTGCATGGTGAAAAACCCTCACCAGCCAGCGGTCCGACAATCGGCGCAAAGGACGTCTACCAGGTGTATTTTCACGGGCCTGCGTACCAGGTGCTCGACAGCGCCTGGGGAAACGGTCCGGGAACGGTCATTGGCCGCCTGGCCGACGAACTCCCTGCAAACCACAAACCAGAGGAACTTCCCACCAAGCTGGCGCCCAGACTGATCGAGTTGTGCTTCCAGACTGCGGGGATGTACGAACTGGGTGTCGATGACCGCTTTGGTCTGCCTTCGCAAATCCAGCGTGTGCAGAAGTTGAAAGAAGCCAGCCCGAAAGACAGGCCGTTTTTCACCATTGTCCGGCACAGCGAAAGTGGTTCGGGTTTTGATGCGGACGTGGTGGACGAGAGTGGCGAAGTTTATATCCGGTTGACGGATTATCGCACCGCTGAACTGCCTGGCGCTGCGAGCGCTCTGCCAACCGAGGCCATCAAGACCGTATTTAAAGCGGCTTGATGGGTAAGGCAGGCAGTATGAGCCAGGCGGCAGGCATGAACCGGAGGAAGCGAGCCCGTCAGATGAACCAAGCCCGCAAACAGACGCTGCACTTTCTCACTCAACATCAGCATGATGTTCCGTCCCATGAACGCTGGCTGAGCCGCCAGGAAGCCGCTGTACTGGCTGGATTCAAGTTCCCCAAACGCTGCCGCGACTGGCTGTTGGGGCGCTGGACAGCCAAATTGGCGCTGAGCCACTTCCTGCCAGCGCGGGACAGGCCGATGACCGACTGGCAGATCCTGGCAGACAGCGATGGTGCGCCCATGGTTCTGGAAGACGGCCGCAGAACAGATATTCCCATTTCCTTGAGCCACAGTGGTAATCATGCGCTGTGTGTCTTGGCAGATAAGCCCATGCAGTTAGGTTGTGACCTTGAAACGATTGAAGCGCGTAGTGACTCATTCGAAGAGACCTTTTTCACTGAAAGCGAACTGACTATGCTTGAGCTGCATCCTGACAGTGATCGCGCGCGACTGGTGACTCTCGTCTGGAGCGCCAAGGAAAGTGCGCTCAAGGCCCTGCGTCTGGGCCTGAAGGCCGATACGCGACGAGTCGAGCTGAGATCTTTCACCAACGGGCAGAATAAGTGTTGGAGCGGTATCATGGTTGAAGACCACCACAACGGCAGGAAATTCCATGGCTGGTGGCAAGAGCACAACGATATGGTGATGACCATCCTGTCAGATCAAGAGCGCAGTCAACCGATTGAATTGTAGGAGGCCGCCATGCGGGCGACGGTATGATTTCGCTTAACGGTCAATAAGATCAAAAGAGGTCACCCGCATGGCGGCCTCCTACAATAAAAATCGTGACGGCAATTCATAATCGCGAGCAAGGCTCGCTCCTACTGTAGTCTTGACTGAAATCAATTAGATGGGACAATTGATGCACTACTATTCATGAATATTTAGTGGGCCAAAAAAGAATCATTTATTGAAGGCCAAAACTGCCCTGGATGGGCGGTTCCTGATCGTCACGCCACACGGGAAAATTGACAACATGGCAGATAACAAAATCACAGTCACCGCGGTTCCGGAACATACCGTTGAGATTGTTACCAACTCAGGCGAAGGCGCCCAGAAGTGTGCCCAGATTTTTGGCCAGACCTGCGCCAAGATGGGTAACGGTGTGTGGACGGTGGAGATCATTCCGGCGGAAATCGAGCCCCCGTCCCGGCATGTGACCAGTACCTCAGGAAATATTATTCGCTTCGGCACTGAAAAAATCAGCAACTGGGGTGACCAGTCGAAACTGGTCATGGCCTTTAATGAACAGGTGCTCCTTTCACGTCATCGACTTGATTCCATGCAAGATGATTGCATCATTCTGTTGGAAAGCATGTGGGAAGACCATGAAGAAGAACTGGTCCGAGAGGAGTATGCGGCGGCTATGGAGGAAATGTCGTCCAAAAACTATCGCTTTATCAAGGTGCCCATCGAGGAAGAAACGGCAAAAATCGTGGACAACCCCCAGCTTGGCAAAAACATGTTTGCGCTGGGAATTCTCGCTGAAATCTACCAGCGCGATGTTTCCATTATTGAGCGGCAGATCGCGCATATCTTCCGGCACAAGTCAGCCAAAATCACTGAGGTCAATATCGAACTGGTAGGACACGGGGTCGCCTGGGCGCGCGAGAACCTGGACTTCCAGTTCAAAATCGAATCGGTGCCGGCGGAAGAAGAACGAGTCGTGATGAACGGCAACCAGGCTGCCGCTCTGGGTGCAATCGCCGCGGGCATGGAAATTTGCGCCATGTATCCCATCACGCCGGCTACTTCGGTTTCACATGAGCTTTCTGACGTGTTCGAGCATTATGGCGGCATGGTGCACCAGGCGGAAGATGAAATCGCCGCTGCAGGCGTGGCGCTTGGCGCTTCCTATGGCGGCAAGGTGGCACTGACCGTGACGTCCGGACCGGGCTTGGCGCTCAAGACGGAGTTTCTGGCGCTGGCCATCATGGTCGAGATCCCGCTGGTTGTGCTGGATGTGCAGCGTGGCGGACCCTCGACCGGCCTGCCGACCAAAGTGGAGCAGTCGGATCTGTTGGCGGCACTCTATGGCCAACCGGGTGATGCGCCGCGCGTCGTGATTGCACCGCGGACGATTGAAGAATGTTTCCATTCCATGATTACCGCACGCCGCATTGCCGAGACATTCCGCTGCGTGGTGATCATCCTCACAGACGCCAACCTGGCGACGGGTGTGCAGCAGTTTACCCGGCCCAACTTCGATGCACGCTGGCAGGGAGAACCGCCGGATACATCACCGGTGCCGGAAGGCCTGCGACCCTATGACTGGGACCCCGAAACCGGCTTATCCAGGCGCATCATCCCGGGCACCCCCGGCGGTCAGCACACCGTGACCGGGCTGGCGCATGATGAAGAAAGCCACGTGTCCTATGATCCCGGGAGCAATGAACGCGGCCAGCGGATGCGCAGCCGTAAACTGGCTGTTTTCCAGTCTACCCTGATGCCCCCACCCGTTTATGGTGATGAGGAAGGTGATCTACTGGTGGTTGGCTGGGGTTCGACCCAGGGCGCCATTGAGGAAGCGGTGGAGCGTGCCCGTGCAGAAGGAAAGAAAGTTTCTTCATGTCAGTTGACGTTCCTGTCGCCACTGGAGCCTGGGTTAAAAGCCATCTTCAGCAAATTCAGAAAAGTGATGACGGTGGAGATCAATTACTCCGATAACCTGGGAGACCCGTACATCACTGAAGAAACACGCCGCCTCGGCCAACTGTGCTGGCTATTGCGGGCACATACCTTGATTGATCTCGACTGCTGGACCAGCGTGCCGGGACAACCACTAAGGCCGAAAGACATATACAATTCCATCATCGAAAATATTGAGAATGGGAGCTCCACATGAGTAGCGTAGCAATTTCACTGCTGGACCTGGAAGGCCAGGAAATCAAGTGTTTCGATGCGGAAGACTATCAAACCCGAGTCGCCAAGTGGTGCGCGGGCTGCGGCGATTTCGGCGCCTTGAATGCCGTTAAGCGCTTACTGGCCAAGGAACAGCTTCAACCCGAGAAAATGGCGTTTGTCTCGGGCATTGGCTGTTCCAGCCGCTTCCCGCATTACGTCAACGCCTATGGCTTCCACGGCATTCACGGCCGGGCGCTGCCGATTGCAACCGGACTGAAGCTGGCGCGGCCGGAACTGGATGTTTTTGTCGTGATGGGTGACGGTGACTGCACCTCTATCGGCGCCGGACACTGGATTCACGCCACGCGCTACAATGCGAACATGACCGCCCTGCTGCTGGATAACAACATCTACGGCCTGACCAAGAACCAGACTTCACCCACCACGCCGATCGGTTACGCATCCAACACGTCTCCGCGCGGCTCCGTATTGCCGGCACTCGATCCTCTGCAGGCAACGCTGGGCGTATCCAATGCATCTTTCGTGGCGCAAACCGCAGATTGGGTTCCGGCCCATCTCTACGCCACCTTGCAGGCGGCCTACGAACACCCCGGATTCTCCTTTGTACGCATTCTGCAGCGTTGCCCCAAGTTCACGCCGGATGTGTTTCTCGACAATATCAAGAACCCCGACCTGACCGAACTGCTGGTGCACGAAAACGGTGTGGATGTTGAAAGTCTTCACCAATTGTTCAAATCGCGCCGTGTGCACGACCCGATGAATATCGACGATGCGCGCGCCCTGGTGCAGAGAACGGACATGCTCCGCCTGGGCGTCTTCTTCCGCGATGACAGCCTGCCGGTCTATGAAGAAGTCCGGGCAGTGACCCCGGTTTCGGCGGAAGAAAAAATCGATCGGCTCAACGAGGAGTTTGACCGCTATGGTGTCTGATGAACGAAGGCAGGTTTCCCTGGATGCAGTTCGCTCACGAAATGAGCTGTTCCGATCTGCCGTGGCCGCTACCGCGGACCAGGTCCGCGGCCTGTTGGCCGGTACCGGCAACGTATCGGAGGATCAGTCAGTGGCTTTGGGCGCTTTTGCCGAAGGCAGAGTGAATTTTGACCGCTTTGCTTCTTTCGCCCCCAAGGCCTCGCGCATCGAAGCCGCAGCAGAAGCGCCCATCCGGGCCGCGCAGGAAGCACTGAAAACCCTGTTGGCACAGGGTGATGATCTGTTCGTGCTGAAACTCGAAGAAGGCAAAGACCTGTCGCGAAAGGCAGGCCGCAGGCTGGCTAAAATTGGCCGCGCGTTTGCGGCGGCACGCGTGATTGATCTGGCTAAACGCGGCCAGTACAAGGAAGAAGAACACGCCGCCATGCTGGAAAGATATTCATTTTCCAGGTGGAACAAATCAGAACGCGCCCTGGCGCCTGCCCTGGTAATCGAATTGAGTGGCGCCGATTTCAAACCTGCCCTGATCGTTCCTTTTATCGATCAGCATTCGAAATTCGTTTTTAATGTCGATGGCGACGCACCGGCAGCGGCCATGTCGCGGGTCATCTCTCCGGGCGTGTTCGTGCAGCAGGAAACCGGCGATACCGCACTGGATGCCTTCTCGGAATTCGAAGGCCCGGCGGTGGCGGCCTTGCTGCCATCGACGGCAGCCAGCTTCATACATGATCCATCTGCGGGTGAAACCTGCTATGAGCGATTTGTTTCGCTGCAATTCCCCAGGGAAGTAAAGAAACTCGCCATTGGCGGCATCAGTGTGGCCCAGCAGGCCGAGGATTACGCCTTGCTGGAAAGCCTGTCAGTAGTTCCCATGCCGAAGGGAGACGCGGCTTCGGACCCGGCAGGCAAGCTTTCCGCCTGGTTGCTGAGCCAATCAGATTTATCGGGTTCCTCCGCCTGAACCTTGTTTGATTACGAGGCCAGGAAATCCACATGACCGGCAACCCCATCCTGGATTCAGCCCTGATTCTGGGCGGCGTGGGCCTGTTCTTCGGCTTTGTCATCGCCATGGTGAACAAGAAGTTCTGGGTTTGGGAAGATCCGCGTATCGGTGAAGTCGAAGAGTTGCTGCCCAGCACCAACTGTGGCGCCTGCGGCGTCCCCGGTTGCCGGGCTTTCGCCGAGCTGGTGGTGGCCGGAGATCAGCCGCCATCGGACTGTACGGTGATGGGTCCCGATGACATCGATGAGGTTGCCCATTACCTGGGCGTGGATGCCGGTGAAGCGAATAAACGTGTGGCCCGCCTGCTGTGTGCCGGCGGTAAAGACGAAGCGGTGCGCAATTCAGATTACTCGGGTTTCAGCACCTGTAAGGCGGCGGCGGCGGTGGCAGGTGGCGGAAAGGCCTGCACATGGGGCTGCCTGGGTCTCGCGGATTGTGAGGTATCCTGCCTGCTCGACGCGATCTACATGAACGACAACGATCTGCCGGTCGTGATTCCGGAACTCTGTACCGCATGCAATGACTGCGTGGAGGCCTGCCCGGTGGACCTTTTTGTGCTGATGCCGATGGATCAGAAACTGATCGTGCAGTGCAAGAACCTGCTCCATGGTGACGCCGCCGAAGATCTTTGCAGCGTGGCTTGCAATGCCTGCATGAAATGTGTCGCTGATTCAGAGCCTGGCGTGATAGAAATCCGCGACAACCTGGCGGTCATTGATTATGAACAAAATTCCCTGACGGACCCCAAAGCCATTGCACGCTGCGAGACCGACGCGATCGTATGGGTTGAGGGCCAGCAGTTTAAAGAAGATCCTCTGGAGTTGGAGATAAAGGCCGTATGAAGTGGGGCAAGAAACAGGAAGACAACAAGCCGAGATATCCCGGGGTTTTTAAAACCGGAGATGGCAGTTCTGCCGTCGTTGCAATGGAGACGGCTGCCAGCGAAGCGGCCGCTGTCTATCCAATTACTCCTTCCACCCAAATGGGCGAAGGCTGGGCCTCCGCGGTCGCCAGCGGCGCCAAAAACGTCAACGGGCGCGGCCTGATTTTCTTCGAGCCGGAAGGAGAGCACGCTGCCGCAGGCGTGACCGCCGGCATGAGCATGGTGGGCTTGCGCTCGACCAACTTCTCCAGTGGCCAGGGCATTGCCTACATGCATGAGTCGCTGTACGCAGCAGTGGGCAAACGGCTGACCTATGTGCTGAACGTGGCCAGCCGCGCGATGACCAAGCATGCCCTGAATATCCACGCCGGGCACGATGATTATCATGCGGTTGACGACACGGGGTTTTTCCAGATCTTCGCCAGGGATGTGCAGGCCGTTGCGGATTTGAACCTGATTGCACATCGCATCGCTGAGCTTTCTCTCAACCCGGGCATATGTGCCCAGGACGGATTCCTGACCAGCCATGTGATCGAATCATTTCGTGAACCGGAACGCGAGTTGATCAGGGAATACCTGGGAAAGCCGGAAGACCTGATCGATACGCCCACCGCAGCGCAACGGGCTGTATTTGGCCAACAGCGGCGGCGCATTCCCGAACTGTATGATTTCGACTATCCGGCCAGCCTGGGGGTGGTGCAGGGCCAGGAATCATACGCCCAGGGTGTCGCGGCGCAGCGCCCCTTTTACTTTGATCATATTGCCGAGTTGTCCAACCAGGCTTTTGAGGAATACGCAGCGCTCACCGGCCGCCGTTATGACCGCGCCATGGGCTACCGCCTGGAAGATGCGGACTACGTCATCGCCGGACAGGGTTCGGTGATCAGCAACGCGCAGGTCGTCGCTGACTACCTGCGGGAGCAACGCAGCCTGAAGGTGGGCGTGCTCGACCGGGTCATGTTCCGGCCTTTCCCAGCAGACCTGGTGGCCGGCATGCTCGCCGGGAAGAAAGGTGTGGTCGTACTGGAGCGGACCGATCAGCCGCTGGCTGTTGAACTGCCAATGATTCGGGAAATCCGTTCAGCCCTGGGGCAATCGGTCGAGAATGGCCGTGCAAATGGGAGCCGCAGCAATGGAGGTCGTGGCAGGAAAGGCGGACAAAAGGTTCCCTACCGGGATCTTCCTGCACTCAGCCCCGACCAGGTACCCGATCTTTACTCAGGCTGTTTCGGCCTGGGCAGCCGGGACCTGCAACCGGGCGATATCATTGCCGCCGTGGACAACATGCTCGAGGAGGGTGAGAAACAGCGCCAGTTCTACCTGGGCATCGAATTCATTCAAAAAGACACACCGTTGCCCAAGATTCAGATCTGGCAGGAAAAAATCCTTGCCGACTACCCACAGGTGGCCAGCCTGGCGCTGCCCCCGGCGGGAAATCCGGACCTCAATCCCGAGGATACGCTCGAAATTCGCATCCATTCGGTTGGCGGCTGGGATGCGATCAGCACCGGTAATGAGCTGATGGTGACAACGGCCGAATTGCTGGGCCTGCACGTGAAGGCCTACCCGAGGCACGGCGCAGAGAAGCGAGGCCAGCCAACGACCTACTCCGCCGTGCTGTCGAAGCAGCCTCTGCGCCTGAATTGTGAACTGCAACATGTCGGCCTGGTGATCGCCCACGACCCCAACGTCTTTCTGCATTCAAATCCCCTCGCAGGCATCCGGGACGGTGGTGTGTTGATCCTCCAGAGCGAGCTTGCAGGGATCGAACTGTGGAACAGCCTGCCGCAAACTGCTCAGTGGGAAATTCGCAGTAGAAAAATCAGTGTCTGGTCCGTGAACGGCATGGGTATTGCAGGTTCGGAATCATCCAGCCCGGCGTCGAAATACCGCTTGCAGGGCATGGCCTTCATGGGGGCATTTTTCAACGCGGCCCCCCTGATGAAATCTCATGGCTTTGCACAACAGCACTTGGTGGACGGTTTGCGCAAGCGCCTGACCAGCGCCACCGGCCATCCGGACGATGGCCATATTGAAGATGACATTCATGCCTTTACGCGTGGTTTTGATGAAGTGCGGGCACTGGATATCTCGAGCCTGGGGGATGAGGGCTATGAAGCGAAAATTCCCCTGATTCCCAGCGCCATGGCCGGAGCCGTGGCTGGCAAGGGAATTGGCAACCAGGGTGAATTCTGGAACCAGGTCTGTGCCCAGTACAAAACGGGCAATGATGTGCTGGCTGATCCCTTTACCGCCATCAGCGCCATCCCGGCTGCAACATCGACCATGCGCGACATGTCCGCCGTTCGGCTGCTGGTGCCGAAATTTGTCCCGGAAAATTGTACCGGCTGCAGCAAGTGCTGGGTTCAGTGCCCCGACTCGGCGATTCCGGGTGTGGTCAACACGGTAGAAGAAATACTGGCCTCGGCCATTAAAACCGTCTCTACGCCGCAGGAGCCCCTGTCGCGATTCAACCAGATTGTGAAGCAACTGGGTAATCAGTCGCGCAAAATTATCAAGCAAGGAGCTTTTGAGACTTACGGGGCCGTCCTGGCGCAGTCTTATCAGGCGGTTGCCGAGAAATCCAAGTGGGATGAGGAGCGTCGCGCTGAAATCGATGCTCAGTACGATCTGGTCTACGCCGCACTGGCCGATTTCCCGCTGGCCAAGACCACGCCGTTTTTCGATTTACCGGAATCCAAGGCGAAAGGTTCCGGGGGCCTGCTCTCCATCACCATCAATCCGGAAACCTGCAAGGGCTGCGATGTTTGCGTGGCGGTTTGTGATGATGGAGCGCTGCTCAGCGTGCCCCAGACACCGCAACTGCAGGAAACACTGGAAGCGAACTGGAAGCTTAGGAAAAACCTGCCCGAAACCGATGATCGCTACGTGCAGATATCCAGCCTGGAAGAAAGCATTGGTGTCATGCCGTCCCTGCTGCTGAAGCAGAGCAATTACATGACGATGCTGGGTGGCGACAGCGCCTGTATGGGCTGTGGCGAGAAAACCAGCATTCACCTGGTCCTGTCTGCTGTTAATGCGCTGATGGCGCCCCGAGTCGAGCAGCATATAAAGGATTTGAAACGCCTGACTGACGAACTGGACGAAAAGGCACGTGCGCTGCTGATATCCGAAACGGACCTGGCCGCGGTTTCAGCAGATTCGGAAGGCCTTTCAGTTCCCGTAGAGGTGGAAAAGAAAGAAAGGGTACAGCTGATTCATCGAACCATCGAACAACTGAAAGACCTGAGGTGGCGGTACGAGGAGGGGCCCAGTGGACGCGGCCGGGCACGCATGGGCTTCAGCAACTCCACCGGCTGCACCTCGGTCTGGGGCGCGACTTTCCCCTTCAATCCTTATCCATTCCCCTGGGTCAGTCACCTGTTCCAGGATGCGCCATCAGTGGCCGTGGGTCTCTTTGAAGGGCATATGCGCAAAATGGCGGACGGCTTCATTGCCTTGCGGCGTGCAGAAAAACTGCTCGCTGATTCCTATGACGCTGCCACCGACGAAGAATTCCTGTCCAATTTTGGCTGGGAACAGTTCAACGATGATGAATTCGCCCTGTGCCCGCCCCTGTTTGCCGTTGGTGGTGACGGCGCCATGATGGATATCGGTTTCCAGAACCTGTCCCGCGTGATGGCATCAGACAAACCGATCCGGGTCGTGGTGGTAGATACCCAGGCTTACTCCACCACGGGGGGCCAAGCCTGTACGGCCGGTTTCACCGGCCAAGTGTCCGATATGGCCGCCTACGGAACGGAGCAGAAAGGCAAGGAAGAGGTCAGAAAAGAGCTGTCTCTGATATCGATGGCCCATCGGGGCGTTTTTGTGATGCAGTCTTCACAGGCTACCCCGTCACACCTGTTCAAGAATCTGTTGCGGGGCTTGCAGGTCAGGCGGCCGTCCATCTTCATATTGAATTCACCCTGCCCCCGTGAATGGGGAATTGCGCAGGACAGCGCACCCGAAGCCGCCAAACTCGCACTGGAGAGCCGGGCGGTGCCCAACCTGGTCTTCGACCCGGACCAGGGAACAACCTTTTCTGAATGCCTTGACCTGGAAGGGAACCCCGCTCCGGCCGATACCTGGACCAGCTACGATCTGGTGCATGTCGATGAGGAAGGCCATGAACAAAAAATGACCCTGCCCCTGACGATTGCCGATTGGGCTTTGGGCGAAGCGCGTTTCCGGGAACACTACGGCGCAGTGAATGATGAAGAGGAACTGGTCCCCTTCCACGAGTACCTGGAGATGGATCAGGACGAGCGTGAAGACGCCAGCCCTTTCATTTACACCGTCGATGCCGAAAAACACCTGAGCAAGGTTGCTGTCTCCGACGTGATCGTGGAACTGGCCGAAGAACGATTGCACTTCTGGACCCAGCTGAAAGAACTCGCAGGGATCGCCGTATCAGATCACATGCGTGAAACGGTCGCAGAAGGCCTGACGCAGGAACTGGAAGCTAAGCTGGAAGCCCTCAAGGCTGAGTATGAAGCGAAAATCACGCTGCTGACCACGCAGTACCCTCAGTTAATCGCAAGGCGCCTGGCAGAAGGCCTGTTGCGCGCCAGCGCCGATGACACAGTGGCACAACTGCTCGAAAAAGCAGAGCAATGGGAAGGTCCTGCATTCACGGCCCCGGTCGGTTTTGATCTGGCAGGAGCGCCCGCTGCCAACGCAGCAATGGCGACGCCGGTGGCAGAGGCCGTTGCAGAAGCCCCTGAAGAGGCGCCTGTGGCCGATGTGGCGGAGGATGACGATGAAGAAGACATGGGCAGCGAACCCTATATCGACACTATCCGCTGCACCTCCTGCGATGAATGCACCGACATGAACAACAAAATGTTTGCCTATAACGAAGACGGGCTGGCCTATATCAAGGATCCCACGGCCGGTACATTCAAACAGCTGGTGATGGCTGCAGAAGTCTGCGCACCGGAAATCATTCACCCCGGTGATCCGCTTAATCCAGACGAGAAAGGCCTGGACAAGCTGATCAAGCGGGCCGAGCCGTTTAACTGAGCGCTGTATCCGGGTGACAAATGAGCGGACTGCTTAGCTTTAAACACGGGGTGCATCCCCCGGAGAACAAGGACATCACATCCGGGATTCCTTCGCGGCGGTTTCCGTTTACCGAAGAAGTCGTACTCCCTTTCACCCAGCACATCGGTGCGCCGGCGAA
>PVMS01075142.1_pt1 | contig 11850 bp, 7 predicted proteins | sample 1853461 | NCBI WGS metagenome assembly PVMS01 (sample SAMN08582032, study PRJNA380276) | Marine sediment metagenome, whole genome shotgun sequencing project. | isolation source: ocean sediment barecode stripped | collected 2017
ACGGGCGGGAAGCCGTACGGCGTCGACACCGTCATGCCCATGAGCTACGCGGGCAAGGACGAAGGACTCGGCAAGCAGGACGAAGAGGGAGAGGTGGACGCCGGCGTCTTCGCGGAGATGATCCCGAAGGAGACCCGGGACTGGATCGAACGGGTGCTCGAGGAGTACGAGGTGCCGCCGCTGCCCGAAGGCAGCGAGCGCGACGAGGGCATCGGCGGGGGAAGCAGCGGCCTGCTGGGCTGGACCGATGGCGGCGGACGCAACCACGTCGAGGTCGCCCTGCATCACGAACGCATGAAGCTCCTGGTCAACGCCCTGGGCCCACCGCCCAAGGACATCATCGACCTGGCCCACGAGCACGGCGTGCAGGTGGCGGCGCTGACCGGCGCGGTGGAGCACGCGCAACGCCAGAAGCAGCAGGGTGTGGACATCATCGTCGCCCAGGGAACCGAGGCCGGCGGCCACACCGGCGAGATCGGCTCCATGGTGCTGCTGCCCGACATCGTCGAGGCCGTGGCGCCGACGCCGGTGCTCGGCGCGGGCGGGATTGCCAATGGACATCAGGCGGCGGCCGCAATGGCGCTGGGCGCCTCGGGCATCTGGACCGGCTCCGTCTGGCTGACGGTGCGGGAGGCCGACACCTCGCCGCTGGTCAAGGAGAAGCTCTTCGGGGCGCGCTCGAAGGACGCGGTGCGTTCGCGCTCGCTCTCGGGCAAGCCGGCGCGGCTGCTGCGCACGGCCTGGACCGAAGCCTGGGAACGCGAGGATTGTCCCGGCACCCTGCCCATGCCGCTGCAGTACATGGCGTGCGCGGAGGCCCAGACGCGGATCGGGCTTGCCGCCCGGAAGGAAGGCGCGAAGGCGAGAGAGCTGCTGGGCATGCCGGTGGGACAGGTGGTCGGCCGCATGAACCAGGAGCTGAGCTCGGCGGAGGTGGTCTACCGGTTCATCGATGAGTTCGTCGAGTCGGTCGAGCGCCTCCAGGGGATGCTCGACGCGGCCAGGTGAAACGGGGCCGCGGCGCCTCGCCAGCGATGCGGAGCCGATTGCCTACAGGGCGATTGCGGCCGCCACGGCTGCCGTGTCGAACATGCCCTCGTAGCTCGTGACGAGCCCGTCGTCGTCGAAGACGAAGGTGGAGATGCCGCGATACGGCGGACGGTCGGCGGGCATGTTCTCCTGCCGCTCGTTCCATCCCAAAACCAGCCGGTTGCCTTCGATCACGACCCACTCGGGGTTGTTGATCACCCGGGGCCAGCTCATCGCGAGCTTGCGAATCGCTTCGCGGCCGCGGATCGGCTCGGGCAGCACCGAGTTGACGAAGCTGCCGTTCTCCGCGAACAGGTCCGCGAATCCCGTCCAGTCGCCACTCTCGACGATCCGCTTGGACTCCGCCAGCGCCGCCTCGATCTTCGCACGGTCGATTCCCATGGGACCTCCTTTCCCCCTCGCCGTCGATGATACTTCAGCCGGACGGGCCGGGGTCAAGCGTCGTAGACGTCGCGAATGGACTCCCCGGCGTCGAAGCGGTCCTGGATCCGCTTCATGCCGTCGGCCGCCTCGCGGGTGACGGCGATCTTCTGGAAGAGCTCCTGCTCGCGGGCCAGGGCCTGGTCGAGCGGGAGGTTGTCGCCGGCGACGAGCATCTGCTTGAGAGTGGCGAGGGCGGGGGCCGGGCGGGAAGCGAGGCGGCGCGCCCAGGCGAGAGCCTCGTCGAGGGCCGTGCCCTCCGCCCCCACGCGGTTCACCGCGCCGAGCTCGTAGAGGCGCTGCGCGCCAACCGGTGAGCCGTCGAGCACCATCTCGGCGGCGGCGCTGCGACCGATCAGCCGGGAGAGACGGGTCGTGCCGCCGATGCCGGTGGCGAGGCCGATCATGACCTCGGGCTGGGCGAAGCAGACCTGCTCCTCCGCGACCCGCAAGTCGCAGGCCCAGCCGAGCTCCGCTCCGCCGCCGGAGCAGTCGCCGGAGATCGCGGCGATGCTCACGACGTGGGTCGCGTTGAGCTCATGAATCGCCGTGAACCAGCCACTGCCGGGTGAGGTCGTGGGCTTTCCGGTCACCATGTTGTGCAGGTCCCGGAGCCAGGCGTGCTCGAACCAGTGACCGGGCACGCCCGAGGCGGGCACGCTGACGCGGGCGCCGACCGCCCGCGCCCGTGCCAGGGCGTCGGCCAGTGCGTCGACGCCGGCCCCGGAGACGTGGTTGCGGATCTCCGGGTCGGTCAACGTGATGAGCGCCACCCCTTCGTGGGGCGCCTCCAGGGTCACCAGCTCGGCCATGTCTGCTCCTTCGAGGGTGTGACGCCCTCGGGTATCCGGTCAGGTGTCCAGGCGGTAGGCGTCGCCGTCGCGCACCAGCCGGCCCGCGGTCGGTCCGGCAAAGTGGGTTCCGATCACCAGGGTGGGAGTGTCGGCGTAGCGCTCCATGAAGGCGCGCCGGGTCTGGTCCGCGAGCGCCGGGTCGGTGTCCGCCACGCAGCGCCAGCCTGGCAGCGCGAACTGCGCCGGGTGGTGGACCAGGTCGCCCGTGATGACCGCCTCCTCGCCTCGCGACGAGATGCGAACCGCGACGTGCCCGGGCGTGTGTCCGGGAGTCGGCTCGAAGCGCACGCCCTCGGCCACCTCGTGATCGGTCTCGACCAGATCGACCAGGTCCGCGTCGAAGAGCGGCTGGACCGAGTCGCCGAGGGTCCGCTTCATCAGAGGATCGTCCTCGCGCTGCCAGTGCTCCCACTCCGTGCGCGCCACCTGGGTCCGGGCATTGGCGAAGCTCGGAACCCAGCGCTCGTCGACGAGCCGGGTGTTCCAGCCGACGTGGTCCGTGTGGAGGTGCGTGCAGACCACGGTGTCGACCCGGCTCGGCGGAAATCCGGCCGCCTCCAGGTCCTCGAGGAAGGGCGCCTGGCGCTTGTGCCAGAGCTTCATCGGCATCCGCTCCTTGTCGTTGCCGATGCAGGTATCGACGAGAACGCAGCGGTCACCCACCTCGATCGCCAGGGTGTGGACGCTGCCCAGCGCCTCACCCTTCTCGTCTACGAAGGGATCGATCCAGTCGACGCCGGCGAGGTTCTCGGGCGTGGCTTCGGGCAGGATGAAGCCCATGCCTCCGGCTTCCCACTCCTGCACCCGGGTGATCTTCACGTCGCCGATCTGCCAACGCAGCAGTGAGCTCATCGTCCGGTACCCCTGTTACTCCGGCTTGCGCACTCGGCGAATCAGCCCCTCCTGGGCTACCGACGCGAGCCTCCGGCCGTCGGGGTACCAGACTGCGCCGAAGATCGTGCCGTGGGCGCCGTGGGCGATCGGGCTCTCGCTGGTGTAGAGGAGCCAGTCCTCGAGCTTCACTTCGTGGTGGATCCAGACGGCGTGGTCGAGGCTCACCCCGATGCGCTCCTGCCAGGGGATGGCGTGGGGGCGGGTGGCAGCGCCGAGGAGCGTGCGGTCGGTGGCGTAGACGAGCATGGCGGTGTGGATGAGCGGATCGTCGGGCAGCGCGCCGCGCACGCGCATCCAATTGCGCTGGCGGGGCGGGCTGGGCTCGTTGCTCATCGGGTCGGCCATGCGGACCTCGACGGGGCTCGGATGGAGCGGCGCGCCCGGCATCAGCTTGGCGCGCACCGTCTCCCAGTCCGGGAGGCTTTCGGGCGGCGGCGCCTCGGGCATGTCGTCCTGATGGGCGATGCCGTCCTCGGGGACCGAGAAGCTGGCCGCCAGGTTGAAGATCGCCTCGCCGGCCTGTTGCGCCTTCACCCGCCGGGTGGTGAAGCTGCGGCCATCGCGGATGCGGTCGACCACGAAGCGGATCGGCGCGTCGTGGCGCCCCGGCCGCAGGAAGTAGGCGTGGAGCGAATGGAGGCGGCGGCCTGCAGGTACGGTGCGGCCGACGGCCATCACCGACTGGGCGGCCACCATGCCGCCGAAGAGCCGTCCGCTGCCGGGGCCCGGGTCGCCGAGAAAGAGGTCGGCGTCGAGGCTGTCGAGGTCGAGACAGCGCAGCAGCGCGTCGAGCGGCGTCTCCTGGGGCTCAACGACCTCCGCCATCGCCTAGGCATAGCAGGCTCCCCAAGGAGGGGGTGGACGCAACGACCCAGGGCCGCTATAACAACGTTACACGGCTTTCACACCGTTCGGATCGCGGGCGCGCCCCTCCGCGGACCTCCTCGAGCCCCCATGACTTCCTCCCCCCCCCGATTCCACGCCCAGTCCGTTCGAGCGCCGGCGCCTCCAGCAACGCGAGGAGACGCGACGGGCGATTCTCGACGCGACCCAGGAGCTGCTGGTCGACGACGGCTACGAGGGCTTCTCGATGCGGCGCCTGGCCGCGCGCTGCGGCTACACGGCGCCGAGCATCTACCACCACTTCGGAGACAAGCAGGGGCTGCTCGACGCGGTCGTCGAGGAGCGCTTCCAGCTCATTCTCGAACGACTGCGCCAGGTGCGGCGCCGTCGCGATCCGGCGGACACCGTCCGCGCCATGATTGGAGCGTTCGTGCAATTCGGCCTCGAGAATCCGGACCATTACAAGCTGCTCGATCTGCCTCGGCCGGCCGACGCGCCCCAGCCGCCGTCCGGCGAGCGCGTGCGCGAGCTGATCCACCTGCAGCTCGAGGATCTGGACGAGGCCGGCCGGCTGACTTCGGACAGCGTCGATGAGGCCGAGCAGTTTCTCTGGTGTGTGATCACCGGGCTCTTACGGCTGCAGATCGGGCACGCGAGCGACGAGTGGTCGCCCTCGCTCTCGAAGTTCGGGGTCGATGCGGCGTTGCGCGGGCTCGTGCTGGCCGCGGAAGACGGGAGGGCGTCGCGATGAAACGGTTCCTGACCGCCGCACTCGTTCTCTCTGCCGCTTCGCTCTTCGGTTGCGGCGCAGACGACGACAGCAGCGAAGGCAAGGCCTTCCCCGTCACCGTGAGCCGAGTCGAGTCGATCTTCCTCATCGAGAAGATCGAGGCGACCGGCGAGCTGCGCGCCAAGGAGCACGCGGATATCGCCTCCGAGGTGCGGGGGCGGGTCACCGAAATCCTGATCGACGAGGGCGCGCAGGTGGAGGCCGGCGCCGAGGTGCTGGCCATCGACCCCGAGCGCCGCACCCTCGAGCGGGACAGCGCCCAGGCCGGCGTGGTCGAGGCGCGCGAGAGCGTGGACGAGGCCGCGCGCGAGGTGAAGCGTCTTCGCAACCTGCGCAAGAAGAGCGTCGCCTCCCAGACCCAGCTCGACCGGGCCGAGACGGAGCAAAGGCGCGCGCGTGCGCGGCTGCTTGCCGCCATCGCGCGGATGGGCATGATGGAGCGCGCCCTCGCGGACGCCAGGGTGACGGCGCCCTTCGCGGGCTACATCGCCCGGCGCCGGGTGAGCCGGGGCGAGTTCGTGCAGCAGGGCACGAAGCTCTTCGAGCTCGTCTCCCTCGACCCGATCGAGGTGGAGTTCCACGTCACCGAGCTGGAGTCCGGGCGGGTGGCCCTGGGCCAGAACGTGGACGTGACCATGGCGCCCTTCCCGGGCGAGACCTTCGTGGCCACCGTGAACTTCGTCTCGCCGACGATCAATACCCAGACGCGCACCCTGCGCGTGAAAGCGCAGCTCGACAATGCCCACGGGCGCTTCCGTCCCGGCCTCTTCGCGAAGATCGACCTCGGCATCTCCCAGCGCGACGACGTCGCGATGGTCCCCGAGGACGCGGTGCTCCAGCGTTCGGACGGCCACGTGGTGTTCCGCGCGATCGCCGACAGCCGGGTCGAGCGCATCGTGGTCCAGACGGGCACGCACCACGACGGCATGGTCGAGATCACGAAGGGGCTGACGACGAGAGATCTGATCGTCTCCCGGGGGCAGGCCTGGCTTGCCGACGGACAGAAGGTGCTGCTGCGACACCCCGATGGGACGCTCGCCACCCAGGCGCTGCCCGCCGTCGCCGGTAGCGTCGACGAGCAGGCCCACGTCCCGTGAGCGCCTTCGACCTCTTCATCAAGCGGCCCGTCTTCACCTGGATGGTGATCGCGTCGCTGCTCGTCTTCGGCGTGCTCGGCTACTCGCGCCTCGGCGTCGACCAGTACCCCGCCATGGATTTCCCGGTGGTGACGGTGATGGCCAAGCTCGAGGGCGCGAGCCCCGAGGTGGTGGAGGAGGACGTCACCGACATCCTCGAGGAGTACATCAACACGATCGCCGGACTGCGTTCGCTGGAGAGCGAGAGCACCCAGGGCCTGGCGATGATCCGGGCCGAGTTCGAGCTGGAGATCGATATCGATGTGGCGGCCCAGGACGTGCGCGACAAGATCGCGCAGTCGCGTTTCCTGCTGCCCCAGGACGTCGAGCCGCCGATCGTTCTGAAGGAGGACTTTGGCGACCAGCCGGTCCTCTGGGTGCCGATCCACTCCGACCGGAGGATCGTCGACAGCAGCGAGTACGTGCGCCACCACCTGAAGCCACGGGTGGAGACGGTGCCGGGGGTGGCCGGCGTGGTCCTCTTCGGGCGCCAGGATCGGGCGATCCGGATCTGGCTCAAGGGCGACGAGCTGCGCTCGCGCGGCCTCGCGGCCAGCGACGTCGTGAACGCGGTCCAGCGCGAGCACGTCGAGATTCCCGGCGGCTCGGTCGAGAGCCAGCGCCTCGACTACTCGGTTCGGACCGACGCGGAGTTCCGCTCGGTGGCCGACCTGGCGCGGCTGGTCGTGGCGTGGCAGGACGGCGCGCCGGTGCGTCTCGCCGACGTGGCGCGGGTCGAGGACGGCGCCGAGGACCTGAAGCACATCGCGAAGTTCGACGGCCGGCAGACGGTGGGTATCGGCATCCGCAAGCAGGCCGGCGCCAATACCGTGGCGGTGGTGGACGCCGTCTACGAGCGGATCGAGGAGCTGGCACCGGACTTCCCGTCGGACTTCACCTACAAGAAGGGCGCCGACTTTTCCAAGCCGATCCGCGAATCCGTGGACGAGACGCGCTTCGCGCTGGTCTTCGGTGCGCTCCTGGCCACGCTCACCGTGCTCGTCTTCCTGCGCCGCTGGCGTCCCACTCTGGTCGTCGGTCTCGCGATCCCGATCTCGTTGATCGCGACCTTCGGGGTGATGTGGATCTTCGGCTACACCCTGAACACCATGACGCTGCTGGCCATGACGCTGGCCGTGGGCGTCGTGATCGACGACGCGATCGTGGTGCTCGAGAACATCGAGCGCCGCCGGGAGGACGGCGAGGGGCCCGAGGAAGCCGCGTCGAAGGGCACGTCCCAGATCGCATTCGCGGCCACCGCCGCCACGGTGTCGATCGCCGTGGTCTTCCTGCCGGTGATCTTCGTGGACGGCATCGTCGGGAGCTTCTTGAGCGAGTTCGGCGCCACGGTCGCCAGCGCGGTGATGATCTCGCTGATCGTGGCGCTCACCCTGGTCCCGATGCTGGCGGCGCGCATGCCCCCGCCGAGCGAGCGCGCTCACGGAAGCATCTATCACCGGCTCGAGCAGGGCTTCGACTGGCTGGCCGAGAGCTATCGGCGCGTGCTGGAGACGGCGCTGACACACAGGGCTGCGACGCTCGGCATCGCGGCGGCGGCCTTCCTCGCCGCGCTGGGGATCGGCAGCCAGATCGACGGCGAGTTCTTCCCGGCGACGGACAATGGCCTCTACCTCGTGCTCTTCGAGACGCCCGTGGGCACCGCGCTCGATGTCACTGCCGAGTACCTGCAGCGCAACGAAGACTGGGTGCTGGCTCAGCCGGAGATCGAGGGCGTCTTCGCCGGCGCCGGCTTCAAGCCCGGCCGGGGTTCCGACAGCTCCAACTCGGGCATGATGTTCGTGATGCTGAAGAGCAAGAAAGATCGCGAGCGGACCGTCCAGGAGCTGGTGATCGACACGCGCAAGGCGCTCCAGACCATCCCGGGCCAGAAGGTCCAGGTGTTCAATCTCTCCAACATGGGGGTGAGCGGAAGCGGCGATTTCGCCTTCGAGCTGCGCGGCAATCTGGAGCTCAGCGAGCTTGACGCGCTGGCCGACGACTTCATGCGCCGGCTGGGGGAGCTGCCGGGCTACGTGGACGTCGACAAGTCGCTGAAGCTTGGCCTGCCCGAGGTGCGGGTGACGCCCGACCGCGACAAGGCTGCGGCGTTGGGCGTCGACGCGCGCACCCTGGCGACCACGATCCAGGCCATGATCGGCGGGATGGACATCGCCACCTTCAAGGAGGGTGGCAAGCGCTTCGACATCCGCGTGCGCCTGGAGGAGGGCGACCGGAATCGCCCGGCCTCCATCGGTAATCTCTACGTCCGGACCCGGGATGGGGGAGTGGTCGAGCTGGCGAACCTGGTGGACGTGAGCATGGGCGCCGCGCCCGCGAAGATCACGCGCAGCGATCGCCAGCGCAGCGTGACGATCGAAGGGAACCTCGAGGGCAAGAAGCTCGAGCAGGCGGTGGAGGAGGCCGAGGCGATTGCCGCCGAGATCCTGCCCGAGGGCGTCAGCCTGGGGCTCTCGGGCGAGGCCGAGGAGTTCCGCGAGGGCTTCGCCCAGTTCGGCGTGGCCATGGGGCTCGCGATCCTCGTGATCTACATGGTCCTGGCCGCGCAGTTCGAGAGCTTCGTGCACCCGCTGACGGTGATGCTGGCGCTTCCGCTGGCGATGGTGGGCGCCCTGGGCGCGATCTGGTTGCTCGACCTGGCGGGCAAGCCCGGCATGACGCTCAACCTCTTCAGCCTGATCGGCATCATCCTGCTGATGGGTCTGGTGACCAAGAACTCGATCCTGCTGGTCGATTACGCCAATCAGCTCCGGGCCGAGGGCATGGACAAGGTCACCGCCATGCGGACCGCGGCCCCGGTGCGCATGCGGCCGGTGCTGATGACCTCCCTCTCGATGATTTTCGGCGTGCTGCCGGCGGCGATCGGCGTAGGCCCCGGCGCCGAGAGTCGAGCGCCCATGGCGGTGGCGGTGGCGGCCGGGATGCTCTCCGCCACCGTGCTGACCCTGGTGGTCGTGCCGGTCTTCTATATCGTGCTGGACGACGCCGTGGAGTGGGTGAAGACCCGCGTGCGGCGAATTCTCGGGCTCGCGCCGGTTCACTCCGAGGCGCAACCGGGGTAGATTCCGGCGCAGCGATGCGACGCGCCCAGTCCGCTCTCCCGATCGCCTTCTGCGCGGCCTTCTGTGCCGCCGCCGTCCTGGGATGCGCGGACATCTCGGACTTCGACGGCTCGCCGCGGAAGATCTACGTCATCCTCGGCTTCCACAGCAACTTCTACCACTCGTGGCGGGGCGACACGCCGGACGAGGCGGGCTTCGGCACCGACATCCGGCTCGCCCGCGCCATCCTGCGGATGCTGGACGAGGCCAACGAGAAAGGCCTCGATGCCAAGGGCTACTGGGAGACGGACAACCACTTCACCCTCGAGACCATCATCCCCGAGCACGCGCCCGACATCATCGAGGGGATCCGGCGCCGGGTGCAGGAAGGCCAGGATGAGGTCCTCCTGGCGCCCTACAACAACGGACTCTTCGGAGCGATGACCGAGGACGAGCTGCGCGCCTCGGTGCGCTGGTCCATCACGAACCCCTGGGGCTCCGGAGCGAAGGATCTGTTCGGCACGTTCACGCCGCTGATCCGGCCCAACGAGGCGATGTCCACCACGGGAATCGCCCCGATCCTCCGCGAGGAGGGGGTCGAGGGCGTGGTCCTCGCCTACTCGAGCTGGGCCTTCACGGCCTTCTCGAACTTCGTGCCCACGCTGCCGCCGGAGCAGCGCTTCAATCCCACCTGGGTCCGGTTCGGCGAGGGCGCGGAGCCGCTCGTCCTGTTTCCGTCCGTGAGCATCGGCGACGTCCTGAACCAGGTCTCGCTGGAGCGCTGGATGCTCGACCTGCGCAAGCTGCAGGTGGAAGGCTCGGTGGACCGCGACCTGGTGATCCACTTCAATTTCGATACCGACGTGGCTACCTGGCTGCCGGTGGATCTGCCGCCCGGGCTGGGCTGGTTCCCCAACTCGGGCGGGCTCCCCGAGTACATCGCCGCGGTGAACAAGTACGACTGGGCGGAGTTCACGACTCCGGGCCGCTACCTCGCCGAACACGAGCCGGTGGGCGAGGTCGTGCTGCGCCGAGACACCGCCGACGGCGCCTACGACGGGCACGCCTCCTGGGCGGAGAAGCTGCCGAGCCACGCCATCTGGACCAAGCTCGACGCTTCGCGGCTGGCGACCCTGCGCGCCGACGCCTTGGCGCGCGGAGCGCCGGAAGAATCGGTTCGGCGCGCCGAGCAGAAGCTGCGGGGCGGCCGCGACTCGAGCTTCTTCCAGCGCCTGCGTGGACTGTCGACCACCCACTTCGGGATGAGCACGCCGCTGGTCAACGAGGAGCGGCAGGCCGTGGCCGAGGGGATCGTCGGCAGCGCGCTCGACCGCGCCCTGGCGGCGGAGCGGCTGCTGGCCGAGACGGTGGAGGCGAGCCCCCCCGAAGCGGCGCTCCACGCGTTCCACGTGCGCGACCTGCGTGAGCCCGGCCCCGGCCCGGCGGCTCGTAACCTGCTCCGCATACCGCTGATCCTCGACGCTCCGGTTCCGCCCATGCGCATGCTCGACGCGGCGGGTCTGCCGGTGGCGTTCTCGCTCGTCGATCACGAAGGGCTGCCCAGCGGTCGGGTGTCGGCGGTGCTGCTGGTACCGCTGGTGCTGCGGCCCGGGGAGAGCCGGGACGTAGCGCTCGTCCCTGCGCCCGACTGGCCGGCGCCGCCGGCCGAGGCGCCCGAGAGCCTGGCCAACGAGCGCCTGCGGGTCGAACTCGACGAGACGGGCGGCGTGACTTCGCTGCGCGTAGACGGCGTGGAGCTGGCGGGCGAAGGCTTCCTCGCCCCCTTCCTCACCTACCGCACCGAGTCGAGCGCCAAGGAGTACCCCGCCGCGGGCTGGCGGCGACTCCCGCTCGACGGCGAGCGGCACGATGGACTCGTGCGCGCGCGCCTCCAAACTCGCATTCCCTTCCGCACCCCGGACGGCGCGGCGACCGCGGACCTGCGCGTGGACTTCACCCTGCCGGACGGTGCGCCGTGGCTCGTCGCGGACGTGACCGTCGACTACCCGCGCACCGACAAGCGCGACCTGCGTAGCAACATGCAGCAGAAGCTGCGGCGCTACCTCGACCTGCGCTGGATCGAGGTCGCGCCCTTCCCGCTGCGGCCGCGCCTCGACGGAAGCCGGCAAGATCCGCTGCGCGTGTGGAAGCACAACTGGCTCGGCGTGACTTCCTCGTTCCTGCTCGACTACGCCCGCGTCAACCCGAAAAACGCGGAACTCGATGCCTTCAACCACCAGGTGACGGCCGGCTGGGTCGCGGTGAGCGACGGCTCCCGGGGGCTGCTCGTCGGCCAGAGCTCGGACGTGCGCACTGGATACGCCTTCGTGCCAATGCGCCTGCGTGAGCGAGACGGTCGCCAGCAGCTTCAGCTGAATCCCTTCGGCACCTACCACGGTCGCCAGCTCGACTACTCGCACATGGGTGGCACCGGCATCGGAACCGAGTTCACGAACGTCGGCTCGAACGCACTGCGCCCCAACGGGCCGAGCTACAACGGCGAGCGTGAGCATTTTGCGTTGCTGCTGGCGCCCTACGCCGGTGACGAGCCTCCGGCTGCGCTCCAGGTGGACGCCGAGGCCTTCTACCGCCCGCCTGCCGTGGTGTACACACGCACGCTGGCGGCCGGCGTGGCGGTGCGCGCCGACATCATCGAGCGGGTGGCCGCCGGCCGCCCGCTCGATGATGTCGGCGCGCACCGCCACGCCGGGTGCCAGCGTGCGTGTGTACACCACGGCAGGCGGGCGGTAGAAGGCCTCGGCGTCCACCTGGAGCGCAGCCGGAGGCTCGTCACCGGCGTAGGG
>PVMS01159371.1_pt1 | contig 11850 bp, 11 predicted proteins | sample 1853461 | NCBI WGS metagenome assembly PVMS01 (sample SAMN08582032, study PRJNA380276) | Marine sediment metagenome, whole genome shotgun sequencing project. | isolation source: ocean sediment barecode stripped | collected 2017
CCCGTTGGCCGTGCCCGACGGACAAGGCGTCGGCGCCGAAGACGCAGAGTCATGCTCGTTGGCGGAATGGTGGCCTTCGGTGCCCACAAGATGTCCCAGAAAGACGCCGCACGGATCGAGGAGCACACCGGCGTCAATCCTGAGGAGCTCGAAGATGACGAGCTCGAAAAGGCGATGAACGAACTCGGTATCGAACAGCAGACGGCAACGGAGGAAGAGCTGGCCCAAGCTGGCGGAGATTCGGCTCCTGACGCACAGGCTGTACAGCCAGAGGCCGCACCCGCGTCGGCGGGCTCATCGGACTACATGGCCGAATTGGAGAAGCTCGCCTCACTGCGTGACGCCGGAGTTCTGACGGACGAAGAGTTCAACGCCAAGAAGAAACAGATCCTCGGACTCTGAGAAGCCTCTACTCGCCTGACTCGGCCTCCGCGGTCAGCTCGCTGATGTGCTTCTCGTACTCCTTGCGATCACGCCACCGCTCGCCCATGCCCTGAAGAAGCGCTGGGGGCATCGTTTCCAGGTCGATGACAAGATCGCCATCCACCGGCCACTCCTCGAGCAGCATCGGGTGGTAACCCTCTGGGTAGTACTCGGTCGGATCGATCTGCTGCTCGCGCACGAACGGCTCTTGGATGTCCTCGCGCCTCTTGCGTGGTGCAGGAACGACCAGCTGGCCACCATCGAAGTCGAACTGTGGTGCTCGGTTGTTCGGAAAGTCGGGCAGGATCCCTTCACGGACCCAGATGTCGTCCTTCGTCACGTTCACGACAACGCCATCAGGGGCTCCGAAATGGAACGGGCCCTTCCAGTGCTCACGGATCTCGGCGACGGTCTCCTCGTTTTGATAGGTGTCGAACGCCATGTGCGTTGTCATTCCAAGACGCGGCTTGACCTCGTTCATCAGGTAGCCAGCGGCGTACCCCGGTGTGTGATGGGTATCAATCGTGTAACGACCTAGGAACGGCGGTACACCCTGCACACCAGACGAGATACTTATCAACTCGGCCTGGGTCTCTGTGATGTAGACATCAACACCCTCGCAGTACTCGGCATCGAGATGGCTCGGACGACCATCCCCAGTCCACGCCATGGAGAGTCCGTTCCAATCAAGGCGATAGCCCGAGGCCCCGTCCTTGGCGTGCGACCGTTGCCAGTGGGTAACCTGTACGCCACCTTCGTCATAGATGACTCCGCCGTTGTCCCTGAAGTCGAACTCATTGACCTCGAGATCCCAGCCCTGGCCGTTGGGAAAGACGTCGAAAGCATCCATATGCCAGCCGAGCATCATCTGCATTCCCTCAATCATCTTTGCGGTTCCGTACTCGGGTGTACGTCCTGAAGGACCGAAGACACGCAGCTTCTTGTGCCACCGGCCTGCCCATCCACCGAACATGTAGAGATACGGCAGTGAGCCGAAGTGATCGACGTGGAGATGGGTGATGAAGACCTTGTCCAACTCATTGAGCGCAAACCCGCCCGCTATGTAATTCGCGATTGCGCCTTCACCTATGTCGAAGATGAAGTTCTCACCATTGCCCAACTGCACGAACACGGACGTGTTCATCTGGCCCGGACGGATCGACGGTGAAGTGCCCATGAAGATGATCCGCATCTCGTCCGGTCCGAGCTTCTCGGTACGGGGGAACCAGTTGGCTGCAGACTTCAGACCCGGCGTGGGGGAGATCCCCTCGAAAAGCAGTCCCTCCTTCCAACGGTCCATCGGAATGCCGCCGTACAACGCGTTCTGGATGTCTTCGGGCGAGGACTGGGGACGTTTCGTGGACTCGTCGGACATGGTGCTCCTTCGTCGCGGCTGAGGACAGGCACTAGCATACACAACCATGAACCACGGTTCACGAAGACCGACCAAAGAGGCGATCATCCCCGCTCTGCTCGACGCGGTCGAGCGACTCTGCGACGAGAGGTCACCGGAGGCCGTCGGAATGCGTGAGATCGCCGAAGAGGCTGGCGTCAGCGTCGGGGTCGCCTATCGGTACTTCCACTCCAAGGCTGCGCTCATCGGCGCAGCCATGGATCGGCTCGGGGAGCGCATTGCTGGATCCTTCACAGGTTCGGATGACATCCACGAGGCGATGAAGCTGTTCTGGGTCGGACTTGAGGCGAACCCAGCGTTTGTCAATATCGGGAGCTGGATGATCCTCGACGGACAGAATGTCTCCGAGGTCATGACCAAGCATCCTGCCGCTCTAGATCTCGTTGCCCTGGCCGAAGCCAGAGGGGCGGAAGATCCACACACTTTTGCGGGTGTGGTCTTGCTCGTGGGTCTGGCGGGCGCCTTCTACGGGACCGCCATTAACCGCGCATTGGGAAGACCTGACGACGATGAGAGGCTCCTCCGGTCGGCAGCACATGCCGTATCTGTCTGGGTGGAGGGGTCGGCTACGCCTACCGCTTGGTGAGAGATGACAACGCGTCGTCGTACGTCGGTGCAATCTCTACCCAAGAAATGCGGCTGGCCCGAGCGGACACGACAGCATCCGTGTCGCGGTTGAGCGCATCGGTGATCAAACGAACAGCCTCAACGGGTGATTCGTACAGCGAGACAGAGGGATTGACACCGAATGCTGCGATGCGCTCGGGATAGACAAGACGGTTCGGGAACACAGGATGAGCTCCCGCAGCCACTGCCTCCGTGATCGCGATGCCGAAGAACTCCTGCTGTGCCGTGGACAACACGACCGATGCCTTGTTGAGCAGATCGATGTACTCGTCTCGCTCAGCCCATCCCTCGTGGACCAACCGATCGCCGAGCAGCTCCGTGATTTCTGCATAGGTCTGTGGTACCGACACGAACACCTCGCCACACATCGCCATGGTGAAGTTGACACCCGACGAGATAAGTCCTGACACGATCGTTTTCAATTCCTTCGGCCCCTTGTCGTGCTCCCATCGCTGATTCCAGACGATCAGCGGAGGATCCTTCGGCTTTGCCGTCCCCGCATTGAGACCCGTGATATCGATACCGACGGGGAGAACGATGCTTGCGTCGATCACCGCATCGACCTTCTCGACATGTTTGTACTCTGGGAAGGCGTTGAGAAACTTGCGAACCTCCTCCCTGAACACCGACCGGTGGAACTCAGAGTTGAAGATGACAAGGTCAGCGGTGGCGGCGCTTGACCAGTTCTTCATCGGGTAGGTCGCGTCAGCCTTGTCAGCTGGTGACAACGGGTAGGTGAATTGACTCTCGTGAAAGTAGACAGCGATCGGAACACCGGGAGCGATCGTGCGAATCGCTCCCGCAAACGCGGCAACGTTCATCATCGACGAGGCCAGGATCACATCGGGGACACCATGATCGGCGATCTCATCTTCAAGCGCATCGGCAAGCGTCAGAAACGCGCCATGCATCCGCCACTTCCAGAATCGCGCAGGATGGGTGATCAACGTGACATCGTGCCCTGAGGATGCTGCGTACCCGTCAGCCCAGGCCATGTGGGAGCCTCCGTAGTAGGGCTCGACGAGGGCGATACGCATCAGCAAACCCTAGACCACGATTATCGACACAAGAATGCAGACTGATAGTCTGCCGTCACACCAGAAACAAGGGGGGTTCGACCATGACGAAACGATTCGTCTTCGTGTTCATTGCTCTGTTACTCATCGCTGCCGCCTGTGGTGGCTCAGACGCAGATACACAGGAAACGCCGACGACTGCCACAGTGGCAGACGACGACAAAGCCGCCGATGTCGACGATTCCTCCACCGAGACGACCGAGGCACCTTCGGGAGAGTCGTCCACCGCAGGGGCGAGCGGAAACGCGACCCTGACACTTGACAACGGTGAGTCGTACCAGTTCAGTGTCCTTTGTGCTCTCGAACCCCAGATCGCCGCTGGACAGGAGATCCTCTTCACTGCAGTCTCCTATGACGATCCATACAATCTCGATATCACCCAATGGGGCGACGACAGCATCATGAAGGGTGGGGCGGGTGTCTCGGTGTTTGACTCCACCACCTACGACGAGCTCTGGGCCTCGAACACGAGTTTCGGGCACGAACTCACTTTGGCGCTCGACGGCAACACCATCACCGGATCAGGCATGTTCGTTGCAGACGGTGATGCGTTCGGAGATCAAGTCCACGGCGAGGTGGAAGCGAACTGTTAGTTAGAGCTCCTGCCGGCCAACAAGCGCTCTTCCGAGCGTGACCTCGTCTGCGTAATCAAGATCGCCCCCGACGGGGAGACCGCTTGCGAGTCGCGACACCTTGACACCGAGGGGCTTGAGGAGCTTGGCAATGTACATTGCTGTCGTGTCACCCTCCACAGTCGGGTTCGTTGCGGCAATGACTTCGGTGACGCCCTCAGCGTCGACCCGCGCAACAAGCTCGCGCATCCGAAGCTGGTCTGGTCCGATACCAGCGATCGGTGACATCGCACCGCCGAGTACGTGGTATCGGCCCTTGAAGAGCTGAGTACGTTCGATGACCGGAATGTCCTGGGCACGTTCGACAACACAGATCTCCGACGTGTTGCGCCGAAGATCCATGCAGATTGTGCACTCCTCCTCTGCGGTCACGTTGTAACACCGCGAGCAGAGATGGACGGACGAACGCATCTCCGTGATTGCGTCGGCGAGGCGAGCCGCATCTGCCTCCTCAGCGTTGAGGATGTGAAAGGCCATTCGTTGCGCGCTCTTCTGGCCCACTCCGGGGAGTCGTGACAGTTCATCGATGAGGCGCTGGACCGGGGGCTCGAACATCAGCCGAGCATACCGCCAAGGTCCATCCCGCCTGTCAGACCACCCATGGAATTCGCGGTAGCCGAATTCATCGCCGCGAGGGCCTGGTTCACCGCTCCGACCACGAGATCTCCAGCGATCTCAGGGTCATCGGGGTCAAGTACGGAGGCATCGAATTCGATGGAGAGGAGCTCACCGGTTCCTTTGACGACTGCCTTGACGACGCCGCCACCGGCACTCCCTTCAAAGGACTTCTGTGAGAGGGTCTCCTGAGCGGCCATCATCTGCTGCTGCATCTGCTGGGCCTGCTGCATGATCTGTTGCAAATCTTTTGGCATTCGGGACATACCGGCAGGATACAGGGAACGCTTCGCGTTCCTTGGGAGTTGTTTCACAACTCCACGCGAACGCTCGGCATTCTTGTCAGCCTGAGTTCTGCTCTCTGCAGCGAACTACTGTTCGCACCCATGAAGTACCAAGCTCTCTATCGGAAGTACCGGCCACAGCGATTCGACGAGGTCGTCGGCCAGGACCATGTGACGGAGACCCTCGCCAGAGAAGTGATCGAGGACAAGGTCGCCCACGCCTACCTCTTCACCGGGCCTAGGGGAACCGGCAAGACAACATCTGCGCGGCTCCTCGCCAAGTCGCTGAACTGCCCGAACAGGGCCGACGATGGCGAGCCATGCAACGACTGCCCTTCCTGTGGGGGCATCACGACAGGATCGTCAATCGATGTGATCGAGCTGGATGCGGCCTCGCACAACAAGGTCGAAGACATCAGGGAGATTCGCATCAACGTCGGAACCGTGGCCGCAGCAGAAGGCGCCATGCGTGTCTACATCCTTGATGAGGCGCACATGTTGTCGCGCGCCGCCAGCAACGCGCTACTCAAGACACTTGAGGAGCCGCCGGAGCACGTCGTGTTCGTCCTCGCAACCACAGAGCCATACAAACTCCTCGACACGATCAGGTCTCGTACCCAGCGGTTCGACTTCCATCCCGTCGGCTCGGAAATCCTCATTTCGCATCTCGCAACCATTTCGGAACGCGAAGAGTTCGTTTACAACCACGAGGCTCTGGGTGCGATAACCAACCATGCGGGCGGCTCAGTACGCGACGCCCTGAGCCTTCTTGAGCAGGTCGCAGCCCTTGGCAGTGGTGAAGTGACGAGCACTGGGGTCTCCCGTGCTCTCGGAATCGCTGATGCAGACAGCTACGGCAGGCTCCTCGACCTCATCTCAGCGGGAGACGCTGCCGGGGGGATCACCCTCATCGCTGAGCTCGCATCCCAAGGTTCGGACCTGCGGCGGTTCGTCGGTGACGCGATCGCCTATCTCCGAGGCGTCTTCCTTGCCCAGTACGCACAGAACATCGAAGAGGTCGTCGACGCGCCGAATGAGACCATCGAGGATTGGAAGACCCGCGCCGCGTCTGTATCGAGCAGCGAGGTCCTCAGGGCGATAGACGAGCTGTCGTCGGCACTCCTCCAACTTCGAGACGGTCGGGAAGAACGTCTCGTTGTGGAGCTCGCCATCCTGAGACTGACCCGCCCCGAGACCGTTCCGGACATCGAGGGCGTATCAGTGAGGTTGGACCGTGTGGAGCGACATCTGCGTGAGCTGGAGAGGGTCGGAAGTCGGAACCCGGAGGTTCGCGAGACCCCTGAGGCCGATGCCGCGCCAGACCGTCCGTTCCCTGTAGCCGCGCCCACCACTGTCATCGTCCCGAAAAGGGAGACCTCAGAAGAGGACATCGCCGACGAAGGAGAGGCCGGTGATTCCGAGGACGTTGCATCGTCCGTCGTCGAGCCGTCTGCGACCAAAGCGGCCAGCGATCCCGAGCCAGCACCTGAGGGAGAACTCGAGTTCTCTGACTTTGAACGAGCCTGGCCCGCGATCGTTGCCCAGATCCGCCAGGACGTCGGTCCGCGCAGACATGCGCTTCTCAAGGAGGCAAGTCCGGTCGGGATCGAGAATGGCGCGGTCGTATTTGAGGTCGCTTCCCATATGCACTTTCACTTGGAGCAGCTCAAGGCCGACGACGGAATCGCCGAAGCCATCTCCGGTGCTGGAGCCGATCACCTCGGAAGACCAATTGCCGTGACATTCCGCTCGTCAGAAGCACCCGCACCCAAGGAGCAGTCGGAGGTGGAGCGGGCTCCGGACAAAGATGACCTCGCCGAGGCCACCGGCGACACAGAGACAACGGTGATCGACAACGTGCTCGACGTTCTCGGCGGCGAGATCGTCGGCGACTGATTGTGAGCAAGCGCGGAATGCGCCTCGGAATTGACCTCGATGGCGTCGTCGCGAACTTCAACGGTGGTTGGATGAAGCGGTACAACAAAGAGCATGGAACCAACCTCGAGCCCGAGATGGTTCAGTCGTGGGACGCGTTCGTCCCACTCACAAAGTTCGACTCAAACGCTGAATTCTGGGAGTGGGCGCGCAACGACGGTGGCCCTGGGCTCTTCCGCCATCTGCCGGTCTTCCCAGAGGCGATCGAGAGCCTCGCAAGGCTGAGCCGCAATCACAAGATCGTGATCATCACGACGAAGCCGCCTTGGGCAGTCCCCGAGACGTTTGCGTGGATCGCCGAGAGCGGGATACCAACCCGCGAGGTACACATCACGGGGCGGAAGTGGGAGGTCGACTGCGACTTCTACCTGGACGATGGACCGCACAATCTGCATCGACTCGTCATCGAGCGGCCGGACCGATCGATCTGCCGCTTCATCAGACCCTGGAACCGACCAGTGGCCGGCGCGATCGACGTCGATTCATGGGACACATTCGAGGCCATGGTCGACAGGCAGTTCTGCTGAGCCGACGCTCCCGGACATCACTAGTGTTGACATCGAAAAGGGGGCCGCGGTGGCCCCGAACAAGGGAGACCAATCAATGAGAAAACGAAGTCTGATTGCGTTGTTCATCGCATTTGCGATGATCATCGCGGCGTGTTCCTCTGGCGATGCCGATGACACGACCACCACCGAAGCGGCTGCGCCTGAGACAACTACAACTGAGGCACCTGCTCCGCCCGAGACAACGACCACGACCGAAGCTGGGCCGGAGATCGGCTCGGCCGACAACCCGATCCAGATTCTTTTCGTTCCTTCGGTGAGCGCTGAGGAGATCATCGCCGGTGGCGAGATCCTCAAGGGCGTACTCGAAGAGGCGACCGGTCTCTTCTTCGAAGTAAGCGTGCCGACGTCATACGCCGCAACCATCAACGAGATGTGCGCGGCGACGGACAACACCATTGGGTTCATCCCTGCAACAGCGTACGTGCTTGGCAACGACCTGTGCGACCTTGAGGTCGTCATGAAGTCGAAGCGCTTTGGCTACACGGAGTACTGGGCCGAATTCATCGTGCCGCGTGACTCCACCGCCACCAGCATTGCTGACCTTGCTGGCTTGAAGTGGGCATACCCGGACGCTGGATCCACATCAGGATTCCTCGTTCCGAGCGGAATGTTCCAACAGGGTGGAATCGAGCCGGGAGAGTCTTTTGAAGCTGGGGGCCACTCCGCAACGGTTCGTGCTGTCTACAACGGTGAGGCCGACTTCGGAACTGTGTTCTTCAGCCCCTCAATTGATGCAGACAGCAACGTGCTGTGGGACGGAACAACGACCGATGCGGACGTTCCGGCTGACCTCGTTGACAGCTGTGAACTCGATGCTGACGGACAGATCGACTGCGGCGGCGTATTCCCCAGAGATGCCCGACGCAACATTCGCGAAGAAGCTGCGGACGTGATCCAGAAGGTCAAGATCATCGAACTGTCGCAGCCGATTCCGAATGACACGGTCACGTTCGGCCCTGATCTTCCACAGGACGTTCGTGAGAAGTTCATCGCAGCAATGGTTGACTTTGCAAAGAACGATCCGGAAGGGTTCGCTACGGCGTTCGATGCATACTCGTGGGGCGACGTTGCACTGACCTCCGACTCTGACTTCGACTTCATCCGGTCGCTTGTCCAGGGGCTCGGACTCTCAGTCGACGATCTCTAAGCGATAATCAACGAACGATCAATATCGGGTGGAGGCAACATGCCTCCACCCGATATTCGGTCACCCGAGCGAGAAAGTCAGATCCATGCTCAAGGTTGAGAACCTGACAAAGATCTACGCCGGTGGGACCAAGGCACTTGACAACGTCTCTTTCGAGGTCGAGAAGGGCGAGTTTCTCGCCGTCATCGGACTCAGCGGGTCAGGTAAATCAACCCTCCTTCGGTGTATCAACCGTTTGATTGAGCCCACCGATGGCACGATCACATGGGATGGTGTCGATGTAACGAACGCCTCCCAGGAGGAACTGCGCCGAGTGCGACGCAGAATCGGGATGGTGTTTCAACACTTCAACCTCGTCAACCGATCCAAGGTGATTACGAACGTCCTCTCCGGACGGCTCGGATACCTGAACCCAGCCCTCAGCGTTGTCAATCGATTCCCGAAAGCAGAAGTTGACAAAGCAATGGCTCAACTTGCTCGCGTCGGACTCGAACACAAGGCGAACGCCAGAGCAGACGAACTCAGCGGTGGCGAACAACAACGCGTCGGCGTTGCGAGGGCGATGATGCAGGATCCTGAGATCGTGCTCGCTGACGAACCCGTCGCAAGCCTCGATCCGGTCCTTGCCCACAGCATCATGCAGTACCTCGAACGTATCAATCAAGAGGACGGCGTCATGGTGTTGTGCTCTCTCCATTTCCTCGACCTCGTCCACCAATACGCTGACCGGGTCATCGCCCTGAATGAGGGCAAGCTCGTCTTTGAGGGTTCGCCGCAAGAGATCGACGACGCCAAGTTCAAGGAGATATACGGGAAGGAGGCTGAGCGCGTTGGCTGACGATGACTCTGCCCCACCCGAGGCAGACAAACAGAAGCGCCGGTGGCGCAGGACGCTCTTCATCGTTATCGCGATCCTCGCTGCGTTCGTCATTTACGCATTCGCTTTCGTCAAGACGGACGTGTCGCTCGAGGAGATCAAGTCCGAGCAACGACAAACACAACTCTTCAACATTCTTAGGGCGCTTGCGCGGCCCGATCTCATCCATTACGACAAAGTAGACCTCGTTGTCACGGCAGATGTATTCATCCCGTGCAACGGCACCGAACCTGATGCAGTAGTTCCACATGAGTCAGGCGCGACGATCGTGGTGAATCCAACATGTGCGTCGCCGGATGAAACGATGACCGTAACTGGGTCGGAGTTCGAGCCAGGCAAACGCGTAATCGTCAACTTCGTGCCCGTCTCGGACTTCGACATCGTCCTCAGGCAAGGAACGACAGAGGTCGCCGACGATGGCTCGTTCACACTGTCGTTCCCCGCACCAACTCGTGAGTCGGATGAGCCGCAGCAGATCGAAGTGATCACCGAGACGAACATCGGTGACTGGGTGAATCGTGTCAGCGTTTGGACCGACACGAACCTCAACGGTATTGAGGACGACCCGGTCCTGCCAGATGGTGAGGGCCCTATGTCGACCTACGTTCATCTGCTTCCCGACTTTGAGTTGCGTGACCCGGGCGGAGTCACGATCATTGACGACAACAACAACGTTCTCGACTTCATCAGTTGGGGCGGCTCCTTCGAAGCGACGACAGGATCGGGCACGGGGCATATAAGCCGGGATATCGGGCTCGATCCCTTCGATACCGAACCGGATGATTCCGCCCAGCTCACTGGAGAGGGCGTCACTGCTACAGACTTCGCATGGGTCGGTCCGGACTCTGAAAGTTTCGGTGCCGTGAACGCGGGTCAGGAACCGACCGACCCCAGCAGCTCACTCTTTTTCAACGAGATATCGCTCGGCGATGTCTCTCGGATCGAGATCGCGGGTGCACCAGCGACCGACATTTCGGGTGTTTCGTTGGTGTGGTTCGACGGAATTGACGGCAAGCAGTACAAGATCGTCAAGCTCGCCGACAGATCCGATCTGTCCCCTCGGCTGTCGGACAACGCTCTCAACACCTGGGACCGCATCGTTGAGACAGTGATGCTCGCGCTGCTCGCGACCACGGTCGGCACGATGCTGGCCGTTCCGTTGAGCTTCCTTGCGGCAAAGAACCTCATGCGGGACGTGATGGTGCCGGTAATCAACCTCTCTCTCTCCCTCATCGCAATCCCGGTTGGCATCGTCACAGGCATTCTTGCATCACGATGGGCAGCGTCGCTGCGAGCGTTTACGACGGCAAACGCCTTCACCCTCTTTCTCGCTCTGATCGTGCTCGGAGCACTGTCGTGGGCGCTGCTTCGCTGGGCCTTCCCACCCGAGGAGTTGGACCAGCCACCGAGTATCGGGCTTCGCACGCTTCGTGTGATCGCGCTCCTCATCGTCGGCTTCTTCGTCCTCATCGGTTCATACATCGTTGCCGACCTGTTCATAGAGATCGGCGAGTTCGTGATGAATGTCGCACCGTTCGTGGGCTTCATGGGGAACTTCATCGTCAAACTTGGAGAGATCACGGTTATTGGTATACCTGTGTTCTCCGCGCTCATCGGCGCATTCGTCGTCGCCCTCGCCGCGAGCAAGTTCGGCTATCTCCTCAACGACAGACTCAATCGTGGCCCCTTGAACGTCGCGACGTTGATTGCGTCGGCGGTCGCTGGCGCTGTCGTGGGGATCAGTATCGGCGGAGTCATCAACTGGTTCTACCAACCCGAAAACCTGCTCGCCACCGTGGTGATCCCCGCGATCATCGGCGCAGCGTTCGGCATGTTCATGTCGGTCAAGGCACTGCGTAAGTCCGAATCACAGAACATCGGGCTCACGGTGTACTACCTGGCCCGAACGGTCTTCAACGGACTGAGGTCCATCGAGCCACTGGTGATGGTCATCATCTTCGTCGTCTGGGTTGGAATCGGTCCGTTCGCTGGTGCGCTCGCACTCGCGCTGCACACGACCGCCGCCCTAGCGAAGCTCTACTCAGAGCAGGTGGAGAGTATCAGCACCGGCCCGCTCGAGGCCGTCCGTGCCACGGGCGCTACGAGGCTTCAGACCATCATCTACGCGGTTGTGCCACAGATAATCCCGCCATACATCTCGTTCACGATGTATCGCTGGGACATCAATGTTCGTATGTCGACAATCATCGGATTCGCTGGCGGTGGTGGCATCGGCTTCCTGCTCCAGCAG
>PVMS01019065.1_pt1 | contig 11847 bp, 14 predicted proteins | sample 1853461 | NCBI WGS metagenome assembly PVMS01 (sample SAMN08582032, study PRJNA380276) | Marine sediment metagenome, whole genome shotgun sequencing project. | isolation source: ocean sediment barecode stripped | collected 2017
AAGCCTCTCTCCCGAGAAGATCAGAGACGTTGAGAAGAAATGGACTGCGAGCCATGGCAAGAGGGTAAGCAACCGGGAACGCCTTGCGTTCCTTGGAAGCTGCTTTGCAGCTTCGAGCGATGACGCTGTCCTTATTGACTCACTGGGGGTTCTGGTGCGGCCGGTAGCGCCTGGTGGAGCTCGGCTCGTGCTTCGGTGACGTATCTGTACAGTTCGCCGAGCACGTTCTCCGCCTCGGCGAGATGACGCTCTGCGTAGTCCTCTGCTTCGAGCCTGATACGTCGTGCCTCGTTCTCGGCGCTGCGGATCAGCGAGTTCGCCTCTTCGACAGCCTCCTGAACGATGTAATTGTCTGATACCAGTTCCTCGGACTCGGCCTTTGCCTTGTTCACGAGTTCCTGGGCACGTTCGTTGGTGCGGGCGATGTACGACTCGCGTTCACGAACCATCCAGCGTGCCGATCTGAGTTCCTCGGGGAGCTCCTCGGCAGCCTCATGCAGCCGGTCGAGCATGTCTTCCTGGCTGATCATGACGTTGTTCGAGAGTGGCACCGCACGTGCGGACTCGATCTCGCCTATGAGCTCCTCGAGCAGATCGGCAAGTCGACCGGGTACCGGAGGAGAGGGTGCTTGGTCCTGTTGTGCATCTGTCATTGCAGTCGCTCCTTCAGCGCGGCGGCGACGGGTTCTGGGACCATGCCGTCAACCGAACCGCCAAGCCGCGCAACTTCTTTCACAAGTGATGAGGATAGGTATCCGTACTCGGGTTTCGTGGCAACGAAGAGTGAAACGACTCGGCTTGAGAGTTGACGGTTCATCTGGGACATTTGGATCTCGTACTCGAAGTCCGTCACTGCCCGCAATCCCTTGACAACTGTTCGTGCCCCGACCTGCTCTGCGAAATCTACGAGCAGCCCTTCGAACGATGCCACACTGACGTTTGGCCAAGCCGCGACGCATTCCTCCAACAGTTCCACCCGCTCCCCAGCGGTGAAGAGGGGTGATTTTGACGGATTGTGGACGACGGCAACAATGACCTCGTCGAACAGGGCTGCACAGCGCTCGACAACGTCGAGGTGCCCCTTGGTGGGTGGGTCGAAGCTTCCGGGAACGAGCGCTCGTATCACTCTTGGGCCCTCTCCATGATCGTTACAACAGCATCACCGTACCGTCGCTCGTCCGCTGTGTGGAGGAATTCGGGAGACACCGCCTCGCTGCGAGCTTGGCGATGAAGCACAACGAATCCGTCGTCTTCGAGTACCGGTTCGATCAGCGCGAGGACGGCCTCTACCTCGGCATCGGTATCGGCGTAGGGAGGATCGACGAACACGATGGTGAACAGCTCGTTTGCCGACCGCAGATACGCACTCACATCGCTCCTTCTCAGACGACCGCCAAGGCCGACCCGATCGATGTTCCTTTCGAGAACGGCGCCAGCCCCTCTGGACCGCTCGACGAAGATGACGTCTGCTGCCCCCCTGCTCAACGCCTCAAGACCGAGGGATCCACTGCCGGCGTAGAGGTCGAGAACACGGGTATCGACGACACGACGGCCGATGATGGAGAAGATCGACTCACGGGCCCTACCTGTCATCGGGCGAGTTCCCGCCTTGGGAGCATCGATCTTCCGACCTTTTGCCGCTCCCGCGATGATCCTCATGTCAGCTCCTCGTCAGCCATTGTGCCGAGTCCCCGAAGAGCACTGCAACCTCGTGCATCACGTCTGTGACCAGAGGCCCATCTGGGTCTTCGGCGACCGCGGCGGTGGCGACGGTACTTGCAGCGTCGAGCAGTGCGTGGTCCAACAAGATGTCCCCAAGGTGGAGATCGTGCGCGCCTGACTGCGATCCCCCAAACACGGTTCCTTGCCCCCTGATCTCGAGATCTGTCTCCGCCAGCTCGAAACCATCCGTCGACGCGACCATCGCTTCGATTCGACGCTCCCCATCAGCAGTGGTTGCGTCAGTGGACAGCAAGCAGGCTCCCGGGTGTTCCCCTCGCCCAACCCGACCACGCAGCTGGTGGAGCTGGCTCAAACCGAAACGATCGGCCGTCCTGACCACCATGAGGGTCGCGTTGGGCACGTCGATGCCAACCTCGATGACAGTCGTTGCGACGAGCACATCAATCGCTCCCGCACGGAAGCGGTGCATGACGTCAGACTTCTCGTCCGCGGGCATCTGACCGTGGAGCAGAGCCGACCGTACATCCGGCAGGGCGGTCCGCACCCTGGCATATTCCGATACTGCTGACCGCGCTTCGACCTTGTCGGAGTCGTCGACGAGGGGGCACACGACGAAGACCTGTTGGCCATTCGTGACGACGGCTCGGATCCTCCGATCGATTTCGATATCGGCAGAGTCTGGGACCGCATCCGTGACGATCGCGGATCGGCCAGGAGGCAACTCATCGATAACCGAAACCGTCAAATCACCGTAGAGCGTCATGGCCAAGGTCCTCGGTATCGGAGTCGCCGTCATGAGAAGAAGGTCAGGTACCCCCCCGCCACCGTTCTTGTCCCTCAACACAACCCGCTGTTCGACGCCGAAGCGGTGCTGCTCGTCGACAACTGCGATTCCAAGCGAGAGAAACTCGACGTCGGTCTGGATCAGCGCCTGAGTCCCGAATGCGATGTCGACCGTACCGTCAGCCAACCAACCAAGACCACGCTTCCGCGAGACGTCTCCTTCAACGAAATTGGTTGTGACGCGGCCACCAGTGAACAAACCGATCCGTACAGGTCTGGTCGTAAGTGGTTCGTCCGCAAAGAGCGACCCTGTGCCTTGCGGTCCAACGTCGTTGCGTTGGGGCGCCATACCAGCCTGTTCCAGAGCAATCTCCGTGCCGAGGTAGTGCTGGGTGGCAAGCACCTCTGTCGGCGCCATCATTGCACCCTGATGGCCGCTCTCGACCGACGTGAGCAGTGCTGAAACGACAACCACAGTCTTGCCGGATCCGACCTCACCCTGCAGGAGTCGATGCATGGGCGTCCTTGCCCCCATATCGGCAAGCAACTCGTCGAGCACCCTTACCTGGGCATCGGTCAACCGATAAGGCAGAGATTCGATGAATCGATTGAACAGCTCACCCTTCACCGAGTTCTGGACGCCGACCTGGGATTCGAACTCGTCGTAGGCACGGACCTTCAGCGCCATCTGGATGCGAAGGAACTCATCGAATATCAGACGCCGGCGAGCAGGAGCAACATCGGAGAGCGAGTCAGGCGCGTGGATCGTCGAGAACGCGTATGTGCGATCGACGAGATCGAGTTCATCGAGGATGGTTTCGGGGAGGACGTCGACGATGGGAACGGAACGCCCCAACGCGTTCACGACTACATCGCGGACCTTGTCAGGCTTCAGTCCCCCGACATTGTTATAGATCGGGAGCACTCGGCCTGTCTCCGCTGGGCGAAGCTTGTTGAGCCTGTCGATCGCGGGGCTCTTCATCTGGAGCGAACCCCGGTAGGGATCGATCACACCAGCAAGAGCGACTTCCTCGCCGACCTCGAGCTTCATGTACGGGTTGAACCAAACGCAGCGAACCGATCCGGTTCCATCCGAGATTCGTGCCTCAACCATCGTCCTGCCCCGCGAGATGCGTCGTTTGCTGAACGACGTGACGGTGCCACCTACCGTGACGATTTCACCGACCGGCGTCGTTGCCAGCTCAGAGAGCTGGCTGCGATCGAGATACCGTCGAGGGGCGGTGAGCAGAAGATCTGCAACCGTGAGGACACCCTCTGAGGCGAGTTGTTTCGTCGCGACGGCTCCGACGCCCTTCACCCGCTCAACCGGAATACCGGCAAGGTACGCAAGCGTCCTCTGATCGCTGGTCTGCACCGAAGTCATGGGGCGATGTTGGTAGACATTCGCGCCTATTGCCACAATCACAACAGCATTCGATACCCATGGTGGACTGCTATCGTTCCCGCGCACCTCAGGAGGTTTCCCCATATGGCATACAGATGTGAAGTTTGCGGCAAGGGGCCGTGGACAGGCAAGCAGGTCAGCTTCTCGCACAAGCGGTCATCCAAGACCTGGCGCCCAAACATCCAAAAGATTCGCGTGAAGCACGGCACGAATTCTCGCCGCGCCCGCGTCTGCACTTCGTGCATCAAGGCCGGCAAGGTCGAGAAGGTCTGATGCAAGGCGTCGTCAAGGCTTACGACGCAACAACCGGTATCGGTCTACTCATCCGCGATGACGACCGATCCGAGGTCCTCCTCAAGCCGGGAAGTCTTGATGGTTCGATGTTTCGCTTCCTTCGACAAGGCCAACGCGTCCGGTTTGACCTCAATGGCGAGGGCGACGAGGCGTTTGCCTCGAATCTTCGCTTCGGCTCCGACGGGTACTAGCCGAGCTGCACGACGGAGAGGCCTCTGGACTCTCCGCTCTTGACTCTGGTATCTTCATCTCATGGTTCAAGCGTTTGTACTCATTCAGACCGATAGCGGCAGAGCATCGGAAGTTGCCCGCGCGATCAAGGAACTCGATGGGGTGCTGTCGGCAGAAGCCGTCACCGGTCCATACGATGTGATCGTTTCAGCGGAATCAGCCGACGTCGATGCCCTCGGCCACCTGGTCGTCACTCAGATTCAACCGGTCACCGGCATAGTGAGAACACTCACCTGCCCGGTTGTCAGGATCTGACAACACCGTCTCTGCGGCTTAACGAATCACCAGGCGGGAACGTTCTGCGTGCCGTTCGACGGCCGCATCGACGAGCACAGAGCACAGATCCGCGTACGCCATCCCTGATGCGACCCACATCTTTGGAAACCCAGAGATCGATGTGAAACCGGGAAGCGTGTTCACCTCGTTGAAGAGGAACGACTTCTTCGTCGAGTCATAGAAGAAGTCCACGCGGGCCAGCCCGGTGAGGCCGAGCTCGGTGAACACTCGTTCCGCAAGCTCCTGCACCTCGCTGGTCTCGGAACGCGCGAGTTTCGCTGGTGTTTCGAACCGCGACGAGTCATCGGCGTACTTCGCGTCGTAGGTGTAGAACTCGGTCTCCACAATGACTTCGCCAGGGAGTGAAGCGCGAGGGCCGTCAAGGACGGCTACTTCTATCTCCCTGCCTTCGACTCCCCTCTCGATGATCACCTTCGTGTCGTACCTGAATGCGTTCGAGATGGCGTCCTTCAGCTCCTGGTCGTTATGTGCCTTTGATATGCCGACCGATGATCCCTGTGCAGAAGGTTTCACGAACACGGGGTAGTGGAGTGACGAAGCAACCTGCTCGACAACGCCGATCGGGTCGGTGTCCCAGCGTGGCCGCAGCAGACGCACCCAAGGCGTCGTATTGATTCCCGACGCCTTGACCACTCGTTTTGCGAGGTCTTTATCCATCGCAAGCGCGCTACCGAGCACGCCGCATCCGACATAGGGAACGTCGCATGTCTCAAGCAGACCCTGCACGGTCCCGTCCTCACCCCACGGACCGTGCAGCACGGGGAATACGACATCGAACCCGACATCGTTGTCCGCGACCTTCAAAAGTCCGCCAGGAACGGACATCTCGACCGGCCGCCCCTCGGCTCTGAATGGTCTGAAGTTCGGATCGGCGAGGAACCAATCACCACTGCGATCGATACCGACAGGGATAACACGGTGCCCTCCGTCCACGAGAGCGTCGTGAACTGACACCGCCGACGCACACGAAACCTCATGTTCCGATGAGCGTCCGCCGAAGAGAAGAAGTACCCGGGCCATCAACAGAGGTTACCGTGGGAACCGACGTCGACAGGGGTTTGGCCGCTTGACCGATAGGGATCTACTCACTGATTATCGGATTCGTGTGATACGCACGGGTCTGATTATTTCGTGGTTCGCCATGATCTTGTTCGCTCTCTGGGCGATCTCGCTCGAGTTCGCGAACGACTTGGCCATCGCGACCGTTCTCGGAGGGTTTACCGCCGGCTTGGTGATCATCACCTTCGCACCTTGGCGCACGATGCTCGCGTCCCGAGTCGGCGATTGGGTGATCGTCGTGTGGAGCATCGCTGCGCTCCTCGCTGTGTTCATGTACGAGACGACATCGGAGGGCTCGGCCAGCGGCATCGGCTTCCTTCTGATCCTCTTCTTCGTCTCGGCAACGCTTCCTTCGAACGAGGCTGTCATGATCCTCGGCATCGGAACGACGATCGCGTTCGGCGCAGTACTTCTTGACCAAGGCTCATCCGATGTCACGTCAGTCGCCGGATTGTTCCTGCCGTTCGTGGGCGCTGTCGTGTTCGTGCTCATGATCTCGATTGGCATACGAACGGAGCTCGAAGCGACTGACGCTGCCTACCGCTCGGTTGCCTACCGCGGCGCAGAGCTTGCCCGCCAGGAACAGGAGCTCACGCACCTCTATGAAGTCTCGCGAACCATCGGAGCCGGAACCAAACTCAACGAGGTTCTCCCCGAGTTGATCGGGACGGTGGCTGGCTCCGTCAAGGCGCGCATCGGACTCGTCATGATGTATGACTCATCAACCGAAAGTCTCGAGCTCATGTCACCGATCTGGGTTGCCGGCCACACGGTGAACGCCGACGAATTCTCACTCGGTCTCAATGAGCCCGGCGTGTCCCAACGTGTGTTCATGAGTGGTGATCCGAGAGTCATCAACGACATCGGCACCCACCCGACTCGGGACCGCCTCGCTGAGGAACTTGAGGCCGACCGGATTGCGATCGTCGCGATGCGCGTCGAGAATCGCACGATCGGCGTGCTCCTCGTCGGAGACAAGGCCACAGACTTCACCGACGAGGACGTCGAGATACTCGAGTCAGTCGCAGCGCCGGCTGCGCTCGTTCTCAACCAGATGGCTCGGTTCGAAGAAGCACAGTCAACGGGCGAACGCATGGCAGAGCTGGCCCAGCTCAAGACCGACTTCGTTTCAGTTGTGAGCCACGAACTCAGAACTCCCCTTACATCGATCATCGGTGCGATCGGAACGCTCCAGCGACCCGAGTTGCTCCCCGAGGACCCCCGCGCTCAGCAGCTCATTGCCATGGCGGCGAAACAGGCGAACAGACTGAGGACTCTCATCGAGGATCTCCTTGTCATGTCGCGAATCGAAGCGGAGTCGCTCCCCGTCCGACCTGAACGCATCGCGATGGAGCCGTTCCTCGTCGATCTGATCGCTGCCCTCCCTGAAAGCGATCGGGTGAGCCACCAGACGGAGCCCGATGCAGGCGAGGTCATTGCCGACCCCGATCACCTCGCACGCGTCGTCACGAATCTCGTCGACAATGCCATCAAATACGGCGGAGACGGTCCGATCGAAGTCGTAACCGTTGGCAAGCGCAATGAGGTTCACCTCTCCGTCATTGACCACGGCCCAGGGATCTCATACGAGCAGCACGAGGTGATCTTCGAACGGTTCACTCAGCTCCAGCCGCACGCCACCCGATCCAAGGGTGGTGCGGGTCTCGGCCTCTCGATCGTCAAGGGTCTCGTCGAGGCCATGAATGGACGGGTGTGGTACGAGCCGACGCCGGGCACCGGCGCCACGTTCACCGTTGCCATTCCAACGGCTGCGGTGTCTACAAACCCTCAGTGATTCCCGCGGCAACGGCGTGGAAGCCGCCGTCGACATGGACGATCTCGCCCGATGTCAGCGGTGCGAAGTCCGACATGAGAACACATACCATCTTGGCCACAGGCTCAGGATCTGATGCGTCCCATCCGAGGGGCGCCCTGATCTGCCACAGCCCATCGAACTGAACGAATCCTGGGATGGACTTCGCTGCGACCGTTGAGAGCGGTCCGGCAGCGACGAGGTTCGCCCTGATGTTCTCGGGCCCAAGGTACTTGGCGAGATAGCGGTTCACCGATTGGAGAGCAGACTTCGAAACGCCCATCCAGTCGTAAGCGGGCCATGCGGTCGAGTTGTCGAAGTCGAGACCAACAAGCGCACCGCCACCAGACTTGTTGAATAGCGGACGGAGACCAACAGCGAGCGTCTTGTACGAGAACGCAGACGTCAGGAACGCAGCCGAGGCCGACTCTGGTGGTGTTTCGAGGAACTTCCCGCCGAGCGCGTCTTCCGGTGCGAACGCTATTGCATGGAGTGCCCCGTCGAGCCCTCCCCATTTGTCGTCGAGGGCGATGACAACGGCAGCCAACTGCTCGTCGTCCGTGATGTCCAATTCGAGGACGTCCGCAGCATGAGGAAGCCGCTTGGCCGATCGGCGCGTCAGCGACAGACCCCGCCCGAAGCCGGTAAGCACGACCTCCGCTCCTTGTTCCTGTGCGACGCGAGCGGCGTGCCACGCGATCGAGTCATCTGTCAGGACGCCAGTAATCAGCAACCGTTTGCCATCAAGCATCGAACCCCTTTCCATTTCGATTCTCCAGAGTAGTCACGACACGTTTGCCCAAGCTCGCAAACCGAGGCCCATTACGAACAAGAGCAGTATCCCGTACGTGAGTGCTGGCTTCCGTGCCATCGTCGTGCGGTACACGTACGCCAGAGTGAGCGTGACCACGATGACGACTCCGTAGAACACGTGGAACGAGTTCCCCGGCTTGATGTTGTTGCTGTACATGTACACGCCTGCGCCAACCTGGAGAAGGATGGCTCCGAACGCCACCCCCCGTGCCCACTCGAATGCCTTTGTCGGCGTTCGTTTCATCAACGCAAGGACGAGACCCCAGATGCCAACGGCACCTGTCGTCACTATCGCGACATAGAACCAGTACTGATGAAACGAGTGGACGGTGGTGAGCATTGATGACATTCCTTGGGTGCGGTCGAGACGGTAGGTTATCGGCATGGTTGAACTCCATCCCCACGACATCGCCCATGGAGGCGAAGCAGTTGCGCGTAGAGACGGCAAGGCGCACTTTGTTGCCGGCGCCATCCCTGGCGAGATCATCGAGGCGTCGATCACGGAGGACCGTGGGTCGTGGGCACGCGCTGCTCTCGTTCGGATCATCGATCCGTCGCCTCTCAGACGCGAGCCCCCGTGCGAGTACGCAGACGTTTGTGGCGGGTGCCAGTGGCAATTCACCGATACCGCTACCCAACGGACCTGGAAACGTGAGACCGTCGTCGGTCAGCTCGAACATCTTGGCCGCATCGTCGATCCACTGGTGCATGAGACCGTCAAGGTTGGGCCGGATCTCGCATATCGCAATCGCATGGACTTCCATGTTGTCAACGGCCGGGCTGGGCTCTATCGGGCGAGAAGCCACGACATCGTCCACCTCGAACACTGCCCACTGCTCGTTCCCGAACTGCAGGAGGTGTACGAGCGCCTCGGAGATCTCACGGGCGTCAACGCCCTCACGCTGAGAGCGGGGACGAAGACGGGAGACCGACTCGCGATCGTCGACGGCGCCGTTCCCGAGCATGTCGAGGATTGGGGTATTCCTGTCGCCCAACGCAGAGGGACGTCGGCACAGCCTGTTGTCGGTGATCCACGGCTCCGCGAAATGGTCCATAACGTGACGTTCCGGATCCCTACCACGGGGTTCTTCCAGAACAACACTGGCGGCGCCGAGGTATTGGTGGACATCGTTGCTGGTGTTGCTGACCTGCACGACGAGGACACGCTCCTCGACGGCTACTGCGGCGTCGGCCTCTTCGGTGCAACCGTTGGACAGCGCGCACGGCGGGTGATCGGTGTCGAGTCACACCCCGAATCGATTGCAGCGGCCCGCAAGAATCTCGATGCCGTTGAGGTTGACCACCATCTCATCGTGGGATCGTTCACGAAGGACATCGAATCGCTCGACGAGTACTGGGACGTTGCGGTCGTGGATCCTCCCCGCAAGGGCCTCGGTGAGCGGGGGATTGCCGCCGTGACCTCTGCGATGCCGCGGACAATCGTGTATGTAGCTTGCGACCCCGCCAGCCTGGCCAGGGATGCGCGAACCTTCACTGAGTATGGCTACACGTTCATCGAGGCCACACCCGTGGATCTGTTCCCTCAGACGTATCACGTGGAGACCGTTGCTCGGTTCGACAGGGTCAAGTGACAACAGTCCTACCTTGAACCTCTACATGTCTGCGAGAAGCTCCCGCTTCTTCGACTGAAACTCCTCATCCGTAATGTGACCGGCTTCGTGGAGCTCCGCGAGCTTCTGAATCGCTTCGGCGTTGTCTGACCCGCCCCTCCGAGGAGCTGGCGATCTGTGCCCTGAGAGGTGCATGGTCCTCTCCTCACGTACACGGTAGAGCTCGGTCTGGAAGGCGTCGGGATGCGGGATGTCCTTGAATTTTGACTGCCCTGTGCTCCCAGCTGACTCGACGAGAAGATCGCCAGCACCGATCATGCGCTCGAAAACGGTCTGTGCGAAGTTCACGTTCGTGATGTTCTCGAGTGGGATCTCGATGCCGCTCTTGGAGATGAGGCCGTGGCGGGTCATGAGCCTCTCCGTGGTGAGTACGTACATGCTCGTCCACCAGGTCAGCAGTGGATGGACAACCAGCCAGAGCACGAGTCCCACGTAGACGATAAATCCGAATGGCCATATGTTCGTCCATCTGACGACGAGACCCCAACCGATCGAGAGGAGAACAAACCATCCGAACGGTAGAGCGAGGAGTTTCCAGTGAGGACGAAACGCCCTGATGACCGTTTCGTCGGCGGTGAGTGCATCTTCGGGCCAAGGCATGGGCGCATCCTAGCCACCCGCGTGCCGGACGCGAGAAACCCCAAGGAAGCCGAAGCCCCCTTGGGGTGTTCTCTGCTTCACCTCCGGCCTTTCAGCCTTCGGTTCCGCCGGCTGCGAACCGAAGTTCGCTGCCTTCCGTTGGACCGTCGGCCGAAGCCGGTGCGGCGGGGCTTTCACCCCGGCCACCTTGCGGTGGTTCCGTCGGTCGAATCCGTTTCCGGATCCTTGCCGGCTTTTACCCCGGCCCGCCTCCGGTTTCCCTTCGGCGTCCTGCATCGGGTCTCCCCTCTGCAGTGGTGACTACATTGGCACCGCCCGGGCGCGTCCGCAAGCCAAATCGGTGATTCGTTTTCGCGGTTTCTCGTAGTTTTCGCGGGAAGGGATCCTGCGGAGGATTCTCAGCAACATCACCAGATCGTGCCGATCTAATGCTCTGACCACGAACGTTCGGGGTGTCGATGGCGAGTCAGGGGCGACAGTCACAAGGCCGCAGGACGAAGGCGCAGTCTGGACTGCGTCGCGGACGAGAACGCAGTGAGTGGTGTTCCTGGCCGCCAGAACATTGCAAAGGTTTGTCCTCAGAGCACTAGCACACGTCAGATGGTTGCGAACGCGCAAAATCCCGAGGAAGCTCGACCGTGGTCTTGCCCTCTCGGGATTCTGCTACGAAGCGACAAGTCGCTCCGGTCCGGTTCTCGGCAGTCTCCCACCTCGTCCCGGTGTGTTCCCTCTCTCCTGAAGCCGAAGCTCCGTTCGATCCGGAACCGCTCCTTCTCTCCTGGGGCCGAAGCCCCGCTCAATCCAGAACTGTCTCTTCTCTCCTGGAGCCGAAGCCCCGCTCAATCCGAGACCGCATGTCGTCGCCGAAGCTCCTCAATGCGTTCCTGTCCGGAACCGAGATCCCGTCCAGGTGGAGGTCCGCCCGAGGGCTTCTCTCCGGTGACCTCGTGAAGGCTGGGCTCCCTCGTGAGGTCGAACCTTTGGCCGAAGCCTCAGGTCGTGCGATCCGAGTCTCCCCGTCTCGCTGGCGGCCACCGGTTTCCCGATCAGATCACCGTGAGGTGAGCCAGCCGCCTCGCCTTCCGGGCTTGCGCCCTTCGAGCAAGTGGGAATGTACGGGTGGCAGCAACCTAGTGCAACCCAATCCGCCTCTTCGTTTTCGCGGACTGAATCTAGTTTTCGCGGTCGAGCTCAAGACCGCCCACTCCGCCTTCTGTCACACCCCGCAGGTACAGTCA
>PVMS01004601.1_pt1 | contig 11846 bp, 11 predicted proteins | sample 1853461 | NCBI WGS metagenome assembly PVMS01 (sample SAMN08582032, study PRJNA380276) | Marine sediment metagenome, whole genome shotgun sequencing project. | isolation source: ocean sediment barecode stripped | collected 2017
AGGGAAAAAAAGACTGACCGGTTAGGCAGCTCAGTTTTATGTAAAGCAAAGTCGGCGTACAATAGGGCGTTGAAGGCAGGTGGGGTCGAGCCTTCAAGTGTTTCAGACTGAGCCCGGATTTGTTACGCGATTGCTTTACATAAGACTGGGCTATCTACCCGGTCTTTTTTATTTACCCTTTACCCTATGTTAAAATAGCTTTATTGTGCTCGTTGATTATAGGATTCGACAAAGAGAATACTTACTGGCAATAAGCAGGGCCTTAACATCTGAATTAGATCTGGCCGATGTTTTACGAATAATTGTCCAGGCATCAGTTGAATTCATCTCTGGTCGTGCAGGAGCAATAATCCTTGCCGATCCAAGCGAAAATGCATTTCGAATTGCTGCCATATACGGATTAAAACGCGATCATTTTGAAAAATATTTGCCTCTCTTAAAGGGTATGCCTTATCGTCCGGGAAACGAACAAGAAGTGATCCCCGATCTCACCGGAGGCTTCAGAAAGTTGCTCAGGAGGCTGATATTGGGGTCACCCAGGTACTCAGATTACCGATGATGAGCGGTGAAACGCTTATAGGCATGATCTTTGTATACCAGGCGGCTAGCTTCCAGATAAGCGCAGATGCCGGAAATCTCCTGCAGAGTTTTGCCGATCAAGCAGCCATTGCAGTTAGAAACGCACGTTTATACCAGGAGGTAATAGACGAAAAACAGCGGCTTGACGCTATATTGGAGCAAAATGCTGATGGCATCATGATCCTGGATAGACAGCTTAAGATAACCCGATTTAACCCATCATTAAGCATGATGACTAGTTGGCCTATTAACGAAACTAATGGCTTAGAACATAGGGAAGTTATCCGTTGGCAGAAGCTGCGAACTGAGTTAACTCTTGAAACAGCCATGGCCAATGGCTGGCCTCTCCCAGGCGCCGCTCATCTTTACGTTGAAGGAGAATTCAAGAGACGAGATGGTCGAGTTATTTCTCTCGGAATTACATATTCTCCTCTGCTGAACGCGCGTGGAACGATGACGAATATAATTGCAAATGTTCGTGATTTGACCAGATATCGAGAAGAGGAGGAGCTTCAGAAAACGTTTATTTCAGTTATTAGTCATGAACTAAAGACACCGGTGTCAATCATAAAGGGGTATGCGGGCACATTGAGCAGAACAGATGCTAAGTGGTCTTCTTCAGTACAACAAGAATATGGAAAGGTGATTGAGGAAGAAGCTGATCGCTTAAACGAGTTAATCGATAATTTACTTGACGCTTCACGTCTCCAATCTGGTTCGTTTAAGCTGGAGATGACTGATGACATTTCACTACCCAAAATGGCCTTGGACGCAGTTCGACGGTTTGAAAACCAGACTGATATTCATCACTTTAAGGTGGATTTTAACGATGATTTTCCGATATTATTTGGCGACGAGAAGCGACTTACACAGGTTTTTAACAATCTTGTTAGTAATGCAATCAAATATTCACCTGAGGGAGGCACGATTCACATATCCGGCCAAATGAATAATGATTACGTAACTGCATCAATTCGTGACGAGGGCATTGGTATTCCCAGCTACGAGCAGCATCGTATCTTTGAAAAATTTAGCCGGTTGGACAATGCTATGAGTCGAAAAACTGAAGGAACTGGCCTAGGTCTTTATTTAACAAAGGCAATAATAGATGCACACGGTGGAAGCATCTGGTTTACAAGTGATGATCCACAAGAAGATGACCAGACCAGTGGAACAACCTTTACATTTTCCCTGCCTCTCAACCCTGGGGGAGTTGAAAACCGAGCGAATATTTGGCATTAGCACTTGTTGGGTTCTAGGTTCATTAAGAAGTCAACATGAGCTAGCGCTCACCGACAATGAACGAAAATCAGTAGCGCAAACTAACAGTTTACGAATCAAACTAACAGTTAAATCTGCAGAGGAGGAATAATGCAGAGCCAAATCACCTGTCCAAATTGCCAGAAACCGTTTCTGGCAGATATTCACCAGATAATCGATGTTGGTCAATCGCCAGATTTGAAGCAGCTTCTTTTGTCAGGTTATTTGAATGCAGCTCAATGCCCTGATTGCGGCGCGGTAACCCAGGTGACGACGCCAATACTCTACCATGATCCTGCTCATGAATTGTTCCTGATTCACATTCCAATTGAACTAAATTTACAGTATGAAGACCAGGAGAAGTTGACAGGCAAATTAATGCAGCAATCGTTGGACCGGCTTCCCCCTGAGCAGAGGAGGGGCTACATGCTTCAACCCCAAATGGTAATGAGCAAGGAAACTCTCCTGGAAATGGTCTTGGAAACAGAAGGCATAACCAAGGAGATGATCGAGCATCAAAAAAAACAATCTGAGCTGCTGCAAGATCTGATCGGTGCGGAAGGTGAATATCAGACCGACCTAATTAAGCAGAAGGAATCCCAGATCGACGAAACTTTCTTTGCATTGTTGCGATCCATGCTGGAAATGGCTGATAGTATGGAAGACAATGATCAATCATTAAACCTAATTAACCTGCAGGCAAAATTATTCAAAAATACGGTCTACGGTAGAAAATTGGAGAAGCAGCAACAGGCACTTCAACAATTTGGCAGAGAGGTGAAATCAGTGGGAGGGCTATCGCCCAAGCTGCTTCTCAAGCATGTTTTAACTAATAGAAATGATGAAGAAGTGATAAGCGCGTTGATAGCTGCCGGACAACCTGCCTTCAACTATGATTTTTTTATTTTGCTCAGCGAGAAGATCGAAAAGCGTCAAAAATCAGGCCTTAATACCGGGGAACTCATCAACCTGAGAGCAAAATTGCTTGAAATCCAAGATGAAATGGAGAGACAGTCAAAAGAGATACTGTCAGGCGTGCAGCGAATGCTCCAAGGAATAATTGAAGCGGAGGATCGAAGAGAAGCTGTGCGTTCTAACCTCGCGAAAATAGACGCAATTTTCATGAATGTATTGTCATCCTTATTTTCTCAGGCGAAGCAGAAAGGGGATACCAAGACTGCTGATGATTTGATGGAGATTCAGGGTATAATTATTGAAGAGATTGAAAATCAGGCGCCGCCGGAAATTCGCCTGATAAACCAATTACTTAGAACGGAGAACGAAGAGGAACAGATTCGGCTATTAAATGGCAGTAGAGATCTATTAAATTTCGATTTACTAGCGCTCGTCGAGTCCATTAAAGAAGATGCCCGGAGATCGGGAGAAGGAGATCTAACCAACAGAGCAGATAAGGTTGAGTCGATGGTTAGGGCTCAGCTGCTGTTTCAGGGTTGAATGTTATCAATCCGAAAACCATGACCGCGAACTGTCACAACAAATTCATGGTCGTTTAAATCTGCCAGGCGGTCTCGAAGTCGGCGAACCAAAGCGTCAATGGCCTGTTCGGTAACGCCAATCCCGTCCGTACCAGGCCAGACGACATCGACAATATGATCTCGATCTACAACAGCGCCATTGGCGTCAAAGAGTGCTTCCAGCAGCCTGAACTGGGCCAGGGATAAGGGTGGTTCAAGGGTTACGCCACCAACACCTACAGCTCGCTGGCGCTTATCGACTTCTAGAATTCCTCGCGATTGTTCTTCCACTGTTGATAAAGGGATCGTAGCATCTGTACCGACAAATAACAGCTTGACGCAAAGCGCGATTGAAATCTCATCACCATCGTGAAGTGCAACCGTTCCGGTAACCTGTTTGCCATTTAAATGGGTTCCATTCTTACTGTCAAAATCGTGAAGATAGTATTTACCGCTATCGTATTTAATTTCGGCGTGATATCTGGATACTTGCCTTTCTGGTAATATGACTTCGCAATCGCCTCCGCGACCGATGACAAATTTTTCGCGGTTGACTATCCAGCGTTCACCAGTTAACTGGCCCTCGCGTGCGATCAAAACAGGACTATCGTTCATGGCTATTCATCCTCAGTACAATAACATTGAAACAGAACCAAGTAAGGTTGCCAATAATTAATACATCTCCATGGTGCAGCGACTAAAAGACGGAACTATTTTACGCGGACGTTACCGCTTGAACAATATTGAAGGTCAAGGCGGCATGGGCAATGTCTATCAGGCCGAGGATTTACGCCTGCCTGGTCGCCTCTGCGCCATTAAAGAGGTGCAGCCAGAACTCAATGCTACACAAGAAATGCGCGAACAAGAGCAGGCTCAGTTCTTGGGCGAGGCAAGCTTCCTCGCTCGCCTTGATCACCCCAATTTGCCGAAAGTCTCTGATTTTTTTACAGAAGGCGAGCATGAATATCTGGTAATGGATTATGTGCCCGGTAAGAATCTAAAAGAGATGATAGACGATTCAAAGTTGCGCGGAAAGCCGCTAGAATTATCCGTCGTCTTGGCTTGGGTAAAGCAAATTGTGGACGCTCTGGATTATTTACATAGTCAAGATCCACCAATTCTCCACAGAGATATAAAACCATCGAATATTAAGTTGACGCCTGATGAAAGGATAAAAGTTGTTGATTTTGGGCTGGCTAAATTGATGGTTGATGATGATTCACGAACTATAACAGTTATCCAGGGAAGAGGTACAGCTTATTACACTCCTCTTGAACAGTATGGTGGAGAAAGTGGACATACTGATGCCCGGTCGGATATTTATGCGCTAGGAGCCACAATTTATCATCTTCTTAGTGGGCGACCTCCACCGGAGGCCAAGCAACGGTTTTTGAATCCTGAAGCACTGCAGCCCCTCAATAAATTGAACAAACAGGTAACAAACACTCTTTCTGATGTTGTTGATTGGGCATTGGAGATGCATCCCGATGATCGACCCTCCTCAATCGCTGAATTAAGAAGTGCGATCCTTGGCGTCACACCTCGACCTCCAAGAAAACCCCCTGGCCAAGGGACCGATACTATAATTTCTGTGTTTAGGGCCAATTTGTTGTTGATATTGGTGGTTATCGTTCTTTTTATCCTGGCGCTATTTCTAACATTGCAATGAAATCGCACTTTCTTGACACATGTAAAGCATATAGATATATTTTTGATTGGGGGTGGAGCGATAATAAAATGAAGATTAAAAGTGTCGGGTAGGATTTATCTATCATTTTTAAGGAGGTGGCCGCATGGCCAGTGTTACTTATCAGAATGTACACAAGCGATATGGTGACTTTACTGCTGTTAAGGATTTAAGCATCGAGGTAAAGGACAAAGAGTTTGTGGTATTTGTCGGTCCATCCGGATGTGGTAAATCAACCTGTCTAAGGATGCTTGCAGGTCTTGAGGAAATCTCCGATGGTGAAATCCTCATTGGAGATAGAGTGGTAAACGATGTGCCGCCGAAAGATAGGGACATCGCCATGGTATTCCAATCATATGCCTTATACCCACATATGACCGTTTATGACAATATGGCATTTGGTTTGAAGCTTAGGAAGACACCAAAGGACGAGATTGAACGTCGAGTGAAGGAAGCGGCCGAAATATTGGGAATGGAGAGCCTATTGGACCGGAAACCGAAAGCGCTCTCAGGTGGTCAACGTCAGCGCGTAGCCGTGGGTAGAGCGATTGTTCGAGAGCCGGCCGTCTTCTTAATGGATGAGCCGCTATCAAATTTGGACGCGAAATTAAGAGTTTCAGCCCGCGCGGAGATTTCAAAACTGCATAAGCGGCTGGGAACAACATTTGTCTATGTAACTCATGACCAGGTTGAGGCCATGACCATGGGTGATAGGATACTGGTTATTAAGGATGGCATTCTCCAACAAATAGATTCACCTAGAAATCTGTACAGAGAACCCCATAATGTTTTCGTCGCCGGTTTTATTGGCAGCCCTAGCATGAATTTCTTTGAATCCACCATGGTGGGTGAAAACGGTGATTTATATCTTGATACTGGAGATTTTCGAATCAAAGCTCCTGAAGATCGGAAGAGTGTATTCAGCGACTACGTTGGAAAAGAGGTACTCTTAGGGATAAGACCTGAGAATATTCATGGCGCTAAATATGCACTGCCAAATATCAATGCTGTAAATATTAAAGCAAATGTTGAGGTTATTGAGCTATTGGGACACGAACTTCACCTTTTCTTAAACTCAGGCAAGAACAACTTCGTCGCAATCGTTGATACCAGGATGTCGCCATCCGTGGGTAACGAAGTAGACCTGGTAATCGATGCCGATATGATGCACCTCTTTGATATAGATTCGGAACTGGCAATTCGATAGACAAGGGTTTTAGATTAATATAGGGGCTGTTGCTCAAAAGGCAGCAGCTTTTTTTTATCCTGAATATTGGATCTTATGAAGAATGATCAGCGCGTTTGGTCTGCCTTTATCCTGCTGTCACTGTTCTGGGGCACGTCCTTTCTCTTTATAAAGATCGGTCTTCGAACCCTCGATCCGTTCATGCTCGTTGCGCTCCGGTTAATGATTGGCTGGTTGGGGCTGATGGCTATCCTAAAATGGCGCGGTATGAATCTGCCGAAGGGATGGTCAAACTGGCGTCATCTAATCTTCTTGGGAATCTTTAACACGGCTATACCATTTACGCTAATCACCTGGGCAGAATCGGGGGTTAGCGGAATTGACAGCACTGTCACTGCTGTGTTAAACAGCACTGTTCCCCTCTTTAGCTTTATCATTGCTGGATTAATTATCCACTCTGAAAGAATCACAGTAAACAAAGTCACCGGCTTGATGGTCGGATTTTTGGGTATTGTTATTTTGATGAGTCGAGGTTTCAGCTGGGAAGCTGACAGCCTGCTGCCTCCATTGGCTGTGGTTGCAGCTTCTCTTTGCTATGCTGTCTCGAGCGTATATGGGAAGCAAAATGTTAGCCACTTGGATCCTGTTGCCATATCGGCCGGTCAATTATTTACGGCCGAATTGATAATGGTTGTAGTAACCTTGTTTTTTGTTGATATCAGGGATCAGGCTCTTAATATTGCAACAGTCGGATCGCTGTTGTGGCTCGGATTATTGGGTACCTGCGCGGCCTATATTCTATATTTTTATATTCTTCGAAATTGGGGGGCGACAAGAACGACTTTGGTTACTTATCTGCTGCCAGTCGTTGGCGTGACTGCCGGCGTTTTGCTATTGAATGAATATCTTGGATGGCAATTAATAATAGGCGGTTTACTTATAATCAGTGGAATAGTTATTGTAAACTGGAGACCAAAACGTCGGCAGTTGATGAAAGCTGAGGGCCAGGGTTTGTCTTAAATGAGCTCTAAAATGACAGATGCACCGCATGATATTGGCCAGGTAATAAAGATCCAGTTTGTTTGGAGAATAATTGATGGCGACCTCTTAAGAGCGATTTTTGACGCTGAAGTGCAAAAAATCGACCAGCCTTCGGAAAAATATGTCCTTCGGTTAGATAATTGGCTTGCTGGTCGACAAGAGTCACCTGATGGCGTCATGAGGCCGCTGGAAGAGGTATCGCGAGAAAATTGGGCTTTAGTGGCCCGGCTACCAGGACAGCGGATATCTCTTTCCTTTGAAGCTAGCGACGGCCGGCCATTGTGGCTGCGCTATGAGACGTTAACCGGAGAACATAATTTTTTTCGCCGGCTAAATGAGCTTCCCCCGGCAATTAAGTTGAAGCTGGCGGATATACCCTACGGTAAACGTCTTCGACCCGATTCTGACATCGAAGGGAATCAATAAAAAAGACGGCGCCAAAGATTGGTTTGCAGTATCAGATCTGGATCTGTCCTCCTCTTCAGCTCCCAGAAGGAATTTATCGTGTCAGAGCCCATATAGGATTGGATAGTGTTCGGACTAAGCGTGCTGTCTTTGGCGAGGTAGAACCTTCCACCAGCGTTGATTACTATCTGATCAAGCTCAGACGTCAACTTAACTATTTTTGGCCGGCTGCGATGGGTGATTCTAAAATCCATCGCCAGCGAATAACCATCAACCCCATGGCTGATAAGAAACTTATCTCTACGATGGCGCTTCAGAACTGAAAGATAATTTCTCAGCCCTCTTTTCTGGCAGAGCATTAGTACTTGTCGGATTGATTCTTGGGCATTTTCCGCTGGAATGAAGCATTGGTATTGGATGAGGCCGCCAGAACCATATGAACCCTTCCAGTTTGGAATGTAATCCAGTAAGAAGTGAAAGGCAACATGAGGCTGAAGAAAGATCGATCCATGACCCAATCGCGATGAAAGATATTTAGCACTGTTTACAAACTTTGCACCAATGTCATTCATCCCCGGCCGCATCAATCGCCAAATGAATGAGCGGGGAAAGAATCCGAATATCGTATCCGGAAGATGTTGGTTTTCTAAGCGCAGTGTTTGGCTTGGATAAGGATCTGCATCAGGGGCCAGATAATTGGCTTTATGAATTTGTCCTCTGCCTAACCTTTTTCCGCTGGCATAGCTATCGATCCAGCCTACTAAGTAATCGGATTCAGGCAGCATTTGCTCGAACTGCTCAAACATCTCGCCTAAATTACGGCTGACTAAAGCTTCAACTTTAAGTAATCCAGAATATATTCTGCGCATCTCCAGGGTAATCGAAGTAAAGACCCCCAACATGCCAAAGCCGCCAATCGCCCCGTAGAAGAGATCAGCATTTTGTTCAGGCGAACAGGCAACTATCTGTCCACCCGGGAGGAGAAGTTGGAATTCGATTATGTGTTCGCCGATTGTCCCCGATTTCCAGGCGTTCTTACCGTGAATGTTCATGCCAGCGCTGCCGCCAATGGTTGGTTTTGCTGTTCCCGGCACGACAGGGGGCCACCAGCCATCTTCAATAACATACTGCCAGAGTTGGGCTATGGTGACCCCCGGCTCCACACGAATGCGGCCGGAAGAGGGGTTCCAATCCAGGATTCGATTCATCCGCCTAAAGTCCAGGGTGATGTTTTCCGAATTGAGCGTGGCGTCACCATAGCTGTTTCCCGCGCCACGAAGGCCAATGGTGTGGCCGCTTCTCCTGGCTAGATCGAAAACCTGACCAAGCTTATCAATTGTCGACGGCCGGTAGACGTAGCTCAGGCTGCTGTTAGCCCCGCCCCAAGAATCGACCTTTTCCAGTCTCTCAAGCGGTAGGGCAAGCTCAATCTTATTGTTTCGCCTACTTTCGGGTTTGACGGTTATTTGTTCCTGCTGTTTGTTTTCAATCATTTCTGTTATTAGAATTTCACCACCTGATTGAGATGGGTTTCTCCGAAAATGGCTCGCATTATTAGAGTTCTCGCCAACAATCTCGGCTTAATCAAATATTTAATCGCCTGAAGATGAATGACGGAATATGAGTGATAATTAGGGTAACCAGCCGCCACCGGCCGGGTATGTAGGCTACTTGTTTTCCCCGGCGGATTGCCTTGAAAATTCCTTCGGCTGCCTCATCTGGCGATATGACCCACATCGTTTTTGAGGCATTGGCCAAAAGAGCTGTATCAACGAAGCCGGGCTTGATGGTTGTTACTGTAACGCCTTTCTGGGAAAGACGGTTCCGAATGGCCTCCAGGTATGTGTTTAAGGCTGCTTTACTGCTGTTGTAAGCAGGATTTAGACGGCGGCCGCGTTCGCCAGCGATAGACGAAACGCCGACGATGTGTCCGGCTTCGGCCGTGGAAAAACGGCGAGCAGCCTGCCCAAGCCAGGCCATGGCCCCAAGGATATTAACCTCGATCATCTCTTTATCCTTGGAGAAGTTATACTCGTCTTCGGTCATTGGTGGCTGGAAAGCTGCCATGTAGACGATCAAATCCAAGCCGCCGAGATCGGCCGCGATCTGCAGAAACAATTCGGGTACATCCTAATAATGGGTCACATCATGCTTATAGCTGAAGGCATGAGGAGACCCATCAAATTTGGCGTTAATCCGGTCGCGGATGTCGTTTAGACTACCCGCGCGTCGAGCGACTAGGGCCACCAGATAGCCCTGCTCAGCCAATAATCGCCCCAGGGATTCGCCGATCCCCGAGGATGCACCAATGATCAGGGCCTTCGGATGGGGTTCAAGGGGTCTGTTGGGAGAAGCAGCTGAGTTTGACATAACGATTATTATCTCATAGAAGGGCTATTTTAACACATCGCAAGACCGTGTATATAGGAAAAGCTGTTCAACCAGAGGAACAATTATCTGAGGGAAATGAATTGAGAACTATTGATGGCTTCTAGCCAGCTGCCTATCGACGCACTCTTTCTATATAGATGGGATTGCTTAAGATCCACGTTCGTTCCTGGCCAAGATAATCGATGTAACACTCAGCCCGATAGGCGCCCGGCTCAATTGGTAAATGGGTAAGATTCAGCTGGTTCTTCACGCCAGCTACGATCTCGCCGTTGCGGATCATGACAATCCGGCACTGGGCGGGCGCTAATACCTGCAGCGTTGCTCCTGCCTCAAACTTGATCAAATCACCCATGATCCCCTTGTCCTTACCTTGCCCGGTAAAACGAAAGCCGCTGGTTGAACCGGGTAGGTCATAGGCAACCCAGCTATTACCTTTTCCGAGGGCAGCCAGGATGAGATCCTTATCATGGGATAGATCGCCGTTCAGCTCCTCCGTAATTAGAATGTGGGTGTTCACAGCCCGGAATAGGAATTCATAGGGGAAGATCGTTCTTGATATGGGACCCATTTTGTAAGTCAAGCCGTGAGCGTCGCTGTTGCCTACGGCGGCAACTCTTTTTCCGGAGGCTAACAGCTCATCCCATTTTTGTAATGTTTTCTTGTCAGGCCCAATAATGGTTTTTTCTGGCCTAAGGGCAGATCGAAGCATTTGGCGCCTGGTTCCAAGATGTCCTTTAAAATTTGACATAAAGTTCCAAATCTCAAGGCCTGTGTAACCATCAACGTCCCAATCAAACCAGCCGAGGCTGTTCTCGCCAATGTTTGGCGCTGCTGGATCGAAGGGATGGGCCAGAAAGCCATAGCCGCCAGAATCTATGGTTTTGTTTATTAGAGTTTGTGGATCCCTGGCATAAGGCGACAATTCTCTCTCGGCCCCCAAAGCCAGAAAATGGTTGGCCTGGGGATTTCTCCTCATGTCATGGATCTCCTCGCCCACCAGGAGAAGAACGCGCCCACCCTCATTTTCATAATACCCTTCGACACCATCTACCCACACGTTGTGGTCGGTAACGATGATAAAATCTAGGCCAGCCCGAATTGCATCGGCCGCTATATCAGCATGCCATTTTGCCCCATCGGAGTAGGGCGTGTGCATGTGCATGTTTCCGACGAATTCAATCATAATAAAACCGGAATTATTTGGGGTTTGGTCGAGATGCTATCATTTTTTAGCCTGTGAACCAAGTTAACCCCCATCGGAAGCCTGAAAGGCTGGCTGCCGGTTGAAATTACCAGGCGAAACCATGGTCACCTGGATAAATCTAAAGAATTATGTTTAATAGAGAGCACTGTGTATCGGTTACGAAGAGTGATAAATCTCACCTCAATCGGCATTTTTATTCTTATCACTCTTTCCGGCTGTGTATTTCAATCAACTAAAGGGGCGCCGGCGCCAACCCTTGAGCATACCACTCGACCTATTGAAGCAGAGCCGTCGCCGGAACCGACTGTTAGCCCAAAACCTTTAGATCCTCATCCGGAAAGTGGGAATGAGGCTCAATCCTCTATTTCGCTCTTCACCCAATTGATCGACGACTATCAAGTTAGCCTGGAATATCCAGCCATAATCGATGTCGAGATCGCTGGCAGAGGGATCTTAGGGTTAGAGCGGTTGGTGATGAAGAGAGGAGAGGGGAGGCACCTGCTTCTTCTCAAGGAAGATTTCTCTCCAAACCATGTTGTTCAAAGCGAAAGTGGAGCCTGGACTGATGGTATTTATGAATTCAAAGAGACATGGACGCCGGAAGCGTTCTATTTAACT
>PVMS01104621.1_pt1 | contig 11845 bp, 9 predicted proteins | sample 1853461 | NCBI WGS metagenome assembly PVMS01 (sample SAMN08582032, study PRJNA380276) | Marine sediment metagenome, whole genome shotgun sequencing project. | isolation source: ocean sediment barecode stripped | collected 2017
CGCAAGAAAGGGGACGTTCCTGCATTCCTTGAGATTTACGGCCCGAGCTGCGCACCGCTGAGGATTCTCGACACCCTGCACTCGCGATCGGTCACCCACACCCATCAGGGATACTCGCCCGCCCGGCCGCGGAGGCTGCGGGGAACCGGGTCTCCAAGGAGAACGTGTTGGGCGAGATCATCGACGCGCTGCGAGTGGCCGGGTTCCGAGAGAAGGGGCCCATCGCCGAATTCTGCAGCCGCCGTTCCGAGTCCTGGACGAGGCCGAGACCTGGCGGGACGAGGGCACGACGGGTGCGCGACCGTACACGGTCGTCACCATCGCGAGCAACAAGGGCGGCGTCGGCAAGACCACGATCGCGTCGAACGTCGCGATCGTCATCGGCGCGTTGCGTGAGCATCTCCCGGTCCTGGTCATCGGACTCGACGATCAGTCGCTGATCGATCGCATGTTCGAGCTGCAACCGCCGCGGGACACTCAGGGCGTCGCCGAGGGGCTGCGGGCAGGCAGCTTCCGTTCCCGCATTCGCATCGGTCAGTACGGTGTCCACTACGTGCCGTCGTGCGCCCACTTCGAGGAACTCGATGCCACCGTCTCGCACGCCGGGCAGCTGCGCGAGACGCTCGATGCGACCGGGTGGGAGGGCCTCGTCATCGTCGATACCAAGAGCGATCTCGGGCTCCTCACGCGCAGCGCGATCACGGCCAGCGACCTCGTCGTAATACCGGTCGGCGACGACTCCTCGCTGCGCGAAGCGGACAAGCTCTTCGAGCTGATGGCGCGCTGCGGGATGTCGCAAGAGCGCGGGCGCGTCCTGCTGTCGATGATCGATCGTCGAGTCAAGTATCGGGAGGGCCAGGATCAGGACATCCTCGGGCTGCTGGTCAGCCGCATCCGAGAGAGGGGCTATCCGCTGTTCGAGTCCTTCCTCTCCCGAAGCCCCAAGATCGACTCCCTGACGACCCGCCCGGACGGCCGGGCCCGCAGCATGTTGGCCGCGGCACCCGATTCGATCGTGACATTCCAGATGCGCCACGTCGCCGAAGAGCTGCTCAAGCAGCTGGATCGGGTGCCCGTGCGAGCTCCGATGGCGGGCTAGGCGCAGCGCACCCCGGGCCGCTTCACCAGGGCTTCGCGAAGGACCTCGAGCACGAGCAGGTCAAGCTCGCACTTTGCCGCTTCGGACTTTCCGTTCGCGATCACGGAATCGGAGAGTTTGACTGTGGGCATCTGATTCGCCCCTCTTCTCCGACGCGGGAGCCGGCGGGCACGTCGGCGCGCGAATTCATGCGGATTTCACAGGGCAGCTACGGACCTCGTAGCGATGCATGACCTTTCGATTGCGGACACTTGCGGGTAGGCGCGGGGTGTTGCGGGGAAGTCAATTGCTGGTACATGTTCTAGTTCCCGGATTCCTTTTGGGAGACCCCCCATGTACATCGGATACGACGAGGAGCAGCAGGCGCTGCGGCGGGAGCTGCGCGCCTACTACGCCGAGCTGCTGACGCCCGAGCGGCGCCACGCGCTGAACGTCGAGGGCCACGGCGTCGGCCCGACCATGCGCGAGACGGTCAAGAAGATGGGCGCCGACGGCTGGCTCGGGATCGGCTGGCCCAGCGAGTACGGCGGCCAGGGCCGCAGCCAGATCGAGCAGTTCATCTTCTTCGACGAGTCGATGGGCGCGGGCGCCCCGGTCCCGATGCTGACCATCAATACCGTCGGCCCGCAGATCTACCTCAACGGCACCGAAGAGCAGAAGCGGTTCTTCCTGCCGAAGATCCTGAGGGGCGAGATCCACTTCTGCATCGGCTACAGCGAGGCCCAGGCGGGCACCGACCTGGCCGCGCTCAGCACCCGCGCCGACCTCGAAGGCGACGAGTGGGTGATCAACGGCCAGAAGCTCTGGATCAGCCTCGCCAGCGACGCCGACTACTGCTGGCTGGCCGCGCGCACCGACCAGGAGGCGGCGAAGCACGCCGGGCTCTCGATCGTCATCATGGACATGAAGGCGAAGGGCATCCGCATCGATCCGCTGGAGCTGCGCTCCTCCCACGACATAAACGCGCTCTTCCTCGACGACGTGCGCATACCGAAGGGCGCGCTCGTCGGCGGCGAGAAGAACCTGAACCGCGGCTGGAAGCTCATCACCGGCCAGCTGAACCACGAGCGGGTCACGATCTGCTCCTCGGGCATCCTCGAGCGCGCGTTCACCCAGACCCGGGACTGGGCCCGCGACCACAAGCTCGCCGACGGCCGCCGGGTGATCGACCAGGAGTGGGTGCAGGTGAACCTGGCCCGGGTCTACGCCGGGCTCGAGTTCCTGCGGCTGATCAACTGGAAGGTCGCCTGGAGCGGCACCAAGGGGCCGATCGACCCGGCCGACGCCTCGAGCACCAAGGTCTTCGGCACCGAGTGGTACCTCGAGAGCTTCCGGCTCCTGATGGAGATCATCGGTCCGCGCTCCTACCTGACCTACGACTCGCCGGAGAAGCTCGAGTTCGTCGGTCACCTCGAGGTGCTCTACCGCAGCCTGCTCATCCTCACCTTCGGCGGCGGGACGAACGAGATCCAGCGGGACCTGATCGGTCTCTTCGGACTCGGCTTCCCGCGCGTCCCCCGCATGTAAGGCCCCGCCATGGATTTCTCCTACAGCGAAGAACAGCAATCGATCATCGACCTGGCCGGCCAGATCCTCCGGGACGGCACGCCCCAGGAGCGCCTGCGGGAAATCGAGAAGGCTGACGGCCCCCGCTTCGACAAGGAGCTGTGGACCCAGCTCGGCGAGGCGGGCCTGCTCGGCGTGACCATCCCCGAGGAGCAGGGCGGCGCCGGGTTGGGCTTCCTCGAGGCCGCCAGCATCGTGGAGCAGGTGGGCCGCACCGCGGCGCCGGTGCCGGTGCTCGAAACCCTGGTGCTCGGCGCCCTGCCCCTCGCCGAATTCGGCAGCGACACCCAGCGCGAGACCTGGCTCCCGAAGGTCGCCGCCGGCGAGGCCATCCTCACCGCGGCACTCACCGAGCCCGAAGGCGACCCGCTCCGCCCGCAGACGACGGCGACGCCGGACGGCGACGGCTGGAGGCTCTCGGGCACGAAGTTCTGCGTCCCGGCCGCCGAGATCGCCGACGCGGTGCTGGTGCCTGCGGCCACCGGCAACGGGGCCGTCGGCGTCTTCCTGGTGGACGCGAAGGCCGAGGGCGTCTCCATCACGCCGCTCGACACCACGACGGGTCAGCCCGAGGCCCGGGTCGATCTCGAGAACGTGCGGGTCGACGCCGGCTCCGTGCTGGGCGACGCCGAGAAGGGTCTGCCCATCGTCGAGTGGCTGATCGAGCGCGCGAACGCAGCGCTGGCCAATCTCGGATTGGGGGCCTGCACCGAGGCGCTGGAGCTCACCAAGGAGTACGCCAAGACCCGCAAGCAGTTCGGCCAGCCGATCGCCATGTTCCAGGCGGTGGGCCACCGGGCCGCCGACGCCTACATCGATCTCGAAGGCGTCCGCCTCACCACGCTCCAGGCCACTTGGCGCATCTCCGCTGGCCTGCCCGCGGCCAAGGAAGTACTGATCGCCAAGCACTGGGTGAGCGAGGCGGGCAACCGCGTCGTCCACGCCGCGATCCACCTGCACGGCGGCGTCGGCGTCGACCGGGAGTACCCGCTGCACCGCTTCTTCCTGATGATCCGCCAGCTCCAGCTGACCCTGGGCGCGTCGACGCCCTCGCTGGTCCGCCTCGGCAAGCTGCTCGCCGAGGAAGACGACTAGCGGTGGCGCTCTTCGGGCTCCGCTACGACTTCCGGATTCCGCCCTTCGGCAAGGCGACCCACGCGGAGCTCTACCAGGCGGCCCTCGAGCAGTGCGAGTGGGCCGACCGGCTGGGCTTCGCCACCGTCACCCTGTCGGAGCACCACGGCTCACCGGACGGCTACCTGCCCTCGCCCATGGTCTTCGCGGCGGCGGTGGCGGCGCGCACGAAGAACCTGCGCATCATGCTCGCCGCGCTGATCGCGCCGCTCCACGATCCGATCCGCCTGGCCGAGGACCTGGCCGTGCTCGACGTGCTCTCCCAGGGGCGGCTCCTGCCCGTGATCTCCGGCGGCTACGTCGAGAGCGAGTTCAAGACCTTCGGCCGCGAGCTCTCCGAGCGCCGGGAGATCATGGACGGCATCGTGCCGCTGCTCGAGCAGTGCTGGACCGGCGAGCCCTTCGAGCACCGCGGCGTCACCGTGCGCTGCCAGCCCCGCCCCTTCAGCCAGCCGCGCCCGCCGATCTTCATGGGCGGCGCCTCGAAGGCGGCGGCCCGGCGCGCGGCGAAGTTCGCCGACCACTTCATCCCCACCGTGCCCGAGCTCTTCGAGCTCTTCCGGGAGGAGCGGAAGAAGCTCGGCAAGCCGGACATCGGGCCGCTCCCCCGGACCACGGGCAACTTCCTCTGGGTGGCGGAGGACAAGGACGCCGCCTGGGAGGTGATCGCCCCCCACGCCCTGCACGAGACCAACGCCTACGGCGAGTGGGTCGAGGCTACCGCCGGCGACGACAGCCCCTACGAGAAGGTCGCCGACGCCGACGCCCTGCGCGCCCTCGGCAGCTACCCGATCATGACGCCGGACGAGCTGATCGCGGAGATCCGCTCCATGGGTCCCATGGACGCGGTCATGCTCCACCCGCTGCTGGCCGGCCTCGACCCGACCTTCTCGTGGGAGTGCCTCCACCTGATCGAGGAGAAGGTCCTCCCGGCGGTTTGATCGCCGGGCCAACGGCCGCGCCGATCTCCGCTCGGCCGCCAAGCCCAGTAAGATGAGCGCGGCATGCGCCCTCTGCTCCTCCGCATCGCGTTCGCGCTGACACTCCTGCTCGTCGTCCAGGAGCTGCTCGCCCGCGCGGTCTTCCCGTTGCCCGAAGTGCTGAACTTCGACCGCGCCGCCTACTCGCACTTGGGCTTCGCACCCGGCGGACACCAGCCCACGTCGCTGGGTCATGCCTCGTTCACCTGGGCCTCGGACCCGGACGGCTTCGAGTTCGTCCACGCCCTCAATCTCTATGGCTTCCGCGACGAGACCTGGCCGCTGACGAAGCGCGCCGGCAGCATCCGGGTCGCCTTCGTGGGCGACAGCTTCGTGGAAGGCTTCTCCGCACCGCCCGAGGACACGATCCCGCGCGTCTTCGGGGAGCGCGCCCGGGCGGCGGGCGAGACCGTGGAGACGCTCAACCTCGGAGTCGGCGGCGGCAGCCTCCCGAGCTACGCGCGGCTGCTGCGTGACGCGCTGCCGCTCTTCCGGCCCGACGCGGTGGTGCTCGTGCTCTTCGCCAACGACGTGGTCGAGAAGCGCCTCGCCGACGACTGGCTGGCAGGCACGCTCGTCCCCGAGCGCACCCGCGCGTGGATGCCCCGGCTCGTCCGCGTCGGGCGTCGGCTGGCGGCGGGCGAGCGCGCCCCGCGGCGCTGGACCGAGCCGCCCTTCGCCTTCCTCCCGGCCGTGCCGGACCCGCGCAATCCCTGGAGCGACGGACGCCGTGCCGGGGCGCTCGCCTACGTGGAGCCCGAGATCGCCCGGGCCGCGCGCAACGGACGCTTCAACCCGATGCTGCCCGAGGCCATGCCCTGGTTCGCGAAGGCGCTCCCGCGTCCAGTCGACCTCGCGCCCTGGCTGCGCGCCTTTCGCGACTACACGCAGACCCAGGGCGCCGCGCTCGGCGTGGTCTACCTGCCGAGCAAGATGCAGGTGAGCAACCGCTACCTGCCCGCCATCGCGCGCTACTCGCCCCCCGGCTCGGCGGTCTCGCTGCTCGGCCCGGAGTACCAGCGGCACGCGCGGGAGCTGGCCGAGACCTGCGCACAGCTCGACCTTCCCTTTCTCGATCTCACACCCGCCCTGCGCGAGCGCGACGCCGAGGCTGCCAGCTACTGGAGCTACGACGACCACATGCTTCCGGCGGGCTACCGGGAGGCCGCGGCGCGAATCCACGACTGGTGGCAGTTAGGCTGGGCCGATCAGCGACCCGGTGAGCCCAGATAGAGCACGGCGTTGCTCACGCGCCGGAGCGTGTCGCCGACGACGCGCAACGGCTGCGGCGGCCCTTCCACCTCGGCCCGCCGCGCAAGCGCCACGTCCCACCGTCGCATGGCGATGAAGAGCGACGGCACCATGTAGAGTGCCAGGATCGCGGCGCCGCAGACGCCCCCGGCGATGGCGGTCGCCATCGGGGGCCAGAAGCGCCCCCCGAAGAGGATCAGCGGCGTGAAGCCCGCGATCGTCGTCAACGTGGTGGCGAGAATGTGCCGGGTAGCGTCGATGACCACCTCTGCAGTCTGATCGACGTCGGCGTCGGCGCTGCGACGGTCCGTCCGCAGCGCGGTCAGCACCACGATGGCGCCGTTGATGGCGAGGCCCACCAGCCCCATGGTCCCGACGATCGCAACGAATCCCATCGGATAGCCGAAGAGCCACACGCCCATCAGCGCCAGGCCCACCGAGAGGAAGGCCACGACGAAGATCACCCCCGCCATGCGAAAGCTGTTGAAGGTGAGCACGATGGAGCCGACCATGACCACGAAGAGCGGCAGCGCGAAGGCCGCGAGCTTGCCCAGCGCGTCGTCGCGCGACTCGTCCTCGCCCCCGAACTCCATGTGATAGCCCTGCGGCAGCGCGAAGCCCGAGGCGTCGAGGCGCCGCTGGAAGTCCGCGAGCGAATCGGAGATCAGCGTGTAGGGCTCCAGGAAGGCCTGCACTGTGTTGATGCGCTCGCCGTCGCGCCGCGTGATTCCGGAGAGCTCCGGGACCAGCCGCACCTCGGTGAAGGCCGCCAGGGGAACGCCCGGCACGTCGGCGCGCGCCGTATCGCCGGGCCGAACGGGAGCCAGCACCCGGCCCGCCACGATCCGGCTCATGCTCTCGCGCTCGGAGCCGGCGACCCGCACCCGGACCGGTAGCTCCTGGTTGGCCTCGAGCACCGAGCCACCGACGGCGCCTTCCAGACGGGCGTTGAGCTGGTCGGCGATGTCCCCGAGCTGGATCCCGACCAGGCCCGCCTGATCCTCGTCGGCGTCGATCACGAGCTTGGGCTCGCCGCCCGCGAGCTTCGCGGTGGTGAAGGTGATCCCGGCGCTCTGGGCGAGCACCGCACGCACCTCGTCGCCCAGGGAACGCAGCGCCTCCAGATTCGGCCCGCGCAGTCGCACCTCGATGGGCGCCTCGAAGGGCGGCCCCTGCTCGAAGGGCAGCGCCACCACCCGCGCGTTCGGGAAAGCCTCGATCAGCTCGGTCTGGAGCGGCGCCAGCAGCGCCTCGGTGGCGTCGGGTGACCGGGTGGTGACGTACGCGCCCGCATAGCTCGAGACGCCTTCCTCGACGTTGAACATGGTGTAGAAGACTCGCGGGGCGGACTCGCCGACGAACCAGTGGCTCTCGGTCACCTCCGGGTGGGCGTGGATGATCTCCCGGGCTCGCAGCGCATTGGCGGTGGTCTCGGCCAGGGAGGCCTGTGCCGGCAGCACGAGCTGAACCTGGAACTGGTTGCGGTCGTTGGCCGGAAAGAACTGCTCGCTCAGGGTCCCGGCGACGGCGAAGCCGAACACGGGCAGCACCAGCGAGACGGCGACACCGACCCACGGGCGGGTGAGGCAGATGTGGATGCTGCGGCGGTAGGCCCGGAGCAGCTCCTCGTGGCGGTAGCCCTGCTGCCACCAGCGCTCTCGGCCCCCCGCCAGGTCTGGCTCTCGGTCGAAGACACCGGCGAAAGCCACGATCAACGTCATCGAGAGGACGAACGAGGTGACGACCGACAGAATCACGCCGATCGAAATCGGGCCCACGAACTCGCCGGGGGCACCGGACATCAGCACGATCGGAAGGAACGCCAGCACCGTCGTGACGGTCGAGGCGGCGAGCGGTACCGCGAGCTTGCGGACGGTGGCGACTACCGCCTGCTCCGGCGGCAGGCCCTCGCGGCGCTCCAGGCGGAACTCCTCGACCACGACGATCGCGTTGTCGATCAGCAGGCCCAGGGCGATGATGAGCCCCGTCACCGAGGTCTGGTGCAGCGGAACGCCGAGCCAGTTGAGCTGCGCCAGCACGGCCGCCACGGTGAGCGGCAGGGCCGACGCGACGATCAGCGCCGAGCGCCAGCCCATCATGAAGAAGAGCACGCCCACCACCAACGCCGAGCCGAGCAGGAGGTTGCCGACCAGGCTCGTGAGACGCTCCTCGGTGTACATGCTCTGATCGAAGATCACTTCGTACGCGACGCCGTCCGGGACCTCGGCCCGGAACTCCTCGACGACCTCCCGCGCCCGCTCCGCCCAGAGGTCGACGCGCCGTGGCGTCTCCATGGTGGCGGACACCACCACCCCCCGGCGCCCACCCGGCAGGGCCAGGCTCGTCGGGGGCTCGCGCACCGTCTTCTCGACGCTCGAGATGTCGCCCACGCGCAGGAACCGACCGTCCGGCTCGCGGCGCAGCGGCACCTCGCGGATGCGCGCCAGGCTATCGAGCTCGCCTCCGACCTCGATCAGCAGGTCGTTGGAGGCGTTGCGGAGCTGTCCGGCGGGCATCTTGGCGTCTGCCCGGGCGATGGCGTTCGAGACGTTCCGGACGGTCAGATTGGCCGCCGCCAGCGCCAGCGGATCGACCGAGACCCGCACCTCCTCCGCGGCCTCGCCGTGGAGCTCCGTCTCCCGGGTGCCGGGGAGGTTGCGGAGGCGATTCTCGAGCTCCTCCGCCAGCCGCGTCAGCACGCCGAGTGGTGCCGCCCCTTCGCCCTCCCAGGCGAGCGAGACCAGCAGCGTGACCGCCGTCGACGTACGGTCCGCGAACTCGGGATCGCTCACCCCCGCCGGCAGCTCACCGCGCGCGTCCGCGAGCTTGTCCCGGACCTTCGACCAGACTTGGTCGACGGTGTCCTCGTCGTACTCGTCCGCGAGCTGGATCTGGATCACCGACAGGCCGGTGCGCGAGGTCGAGTCGAGCTCTTCGATCTCGTGCAGCTCCTGGAGGCGGCCCTCGAGCTTCTCCGTCACCAGCGACTCGACGCGCAGGGCACTGGCGCCGGGGAAGAAGGTGGTCACGGTGCCGAAGCGACGACTCAGGGTGGGGTCTTCCTGACGCGCCAGGCTCTGGAATGCGGCCGCGCCGGCCACCAGGATCAGGCCGATGACGAGGACCGTGAGCCGCGAGTTGCGGTAGAAGAGGCTGCCCATGACCGACCCCTACCGTGCAGCCGTCTGGTCGAAGTCGGCGACGCGGACGTACTGGCCGGGAACGAGCCGGTGAATGCCGGTCGCCACCACGCGCTCGCCGCTGCGCAGGGCGCCGCGCACGAAGACCCGGTCGGCCGCGGCGTGCACCACCTCGACCTGACGCCGCTCGACGCTGGGGCCGTCCTCGCCGTCGACCACCACGTAGGTCGACCACAGACCGCGCCGGCTCTCCGCCAGCGCGGACAGCGGCAGCCAGAAACCCTCGCCGGTGACGCTCGTCTCCAGGGTCAGGCGCGCCAGGGAGCCTGCGCGCACGCCCTCGGCCCCTTCGGCCAGCCGGAATACGACTCGAACCGTGCGGGTGTCGATCTCGACCGTGGGCAGCACGGTGTGGAGCCGGGCCGTGTACTCGGTGCCGTCGATCACGAGCGCGTGGATCGAGCCGGGCACGAGGCCGGTGGCCGCGTCGGGGGGGACGCCCATCTGCACCTCGAGGGCGCCGTCCTCGATGAGCCGCAGGATTGGAGCGCCGGGGCTCACCACCGTGCCCTCGTCGACGAAGCGCTCCTCGATGATGCCCCCGTAGGGCGCGTGGATCTCCGAGAGCTCGAGTCGAACGTCGATGTTCTCGACGGCGGCCCGGGCGGATTCGAGCCCGGCGGCGATGGCCTGCTCGGAGTACACCGCCTCATCGAGCTGTTGGGGCGCCAGGTGATCGGCAGCGTGGAGCTTGTTGCGACGCTGGGTCGTCACCTTGGCCAGCGCAAGCTGGGCCTGGATGCGACGCACCTCCGCCACGGCCTGCCGGTGCTGGGAGCGAAGCTCCCGCGCGTCGAGACGCGCGAGGACCTCGCCGGCTCCGACGATGTCGCCGAGATCGAAGAGCACCTCGTCGAGCCGACCTCCCCGGTCGAAGCCCAGATCGCTGGCGCGACGGTTCACGACGCGTCCGGCGTGGGTCTGGGCCACGCTGTAGCTCGTGATGCGCTCGACCCGCTGCACCGAGACGGGGAGCGGGGACGGGGCTTCGGCCCCGGACGCGGCATCGGCAGGCTTTCGCGCCAGCAGCCAGAAGGCGGAGATACAGAAGATGCCAACCAGCAGGGCGGCGGTGACACGAGCTCGTTGCTTCATCGGGCTTCCTCGGCTGGGCGCGCCGGGACGGGGGGGAGCAGCACGTCGAGGATCGGCTCTGCCAGATCGTCGATGCTGCACTCGAATCGCAGGTGCCCGGAGAGGTGCAGCGTCACCGCTCCGTGGAGGGAGACCCAGGCCATGTGAGCGATCACGTTCGGGTCGCCGACGAGATCGCCGCGGGCGATCAGCGCGCTCGCAGTTTCCAGCAGGGGCTCCCAGGTGTTCTTCGCCACCGCGCTGAACTCGTCGTCCTCGGGGTCGAGATCCCGGTCGAGCTGGAACATGACGCGATAGGCGTGCGGCTCATCCTGGGCAAACTGGAGATAGGCGCGACCCAGGGCGCGGTAGCGCTTGCGCGGGTCGTCGGGGTGCCGGGCCGCGGCCTCGTGGATGCGGCGCCCGAACTCGTCGAAGCCCGCCATCCGCACGGCGCGGAAGATCTCCTCCTTGTTGGCGAAGTAGCGGTAGGGGGTCATCGGGCTGCAGCCGAGCTCGCTGGCGATGGCGCGCAGGGTCACGCCCTCCACGCCGTGCCGGCGAAGAGCCGCGTCGCGGCGCGGCACAGGCCGTCCCGGAAGCTCTCGATCTCGTCGTGGGTCAGCGCTCGGGGCACGCGGAGTATCTTACATCGTAAATTTATGATGTAAAGGATAAGGCGAGAGTGCAGGGATTCCGGAGACTTGGCCGGACCGATCAGCCGCTGAGCGCGCCGAGCGGGAGGGCCAGGGCGGCGACCGCCTCGGCGTGGAGATCCTGCTTGATCGTGCTCATGGCCGGATCGGCCTTGCCGGCCAGCGCGGCGGCCGCCGCGAGGGCGCGGGGCAGGAGCTCCGCCTCTGCGCAGGCGTGGTCCACGATTCCGTTTGCCGCGGCCGCCTCGCCGCCATAGCGGGTGCCCGTCACGAGCACCTCGTGGACGGTGTGCCCGGGCAGGCGCGCCTTCAGGATCGCCGTCATGCCGGGGTGGAGCGGCGTGCGCATGTCGATCTCCGGCATGCAGAAGAAGCCCCGGTCGGCGCGCATGAAGCGGATGTCGTGGGCGACGGCGATCTGCGCCCCGGCGCCGAAGGCGTGTCCGTTCACCGCCGACACGGTGATGCAGGGGAAGATCAGCACGCGGCGGATCAGCGCCAGCACCGCGGCCAGCGACTCGCCGGCCCGGTCCTTCCCCTCGCCCATCATGTAGTCGAGATCGAGACCGTTCGAGAAGAACTTCCCGCTGCCGGTGGTGACGAGCGCCTTCGGCCCGTCGGCCTTCTCCACCTCGTCGAGCTTCTGGTTGATGCCGTCCACGACATCGGGCGAGAAGCGATTCTCCCCGGCGTTCAAGGTGAGGACGAAGACTTTTCCCCGGCGCTCGAGCTCGACCATGATGGGCGAGGGGAAGGACCGGGCCGGCGAGTCGCTGGCCTCGGTGCTGGCGCTGATCCGCCGCGTGCTGATCTTCCCCTGCATCACCGTGTCGGCGGTGAACGGACACGCCTTCGGCGCCGGGGCGCAGATCGCCGTCGCCCACG
>PVMS01092855.1_pt1 | contig 11844 bp, 8 predicted proteins | sample 1853461 | NCBI WGS metagenome assembly PVMS01 (sample SAMN08582032, study PRJNA380276) | Marine sediment metagenome, whole genome shotgun sequencing project. | isolation source: ocean sediment barecode stripped | collected 2017
ATATCGTCATTATGGTCCACCCAGATTATCAATATACTCCCAAATTGATAACAGCCATGGCGTCGATGATTGCGGAAGATGTCTACGATGTAGTCATCGCTTCCAGAATTCTGGGCAACAATGCTATGGCCGGGGGTATGCCGCTGTATAAATACATATCTAATCGAGCCCTCACTCTAGCCGAGAATTTAATCACCAATCAGAAGTTATCTGAATACCACACAGGTTACCGGGCTTACAGCGCAGAGGTATTGAGGTCCATTCCCCTGCTGGAAAATTCGGATGATTTCGTATTCGACAATCAAATGCTCCTGCAGACTTTATATTTTGGTTACAAATTAGGAGAAGTTTCCTGCCCAACGAAATATTTTGACGACGCGTCCTCAATCAGCTTTCGCCTAAGTGTTACTTATGGAATGGGCGTGATGGAAACTGCCGTGGATTATTTCCTCAACAAAAGCGGATTCAAAAAATCTCCTATATTCGATCCAACGGGGAAAAAGCTACAGGCCAGTAATCAATCCGGATAAACCACTTTCACTAGACACAATCCATGCGATTGGGCAGTCGGCCCTGCCTGTTGGCGATCCCGCGAATGTAAAATCTTTTCGACTTCGGTGGCCGCCATTTTTCCGTGTCCAACCATAATCAGAGTGCCAACCAGGTTTCTCACCATGTACTTCAAAAACCCACTTCCTTCTACATGGATTTTAATGAATCCTTCAGGTTCCTGAATTATTTCGAATCTGAATAACTCCTTGATTGGGCTTCTGCCTGAACAGTTTCTGGCTCGAAAGGCGGAAAAATCATGCAATCCTACCAGGCATAACGCCGCTTGCCGCATATCATCTACATTCAACGGAAATTGAGTGTAGTAAGATCGGTGGTGCTCCAGCGCGCTGGGATGATCTCGATTCAGAATAGTATATCGATAACTTTTCCGAATCGCAGAGTACTGAGCATGAAAGTCATCCGCAACTTCTTCCACTTTTTTAATCACTATATCGCTGGGCAACAGACTATTGAGAGCCATTATAAAATCCCTGCAGGTCATTCTTGCTGAGGAGGAAAAATGCGCCACCTGCCCTTCTGCGTGGACTCCTGCATCGGTACGGCCCGATGCAAATATTGTGACTTTTTCCTTGGTTATTTTTTGCAGGGTTTTCTGGAGAACTTCCTGGATGGTGATTCCATTAGGCTGAATCTGCCAGCCATGATATCGAGTGCCATCATATTCGATTATAATTTTGAATTTTTGTTGCATGCAGAATATATATCAGGCAATGAGGATATTAAGAAAGAAAAAATTTTAGGGGAAACTTGGGGGGATTTCATTTTTAGTGTTATAAAAAACGCGTTGGTGGTATTCCAACGCGTTTTTTCTCTTTTGTTTGGCCCGGCCATCTTGCGCTCGGGTAAGCTCATACTTACGTACGACCAATTTCTGGAAACCTCAAAAATTCAACTCTTAAAGATTTCCGCATATTAAATTTTTCGAATATTAAAAGGTGGGTCCATAGCTCCTCCTGATAATTGTTAGGTTGAGTAGTGCATCCGCATCTATTAATAATATAAGCCTGCATCCATTTTTCGCAAGGTCCTGATAGCAATAACTATAATAATATTTTGCATCTAACCTTTGAGAGAAATCGGTATCTTTCCAGGGGAATCTTATTTAATCAATGCGGTAAATGGTTTTTCTCCAATCATCAAAAGATCGTCCTGGGCGCGAGTAACGGCCACATACAACATGTTTCTACTTTCGCTTTTGATATGCGGGTAATTCTCATCAGATGGCTCAACGATGCATACGGCATCAAACTCCAAGCCCTTGACCTGATGAATATTAGTCACGATTACACCCGGCTCAAAAGAAAACAGGCTTCGATGACCAAGCCGGACGCCATCGGCAATCATCTCTTCCAATTCCTCCTTTAAATGCATGGCCTGTTTAGGATACCGGCAAATTACAGCAATGAGTTTGTTTGGATCTTCCCGTTGCAAATCTTCGACCCACTTGGTAATGGATTCCAGTAAATCGTTGTGATCGTCGACACGTTTGCGTTTTGGTACTTTGCCTTTTCTTCCCTGTACAGGTTTTGGGTTACCGGCGATTTTTCGGGCCAGTGACATTATTGGGGCGGTACAGCGGAAGGATACCTCCAGTCGGACCAGGTCACTTTCTTCCAATTCCAAATTATTGATGATCTTGTCCCATCCAATGAACTTTCGGGAAACGAATATTTTTTGCGCCACATCGCCGACGATTGTTAAATGCCGCTTATCATTGACGGCATTGACCATAATTGCGTATTCCACTGGACCAAAATCCTGGGCTTCATCAATAACAAGGTGGTCCATGGTAAAAATTTCGCCATCTTCTCCTGGCAAGCCACCATTTTTTAACTGGATATTTCTAAGAATCAGGGCCATATCGAAATAATCCAGATTGCCTTTTTGGCGATTTTTTGTGGTTACCCGTTGCAAATAATCTAATTGCGCATCAAGTTTGCTGTCTGCCTTCAAGTACTTGCTGAGATGGTTCTTATCAGAAAGAAAAGAGTAAATATCCTGAACGTAGTTTTCCAATTGGCCTTGTATACTTTTCAGGAATGTTATCGCTGATTGACGATCATGGTCTGGGATTGACGATTTTTTGACCTCATGGATAAAATCACGAACCCGGGGAAGAATGGCTTTCGATTGAGCCTGGCCCCAGGCGTCCAGTAATTTTTTCCATTTACCGAAGTGATCTTTGATCGACTCATCAGTGGCTGTGCTTTGATTTCTCACCCAGGCAGATATAGCGTCAAGAATCTCTTCGGAATATTTAATTTCTTCCACAAAGGCCGGCAGGTTTTGGAATTTGAAAAACGTTTTGCCTCCTACAACCCGGCGAATAAGACCCATTGCCCAACCATTAAACGTGATGGTCTCGACATTATCGATTCCCATGGAAGGCAGGGTCGATCCCACATAGAGCTGCAATGATTTGTTCATCATCAGGACCTTGGTGCGTTCGGGGCGAACGTAGGAGTTGCCATCGTGCAGTAACCAGGCCAAACGATGCAAGGCTACGGTGGTTTTGCCGGACCCGGCTGATCCCTGGATAATGACTGGTCGGTCTGGGTCCGAGGTGATCATTTCGTATTGTTCTTTGGTGATCAGGGAAAGGACATTCGGCAGTTTCTTTTCTCTGGAACCTATGGTTCGGGAGCGATGAGCTGCTAACTGTTCCTCTATATCAAGTTTTTCCCATCCATTTTCCAACCTCTGGAATAGCCCGTCTGGAGTTTCAATTTGCACCAGAGCCGCATCTTCCACCTTAAATGACCTGCGAATTTTGATTTTACCCACTCGCTCGCGTTCATTGATCACCTCAAAAAACTCATCTCCCTGCTCATAGTTAAAAAACAGCGAGGCGATGGGGCCATTCCTCCAATCAACGATTCCAGCGGTAATATTGCCCTTTTTACCGATTAAAAACTCAACTTCCCGATCACCCTCTTCCATAGTTACCACTCGGCCAAAATAGGGCTCGGCAATGAGTTCAATCAATGTCTGGTCATTTTCTTTACGAATATCGAAAACCTTGTGGGCTACCGCCTCATCCGAAATGAGAGGTTGTCTTTCCTCAAAATTCCATTCCGAGGTGACTTGGCGAGTGAGTTCCCGGGCGGCAAAATTGGCTTCAACTTTAGCCTTTTGCACTTGCGGCAATTCTTCATATAAAGATTCGATTGTCTTTTTAAACAATCGCTCTTCATGTTCTATTATTAGAATTTCATCTGAACTGAGTTTCATATAGAGAGATTTTTCATATATTAAGGGTTGTCATTAAACACCCCTGACTGTTGACGAGTTGTAAAACTTCAGTGTTCTATTCCTTGCATCATCCTAAAACTTTTTAATGTAATTGAATTACCACCTGAGGGTCAATGGCAAATATTCCAGAAAGCCCATTTAAATCAAATAAATTGTTCTTTGTTAAATAAAACAAAACTTTGAAAATGCCGTTTTTTTATATATGATAGGTTCCTATCCATGAAATTTTTTAAATATTGAGGATTTTTCATATGAAAACCTACGAAGATCTCGCCGGTGACGGTGGGTCGAATATCATTGGGCAGGTAGTTTCAATCAGAGAAAAACTGACTGCGCGGTTAGCTAAAATCAAGCACAAGGTGGCCTTGATGAGTGGAAAAGGTGGCGTTGGTAAAAGTTCCATCACGGCCAATATTGCCGCTTGCCTGGCGGACCGTGGCTATAAGGTCGGCATACTGGATGCAGATCTCAATGGTCCCAGCATCTGCCATCTGCTCGACATTCCCAATGATCTAAAATTACAAATTGATGATGAAGGCATTAATCCCGGTGTAGGATCTCTGGGTATCAAAATTATGTCTATGGACATGTTGTTATCTAGTCCTGATGCCCCTGTTATGTGGACAGAAGAACCGGAAGCAACAGCAGTATGGGTCAGTACAATGGAATCTACCGCCCTTCGTGAACTATTGACCGACACCAATTGGGGAGAACTCGATTTCCTTCTGGTAGACATGCCTCCAGGAAGTGATCGTATTGACAATATTCGCGATCTGATTCCGGAATTAGAAGGCGTGGTGGAGATCACCATTCCATCCCAACTTTCCCAGCATATCGTAGCGAAATCAATTACAAAAAATAATACGATGGGAGTTCCAATCATTGGCTTGATCGAAAATATGGCAAGCTATGTTTGCCCGCATTGCGAAAAAGAAGGCCCTCTATTTGAAGGCCAGGATATTAAAGAATTAACCCAAAGAAAGGAAATTGAGTTTATAGGCAAAATTCCTTTCGATACACGCGTATCCAGAAAAACCGATTCCGGAGCTATTTTCTATACCGATAATAAAGATTCGGTTGCAGGACAGGCAATAGCTTCATCGGTAGACTTCATACTAAATTTTATCAAACAAAAAAAATAATTAGGAGCAGTCATGAAATTCCTTTGCATTCCATGCGATGAACAAATGGAAACACAAACCGATGGCATCATGCCAGAGGAAAATAAAAACCTTGCTATGAAATTTAAATGCAAAAAATGTGGTCACATGATCGCCATGCTGACCAACAAGTTTGAAACAGAGTTTGTAAGCAAGCTGGGCGTACAAATGGGTGGGGCATCAGAAAACCCTGCTCCTATGGGCGTTCTCGGGACTTCTCTTGCGCAGGCTAAAAAGGAACTCAGCAAAACCAAACCTGAAGACAATCTTATTTGGACGGAAGAAGCTCAGGAACGCATCAAACGAGTTCCCTTCTTCGTTCGCAATATGGCAAAAAAGACAGTCGTTAGTTTTGCGCTGGAAAAAGGCGCTACTTTAATCGATGGGAAATTAATGGATGAAGTGAGAGAAAAAGTTGGAATGTAATTTAAAGCAAAAATTTCATTACATAATCTTCAGATCATAAAATACCGCTTTCAGTTAAAATGCCAAAATCATTCAGTTGATTTTGGCATTTTTTTTATAATTTCAAATATTATTTAAAACAAACGCACGACACTATCTAACCCTTTAATTTTAAATCTCTTACATAACAACAAAAAACCTTTTATATTTTATAAATTTAACAAATTCATTATGATTTATTAATATTTATATTTAATTTCAGATTCCCCTTCCTCTTTCTCGCTTGCATAATTTCCCTTTTCCAAATATTTTATATAAATTCCGTATTTCTATTTTATGGGAGGAAAATAGAAAGGACTCGGCGGCCCAGTATTTCAGGCGGTTTGCCGAATCCTTTAAAAGTCTTTAATCGAATTTATATATTTTTTACTTTTCGTATTCCGCATCATCGTCGAGCACTTCTTCCTCCTCCACTTCGACGATCTCTTCAATTTCCTCGAATTCTTCCTCTTCCTCTTCTTCTTCAATGATTTCTTCTTCTCGCTCAAACTCAGGATATTCAAGATTCAACAGATGCTCCGATTCACCAATAGCATAGAACCCATCATCACTGTAGTCATTACCTTCTATGTAGAGCCGCAAAAGATTTGTCATATTTTCCGATTCGGCGACAGCAATCAATCCCTCATCGGTGATGCCGTTATATTCCACCATCAGCACTTGCAAACCTTGAAAGTTTTTAGACTCAGCAATATGCTTCAGACCTTCATCGGTGACTATATTTCTGTCCAACGACAATAATGTAAGGTTTTTAAGATACGGTGAACTCGCAAGTTGGGCGATCCCTTTACCAGTAATCCGATTGAGTTCCAGGTAAAGGCTCGTCAGGTTTTCGACCTCATCACTTTCCGCGATGCATTGGCATTCCAGATCGCCAATACCCAGATTGCTGAGGTCGAGCACTGTCCCCTCTTCTTTGATCCGGTTTCGAATCAGATTAAAAATTTTGAATTTGGATACTGCCTGTTGACCGATTTCAGTCAGTGGGTTGGCCGTGAGATCGATTGTTTGCAGGTTAGGAAAACTTTTACTTTTTGACAATGTGATAGCACCGTCATCGGTGATTTCGTTTTTCCGCAAATCCAGAATTTCCAATGCCTCTAATCCTGTGGAATGAGCCAGGCTAGCAAGCCCCTCGTTGCCAATATTATTTTCTGCCAAGCTCAGAGAAGTCAGTTTATGGAGGTTTTTCGAGTCGGCAATATGTTTCGCACCTTCCGGTCCAATTTCGTTCCAGGCAAGGCGTAAGGATACCAGGCGAGGCAGTTTTTCGGATTCACTTAAATACTTTACGCCTTCATCGCTGATTTTATTTTTATACAGTTTCAATGACTCCAGGTTCTCCAGTGAATTTGAATCTGCCAGGGCTTGAATAGATATAGGCCCCAGTTTATTACTGGTAAGGGTGAGCCGCCGTATATTTTTGATGGTCTTGGATTTTGCAAGTGCGATGACACCGGGGTCTCCCAACTTTACAAAATTAAAGTCAAGGATATAGTAATCACGACTGAGCTTGAACCCGTTACGAATGATTCCTTCAATATTATAAAATTTCTTCACAATCCAATATCCTTCCACAGAGACATTCTGTTGCCTCTAATAATGTTAATTTTAAAATTAAGATAATCTCGCGCCTATTCTACTCGTTTTTTGGTAAAGCTCGAATAAATTCATAAAGCGCCGTAAAGTATCGATTCTCCGGCGCCATCAGCATATCATTATGGCCGACTCCTGCAAGGATTTCCAAATGCTTCAACTGTGAGCCCGCCTGTTTATAATTCAATTCTGCTTCTAAAGGAGAAATCAAAAAATCGTCTTCACCATGCATGATCAACAGAGGGCATTGTATCTTGACCATTTTAACTGAATTATTGAATAAAGCATCCTCTTCTGCTGTCGTGCTGTCAATTTTAATTCCACGGCGTTCCACCAAAGGAATTGGGTCGGCGTAGCCACTTTCAATAATACAGAATTGTAATTCAGGATAATGCACACACAGTTCTATCGCCGGGGCGCTCCCGATTGATCGACCCATGACCCCTACACGGCTTTTAAATCCGTTATGATCCTTTATGTATTTATATATCTGATGCGCATCCTGCAAAGCATTACGAAGTGTCGGACAACCTTCACTTTTGCCGTATCCGCGATAATCACAAACAATCAGCTCCACTCCCAGAGCAGTGTACATTTCTTCAAAATAATTGTAGTCAGAGACAATTTCTCCATTGCCATGAAAATATAGCAAAGAGCATTCTGCTTCTTCGTTGATATAACGCCGCACGTGGACCTTGATGCCTGGTTCCACTTCAACATAAATTTCTTCGGAGTTACTGGGAGTCGGGGAGTTGTCACTACGCGGAAAAAACAGGTTCTGGTTAAAAGCATTCGAATCAAATACAGATTGCATTCTTATTCCTTATAATTGAATTGTCACACAGCAATTTATGCATTATTGCAGGTCCATCAGAGATATTTTTAAAAAAGCACATAACGGGTGATTTTACTGAGAATTTAATCGGCCAAAATTGATTGAATTTTAACAGTTTTCGTGTAAGATTAATTGCCAAAAAAATATTTATCTGAACATTCCATTTCAATTCACCGACTGCAATAAGTCATTACTTATCAATAAGTTAATTTTATAAATTAATTCTGACAATTTACCTTTAGGGAGAAATCGATGTTATTGGAAATCGAACCAATCGAAAAACTGTTCCAATCCTTGGAAAAGTGCTATGAAGAAGCACGAAAAAATCTGGGTCGGAGCCTCACATTAGTTGAGAAAATTCTGTTTTCTCATATGAAAGATACCGATTATTCAAAGCTCGAGCGCGGAGTTTCAAATATTTTCTTAAATCCAGACCGAGTAGCTATGCAGGATGCAACGGCCCAAATGGCTATCCTGCAGTTCATGTCCGCACAAATGCCAGAAGTTGCGGCACCAACGACTGTTCACTGTGATCATCTGATTCAGGCATCTGAGGGTGCAGACACAGATCTACAGGCGGCGGAAGAGACCAACAAAGAAGTCTATGATTTCCTACGATCCGCCAGTATGAAATACGGCATGGGATTCTGGAAGCCCGGTTCTGGCATCATTCATCAGGTGGTCTATGAAAATTATGCCTGCCCTGGAACAATGATGGTCGGTACCGATTCTCATACGCCTAATGCCGGCGGCCTGGGCATGATCGCGATTGGTGTTGGCGGCGCAGATGCGGTGGACGTAATGACGGGTCAGGCTTTTGTGACCATCATGCCAAAACTGATTGGTATTAAACTTAAAGGTAAACTCAGTGGCTGGACTTCCTCCAAGGATGTCATTTTGAAAGTAGCCACTATGTTGACCGTAAAAGGCGGTACCGGGAAAATCGTGGAATACTTTGGCGAAGGTGCAAATTCTATGAGCGCGACCAGCAAGGGTACTATCACTAATATGGGGGCAGAGATTGGAGCCACCACTTCTATTTTCGGTTACGATGAATCCATGGATCCCTACTTGCGTGCAACTGGTCGCGCACCAATCGCTGACTTGTGCAAAAAATACGCGGAGTTTCTGGTACCCGATCCGGAAGTGGCGCAAGATCCGGCGAAATACTACGATGAAGTGCATGAAATCGATCTCGACACTCTTGAGCCGCATATCGTTGGTCCGCATACTCCTGACTTGGGACGTGAGGTTTCCGCGATGTCTTCCGAAGTTGACGAAAAAGGCTATCCGGAAAAAATATCCGCCGCTCTCATCGGTTCCTGCACAAACTCCAGTTATGAAGATCTTACCCGCGCCGTCAGTCTGGTTCGCCAGGCAAAAGATGCCGGCCTGAAAGTGCAATCCCAGTTTTTAGTCACACCGGGATCGGAGCAGATCTTTGAAACCATTCAACGCGATGGCATTATGCAGGATTTCCAGGATGTCGGCGCAACCGTGTTGGCAAATGCTTGTGGTCCCTGTATCGGCCAATGGAAACGCGACGACATAAAAAAGGGTGATAAGAACAGCATCCTGACTTCGTACAACCGCAACTTTGCTAAAAGAAACGATGGCAATCCGGAAACTCTGGGATTCATCAGCAGTCCGGAGCTGGTGGTCGCCATGGCCTTCAGTGGATCGATGAAATTCAATCCGCTGACGGACTCCTTGAAAGATAAGGACGGCAATGATTTTAAATTCAAACCACCAGTCGGGGAAGTCCTGCCACCGAATGGCTACGCTTCTAAAGACAGCGGTTATGAAACGCCAACCATGACGGGCGAAGTAGAAATCAACCCCACTAGCGAACGCTTGGCCTTCCTGAAGCCATTCCCGAAGCAGAACCCGGACAGCGATTTTCAAGGCCTGCCACTTCTGCTCAAGGCAAAAGGTAAATGCACCACCGACCATATTTCCCAGGCTGGCCCATGGTTGAAATTCCGTGGCCATCTGGACAATATCAGTAACAACATGTTCCTCGGTGCAACAAACTTTTTCACCGATGAGACAGGTAGCGGCAATCATCCGACGACTGGCGAATCGGGCATCGAACTCAACAAAATTGCCCGGAGCCTGAAAGATGCAGGCAAAGGTTGGATAGTTATCGCTGGTGAAAACATTGGCGAAGGCTCCAGTCGAGAGCATGCGGCTATGGAACCTCGCCATATGGGCGGACTGGCTTTCATCGCCAAATCATACGCCAGAATTTTCGAAGCCAATCTCAAGAAACAAGGCGTTCTGGCTTTCACTTTTGATAATAATGATGATTATGACAAAGTGCAGGAAAAGGACAGCTTCTCTTTCGCTGACCTAACCAGCCTGGCACCAGGAAAGGCTGTCACCGTTACGATAAAGCATGCAGATGGGTCGGAGGATCAAATCTCTGTGAGCCATACTCTCAACGATACCGAGATCAAATGGTTCACTGCCGGCTCCGCTCTTAACCATGTAGGTCAAGAAAAAGGGTAAGCTTTTTCCAGCAAATATCGCTAAAAGAAAACCCTCCAAACTTTAATAGTTTGGGGGGTTTTTGTATTTAATGTATGCGCTCTATTATTTCACAAAAGCCTATGTTTAAATGGCCAATGGCAGGTTCCCCCTTCTCCAAAGAGGGAGTTCATCATTACTCACATGAGCACAAACCTATTGTCTGTTTGGGTATTTTGCGGTAGCAAAGATCAATTCTCGTTCATTTTTAATGCAGACGTCGGCCGCTGAATCCAGCCTTTTTTCTTACCACCGCGCCAAGTGATTTTTATCCACTTGCCTTTTGTTTTAAGGCAATGTACCTTCGTGCCTTTATTGAGCCGGTTACAAATTTCGCCTTTTTCTTTGAGATAAACGTAACAGGATTTTTGCAGGATGATCGTATCATTCACGTTTATTAATTCTCACCCTGCAAGCGCAGAATTTTATTTGGTTTGTACACGCCTTTTTGAATAATTTTAATCAACTCCCCCCGGAACCGGCTGTGAGCTTTCTTTTCTGCCGTTCAAGACAGATAAATCTAGATCCTTGCGTGCATCCCCCAATTCTTTTTCCGCGATGCTTTGAAACGTATCTCCGGGCTGAACCCGGTAAACCTGTACAAATTCAGGTTCGTAGGATTTCGTGTCCTTAGAATGTTTCTTACCACCAAACGCCATCCCTTGTAACCGCAGGAGGTATTCCTCGCGTTTAACCGACACTTTAGGATTTCGATTTAAGAACGATTCGCCTAGGCCATCTGATTTTATAATTCTCTCGCGAGTATCGGGATGGCTGGCTTGAAAACTATGATAAGCCTGCCCAGACATGATTTCATGACGCCGCAGGTTCCGCAAAAATTGGACCATGCCTCTAGGATCGTAACCCGTGGTCGTGGCTGTCAGCATTCCCTGGGCATCTGATTCCAGTTCCGCCTCCCTGCCATAACCCATGTTGATCTGCTGGAACATGGCGGTACTGACCATCAGCCATTCCCCGGCATTTTTGGGGCTGGCAATCGCGCCACCGATACTCAAAATTTGCGCGGCAATGCTTCGGACCATCATCTTGGCCCCGTGATGTAATGTCACGTGAGCGATTTCGTGACCAAGGACGTTGGCGAGTTCTGCTTCACTGTTCAGTGCCGCTAAGAGTCCGCGGGTGACGTAGACATAACCACCTGGAAGTGCGAATGCGTTGATTTCCGGGCTATCAATTAGTTTAAAGTGGAATCGGGGGAATATTTTATCCGACAAATTAGCCACTAGCTTTTGCCCGATCTCATTGACATAAAGCTGGAGTTTTTTATCCTGATAAATTCCATAGAGTTGCACAACCTGAAGGTCGGCATTTTCCCCTAAGGAAATCTCGGTCTCTTCTGAAATAAAAGGGACAGCATAGGTGCCCTGTGGAATAAACAGAGCCATTGTCGCTATGAAAATTGCGACGGCAGAT
>PVMS01105406.1_pt1 | contig 11842 bp, 12 predicted proteins | sample 1853461 | NCBI WGS metagenome assembly PVMS01 (sample SAMN08582032, study PRJNA380276) | Marine sediment metagenome, whole genome shotgun sequencing project. | isolation source: ocean sediment barecode stripped | collected 2017
AAAGGGGACTGACATATTTTTCGACAACCATGTTTTACGGAGGCTGTCTGAAAATGTCAGTCCCCTTTTTTTTGATAGGCCTTCTTGAATCCGTTCCAGATATTCCTACCCCTTTTTTTAAGGTTTTTATGTGCCTGGTTCATGATCTGCCGTGATTGGGACTCGAGATTCTGATCCTCAGGTATTTCCTTCCCCTCTTTCTTGTACTTCCACCGAAGGAGGGATTCGGTCAACCTAATTTCCGTCTTCTCCGTCATTTTTTTGATATTTCTTTTAAGGTCATCATCCACGGGCACAACCCCACTCAGATACTCGATACCGGATCCTGGTTTGAAAAATGATATTCCTTCCCGTCAGCATCCCGACCTCTTGGCCAAATATTTGATTCAAAATAAGATCTTATCCTATAAAGAGTTATAGTTTAGTATAAAAAAATGTATAAAAGAAGGTCAAATAATTTAAATCAGTACAAGGGACAAGGCGTAGGGCGCACGGCGCAGGGCAAGACAATTGATTCCTTAATGACCTTGCGCCCTGTGCCTGACGCCTTGTGCCCTTTACATACCTTACACCTTTTATTCATTTGATGGTGATCAGGAATAACTGATAAGCTGTGAATTTAATTCATGATAATCAGATTAGGGGGTGAATTGGGGTAGACACAACCTCTGCGGCCGGGGCATCTTATTTTTTTCTTGTAAAGTATAATTCGTAATGTTAAAAAGTATAGTTTCGATCTTTTTGTATAATTTCGTTTAAGTCGGTGCCTAAAAGAAAACCTTTCACGTCCCAAATTGGGTTGGCCTGATTCGATTTCGTCGGGGTTCTTCACCCGGGTTGGGATAGGGTAGGAACGGATAAGACGTCCCAATCCCATGCTCAGTTCCCCGGGACGGCAAGGCTCCATCCGAGAAATCGATGACGAAGGTTTTCATGTCGGCACCAATGCTGGTGCAGCAAATTCACACGTTTGGGCTTCACCTCGGTGCCTGAATTTTTTCGGTATGATGATGTGCCCAAACGGAGGATCAACCTTGGGATGGAGAACACAGGGTCTCCATAGAATCAGGAGGAATACATGGCATTATCGATAAATATGAAGTCGCTTTTAGAGGCTGGTGTCCATTTTGGTCATCAAACGAGGCGTTGGAATCCAAAAATGAAGCCCTATATATTCGGATCGCGTAACGGCATTCATATCATAGATCTTCAGCTGACCGTAAATCTTTTTCAAAAGGCATACGAATATATCGTGCAAACAGTATCGGACGGGTATCCGGTTCTTTTTGTGGGGACAAAAAAACAGGCCCATGAATCTATCGTTGAGGAGAGTGAGCGATGCGGCATGTTTTATGTGGTGAACCGCTGGCTTGGGGGGACCTTGACCAATTTTCAAACCATAAAAAAGAGCATCACGCGTCTTAAAGAATTGGAAGCCATGAAGGAGGACGGTTCCATTAACCGCTATACAAAAAAAGAGGCGCTGAAGCTGGACAAAGACCTGTTCAAGTTGGAAAGGAATCTGGGTGGCATCAAGAACATGGATAAAATGCCCGGCGCCGTTTTTATCGTTGATTCCAAAAAGGAGAGCATCGCCGTAAAGGAAGTTAAAAAACTGGGGATTCCCTTGATAGCAATTGCGGATACCAATTGCGATCCGGATGACATTGATTTCATTATTCCGGGAAATGACGATGCAATTCGAGCCATCAGATTGATTTGTTCAAAGATAGCGGATGCCTGTATTGAGGGGCACAACTTGGCCGAAGAGAGATTGAGGGCAGAATCGGATAAGGAGCCGGAAACAGAGGCTATTCAAGAGATGGAGATCGCGCCTGCCGAGGAGGACAAAGGGGGGCCTGAAGTCATAAGAATCAGCAAAAGGGAAGACATAAAAACCAAAGAAATAATCGAAACGGCGGGAGATATCGAAAACAAGGAAGACATCGAGACGGCCGAAGAGAGTGAAAGCAAGGAAGATATCGAAACGGCCGGAGAAACCGAAAACAAGGAAGACTTAGAAACGAAAGAAGACGTCGAAACTAAGCAGAACATCGGGGAGGTCTCATAAATTGGACATAAGTGCATCGCAGGTAAAAGAACTGAGGGAGAAGACCGGAGTTGGGATCATGGATTGCAAGGATGCCCTCAAGGAATCTAAAGGTGACATCAAACAAGCTATCGATTTTCTGAGAAAGAAGGGAATCGCAACGGCTAAAAAGAGGGGAGGGCGCCAAACTTCGGAAGGCTTGGTACAGTCGTATATTCATGCCGGGGGTAAAATCGGCGTCCTTGTGGAAGTGAACTGTGAAACAGATTTTTCCGCTAAGACTGATGATTTCGCAAATTTTTCGAAAGATATTGCCATGCAGATCGCTGCCACCAATCCCATCTCGGTCGATCGGGAAGGCATACCCCCGGAAACCTCGAAAAAGGAGATGGAGATTTATGCCACCCAGGCAAAGGAATCAGGAAAACCGGAGAAGGTCATTGAAAAGATAGTTGGTGGAAAGATGAAAAAATTTTATTCAGAGGTTAGTCTCCTAGAGCAAGCCTTTGTGAAAGACCCTGATAAAAGCATACAGGATCTGGTGAATGAGCTGATGGCCAAAACAGGGGAGAATGTCATGATCAATAGATTTGCCCGTTTCCAACTGGGAGAGTCTGATGACAGTTAAGCAACCCCGCTTCAGGAAGATCTTGCTCAAGTTGAGCGGGGAAGCCTTAATGGGGGAAAAAACCTTTGGCGTTGATCCAAAGATCCTCAAGGCCGTAGCCGGAGAGATTCATAACCTGCAAGAGTTGGGTGTGAAGATTGCGATTGTTATCGGAGGGGGAAACATATTCAGAGGACTAAACTCATCAGAATATGGAATGGGGCGGGTCTCAGGAGATCATATGGGCATGTTGGCCACTATCATCAATGCCATAGCCCTGGGTGAAGCCCTGAACAGGATGGGTTCTGAGACCCGAGTTATGTCAGCAATTGACATGAATAAAATAGCAGAGCCCTATATCAGAGGCAGGGCCATGAGACACTTGGAGAGGGGTCGGGTTGTGTTGATTGGCGCCGGTACAGGCAACCCCTATTTCAGTACGGATACGGCCGCTGCTTTGAGGGCCATGGAGGTAGAGGCGGAGGTCCTTTTGAAGGCGACAAAAGTGAATGGTGTGTTTGACGCGGATCCGGAGAAAAACCCCTCCTCAAAGCCCTACACGAGATTGACTTACCTGGAGTTCCTGCGAAAAAATTTACAGGTAATGGACATGACAGCCGTATCCCTTGCCATGGGTCAAAACTTGCCCATCATCGTCTTTAATCTTAGGAAGAAGGACAACATTAAAAGGGTGGTCTTCGGAGAAACTGTGGGGACATTAATCTCAGGGGAAGCGTGATGAAAGAAGAAATCATTTCAGAGTGTCGGCAAAAGATGATGAATACCATCGATATCCTGAAAAAGGAATTTAGGAGAATCAGGACCGGGCGTGCATCCACATCCCTCTTGGATGGCATAAGGGTCAGTTGCTATGACACCCAGATGCCTCTGGATCAGGTGGCCTCGATATCTATCCCCGAGAGTCGTTTGATTACCGTCAAGCCATGGGATCAGACCATCATAGGGGAGATAGAGAAAAGCATATTAAAGTCAGAACTCGGGCTGACCCCTATGAATGACGGTAAGATTATCCGCATCCCAATCCCGCCTCTTACTGAGGAACGAAGGAAGGAATTGGCTAAGCTGGCTAGAAAAATGGCTGAAGACGGCAAGATTTCAATCCGCAATCACAGGCGTGAAGCGAATGAATTATTAAAGGAATTGAAGCAAGAAAAGGAAATTTCAGAAGATGAAATGTTCAAAGGCCAGGATGAGGTGCAGAAAGTAACCGATGAAAATATAAAAAACATTGATGACGTTACTGGAGAGAAAGAAAAGGAAATCATGGAATTCTAAAGCACCCCTCTGAGGCTGTCTGAAAACGCCCATCTGCTGCGTTATCCTCATCCCTCGTCACTGCGACGTACTATCGTGCACGCCTCATTCCTCGGGATTTCGGAAGCCTTGCATTTGGACATTTTCAAACAGCCTCAGAGAAATATGGTTGTCGGACAGTCTGTTTTTGTCCTTTGGCACGAGACATGCACCACTGAATCCTAATAATCCCCACACTTTTTATCATGCCGAATATTGATCCCCAAAATTTACCCAAACACGTCGCTATCATCATGGACGGAAATGGACGATGGGCCAAAAAAAAGACAATGAATCGAATTCGGGGCCATGAGGAAGGTGCCGGGTCCGTAAGGAACATTGTCAACGCGAGCAGAGAAATTGGAATCCATTGGCTCACTCTCTATGCTTTTTCAGAGGAGAACTGGAAAAGGCCAAAGTATGAGGTCGAGGCCTTGATGAAGCTATTGAGTCGGTTCCTTAAAGGCGAATTGGATGAAATGCTGAATAACGGCATACGCTTTCAGACCATCGGAAGAATCGAAAAACTTCCTAAATATGTCCAGAATAGATTGCAAAAGACTGCCGAAAAGACTTCAAAAAACAAGGACATGGTTCTGACCCTTGCCCTGAGCTATGGGAGCCGACAGGAAGTGTCCGATGCCATTCAAAAGATTGCAAAGCGCATTGAATCTGGGGCGTTAACCTCAGACAAGATAACCGAACAAATTGTTTCGGACTCCCTCTACACAGGGGGTATGCCGGACCCGGATCTGCTCATCAGAACGAGCGCCGAATACAGACTCAGCAATTTTCTTCTGTGGCAAATGGCCTATACGGAGTTCTACTTTACGCCCACTCTCTGGCCTGACTTCCGGAAAGAGGAGTATTTTAAGGCCATCGAGGAATACCAAAAAAGAGAGAGGCGATACGGTGCTACGGGTGAAAAATAGTCCTAAAGGGATTTTATAAAACGTCCCTTTTAAATGATTTGGGGGAGGGAGTAGAGGGGCTTGAAAGGACGAAGGCCTTCTCTCCGAGCTGTAGGCTCTACCCTCCGGCCTGTAAGCGGAGCCAGAAGCCGTCAGGCATTTCAGAACACGTACCATAACCTGCATCAGATAGAAGTCAGGTAACGGTTCAAGTAACGGTTCAAGTAACGGTCCGGAGAAGGAGAACACCTTGTCCCATGCATCTTAAAAGATGGTTAACAGGCATAATTGCCATCCCTGCCCTGATTTATATCGTCGGGCCAGGTCCCAGATGGCTGTTGTATGCACTGATACTTCTTTTTTCAATTGTCGGACTGTTGGAATATTTCAGAATCACCTCACCCAACCTACCACTCCCCATTAAAACCGTGTGTCTCACCCTCACTTTTTTTCTTTATTATTTTATTGCCCGCGGACCCTTTTTCATGATCCTTGCGGTCGCCTCTTTATGGGTGATCGTCCCTGTAAGTGTTTGGCTGTTCTTTTACCCGGGTCAAAGAGGTCATGCCCTGGAGGAAATGGGGAAAATTGTCTTTGGTCTGTTATATATCTGTTTGCCCCTTGGGCTTCTCATCTTTATAGACAAACATCCGAGGGGAAATATCTGGATATTTTTTCTCCTGTTCGTTATCTTTATGACGGATACCGGGGCATTCTACTTTGGAAGACTTTTAGGGAAGCACAAACTATATCCCTCAGTGAGTCCCGGTAAAACATGGGAAGGGGCCATAGGCGGGTTTTTGAGCAGTCTGCTCGCCGTGCTCATCTTCTCATATTTCTTTCCCGTCTACCGGCTCAATAGTTTTATATGGATTTTTGCTGCCTCTCTATCCATCTTGAGCCAGGTCGGAGATCTTGTGGAGTCCATGTTAAAAAGAAATCATGGTGTAAAGGATTCCGGTAGGATTCTCCCCGGCCATGGGGGCGTTCTTGACAGGATCGATGGTCTTTTGTTCGCTATCCCTGCCCTCTATATATTTCTGAGCTGGTCGATATCCTAACCCGGATAAACCGGGAAGAATAGCCACAAAGGCACCAAGACACAAACAATAAATGTTTATTATAATTAAACTTCGTGTCTTCGTGTCTTGGTGGCGAAAATATTTTGTTAGATAAATCCTTCGCAAACATGATGTGATTTCAATCTGGAAAGGAGTGGGACTGGCTTACGATGACGGCTTATTCATATGACAGAGAAAGAATCCTGATTACGGGCGGGGCGGGGTTTTTAGGTTCGCACCTGTGCAAGAAGTTGCTGGAACGGGGTCATTTTGTGCTTTGTCTGGATAATTATTTCACCGGACAAAAGAGAAATATCTTTGACCTCATGGATGACAGACACTTCGAGCTTATAAGACATGACATCGTAAACCCCCTATTTATGGAAGTAGATCAAATTTATAACCTGGCATGCCCGGCATCTCCAATCCATTATCAGTATAACCCGGTGAAAACGACAAAGACCAGTGTCATGGGAGCGATACATATGTTGGGCCTGGCAAAGAGGGTCAAGGCAAAAATTTTACAGGCATCAACGAGTGAGATATATGGTGACCCGGCCGTCCATCCGCAACCGGAGTCCTATTGGGGGAATGTCAATACGATCGGGATAAGGGCCTGTTACGATGAGGGGAAGCGTTGCGCAGAGACCCTGTTTTTCGATTATTACAGACAAAACAGGGTGAATATCAGGGTTGTTAGAATCTTCAACACCTACGGACCCAACATGCACCCCAATGACGGAAGGGTGATCAGTAATTTTATCATCCAGGCCTTAAAGAATGAGGCCATTACTATTTTTGGGGACGGCTCTCAGACAAGGTCATTCTGTTTCGTGGATGACCTGATCGAGGGGATGGTTAATATGATGGATGCGCCGGATGATTTTATCGGCCCCGTAAACTTAGGGAATCCGGTCGAACACAGGATTTTAGAGATTGCCGAACATATTATCCGACTGACCGGGTCAAAATCCCGCCTTGAGTTTCTGCCTGCCCCAAAGGATGATCCTCAGAGACGGCAACCGGACATTAACCTCGCAAAAGAGAAACTTGGCTGGGAGCCCAAGGTTGATCTGGAGGAGGGACTGGGAAGAACCATAAAATATTTTAAGGATCTCCTTTCACAGAAATGAAAAAAATAGCGGTCTTAGGCTCTACGGGGTCCATTGGTCAAAGCTCACTCAGGGTCATAGAGTTGAATCCTGAAAAATATAAGGCGGTCGCATTGGCTGCCGGCAGAAACATCGACCTCCTCCTGCAGCAGATAGAGAAATTTCAACCTGTAGCGGTGGCGGTCCTCGATGAGGATCTTGCAGAACGCCTAAGTGCCCGGCTGAATCATACCGGACCAGAGGTCTATTCCGGCGAGGACGGATTTGTCCGGTTGGCGACTATAGACATGGCCGACACAGTGATCTCTGCCATGACAGGGGCCGCAGGCCTGGTTCCAACCTATGCGGCGATTCAAGCGGGCAAGGATATCGCACTCGCCAACAAGGAAACCATGGTGATGGCCGGGCCTCTTGTGATGGATCAGGCGAAAAAACGGGGTGTATTCATTACTCCCATCGACAGTGAACACAGTGCCATCCTCCAGTCCCTCCAGGGACACCCGAGAGAGGACTTGAATCGCATCATACTGACCGCTTCGGGAGGCCCATTCAGGGAATGGACCCTTGAAGAAATGAGAAACGCGACACCCGAACAGGCACTGAACCACCCCAATTGGAACATGGGGCCGAAGATCAGCATCGATTCGGCCACCTTGATGAACAAGGGGCTCGAGATCATCGAAGCCAAGTGGCTCTTTGATCTGAATACCGACCAGATAAACATCCTTATCCATCCCCAAAGCATTGTTCATTCCATGGTTGAATATCGTGATGGCTCCATTATTGCTCAGATGGGGATCCCTGATATGATCATGCCCATAGCCTATGCCCTCTCATTTCCTCGTCACACGAAGACATCGCTCCCCCAATTGGAACTCCATGAAATCGGTGCGCTGAGCTTTGAAAAACCGGATCTTACGAGGTTTGAGTGCCTCTCCCTCGCTTTAAGGGCGGTGGATATGGGGGACAGTATGCCGGCTGTCATGAACGGGGCCAATGAAATTGCGGTTGAGTCATTTCTGAGTGGGCGAATTGGCTTCCTCCAGATTCCTGAGTTGATTAAAAAGACCATGGAAGCCCACCATACCTTTTCGGTGAACAGGATTGAAAGGGTGATCGAAGCGGATATGTGGGCACGAGAAGAGGCTCGGGAATTGCTTGAAAGCGAAGACTATTAACCCTATATTATGTTAGAAGTCACCTCAACAATGCCAAATAACCCGATCTGCGGACGGGCATTTTCAAGATTCTGCACAGGCCCTTCCGGGGCATAGGCCTTGCCTTAGGGGCTGGAAGCGGAGCCGGTGGGTTGTCTTCGAACCATTTTTCTGTTTTTGAGATCCATTCTAGTATACAATGGCGCGGTATGTTTATTGCACAATAAACCGTCCTCAACCATGAAAGGTAAACCATGCATTTTTTTATATACTATTTTTTCCCATTTATTGTCGTTTTAGGGATTTTGATCTTTGTTCACGAACTGGGGCATTTCCTGGTTGCCAAATTCTTTAATGTCAAGGTGCTCAAATTTTCACTCGGCTTTGGGTTCAAACTCATCGGGAAAAAGGTTGGTGAAACGGAATATGTGATTTCCTCGGTCCCCCTTGGGGGATATGTGAAAATGTTGGGTGAAAACGATGATGAAGCGGAAGAAGTCGCACCCGAAGAGGCGGAAAGGTCTTTCACCAATCAAAAGGTCATCACAAGAATTGCCATCGTAGCCGCGGGGCCGATTTTTAACATGTTGCTGGCATTATTCCTGTTCATTGGCCTCTACCTTGTCTCAGGAAATTACGTACTCACCTCAGAGATTGGGCAGGTGCGGTCAGGATCTCCCGCTCAAAAAAGCGGGGCTTATGAAGGGTGATGTCATCCTCACCGTTCAAGGTAATAAGGCGGAGAGCTGGTCTAAGATTAAAGACACGGTTCAAGATCAGGCGGGTAAACCCTTGATCGTCACAATTCAGAGGGGAGATCAGGTCTTGAGCATGACGGTCATACCGGAGGAGGCGGTCGAAAAAAACATTTTCGGAGAAGAGGTTAAATCCGCCCTCATCGGGATCGTATCCTCCGGAAAACACAAAAGACTGGATTTGGGGCCATGGCAGGCGGTCAAAGAGGGATTTCGAAAGACCGGGGAAGTCGTGGAGTTGACCTGCTTGACCGTGGTAAAGCTTTTTCAACGCGTGATCCCGATCAAAACCATTGGAGGGCCCATTTTAATCGGCCAGATGACCGGCCAATTGGCCAAAGAAAGCTTCACTTATCTGATTCCATTCATGGCAGTCATCAGTATCAATCTAGGGATCCTAAACCTCCTCCCTGTCCCCATTTTAGATGGTGGCGTCATCATTTTTTTACTAATCGAACTCATCATCGGCAGGCCTCTCAGCTTTAAAAAACGTGAGTGGGCCCAGAAAGTGGGACTTTTTCTGCTCATATTCCTCATGGTCGTCGTCTTTTATAACGATATCAACCGACTTTTCGAATAACCCATGATTTTGTCCCTGAATACGTCTACAGTCCAGTACAGCATGGCCCTCATGGAGGAAAACGGGGCGGTCACGGCGGAGTATTTTATGACGCCGGGGTCGAAAAGCTTTAAAGGGTTCATGCCGACACTCGACGATCTGTTGACGAGGTCTTTACAGCGAATGGAGCATATAGAGTCCGTCATCGTAGCGACGGGTCCAGGCAGTTTTACCGGCTTGAGGGTCGGGCTTTCGGCGGCCAAAGGCTTTTGCCAGGGCTTGCATATTCCCATTATCGGTGTATCCAGTCTTGGGGCGATGGCGAATCAACTGCCTCACACCCGCTATCCCGTCTGCCCAATCATCAATTCCAGGAAAGGGGAGGTTTTTGCTGCTCTTTTTGAATGGTCTGATGAGGGGGAAATGGTCAGGCTTAAGGAGGATTCCTGTTTGCCTATGAAAGACCTTCCGGCTTTCATCGGTAGGAAAACCCTTTTTCTGGGGAATGATTTCAGCGGTCAGAAACCGGAAATCGTGAAATTGTGTGGTCGAAAGGCGCTGCCGGCACCCGCATCCTTGTGGAATCTCCGGGCCTCTGCTGTGGGTGCTCTAGGACTTGAGCGGTTCCATCAACAGGATTATGACGAACTTCAGGACCTTGTGCCCTCATATCTTAGCCCCCCGAATATTAGACCCCAACCCCTTCCCTCGTATAAAGGATGAAACATAACCGGGGTCTCCTGTAGAAGGGACATTGACAAATCATGATAGGAAATAATAGAATTACATGGTTTTGCGGAATGAGTCCTGATCACGGGTTGGAGTTATTTCAAGGAAAGTTAAAGAACCCCAACCGGAAGTCGTGGTTCTTCAGATGAAAAAGCCTATGAGACTTCGGAGCTTAGGACCTAAAATTTCTAGTGGTTTTAGTGCCAGTGCAGGGTATGAGGTCTGGCTTGTTCATACGAACCGTCTCCTTTCCCCATCACTTGGGAAGTGGGAGATATTATCGGTTGGACATCCCCGCAGTAAAAGGAGACCATCTGAATCCGTTGTCCAAATCCGACGATAAGAGAATCAATAATCGATTGCCCGTCGCATGGGAGGGGCTTCCCTTTATTGGAATTGGAAGCGCCATAACTCTCCTTTGTTTTTACTCGGGGTTTTTCTTTGTGGCTGTTTTTTTTGGGGTATTGACTGTTTTTACAATCTATTTTTTTCGCGATCCGAACCGCCTCATCCATGCTGAAGAGAAGACGGTGCTGACTCCGGCGGATGGTCGAATCATCGATATCCGGCATCTCAACGATGGGGAAAACCCCCTGGGCGAACCTGCGATAAAGGTAAGTATTTTTATGTCCATCTTTAGCGTTCACGTCAATCGCGTTCCAATCCGGGGCAGGATCTTAAACATAGATTATCATCCGGGTAAATTTTTTTCCGCAAACCTGGACAAGGCCTCTGAGCAGAACGAAAATAACAGCGTCACCCTTCAGACGGATCAGGGGCATAAAATCGTTTTTGTTCAGATCGCCGGATTGGTCGCCAGGCGGATTGTTTGCTGGATAAAAACAGGGGACAGGGTAGGATCAGGGCAGAGGTGCGGACTGATCCGTTTTGGTTCCCGATTAGATGTCTATATTCCTAAGGGCACTCGCCTCCTTGGCAGTATGCATCAGAAAGTCAAGGCCGGTGAAACGAAACTGGGGTATTTAACATGAAAAGAAGACGAAAAAAGCGTACGACGAAAAGGGAAAGAAAGGGCATTTATATCCTGCCGAACCTGTTTACGTCAGCCAGCCTCTTTGGCGGGTTTTACGCCATTATTGCTTCTATACAGGGGAGATATGAAGCCGCAGCCATTGCGATTGTGATCTCTTGTGTGTTCGACGGACTCGATGGCCGGATCGCCCGGATCACGCGTACAACCAGTCTTTTCGGGAAAGAATATGACTCCCTATCGGATCTTGTAGCATTTGGCGTAGCACCCGGTATTTTGGCCTTCCAGTGGGCCCTTCACGCCTTTGGCCGATTAGGTTGGCTGGCCGCTTTCATGTACGTGATTTGTGGTGCATTGCGGCTTGCTCGATTCAACGTTCAAAAAAACACGAAAGATGTCAATTCTTTTAAGGGGCTGCCGATTCCTTCGGCCGCTTGTTTTATCGCTTCCGCAATATTGTTTACGAGCGCCCTAAGTGGGATTGAGAAGTATAAATCCATATTCATCATTGTCACGATTTACACGTTATCCTTTTTAATGGTGAGCTCGGTAGATTACCTGAATTTTAAAAAATTCGATATTCGAAACCAAAAACC
>PVMS01146110.1_pt1 | contig 11842 bp, 10 predicted proteins | sample 1853461 | NCBI WGS metagenome assembly PVMS01 (sample SAMN08582032, study PRJNA380276) | Marine sediment metagenome, whole genome shotgun sequencing project. | isolation source: ocean sediment barecode stripped | collected 2017
CGGGCGGTCGCGGTGACCCTGGACGGATCGACTTTCGATGTCTCCGGTCCGGGCGGCGGCGCCCGTGTGCATTTGCAGCTTCCCGGCAGGTTCAACATGTCCAACGCCCTCGTTGCTGCCGCCTGTACGAACGCGTTGGGGATTCCTTGGGATACGATCGCCGACGGCATCGGGAGAGTCGCTTCGATCCCGGGCCGATTCGAAATCGTTCCAACCGAAAGGGATTTCACCGTGGTGGTCGATTACGCCCACACTCCGGCAGGCGTCGAGTCAATGGTCGGCGCAGCGCGCGAGTTGGTCGGTGGCGGTCGTGTCGTCGTGGTCGTCGGCGCAGCAGGTGACCGGGATCATGACAAACGTCGGCTCATGGGCGCCGCGGCCGCCACGGCAGACATCGCGGTGATCACGAGCGACAACCCGAGGTCGGAGAATCCGGAGACGATCGTGGCCGAAGTAGCTGCGGGAGCCGGACACGATGCGATAACGGTGGTCGACCGACGCCAAGCTATCGGCGTCGCGTTCGGTTTGGCTGCCGGCGGAGATGTCGTGCTGATTCTCGGCAAGGGACACGAGAGGTCGCAAGAGGTGGCAGGGGAGTTTCTGCCCTTTGACGACCGCCAGGTCGCTCTCGAGGAGGCATCTCGATGAGGTGGGATCTCGCTCACGTGGCCCGCATCTGCGAGGGTCGAGAGCGCGGCAAGGCCGTTATCGACTCCGTTTCCATCGATTCGCGGACAATCGCGTCCGGGGGGCTGTTTGTCGCGGTGGTGGGGGAGAACCATGACGGACACGACTTCATCGCCGAGGCGAGAGCCGTCGGTGCCGCCGCGGTGGTGGCCGAAGATGGCCGCCTCTCCGGTGCTGATGGCGTCGAGGTGGCGGATACGCTCGCGGCACTGCGCGCCTTGGGGATAGCTCGTCGCCTCGAGATCGCGTGTCCGGTCATCGGCGTAACCGGCAGCAGCGGCAAGACGACCACCAAGGATCTGATCACCGCCGCCCTGGGGCCGGGGGCGCACGGGTCCCCACAATCCTTCAACAACGAGTTCGGTGTCCCGCTCACGATGCTCGGCGTCCCCGACTCGGCAACCGCAGTCGTCGTCGAGGTCGGAAGCCGCGGCTCCGGCCACATCGCCCACCTTGGACCCGTGATCGATCCGGATGTGGCGGTCATCACCAATGTCGGACCCGCCCACTTGGAGATGTTCGGATCGATCGAAGGTGTTATCGACGCAAAGTGGGAGCTGTTATCTGCGTTGGGTCCCGACGGCGTGGCGATACTCCCGGCTGATGACGAACGGCTGCTGGCGCGGGCCACCGGCTCCTTCTTGACGTTTGGAGCGGAATCGGGTGCGGACGTCGATGCTGTGGGCGTCGAGTTGGACGACACCGGTCGCGCCAGCTTCGAGCTTCACTTCCGGGACGAGGTTGCTGCGGTAAGGATGCCGCTCCCGGGTCGACACCAGGCGGCCAATGCAGCTGCCGCCGTCGCCGCAGTTGTAGCAATTGACCGACCCTTCGCTGAGGCGGCGGGGCGACTGGAGACTGCGGCGATGTCTCCTTGGCGGATGGAGGTCGTCACCAGGCGGTGGGGTGGTGGTGAGATCGTCGTCGTAAACGACGCCTATAACGCCAATCCGGATTCGATGGCAGCCGCGCTGGAGACCGTTGCCGCTATGCCCGGGCGCCATCTCGCGGTACTCGGGAGAATGCACGAATTGGGCGAGTTCGAAGCAGAGGCTCATCGCCAGGCGGGCGCACTGGCAGCCTCCCTTGGCTTCTCGGTGGTCGCCGTCGGCGATGATCCCGGAATCGCCGACGGGGCGGGCGAGGTGGCAGATTCGGTGGCCGATGTAGCGGCTGCAGTCGAACTCTTGCGTGCCACGATCGTTCCCGGCGACGTGGTGCTGGTCAAGGCGTCGCGAGCTGCCGGCTTGGAAACCGTCGTCACCGAACTGCACGGAGGCTCAGCGTGATCGCGATGCTGGCGGCCGCAGCCGCCTCGTTCATGGTGACGATCACCCTCACGCCCCTGGCCATCCGCTTCCTGAGCGATCGGTCGATCGGCCAATTCATTCAGGACGAGGTCGACCACGACCACAAGCGGGGGACACCGACGATGGGTGGGCTGGTCATCATCGTTGGGGTCCTGGCCGGGTGGTTGTTCGGCCATTTCGATGCGCGCAGCCCCGCGGGAGCATGGCAGCTCGGATTCCGCGAGTTCCAGGTCCCCGGGTTGCTGGTGCTGCTGGCCTTTGTAGGGATGGGCTTCATTGGATTCCTCGATGACCTTTCCAAGCTGACGAAGGCTCGCAACCTCGGTCTCAACAAGCGCTGGAAGCTTGCAGGACAGGTGGCGATCGCCTCGATGTTTGCGTGGGGATCGATCGGGTATGGCGTCGAGACCGAGTTGTCGTTCACCCGTCCACTCGGATTCGATTTGGGCGGCTTCTACGTCTTCTGGGTGTTGATCATGCTCGTGGCCACAGCAAACGCGGTGAATCTTGCCGATGGCCTCGATGGACTCGCCTCGGGATCGGCCGGCCTGGTGTTCGGGGCGATCGTCATCATCTCCTTCTGGCAATTCAGGCACCCCGAGTTCTACGCCAATATCGGGGCGCTGGAGTTGGCCGTCATGAGTGCTGCTCTCACCGGGGCAACCTTGGGCTTCCTGTGGTGGAATGCTCCACCGGCTCGAATCTTCATGGGTGACACCGGGTCGCAGGCACTCGGTGGGGCGATGGCTGCGTTGGCTCTCCTCACCAATACTCACCTGTTGCTCATCGTGCTCGGCGGCCTGTACGTGATGGAGACCGTTTCGGTCATCATCCAGGTCGTCTCCTTCCGCGGTTGGGGGAAACGAGTCTTCAAGATGGCTCCGATCCATCACCACTTCGAACTCAAGGGGTGGCCCGAGACGACGGTCATCGTGAGATTCTGGATTCTGGCGGGGCTCTTCGTAGCCCTCGGGCTGGGACTCTTCTATGGAGACTTCATCACCGGAGGGGGAGTCGGATGACAGCTCTCGTCATCGGGCTGGCCGTGAGCGGTAGAGCGGCGTTCGAATCCCTGAGGAACCAGGGTGAGCGGGTGATCGTATACGACCGGCGGCCCGAGGCCACGGAGGGAATCGATGCCGACGAGGTCCTCGCCGGCGACTGGGATCCCAGCTTCCTTGACGGAGTCGATCTCGTGGTTCCATCGCCCGGCGTGCCGGAAACATCGCAAGTCATGACGGACGTCCTGTCGTCTGGTGTTCCCGTGTGGAGCGAGTTGGAGCTGGGCTATCGCGGTCTTGACGGGGTTCCGGTTGCGGCGATCACCGGGACCAACGGCAAGACGACGGTCACAGAGTTGACTGCTGCGATGCTCGTCGAATCGGGTGTCGACGCCGCTGCGGTCGGCAACATCGGTGATCCGATCACCGGCCGAGGCGTCGCCGACCACGATGTTCTGGTGGTTGAAGCCTCGTCGTTCCAGTTGCGCTTTATCGACAGCTTCCGACCCACCGCCGCAGTGATCATCAACTTTGCTCCCGACCACCTCGATTGGCACCCGGACGTGGCGGCCTATGGAGCCGCCAAGAGTCGAATCTTCGAGCACATGGAAGAGGACGACCGTCTGGTTTTCGACGCAGCAGATCCCGGTGCAGTCGGGCTGGTGGCGTCGGCTCGGCCGGGGCGGGTCGGTGTGACGGGGCGCGAGCGCCAGGGCGATTCGGGCCCCGAGGGGTCGATCATGTACCTGGCCGGTGCCGCGGTGTCTCTTACTGATCTCAAGCGCACGGACTCGGTGATGCTGGTCGACCTGGCAGCCGCCGCCGAGACGGCTCGAGCCATGGGGGCGACGGCCGATGGAATTGTTGCGGCGGCCGTGGCCTACCAACCGGGGAGACACCGACGAGAGCTGGTGGCACAAATCGGTGGGGTGACGTTCATCGACGACTCGAAGGCTACGAACCCGCATGCTGCTCTGGCGGCGATCGGCGCGTATTCGTCGGTCGTCCTGATCGCCGGCGGCCGGGCGAAAGGACTCGACATTCGTCCGCTGGCGAGAGCGGAGTCGGTCAGAGGTCTGGTCGCCATCGGCGAGAGCGCCGAAGAGCTTTTGTCGGAGCGGCGGGATGCGGTCGGTGCCGCGACCATGGGCGAGGCAGTCGACCGAGCGATCTCCCTCTCGGATCCGGGAGACGTCGTCCTGTTGGCGCCGGGTTGTGCCAGCTTTGACATGTTTGACTCTTACGGCCATCGCGGGGACATCTTCGCGGCTGCGGTTCGAGAGAAGGTGCGTGCCTGATGGCGAGCCGTGTCATGGCGATGCCGATAAACCGGGCTGCGGTGCGAGAAGCACATCGTCGGGCCAGAAGCCACTCCAGGGCGATCGGATTCCTCCTGGTACCGGTCGGGTTGTTGCTGGTTGTGGGCCTCGGCTCCATTCTCTCGGCGTCGTCCGTGCTCGGGTTGCGTGAGACCGGCGACGGCCTCTTCTACTTCAAGCGGCAGATCGCCTGGCTCGGGCTGGGACTCGCCAGCTTGATCGTTGCGGCAGTGATTCCGCTGCGGTGGTGGCGGAAGATGGCGTTTCCCCTCTTCGTGGTCACGGTCGGTCTGCTTCTGGCCGTCCTGTTGGTGGGCGTACGGTCGAACGGAGCACAGCGGTGGCTTCAAATTGGACCGATCACCATCCAGCCGTCCGAGATCGCCAAGCTGACCACGATTCTGTTCCTGGCGACCATCGTTTCGCGTCGAGAGAACTCCATGAACAGGATCCGGGATTTCTTCTGGCCCGTCGCCGGATCGGTCGGGGTCGTCGCCTCTCTGGTGATCCTCCAGCCCGACCTGGGCACCGCTTTGCTCGTGGCGGCCGGCGCGTTTGCCGTGCTCGTCGCCAGTGCCGCCCCGTTCCCCTACATCCTCGCCAGCGCCTTTCTAGGTGGCAGCGCCGCAGTGATGGCGGCACTCGTGTCGCCCTACCGGTGGGCTCGCGTAACCGCATTCCTCGATCTTCAATCGGATCCGCTCGGGTCTTCGTATCAGGCGGTCCAGAGTCTGGTCGCCCTTGGTACTGGCGGGCTGTGGGGCGTCGGCTTGGGAGCCAGTCGGGCGCGGTGGTCTTTCCTGCCGAATGCACACACCGATTTCGTGTTCTCGATCCTCGGGGAGGAGACCGGTCTGGCAGGATCGCTGGCCGTCGTATTCCTATTCGTGATTCTGACCGTCGCCGGAACCGTTATCGCTCACCGCGCCGCCGATCGATTCGGGCGTCTTCTCGCGATCGGAATCACGACCTGGATCGCCACTCAGGCGATCGTCAACATTGGAGGGGTAACCGGCATTCTGCCGATCACCGGGGTCCCGCTTCCATTCGTCTCGTTCGGCGGCACTGCGCTGGTCATGTCGATGATCGGAGTCGGTGTCTTGGTGAGCATCGCCAGGCACCAGCCGAACATCGCGGTCACTGCAAGGTGACGTACGTCATTGCCGCTGCCGGGACCGGCGGTCACGTCAATCCGGCGCTGGCGGTAGCCGAAGCGCTCACGGAGCGCGGTGTTGATCGTGGCAACATTCTCTTTATCGGAGGAGAGCGCTTCGAGGCCGAGGCTGTACCGCGCGCCGGGTACCCCTTCGTCGGATTCGAATTGACGCGGTTACGCCGGTCGCTGTCTCCCGCGAATCTCAGGATCCCGGCCGTTCTGAGGCGAACTTCATCCACCATGGCACATGAGATCCGCCGGGCCGGTGGTCGCGTGGTGCTCGGCATGTCGGGTTACGTCACCGTGCCGGCTGCAATGGCGGCGCGGCGCGCCGGCCTTCCATTTGTGTTGCAGGAGCAGAATGCCCATCCGGGGATTGCTGCTCGCTTTGCAGCCAAGAGGGCGATCAAGACATTCCTCGGGCTGCCCGGCAAGGCAGAGGATCTTCCCCGCTCGCAACTGGTCGGAAACCCACTGCGCAGCCAAATCGCTGCATTCGATCGTCGTGCCCTCCGTGATGAGGCGCGACGCAACTACGGAGTCGAAGGCTCATTGCCGGTACTCGGAGTGTTGGGCGGTTCCCAGGGCGCCCGAGTGCTGAACGAAGCCGTTGAGAGAATTGCCGAATCGACCGGCGGTATCGGGTCGATCATTCACCTGACGGGGACCGCGGCGTTCGAGGAGACGAAGCGCCGATCCGGTTCATCGTCGCTACCGTGGGTTTGCCTCCCCTACGAGCCTCGGATGGAACTCTTCTACGCAGCAGCGGATCTGATCTTGTGCCGGGCCGGCGCTATGACCGTGAGCGAATTGGCGGCCACGGCTTCGCCGTCCGTGCTCGTCCCATTGGCGAGGGTCGGCCAGGCGTACAACGCGCAAGCGCTGAGCAGCGTCGGCGGTGCCGAAGTCGTGGTCGAGGGGAACGTCGGCTCGCTTCCGGCAAAGATCGATGCCCTGGTTGCCAACGATCGAGGACTGGCCGCGATGAGTCGAGCCGCGGGTTCGCATGCACTTCCCGACGCGGCCCGGATCATTGCCGATCACCTGATCGAGGTGGCCAATGCCTGATCTGGTGCCTTACCGACGCGTCCATGTGATCGGAGCCGGAGGATCGGGAATGTCGGGCCTGGCCAAGTTGCTCGTTCAGTGTGGCCATCACGTCACGGGTTCCGATCTCAAGCCGGGCACGATGCTGGCCTCGCTCGAGCGAGCAGGTGCCGACACCTGGGTAGGGCACCGGCCCGATGTCGTGGTCAAAGCCGATCTGATCGTGGCATCGTCGGCCGTCCCGGATCGAGATCCTGAGATCGTCGCCGCTCGTGAGGCCGGTATCGAAGTCTGGGAGCGTCCCCGGCTGTTGGCGGCGATCACAGACCGCCTCGGCACGATTGGCGTCACCGGAACCCATGGCAAGACGACGGGCACTGCGATGGCGGTGACCGCGCTGCGATCACTCGGCCGAGATCCGAGCTTCATGGTCGGAGGCCGTCTAATCGACCTCAACACGAACTCCCACCTCGGCGAGGAGGAGCTCTTCGTCCTGGAAGCGGATGAGGCATTCGGCACCTTTCTCTCCCTGAAAATGGACGCCCTCCTGGTAACCAATATCGAGGCAGACCATCTCGATTACTACGGCACCGTCGATCAGATGGAGGCCGCATTCGCCAAAGTGGCTGCAGGTGTGAGCGGCCCGGTTGTGGGATGTCTCGACGACGCTGGCGTGCGCAGATTGGCAGCAGTCACGGACGGCCTCGTCGGATACGGACTCGCCGAGGATGCCGGGTGGCGTATCTCGGGCCTCGAGCATCGGGATGGCGGCGTCGGTTTCGTCTTGGCCGGGGACGCAGAGGTGGACGTTTGGATCCCCCAACCTGGGCACCACACGGCTCGCAATGCGGCCGGAGTCATCGCGCTCCTCGCAGAATCGGGTTTCGACCCGCAGGGCGTGGCAGATGGGCTCCGTAACTTCTCGGGGGTGCGACGACGTTTCGAGGTCAGGTCGAGACGGGGCGGGATAACTCTGGTGGATGACTACGCCCACCACCCGACTGAGGTAGCGGCCACCTTGGATGCAGCCAGGCTCGGTCACACCGGCCGAATCGTCGCGGTGTTCCAGCCCCACCGATTCACCAGGACCCGCGAGCACGGGACGGCGATCGGCACCGCTCTGTCGATGGCCGACCGGGTGTTTGTCACAGACGTCTACGCCGCAGGTGAGGTTCCAATCGCCGGAGTCTCGGGGCGGTTGGTGGCCAATGCGGTTTCGGGTCCGGCCACTTCGTATGTCCCGAGGCGGGTTGACCTGGCCGCCTCGTTGGCCGCTGAGATCGAGCCGGGAGATCTCGTGCTATTGCTGGGAGCAGGCGATATCACGCAGGTTGCCGACGAACTGACCCGCCTGCTCCCGGAAGCCTGATGAGTGGATTGCGGCGACTGCGGGCCGCCGGGCGGCTTGGAGAAGACGTTGCCCTGGGGCCGCTGACCACCTACCGGTTCGGGGGCCCGGCGCGCTATCTGGTGACGATCGACGGCGAGCAGGATCTGCAGGACGCTTTCGAGATCGCCACCGAAGAGGGACTACCGGTGCTACCTCTGGGGCGGGGCAGCAACATCGTGGTTGCCGACGCCGGATTCCCAGGAGTGGTGCTTCGGGCGGGTCAGGGACTGAGCCATCGATCGATAGGCGAGGAAACCGTGGCCGGGGCTGCGGTACCGCTGCCACTGTTGGCGCGCGACGCGGCTCGAGAGGGTCGAGGCGGCCTCGAGTTCTACACCGGGATCCCCGGCTCGGTCGGAGGGGCGATCCGGATGAATGCCGGGTGTCACGGCACCGAGACCAGCGATGTCCTCATTTCCGTCCGTGTCTTCGACCTCGAAACTTCGACCGCCGGCGATAGGACGGGTACCGATCTCCAACTGGCATACCGTCATTCGAACCTGGGCGACTCCGACTTCGTGATCGAGGCGCGATTTGCGACCGTTGAACGACCGGTTGCCGAAGCAGAAGAGACGATTCGAGATATCGCTCGCTGGCGTCGTGAACATCAACCCGGCGGGACATTCAACGCCGGGAGCGTGTTCAAGAATCCGGAGGGTGAGGCGGCCGGACAGATCATCGATCGGCTGGGCCTCAAGGGCCTCGGGTCGGGAGCGGTCAGGGTGAGCGACCGGCACGCCGACTTCTGCGAGGCAGGGGACGGAGCGACGGCTCGAGACATGTACGCCCTGGTGGTCGAGGTGCAGCGCCGGGTGCGCGCTGAGACCGGAATCGACCTGGAGGTCGAGATCCGCTTTGTTGGAGACTTCTCTTGAGCGGCGGCGCCGCCACGGGTCACCAGATGCGGAGACCGCGTCGCTGGCCGTTGGTCGTGATGATCCTGTTTGCCGTCGGAGCAGTAGCCGTTGTGCACTCACCGCTGATGGCGGTGGACACTGTGGAGGTGCTGGGAGCTACCCGCTCTGACGTTCGGCAGATCGTGGACGGCACCGGCGTAGGTCCGGGCGCCCTGCTCCTCTGGGTAAACGCAGGCGCGATCGAGGAGGCGGTGGCCGTCGACCCGTGGGTCGCCGATGTGCGAGTCGATCGGATCTGGCCCAACCGCGTCGTAGTCGAGGTCATAGAGCATCAGGCCGTGGCCTGGATCGAGGGTGTCCAGGGTTGGATGCTGGTTTCCCGGGACGGAACGGTGCTCGAGCGCGCTGAGGCGCCGGGGTCGGGGTTGTTGCTGGCCGAGCTTGCCTTCCCTGACCGTCTACCCGGTGACCGCCCGGTGGATCCCGCTTGGCACGAGATCGTGGAGATGGCCCTGGTGCTCTCCGATGACATCGGGGGCACCCTCAGATTGGAGATGCGAGGAGCCGAGATGTGGACGGCTACTTTCGGGTACGAAGTCAGATTCGGACACCCGATCGATCTGGCCGATAAGGGACGAACCCTGCGAGCGATGCTCGCGGAAGAGATCCCTGACGGGGCGATCATCGATGTGAGTTCACCGCTGCGGCCGGCCATCGTTCCGCTCGAATCTCAAGTAACGGTCGAGACTTCCTCAATCGAAGGGTGATGCTCGCCACGAGGGTCGCTATCGTTGAGCCAACGCTTCCGGGCGCCGGTTGCACGCGGGCGCCGAAGCAAAGAGATGAGGAGTTGATCGGATGATGACCTCGGGTCCCGGTCTGCAGAGCTACCTCGCCGTCATCAAAGTGGTCGGTGTAGGCGGCGGGGGTGTCAACGCCGTAAACCGGATGATCGATTCCGGCCTGCGCGGCGTCGAATTCGTCGCGATCAACACCGATGCTCAAGCCCTGCTGATGTCGGACGCCGACATCAAGCTCGACATCGGGCGTGATCTCACCAGGGGCCTGGGAGCGGGCGCTGATCCCGAAGTTGGACGTGCCGCGGCCGAAGCGCATCGCGACGAGATAGAGGATGCCCTCCGGGGAGCCGACATGGTCTTCATTACGGCGGGCGAGGGCGGCGGCACCGGCACCGGGGGCGCTCCGATCGTGGCCGAGATCTCCCGTAGCCTGGGAGCTCTCACCGTCGCCGTTGTGACCCGTCCGTTCGGGTTCGAGGGGCGTCGTCGATCAGTTCAAGCGGAGCAGGGCATCCAGGCCATCCGAGCATCGGTAGACACGCTCATCGTGATCCCCAACCAGAGACTGCTCGAACTCTCGGATCAGAACCTGCCCATCGTCGATGCCTTCAAATTGGCCGATGACATTCTCTTGCAGGGCGTCGGCGGCATCACCGACCTCATAACCACTCCCGGGCTGATCAATGTGGACTTCGCAGACGTCAAGTCGGTCATGTGGGGCGCAGGGACTGCGGTGATGGGTATCGGCTCGGCACGTGGTGACGACCGAGCGATCCAGGCAGCGGAACGGGCGATTTCTAGCCCGATGCTGGAGATGTCGGTGCAGGGTGCTCGCGGGGTTCTTCTGTCGATCGCCGGATCGTCGGAAATGAGCCTGCACGAAGTGAACGCCGCAGCCACCACGATCGCCGACCACTGTGATCCGGATGCCAACATCATCTTTGGGGCGACGATTGATGATTCCCTGGGCGAGGAGATGCGGGTCACGGTGATCGCCTCAGGATTCGGCGGAGGCACCGAACGACCCCTTATCCAGGCGCCTTCCACTGACATCGGAGACGGACCGCCGAAGCCGGACCGTCCCGAAAGACCCACGGACGATGGTTCGCCGTCCGGAGGCGACCCGTTGGACATTGATATCCCCGACTTCCTCCGGGGATGATCCGACCCGACGGTCTCTCCGGCGTCGCCTTCGGGACGTCAACCGACGGCGACCCCCGCCTTGATGACGCTGCCCGGATCTCCACATCCGAGATACTCGAGATCGCGGCGGACTGGGCATGGGTCCGTCAGGTCCATGGCTCCGAGGTCGTCGCCCCCACCGGACCCGGGATCGGACCGGACGCAGATGCTTTGATTACGACCGATCCCAGCCTGCCGATCGCGGTGTCCGTAGCCGACTGTCTTCCGGTGGCTCTGCTTGCCGACGGCGCGGTGGGACTGGCCCATGCGGGCTGGCGAGGTGCCGCCGCGGGTGTCGTTTCGTCGACCATCACCGCCCTGACCGACCGGGGCCATCCCCCGCATACGGTCGTGATCGGACCCGGGATCGGCCCGTGCTGTTTTGAGGTCGGGGATGAGGTGGCGGATCAGTTTCCGGACAGCCGTGCTCGCACTCGGTGGGGGACCGGGAGCGTGGACCTTCCGGCGACGGTGGCGGCCGAGGCCGCAGGTCTTGCCGTCCACTTCGTCTCGTCCTGCACCTACCACGACGAACGGTTCCACTCGTACCGTCGAGACGGCACCAGCTTGCGTCAGTTTGGAGTTGCATGGGTTACAGCGGACTGATCGAGGTCGAGAAACGGATAGCGGCGGCGGCGGCAAGCGCCGGGCGTACCGACCCGATCACGCTTGTCGTCGTAGCCAAGTACGCCTCCGACTCCCAGTTGGAGTCTGTGATCGCCGAGGGCGTCTGCGAGGTGGGAGAGAGCAGGGCGGACTCGCTGGTGAGCCGTACCTCGCGGTTCAGTGGGGTCTCGTGGCATTTCGTGGGTCGTCTCCAGGGAAACAAGGTCAGCTCCGTTCGAGATTCGGTGGACCTGCTCCACTCGATGGATCGAATCGACCTGGCGGCCTATTGGTCCAAGGGCGAGGAGACCCCGCCACCGGTGCTGGTGCAGGTGAATCTGGCGGCGGAGTCGCAGAAGGCAGGTGTCGCCCCCGCAGAGGTAGTGCCGATGATCGAGGCCTGTGTTGCCGCGGGCGTCGCAGTTCGAGGTCTGATGACGGTGCCGCCGCGGCCGGTGACCGGATCCGATTCAGCTCGTTGGTTCGC
>PVMS01113067.1_pt1 | contig 11841 bp, 9 predicted proteins | sample 1853461 | NCBI WGS metagenome assembly PVMS01 (sample SAMN08582032, study PRJNA380276) | Marine sediment metagenome, whole genome shotgun sequencing project. | isolation source: ocean sediment barecode stripped | collected 2017
CCTGTGGACGGGAAAGGGTAAGAAGTCATGATATCTATTATTATACATGACAGAGGTCTCCTGTTTCACTCTGTCGCGCCTGGGGGGCTGAAGATTTTCTTTTTCCGTTGTATCCTTTACGGACGAGAGGCCGGGGCGGCGGGGAGGTTCACCTCCCCCCGATGCGACTGGCGAGAGGAAATATGCGGGTTTGGGAAAGGGAGGTGCTGAAGGGATGATATGGGCGGAAGTGTTGACCGGACCCCTCTCATGGGTCGTCCAGGTTTTTGCCGTGGTGCTTGCCGTGCTGCTGTCGAACTTAGTCCTTTTCCGCCTCCTCGCCCGTCTGCGCCGCCGGGTGGAGAGAACGGAGACCCCCTGGGACGACGCCATCATCCACGCCCTCTGGAAGCCCCTGCGAGTGATAGTCTGGATCGTCGGGCTGGGATTCGCGGTTCAGATCATCCAGCGGGAGACGGAGGCGGCGGCCATTTTTCAGGCCGTCGAGCCGGTGCGGGACGTCGGCGTCGTCACGGTCATCGCCTGGTTCCTGGTCCGGCTGGTGCGGAAGGTCGAGGAGAATCTCATCGCCGCCCGGGAGGCGGCGGGCAAGGAGATCGATCGGACGACGGCCGACGCCGTCGCCAAGCTGGTTCGGGTCGCCATCGTCATCTCGGCGGCCCTCGTGATCCTCCAGACCCTCGGTTTCAGCATCTCCGGGGTGCTCGCCTTCGGCGGCATCGGCGGCATCGCCGTCGGGTTCGCCGCCAAGGATATCCTGGCGAACTTCCTCGGGGCGCTCTTCCTGTTCCTCGACCGTCCCTTCGAGGTGGGGGACTGGATCCGCTCCCCCGATCAGAATATCGAAGGCACGGTGGAAGAGATCGGCTGGCGCCTGACGCGCATCCGCACCTTCGACAAGAGGCCGCTCTACGTCCCCAACGGTCTCTTCACCACGATGGTCGTCGAGAACCCCTCGCGGATGAGCCGCCGGCGCATCAAGGAGACGATCGGCATTCGCTACGACGATGTCGGGAAGATGAATGACATCACCGCCGCCGTGCGGGAGATGCTCGTCACCCACCCCGACATCGACGAGAGCCAGACGCTCATGGTGAACTTCAACTCCTTCGCGCCCTCCTCCCTCGATTTCTTCATCTACACCTTCACCCACACCACGGTCTGGACGGATTTCCACTGCATCAAGCAGGACGTCCTCCTGAAGATCACGGAAATCATCGCCGCCCACGGAGCCGAAATAGCCTTCCCAACCTCGACGGTGCTCATCCCGGAACCGGTAACCGTCCGGGACGAACTCCGAGGGTCGGACCCTGACGTGTGACAGGTGACAGCTGGGTTCAGGCGTTGACGGGTGACGGGCTGGCCAGCCTCCTCAGTACGTGCTTCGAGCCGTGCCGGTCGGGAGGTCGGCTGTCCCTGGACTCGCCACGCTGCGCCACCGGGTCTCCCCTGTGTGCGTCCCCTCGAAGGCCGGAACTCGGACTTCGTCCTCAGACAACGGCCTTCGCCCCTTCGGGTACGGGACCGCACACAGGGGAGCCTTTTCCCGGCGACTCCGCTATCGGCTCCCTCAGGGACAGCCGCCCACCCTCTGGGCACGGCACGTGAAGTGATCGTCCCGAGGACATCATTTTTCATAGGGCTGCCGTCCCAAAGTACGTTCCCAGGGTCATCGGCGGGGGCGTCACGGGCACGGCCATCGAGAGGCCTCCCCCCGCAGGCGAGTGTGTAGAAGGGAGGCCGAACGGGCAGGATCGCCTATCTCGAAGACAGGCGGGTGGCAATAGCATGGGGGGCGATCCGAAGTGACGGGGACGCCCCCGCCGATGACCCTCACGTCATACGATACGAGGCAGCTCTTCGCAGACGAAAGGTTGACCCGGGCTATCCACGGATCGTTCATGAACTGCGGGCTTGCAGCAGACGGCTCGTGAACAGTGCGGGTCAGGGAGCAATCGCGATGTTGAGAGCGTCAACAGTCAACGCCTGACCCCCGTCCTCTTGCGGCGCGGGGTGGCCGCCGGCATCTCGTCACCGAAGCGCTCGATTTTCCACCTCCCCGTCCACTCCGCCAGGAGCGAGTAGGCGACGGGGATGACGAAGAGAGTGAGGAAGGTCGAGAAGAAGAGACCCCAGATGAGAGACGTCGCCAGCGGCTCCCAGACCGGTGATTCCCCGCCCAGGGCGAGCGACATCGGGAGGAGGCCGACGATCGTCGTCAGCGAGGTCATGATCACCGGCCGCATGCGGACCATGCCGGAGCGGACGATGGCGCGGTAGAGAGAAGTGCCCGCCGCCCGGCTCTTGTTTATGAAGTCCACCAGGACGAGGGAGTCGTTGACGACGATCCCCGCCAGGGCGACGACGGCGACGAGGGAGACGAGGGAAAAGGGGAACCCGTTGACGAGGAGCCCGGTGATGACGCCGATGAAAGCGAAGGGAACGGTCAGCATGATGACCAGGGGCTGGAGGAAGGACTGGAACTGGATGCCGAGGATGGTGTAGATGATGAGGAGGGCGACGAGAAAGGCCTTGCCCAGGCTTTTGAAACTCTCCTGCGTCTTCTCGTACTCGCCGCCCTGCTCGATGGTGAATCCCGGGAAGCGGGCGAGGAGGGCCGGCACCTCGGCGGCGAAGGTCTGGTTGGCCCCGACGGAGGTGTTTGTTTCCCCGTCGATGTCGGCGGTGATGCTGACGGTGCGTTCAAAGTCGAGGTGACGGATTATCGACGGGCCCGGTGCGAAAGAGATGGTCGCCACATTCACGAGCGGCACCATCTCGCCCGTCGGCGCCGCGATCTTGAGCGAGCGGAGGGAGGCGACGGTGTGGCGATCTTCTTCTTTCAGCGTGACGACGATGTCCACTTCCTCGTCACCGTCGCGGAAGACCGAGGCGTCGAGGCCGTCGTTGGCGGCTCGCACCTCGACGCCGATCGACTCCGCTGAAAGGCCGTAGCGCGCCGCCCGCTCGGGGTCGACGGTGATCGAGAGGATATCCTTCCCCGGCCGGTAGTTGTCCCTGATGTCCTCGACTCCCGGAATCCGTCCGAGGATCCTCTTGATCTCGGCCACGAGAGGCTCCACCCCGTCGAGCGTTTTGCCCTTGACCTGCACCGCCACCGGCGCCCCCTCCGGGGGCCCCCCGGACATCTTGTGGAACTCGACCGACCGGATGCCGGGGACGGCGCCGATCAGCCGGCGCAGGTCGTCGATGATCTCGTCGATGGAGCGGGCGCGCTCGGCCTTCTCCACTACCTCGACGACGACCTCGCCCACGTTGCTCCCCATGATCGTCTCGTCGTTCTCCTGGTAGATGACTCCGATGCGGCTGAAGACCGCCTTGACTTCATCTTTCGGGAGCATGAGGGCGCCCCTCTCGACCCGGGCCATGATGCGGCCGGTGGCGGCGAGAGGAGTGCCCTCGGGGGCCTCGATGCGCACCGAGAACTGGGGGATGTCGTCTTCGGGGAACATGTCGATCCCGAGGTAGGGGATGAGCATGACGCCGACGACGGCGAGGACCACGACCAGTCCGAGGACGATGGGGCGGTTGCCGAGGACGACGATTATCAGGCGCCGGTAGAGGCGGAGGAGGAGACGGAAGACGGGATCGCCGAGAGGCGGCCGCCGCCGGGGCCGGCCGAAGTCGGCGAGGTGGCTCGGCAGGATGAAGAGGGCCTCGAGGAGGGAGGCGGCGAGGGCGATGGTGACGATCACGGGGATGACACCGAGGAACTCGCCGATGATTCCGGTCATGATGAGCATGGGGAGGAAGGCCGCCATGGTGCTGGTGACGGAGGCGATGACGGGAGCCGCCACCTCCCCCGCGTGCCGGGCCGCCTCCAGAGGCGAAAGCCCCTTTTCCAGGTAGCGGTAAATATTCTCGATGACGATGATGGCGTCGTCGACGACGATGCCGAGGACGAGGACGAGGGCGAAGATCGAGACCCCGTTGATCGACATGCCGAGCTGCTTCATGACGGCGAAGGTGGCCAGGAAGGAAAAGGGGATGCCGAGGCCGGCGAGGATGGCGTTGCGGGTCCCTATGAAGACCATGAGCGTCATGATGACCAGGGCCAGGCCGATGAGGGCGTTGTTCCAGAGAACGCCGAGGGACTGGTCGATGAGAACGGTCATGTCGCCGACGTAGTCCACCCGGGGGGGAGAAGGCATCTGCGCCATTCTTGCGGTGACGATGCTCCGGGCGGCGGCGACCACGGTGTGGGCGTCGGCGTCTTTTTCCTTGAGGATCGAGAGGCTGACCGCCGGCCGGCCGTTGATGCGCGACTCCGTAGCCGGGTCCCTGAAAGTGTCCTCCACCGTCGCCACGTCACGCACCCGCACGCTGTGGCCGGGGCGGTGGGAGCGGATGATGGTCCCGGGAATGTCGTCGATCGACCGGTACTCGCCGACGGTGCGGACCAGGGCCTCTTCCCGCCCGACGTCGACGGTGCCGGCGGGAATGTTCCGGTTGCGCCGCGCGACGGCGCCGGCGATCTCGGTGAGGGAAATCCGGTAGCGCTCGAGGAGGGAACGGTCGGCGCTCACCCGGATCTCCCTCTCCCGCACCCCGGCGAGGCTGACCGAGGAGACTCCGCGGATCTCCTCCAGGGCGTCCTGGAGGTCCTCGGCGACATCCTTGAGGTCATGTTCGGTGATCGTCTCCGACGAGAGGACGACGGAGATCATCGGAATCCCCCCGGTGTCGAGTTCGAACACCTGTGTCGCCTCCGTCTCTTCCGGGAGGTCTCCGACCTTGTCGATTTCGTCGCGCAGGTCCCGCACCCGCTCCTTGATCGGGGCGCCGGTGTCGAACTCCACCACGATGACCGAGACGTTCTCCTCCGACCGGGAGTAGACGCGGTTGAGGTCCTTGACGTTCCGGATCTCGGCTTCGATGGGAATGGTGACAAGTTTCTCGACGTCCCCGGGCGTCGCGCCGGGGTAGGGGGTGACGATGACGGCAGTTTCGAAGGAGACGTTGGGGTTGATGTCCCGGGGAAGGTCGAAGAGTGCCGCCAGGCCCACGACCATGATGATGATGAAAACCAGGTTCGCCAGGACCGGCTGGCTGATGGAGAAGTCGACGATCCAGTTCGAGGGGACCGTCTTACTCTTCGAAGGTGAGCTCAACCTCGTCCCCGTCCCGCAGTCTCTGCTGGCCGACGATCACCAGCACCTCCCCTTCCGCCAGGCCGGCGGTGATCACCGCCTCGCCCCCGGACTCCGGCCCGACCGTCACCGCCCGCCGCCGGGCGAATTTTTCTTCGACGACGAAGACCCACGTCTCCTCCACCTCGCGCAGGAGCGAAGACGACGGCACGACGAGTACCGCGGAGAGCTCGATTTTCGTGAAGACGACGGTGACGTCCATGCCCGCGCGGAAGGAGCGATCGCCAACCCTCTTGTCGGGGTTTGCCATCGACAGAATGATCGGGAACGAGCCGGTCCCGTCGTCGGCCTTGACGCCGGCGTTCTTCACGACGGCGGTCGCCGGTTTCCTGTCGGGAGGGGCGAGGACGGTGACGCTGTCACCGGTCCTGAAGAAACCGACGTCGGCGGCGGAGGCGCCGAACTCGACCCGGAAGGAGGTCAGGTCGACGACCTCGACGAGCGGCCGGCCCGGCTGAACGGTGTCCCCGTAGAAGGCCTTCTTGAGCGCCACCGTCCCCTTCAGGGGAGAGCGGACGACGGTTTTCTCCCAGGTGTCGCGGGCGAGACGCCAGGCCGCCTCGGCCTGGCGGACGGCCGCCTTGGCGGCGGCCCGGTCTTCGGCGCGGGCGCCGGCCTTCGCCTCGCTGAGGTTCTCGCGGGCAATCTCCAAGGCCGACCGGGCGGAGACGAGGGCCAGATCGGCGTTCTCTTTCTGGCTCAGCGGCACCGCCCCCTCGCGATACAGTTCGGCGAAGCGGAGGGCGTCGCTGTCGGCCTTCTTCAGCGCGCTTTCCCTCTGGGCGGTGATCGACTCGAGACGGCGGATGAGCTGGGGTCGGCTGAAGTTCTCCGCCTTGCGGAGGTTTTCCCGCGCCAGGTCGAGCGCGGCCTCGGCCTGTTCCATGGCGAAACGGAAGGCATTGTCGTCGAGACGGTAGAGGGGCTGGCCCTCCGTCACCTCGTCTCCTTCGGCGACGAGGTCCTCCTCGATCGTGCCCGGGACCCTGGCGGTCACCGTCACGTCGCTGACGGCTTTCAGGCGGGCGGCGTATTCGCCCCGAAGGGAAAAATCCCGGCCGGCGAGGGTGACGGCGGTGACGGGGACGACGCGGCGCTCGTCGACTCCGGCATCCGTGGCCGGTCGGGTGCCGAGCCGCAGCAGGCCGGCGGCGCCGCCGAGGAGGACAAGGGTGAAGAGGGCAAAGAGCGACCACTTGACTGTCTTCTTCATGGGAGATCCTCGATCGTTCCCGCCAGCCGCATCAGGCGGGCGTGGGCGATGTGATAGTCTCTCAGGGCCTGAACCCGGTCGAACCGGGCCCGGGAGAGGGAGAGGAGGGCGTCGATGACGTCGATGTTGGCGACGAGTCCCTGGCGGTATTTCAGGGTTGTCACCCGGAGATTCTCCTCGCCGGCGGTGACCGCCTTGAGGGCGGTGGCGCGCTGACGTTTCGCCAGGGTGGTCCCGATGCGGGCTTCGACAATTCGCCGGCGGACGAGGCGGCGGGTGCTGACCACGGAATTCGAGGCCTGCGCGGCGGCGTCGCGGGACCGGTCGATCTCCAGGAGCGTCCGGCCTCCGCGGTAGAGAGGGAGGGAGAGGGACATCCCGGCCTTCCAGTAGCGGTCCTCGTCGGCGAAGGTGAAGTGCTCGTCCCTGGCGCCGTAGGACCCGAAGAGGCCGACGGAAGGCATCCTCTCGGCCCTGGCCGCCGCGACGACCGTCCCGGCCAGGTCGAGAGAGAGCCGGGTGGAGATAATTTCCGGCGAACGTTCCTCGGCGACGGCCATCCACTCTTCGACGGACGGCAGTTCCTCCGGCTCCGCGGGTTGCCACTCCGCCTTGACGTCCACGATGCGGCTGGGGAAGAGGAGCGAGGAGAGGTGCTCGGCCTTCAGAAGATGGAGCGCTTCGGCGTCGGCGAGGTCTCTTTCCCTCTGCGCCGCGTTGAGTTCGCTCCGAAAGAGGTCCACCCGCGCCGTCAGGCCCTGGGCGAGGAGGGCCTTCACGTCGTCGAGGTGACGACGGCTGCTCGCGAGAGCCTCGCCGGCGATCTCGACCAGCCGGCGGCTGGCGCGGAGATCGTAAAAGACGGTGGCCGTTTCCAGGAGAATGTCGCTCCTGGCCCGCCGCTCCTTCTCCCGCGTAAGTTCGACCCCCCGGGAGGAGATCTCCCGGGCGGACTTCAGCCTTCCCCCCGTGTAGAGCGACATCTTCGCCGTGGCGGCGACGGCACTTTCCGAATCGGGGAGAGTAAACCCCGGGAGGGGAGGGGCGGCCGACCGGGGTTCCTCGAGGCGCGTGTACCCGGCACTGAGGGAGACGTCCGGAAGCTGTTTCCGGACGGTGATCGCCCTCTCCTTCTCCGCGCGGGCCGTCTCGAGAGCGGCGTTGGCGAGGTCGAGATTGTTGGCGAGGACCGTCTGCAGGGCCTCGGGGAGCGTAAGGGTGACGGTCTCACCTCCCTGTGCCGGTACCGGGAGGGCCAGACCCGCCGCCAGCATAAGGGCCTTGCCGGCGCGGGAAAAGGGGCCGTCCCGTCCCGCTCTCTTTCTCACTCCCATGATAGGCACTATGATGCGTGCCGGCGCCATGTTGTCAAGGGACGCCGCCGCGGCCCGGCGGTCCCCGGTCATTGTCGGACGGTCGACTATTTCCTATAATAAAATAAAGAACTGCCCTCCGGCAGGAAAGGGAAAGCGCATGGGACAGGGATGGGACAAGAAGCGCCGGCCGCCGGGCGCCGGTGCGGGAAGGTCGTCGAAGTCGGCCTCCGAGATCGTCGCGGAACTCAGGGGCGGGAGCGCTCCGAAAAGCAGCTACCGGGAACGGTCTCTGAAGATCCACGGTCTCATCTGCGCCAAGTGCGGCCGGGAATACGAAGAGAAGGAGCGCCACCTCCTCACCGTTCACCACCGGGACGGCAACCACGCCAACAATCCCCCCGACGGCTCGAACTGGGAGAACCTCTGCGTCTACTGTCACGAAGACGAGCACAGCCGGGGACGCCACTACTTCGGCGGTGATGGCCGGTGAAGGAAGAGGCGCCCTGGCGGACGGCGCTCCGCCGGGTCATCTTTGAAGCCGAGACACCCGCCGGCCGCTGGTTCGACATAGTTCTCATCTTCAGCATCCTTGCCAGTGTCATGGCCGTGATGCTCGACAGCATCGAGGTCGTGCGGTCGGATCACGGCCGGCTCCTCTACGGTCTCGAGTGGTTTTTCACCTTCCTCTTCACCGTCGAGTACGTCCTGCGTCTCCTCTGCTCCCCGAGTCCGCGGCGCTACGCGACGAGTTTCTTCGGCACCGTCGATCTCGTCTCCGTTCTGCCGACCTATCTCGCCGTCATCTTTCCGGCCGGCCGCTTCTTCATTGTCCTGCGCATCCTGCGCATCCTGCGCGTCTTCCGCGTTCTGAAGCTCGTCCAGTACGTCGGGGAAGCCGACGTCCTCCGTCGGGCCCTCTGGGCCAGCCGCCGGAAGGTCATCGTCTTTCTCTTTGCCCTCTTCACTCTCGTGGTCGTCCTCGGTTCACTCATGTATGTCATCGAAGGGGAGGAGAACGGTTTCACCAGCATCCCCCGCAGTGTCTACTGGGCGATCGTCACGTTGACGACCGTCGGATACGGAGACATCTCGCCGCGAACGAGCCTCGGCCAGATGCTGGCGGCGGTGATCATGATCATGGGATACTCGATCATCGCCGTGCCGACCGGCATCGTGACGGCGGAGATCACCTATGCGGGAAGAGGGAGGGCCGGTGCCGGCCGCTGTCGGTCGTGCGGTGCCGGCGGGCATGACCGCGACGCCGGTTACTGCAAGTTCTGCGGAGCGGCCCTTGGGGGAGGTCCGGCCGGGGAGAAAGGAGAGCACCCATGAAAAGGATACTGGCCGCCGACATCGGCGGCACGAGCAGCCGGTTCGCCTCGTTCTCCGCCGACGACACCGGCCGGCTCAGGCACGAGGGTTCGGAGTGGATCAAAACGGGGGAGGTCGACTCTTTCGACGACCTGATGGAGCGCCTTCGCGAAAGCCCCTTTCCTCTCGATCCCAGAGAGGCCGACGGCGCCGTCATCGCCGTGGCCGGTCCCGTCGAGGGCGGCACCCGGAGCGCGCCGCCGAATATCTCCTGGGAGATCGACCTGGCGCAGTCGGCCGCCCGAACCGGGCTGGGGAAGGCGGCGCTGATTAACGACTTCATCGCCCAGGCCTTCGCCACTATTTCGCCGATCGCCGCCGCCGCCGCGGAAATTCTCCCCGGCCGGGCGGAGGAGGGGGGGGTCGTGGGGGTCATCGGCGCCGGCACCGGCCTCGGCCACGCGGCCCTGGTCCCGGCGGGCGGCGGTGACTACATCGCCGTCCCCTCGGAGAAGGGGCACGCCGCCTTTTCGTTGTCGTCACCGCGGGAGCAGGAGTTCCAGGAGTTTCTGGGCCGGCAGACGGGGGAGGCCTACCCCACGGGCGACACCATCGTCTCCGGCCGTGGCCTGAGGCTCATCCACCACTTTCTCACCGGCGAAGATCTCAGCCCCGAAGAGGTGACACCCCTCCTCACTCCCTCCTCGGAGACTCTTCTCTGGGCCGCCCGTTTCTACGGGCGCGCCTGCCGCGACTACGTGCTCACCGTCCTCGCCCGCGGCGGTCTCTTCATCGCCGGCGGCCTCGCCGTCCGCACGCCGGAACTGGTGAAAAGCGAGGCCTTTGCCGCGGAATTCCGCCGCTCTCCCAAGATGGCCGCTCTCCTGGCCGAAGTTCCCGTGCACCTCATTTCCGACGAGGAGAGCGGTCTCTGGGGCGCGGCCCAGTACGCGCTGCAGGTTCTGCTCCGGTAGCAGGCGGGAGTTCGATGTCCGGAGCTTGCCATTTGGCACGGTGAGTAATAGTCTAGAGTGCAATATCAGGGGAGGTGTCATGGCGAGGACAATTCTGATCGTTGAGGATGACGAGGACATACAGAATTACTACTCTTTTCTCCTCGCCGGCCTCGACCTGAAGATCCTTCGCGCCCTGAGCGGAGAAGCGGCCCTCGACGTCGTGGAGTCGGAGGATGTCATCGATCTCATTCTCCTCGACGTCGTGCTGCCGGGCATCGGCGGCGACGAGTTCTACCGAATGCTGCGTGAGAAACTGAAGTCCACGATTCCCGTTATCGTCTGTTCCGTCGACGACAGGATGCTGCAGCGCGTACAGGACGTCGGCCCGGTCCAGGGCGTTTTTACCAAGGGTACCCAGGGGGATGACCTCAGAAAGATGATCGTCGAATCTCTCGGCGGAGAGTAAGGGAGGACGGAGGAGTGGGAAAGAACAACATAATCTTTCTTGAAGTAATCGAATGGTTCGACAGCACCGGCAGGGAGATCGTCTCCCGGGTGCCGCAGGAAGGCTCCGGGGAGATCAAATACGGCGCCCAGCTCATCGTCCGGGAGAGCCAGGCGGCGGTCTTCTTTTACAACGGCAAGGCCTACGACGCCTACGAATCGGGCCGCCACACCCTGGTGACGGGCAACATCCCCATTCTCAACAAGGTTCTCGCCATCCCCTGGGGGCTGACCAGTCCGCTGCGGGCCGAAGTCTACTTCGTCAACATGAAGGTCTTCCCCGACCTCAAGTGGGGCACGAAGAACCCGGTGGCCTTCAAGGATTCCGAGCTGGGCCTGATCCGTCTCCGGGCCTTCGGGATATTCAACATCAGGATTCTCCAGCCGGTCCTCTTCATCAACCGTCTCGTCGGCACCCAGGGGATGCTGACGACGGAGGACATCGAGGAGTATCTCGGCCGGGTCATCATATCCCGCTTCAACGATCACCTCGGGGAGAACCTGGATTCCATACTGAACCTGCCGGGCCGCTACGACGAACTCGCCGCCGGGCTCGTCAAGCGGCTGGAAGAGGATTTCGCGCACTTCGGGATCGGACTCTCCCACCTCTACATCACCTCGATCACGCCGCCGGCCGAGGTGCAGAAGGCGATCGACGACAAGAGCCGCCTCGGGGTCTTCGACGACCTGAACCGTCTCATGAAGATGAAGGCGGCCATGGCGCTGGAGAAGGTGGCGGAGCAGCAGGGCGAGGCCGGGGCGGGGATCGGCATGGGGCTCGGGATCATGATGCCGGCGATGTTCTCCGACTTCATGAAGGGGACGTCTGCCCGGGAGGGCGGGGAGGGCGGGGAGAAGAGCGTCTGCCCGGAGTGCTCCCGGCCGATTGCCCGCGACGCGCGCTTCTGCCCTTCCTGCGGGCACCGGCTCCTCGTCTTCCAGCAGTGCCGGGAGTGCGGGAAGAACCTCGCCGCCCAGGCCCTCTTCTGCTCGCGGTGCGGAACGGGGGTGGAACAGAAGCAGGAGGAGATCGTCCGCAAGTGCCCTCACTGCGCGGCGGAAAACCTCAAGGAATCCGTCTTCTGCAACCAGTGCGGCGAGCGTATCTGAGCGGGCGTGCCTCGGTCTCTCTTCCCGGGCCAGGGTCTTGTCCCGAGAATTCCTGTACGTATGTGCCGGCAAGAGACCGATGTTTTACTACGTCAACCACGCTCCGCAAAGCAACTTCCTCCTGCTGAAAACATGGAAGGAATTCGCAGAACACGACACTAGCCCGGGAAGAGAGACCGAGGCACGCCCGCTCAGATACGCTCGCCGCACTGGTTGCAGAAGACGGATTCCTTGAGGTTTTCCGCCGCGCAGTGAGGGCA
>PVMS01014260.1_pt1 | contig 11838 bp, 11 predicted proteins | sample 1853461 | NCBI WGS metagenome assembly PVMS01 (sample SAMN08582032, study PRJNA380276) | Marine sediment metagenome, whole genome shotgun sequencing project. | isolation source: ocean sediment barecode stripped | collected 2017
ACGCGAGCATCGCCAGGGTCTGGGTATTCGCCCGGTCTACAAGCGCGTGGACACCTGTGCCGCTGCGTTTGCCTCCGCCACGGCCTATATGTATTCCACCTATGAGGAGGAGTGCGAGGCGGCTCCCACCGACCGGGACAAAATTCTGGTGTTGGGGGGGGGACCCAACCGCATCGGTCAGGGTATCGAGTTTGATTATTGCTGTGTCCACGCGGCGCTGGCCATGCGCGAAGACGGTTATGAAACCCTCATGATCAACTGCAATCCGGAGACCGTCTCCACCGATTACGATACCTCGGATCGCCTGTATTTTGAGCCGGTGACGCTGGAGGATGTGCTGGAAATTGTGGATCTGGAGCAGCCCAAAGGTGTCATCGTACAGTTTGGTGGCCAGACGCCGCTGAAGCTGGCGCGGGCCCTGGAGGCACAGGGCGTACCCATCATAGGCACCACCCCAGACGCCATTGACCGGGCTGAAGACCGGGAGCGCTTTTCGCAGATGATCCAGAAGCTGGGTCTCAGGCAACCCGACAACACCACCGTACGCAGCACCGACGAGGCCGTGGCCGCGGCGAGAAAAATTGGTTATCCGCTGGTCGTACGCCCCTCTTATGTGTTGGGCGGTCGCGCCATGGAAATCGTCTACCGGGAGGAAGACCTGCTGCGTTATATGCGCGAAGCGGTACAGGCCTCCGACGATGCGCCGGTACTGCTGGACAGTTTTCTCAACGCCGCCGTCGAGGTGGATGTCGACGCGGTGAGCGATGGCGAGGAAGTGGTAATCGGCGCTATCATGCAGCATATTGAACAGGCTGGCGTGCATTCGGGTGACTCCGCCTGCTCCCTGCCGCCCTACAGCCTGGATCCGGCGGTGCAGGATGAGATGCGCCAGCAGATCAAGCAGATGGCCCTGGAGTTGGGTGTGAAAGGTCTGATGAATGTGCAGTTGGCCTGGCAGGATGATGAGATATACGTGATCGAGGTGAACCCCCGGGCGTCGCGCACAGTGCCGTTTGTATCCAAGTGCATCGGCAGGTCCCTGGCCAAGGTCGCGGCCCGTTGCATGGTGGGGCAGACCCTGGCGCAGCAGGGCTTCACCGAAGAGGTGATACCACCTTACTACAGCGTGAAAGAAGCGGTGTTACCCTTCAACAAATTTCCCGGTGTGGACCCCATCCTGGGCCCGGAGATGAAATCCACCGGTGAAGTCATGGGTACCGGTGATACCTTTGCCGGCGCCTTCGCCAAGGCGCAGTTGGCAGGTGGCGGTGTTGTTCCTGACGGTGGCACGGTACTTATCAGTGTGCGCGATGTAGACAAGCCCGGGGTGGTAGATGTGGCGCGGGATTTGTCGGCCCTGGGTTTTTCCCTGGTGGCCACCGGCGGGACGGCCAAAGCGCTGGAAGAGGCGGGCCTGACGGTGCGCCGGGTGAACAAGGTACTGGAAGGTCGCCCCCATATTGTGGATATGATCAAAAACGATGAAGCTGACTTCATCATCAATACCACCGAGGGTCGCCGCGCTATCGAAGATTCGGCGTCCATTCGGGCCAGCGCTGAGGCGCACCGGGTGTTTTACACAACGACCCTGACCGCCGCCGAGGCGATCTGCATGGCGCTAAAGCACAAAGGGGACAAGACAGTGCGGCGTTTACAAGATCTGCACAGGAGTATCAAGGCATGAACAAGTTTCCGATGACAGTGACCGGGGAGGCAACCCTGCGTGCCGAGCTGGATAGGCTGAAAAGGGTCGAGCGGCCGCGCATTGTGCAGGCGATCGCCGAAGCGCGGGAGCACGGTGATCTCAAGGAAAATGCCGAGTACCATGCCGCCCGCGAGCAGCAGAGTTTCACTGAAGGTCGCGTGATGGAGATCGAGGGCAAGCTGGGCAACGCCCAGGTTATCGATATCATGGCGATCCCCAAGACCGGTAAGGTGATCTTTGGCACGACCATAGACCTGATCAATATCGACACCGATGATACGGTGACCTATCGTATTGTTGGTGAAGATGAGGCAGACATTAAAAGTAACCTCATTTCGGTGGGTTCTCCCATCGCCCGCGCGCTGATTGGCAAGGAAGAGGGTGATGTCGTGGTGGTCAAGGCCCCCGGAGGTGATATCGAATACGAGATCGATCAGGTTCAGCATATTTGACTCTACTCTCGCATTATTCCGATCGCTATCCTGGTACCCGATACAGCGGGGCAGGGCCGGCAACGCGCACCCTGCGCACCGGAATCCCATTGCGCACATGCAAATAATTCTCATTTAGGTTATCATCGATCCTTTGTGACGATACCCTCGACCGCTATGAACTCCTCTTTATGGTCCCTGAAGGCCGGTGACCGGTGTGAAATCCTCAGTTATGACGACGCCCTTGCCGAGAAGTACCGCATCAGGCTAATGGAATTCGGCTTTCACCCGGGTGAAACAGTGTTGTGCGTGCACGCACTGGCGTTCGGGGCGCCCAAGGTTTATCGCGTCAGTAATACCATGTTCTCACTGGACGACGAGGTCGCCACCCATGTCCGGGTCAGGCTGTGTGATGACCGTGAACCGCGCTCGTGAACTATGCTCGTGAACTACGCCAATGAATAAAGTTATTCTTATCGGCAGTCCCAACTCGGGCAAGAGCCTGTTGTTCAATCGCCTCACCGGTCTGCACCAGAAAGTCGCTAATTTCCCCGGTATCACTGTGGATGTGGGAACAGGCAGGCTCAAGGCCATGCGTGACACACAACTGGTCGATTTCCCCGGCACCTACTCCCTGCAAGCGATTTCGGCGGAGGAGAAAATCGCGGTTGATTACTTCGAGCACGCACTGGATGACCCCCAGGTAAGCCATGTGCTGTGCGTTATCGATGCGACCCGTCTGGAGAAAAGCCTTTATTTCACCCTGCAGGTTATTCGCGACTGTGAGCGCCATGGCAAGCGGGTCACCGTGCTGGCGAACATGATAGACGTACTGGACGCCCATGATCTCACCCTGGAGATAGAGGAGTTGTCGGCGGCGTTGCACACGCCGGTGTTGCCGATTTCCGCCCGTACAGGCAAGGGACTGAAGACGATTATCGCGCAACTGGAGGCGAGCGCGGCGCTGGGAGAGTTCATACCGCGCAGTCACCTGACCGACACCCCGGATGAACTGCTGCGCGGTGCTGCGCATCAGCTGGCGCATCGCTACGGACCCAAGGGCGATGTGCTGATCAAGACCCAGACGCGACTGGACAGCTTTTTCCTGCACTCGGTGACAGGCGGCTTCGCGTTCTTCGCCATCATGTACCTGTTGTTCCAGTCCATATTTACCTGGGCGGCACCCATGATGGACGCTGTGGAGACCGTGCTGGCGGGAATGGCCAACCTGGTGGTGCCGATGATTGGTAACCAGGTGGCGCAGGATTTCACCTCCGATGCCCTGTTTGGCGGCATCGGCGCCTTCCTGGTATTTGTACCGCAGATCTTTGTGCTTACCTTTGTTATCGGCCTGTTGGAAGATTCGGGTTATATGGCCCGGGCGGCACTGATATGCCACAAGCCCCTGCGCCTGTTCGGGCTGACCGGCAAGAGCTTTATCCCCATGCTGTCCGGGGTGGCCTGTGCCATCCCGGCGATTTATGCGGCGCGCGCGATCGATTCCCCGCGCAAACGCCTGCTGACTTACATGGCGATTCCATTGATGCCCTGTTCGGCGCGCCTGCCGGTTTATACACTGTTGATCGCCGCTTTTATCCCCTCTGGCACCGCCTTCGGAGGGCTGGTGGGCTGGCAGGGCCTGGCCATGTTTACCATCTACTTTTTCGGTATGTTCTGCGGGCTGTTGGTTACCGCTGTGGTATCGCGCACCAGTAAGGATCACTACACGGATTTACCGTTTGTACTGGAACTGCCGCCCTACCGTATTCCCGGCCTGCAACCGCTGCTGCGCAACTCCTGGAACCGCTCCAAACACTTTGTAACCAAGGCTGGCAAAATTATCTTTACGGTGACGCTGGTGGTCTGGTGCCTGGGTTACTTTCCCAATTACGGCGCCGACCTGGGGGCGTCCTGGCTGGGCCACATAGGCAGGTTTATCGAACCCCTGTTTGCGCCACTGGGGCTGGATTGGCGCTATGGCGTGGCTATCTTTACCTCATTTCTGGCCCGCGAAGTCTTTGTCGGTACGCTGGGAACCATATTCGGTATCGAGAACGCGGATGAAAATATGACGCCACTGGTGGAGCAGATTCAATCCAGTGATCTGAGCATCGGCTCGGGGGTGGCATTGCTGGTGTTTTTCGCCATCGCGCTGCAGTGCGTGTCCACCATGGCTATTTTGGCCAAGGAGAGCGGTTCCGGCTCGCTGGCGATCAAAATGTTCGCCGCCTACTTCCTGTTGGCTTATGTCGCGGCACTGGCGGTGTACCATTTGTCAGCTCTGTTCGTGTCCTAGGTTTATCAGGTGTTAGCCTGATGCTGGAGGCAGTGTTCCCGGCAACTGACTTATAAGTTTGTTTGACGACTAATCAATCCGCTGGTGCTGAAACAGGCGAACTTCCGCCAGTACCAGTTGTGCGACCATTTTGACCATAAGGGCGTGATTCTCCTTGCGGATGCCTTCGAGGCCGGTGTTGATTTGCCGGTACAGTTTATCTCTTTCCTCCCGGTCGCAGCTCGGGGGCAGTTCGACGCTGAAGCTGTACTGCTCTGATTTGCTGAGTTCGGCGTAGATTTCGGTCAACTGCCTGGCGGCAAAATCGATTAGCGGCTCATCGGCGCCCTTGGCTGTCAGTAGCGCGCGCAACTGGCGATCGAGGAAAGCCAGGCCCTGGGCCTGCTGTGACGGGAATTCGAGGATTTCCCCCATGCCGCATTATCCGTGAGATGATTTGCCGCCATCATAGCGAACTTTGCGAATCACTGCTTTTCGCTGGCGTGGAGGATTACAGGCGGCGAATCAGGTTGGAAAGGCGCGGATCCGGTTTGTCAGTGCGCCGCAGAATCACCATAACATTGCCGATACTCTGTACCATCTCGGCACCCGAGCGCTCGCAAATCTCCGCCGCCACAGTGCTGCGCGCCTCGCGTGAGCCCACGGCCAACTTGATTTTAATCAGTTCGTGGTCATTCAGGGCCCGGTCCAGCTCCGCGATCACGCCCTCGGTAAGGCCGTTACCGGCGATGGTGACAACCGGCTTCAGTTTGTGGCCGATGGCTCGCAGCTGTTTGATGTCCCAACTTGCTTTCTTGCTCATAGTGATTCCAAGGTACAATGGCTGGTAGTGCTTCAACACATATCAACTGGTTGGCGCACTATAGCGGGGCGCCTATCTTACACAAGTCTGCACCAATCTACACAGGCCGCCCCAACCAGGAAACCCGTATCGCGGCGACCGATAATGGCGAAGAAAAGATCCTCCAGCAAAGCCTGGCTGAAAGAGCACCGGGACGACCCCTACGTGCAGCAGGCTCAGCGCGAGGGTTACCGCTCGCGCGCCTGTTACAAGCTGTTGGAGTTGCAGGACAAGGACCGGTTGATCCGCCCCGGTATGACCGTACTGGATCTGGGCAGTGCGCCAGGGGGCTGGTCCCAGGTGGCGGTGGAGCAGGTGGGGCACAAGGGCCGGGTGATCGCGTCGGATATCCTGCTCATGGATGGGCTGGCGGGGGTGGAGTTTATCCGGGGAGATTTCACCGAGGACGAGGTCTTTGAACTGATTCTTGCGGCCATCGGGGATAAGCCCGTGGATCTGGTGATTTCTGACATGTCGCCGAATATCAGTGGGTTGAGCGCCGCGGATCAACCGCGGTCTATATACCTGGTGGAGTTGGCACTGGACATGGCGCAGCGGGTTTTGAGTCCTGGAGGGTCATTTGTGGCCAAAGTATTTCAGGGTGAGGGCTTTGAACAGCTGCTGCGCGATACTAAAAGCTCTTTTTCAAAGGTACTGACCCGCAAACCCAGGGCCTCCCGGGCTCGCTCCCGTGAGGTATACCTGGTAGCGAAGGGCTTTACAGGGAGCTGATGCTCTGCACCGCGTACTCCCTTTCGCCCTAAGTAACCGGCAACACTTGAAATATGGAGAGATCGCCCCAAATGTAGTAGATTGACTATACTTTAAGGAGCAAGAGGCTGTCACACCCGCCACTGTCCAGAGGGCGGAGCTGATTGGGAAACCCGCTGGGGAACCCTTGGCGAGGTAACGGCATTGAACGATATGGTAAAGAATTTATTGCTTTGGCTGGTTATAGCCGCTGTCCTGTTGTCTGTTTTCAACAACTTCAACATGCAAGATGCCACGGAACAGGTCGGTTATTCCGAGCTGATTCAGGAGATTCAACGAGACCAGGTCAAGAAGGTGGTGGTGGACGGATTGACCATCTCCGGCGAGCGTTACGATGGCTCCCACTTCGAGACCATCCGGCCCATGGTGGAAGACCCCAAATTGATCGACGACCTGCTGTCACACAATGTCGAGGTGGTCGGCCGCAAGCCGGAACAGCAGAGCGTCTGGACCCAATTACTGGTGGCCAGCTTTCCCATCCTGATCATCATCGCGGTCTTTATGTTTTTCATGCGCCAGATGCAGGGCGGTGGCGGCGGACGGGGCGGCCCCATGAGCTTTGGCAAGCGCAAGGCCAAGCTGTTGGGCGAAGACCAGATTTCCACGACCTTCGCCGATGTGGCGGGGGTGGATGAAGCCAAGGAAGATGTAAAAGAACTGGTCGATTTCCTGCGCGATCCGAGCAGGTTCCAGAAACTGGGCGGACGCATACCCCGGGGCGTACTCATGGTGGGTGCCCCCGGTACCGGTAAGACCTTGCTGGCCAAGGCGATAGCGGGTGAGGCCAAGGTACCTTTCTTCTCTATCTCCGGTTCCGATTTTGTTGAAATGTTTGTGGGCGTGGGCGCCTCCCGTGTACGGGACATGTTCGAGCAGGCCAAGAAACAGGCCCCCTGTATCATATTTATCGATGAGATTGACGCGGTCGGCAGGCACCGTGGCGCCGGCCTGGGTGGTGGTCACGACGAGCGTGAACAGACGCTCAACCAGTTGCTGGTGGAAATGGACGGCTTCGAGGCAAACGATGGCGTCATCGTTATCGCCGCCACCAACCGCCCGGATGTACTGGACCCGGCACTGCTGCGCCCTGGCCGCTTCGACCGCCAGGTGGTGGTGAGCCTGCCGGATATCCGCGGGCGTGAGCATATCCTCAAAGTCCACATGCGCAAGGTACCATTGTCAGAGAATGTAGAGCCGTCCAAGATCGCGCGTGGCACACCGGGTTTTTCCGGTGCCGATCTGGCCAACTTGGTGAATGAGGCGGCGTTATTCGCCGCCAGGACCAATGCGCGTACAGTCGACATGGACCACTTCGAGTTGGCCAAGGACAAGATCATGATGGGCGCTGAGCGCAAATCCATGGTGATGTCCGAGGACGAGAAGCGCAACACCGCCTATCATGAATCGGGGCATGCGATTGTCGGCCGCCTGATGCCCGAGCACGACCCGGTTTACAAGGTGAGTATCATTCCCCGGGGCCGCGCCCTGGGTGTGACCATGTTTCTGCCTGAAGAAGATCGATACAGTCACAGTCGCAGGTATATCAACAGCCAGATTTGCAGCCTGTTTGGCGGGCGTATCGCAGAGGAGATGACCCTGGGCAAAGATGGCGTGACCACCGGTGCCTCGAATGATATCCAGCGGGCCACGGAGATTGCCCGTAAAATGGTCACCCAGTGGGGCTTGTCTGACAAAATGGGGCCCCTGATGTACGACGAGGGAACTGAGGAGATATTCCTCGGCCGTAGCGTCGCGCAGCATCACAACAGCGTTTCCGGTGAAACGGCCAAGCAAATTGACCAGGAAGTGCGGCGCATCATCGATGACTGCTACGAGGGCGCCCGTAAGGTTCTGGAAGAAAACGTCGATAAGCTGCATGCGATGGCGCAGGCCCTGATGCTTTACGAGACCATTGATTCCAGCCAGATCGATGACATCATGGCGGGGCGTGAGCCCCGTGAGCCCCGCGACTGGGGTGATACCAGTGGCGGCGACAACAATCCCGAGCCTGACGACGCTCCGGCCGACCAGAAAGACCCCCAGAGCCCCATTGGTGGGCCCGCGGGCGAGCACTGATTTAGCCCGCCGGCCCCGGGCCGACCTTTGACTCTTCCCCAAAAACCCGCTGCCCCGGTGCTGATCTGCGCCGGGCGCAGCCTGGACCTGTCTCGCCCCATTATTATGGGTGTTATCAATACGACGCCTGATTCCTTTTCCGACGGCGCGACCTTGTATCGGGGGCGGCAACTCGATGTTGACCTGGCGCTGGCTCGTGCCATCGACATGGTGGCGCAGGGCGCCCATGTCCTGGATATCGGTGGTGAGTCCACCCGGCCCGGCGCCGCGCCGGTATCACCGGCGCAAGAAATGGACCGGGTATTGCCATTGGTAGAGCGCATCGCCGCTGAGCTCGAGGTGATTATTTCAGTCGATACCAGTACTCCGGGGCTGATGACCGAGGCCTGCGGCGCCGGCGCCGGCCTGTTGAATGACGTGCGTGCGCTGACTCGTGAGGGCGCCCTGGAGGCCGCTGCGGCCACTGGCTTGCCCATTTGCCTGATGCATATGCGGGGCGACCCCGCTACCATGCAGTGCGCGCCAAGTTATACCGATGTGGTGAGCGAGGTCGTTGATTTTCTACAGGGAAGAATTGCCGTCTGCGAAGCGCAGGGTATTGGCCGGGAGCGTTTGCTGCTCGACCCCGGGTTTGGTTTTGGCAAGTCTGTAGAGCACAACCTGCAGCTGCTACAGGGCTTACCCATGATAACGGCCTTGGGTTTTCCGGTGCTGGTGGGGCTATCGCGCAAGTCCCTGATCGGTAAAATGATTGGTCGCGATGTGGCGCAGCGCTTGCCGGCCAGCCTGGGTCTGGCGGTGTTGGCGGTGGAGCGGGGCGCGGCGATTGTAAGAACCCACGATGTAGCCGCCACTGCGGATGCCGTGGCGATGTGGGTGGCATTGAATGAATTGGGGGATGAATGAGTAAGCGCTATTTTGGTACGGACGGGATTCGAGGCCTGGTAGGGGAGTCGCCGATTACTCCGGACTTCATGCTCAAACTGGGTTGGGCCAGTGGTCGTGTCTTCTCCCGGGAGTCTGGGGAGGATGGCCGTTGCCTGGTGATTATCGGCAAGGATACCCGGGTCTCCGGTTACATGTTCGAATCCGCATTGGAGGCGGGCCTGGTGGCTGCCGGGGTGGATGTGAAGTTGCTGGGCCCCATGCCGACACCCGCTGTGGCGCTGATGACGCGTACCCAGAACGCGGTGGCCGGCATTGTGATAAGCGCCTCGCACAACCCTTTTTACGACAATGGCATCAAGTTCTTTGGCGCCAATGGTTCCAAGTTATCAGACGAGATCGAGCATGCCATCGAGGCTGAAATGGAATTGGACCTCACCACGGTACAGTCCCGGGATATCGGCAAAGTGCTGCGGGTGGTGGATGCCGCCGGGCGCTATATCGAGTTCTGCAAATCCACTGTGCCGGAAGGCTTCAGCCTGCGCGGCCTGCGCATCGCGGTTGATTGCGCCCATGGCGCCACCTATCACATCGCGCCGAGCGTGCTCAGTGAGCTGGGCGCTGAAGTGATTAGCATGGGCGTCCAGCCCGATGGCTTTAATATTAATGAAGGCGTCGGCTCCACCAACATGGCGGCGCTGTCACAACTGGTCGTAGAGAGCGGTGCACACCTGGGTATTGCCTACGATGGCGATGGCGACAGGGTGCTGCTGGTGGATGCCACGGGCGACGTGGTGGATGGGGACGAATTGGTTTACATCATCGCCATGCACCGCCTGGCCGCCGGTACCAGTGATGCCGGTGTGGTTGGCACCCAGATGTCCAATCTGGGTCTGGAACTGGCGCTGCGAGACGCGGGTTTGCAGTTGGTCCGGGCGCAGGTGGGTGATCGTTACGTCAAGGCGTTAATGGAAGCCAACGGCTGGTCCCTGGGCGGGGAATCGTCCGGGCATATCATCTGTTCCGACGTGACCACAACAGGCGACGGCATTGTCGCCTCCCTGCAGGTGCTGATGGCCCTGAAGGCCGCAGGCGGTAACTTCGCCGCGCTGCGGGCGGGCATGAGCAAATTCCCCCAGGTCATGATCAATGTCGCCGTTAGCGCCAGGGTGGACCTGGCCGACTACCCTCAAATCGCCACCGCGGTGGCGGCGGTAGAGCGGCAACTGGGTGAGCGGGGCAGGGTATTGTTGCGCCCCTCCGGTACGGAGCCCAAGGTGCGGGTGATGGTAGAGGGCGAAAACGCCGAGGAAGTCCAGGCCCTCTGCGCTGGACTGGCGCAGGAGGTGGCAAGGGTTCTCGCCTGAGGTGACGAACGCCTGCCACCACCGGTGTGTTACCACACGCCTGTTATGCTACTAACAACCTTGTAACCGGGCACTATCTTGGGTAAGATTGCGGCCGCTTTTTTCACCGGGAGTTTAATATGCGTCAACGACTGGTTGTAGGTAACTGGAAGATGAACGGCTCTCGGGCCAGTGTCGAGTCATTACTGGGTAGTCTGCTTGGCGCCGCTGCCGCGCAGGGGGCTGGTATACCGCCTGCCGAAGCCGCTGTTTGTCCTACTTATGTGCATTTGGCGCAGGTGCTGGATCTCTGCGCAGGGTCTTCAGTTGCGGTCGGGGCCCAGGATTGCAGCCACATGCAGTCCGGGGCGTACACCGGAGAAGTAGCGGCCAACATGCTGTCCGAGCTGGGTTGTCGTTGGGTCATTCTGGGGCACTCGGAGCGACGCCAGTATCACGGCGAGTCGGATGACCTGGTCGCCGCCAAGTTGACGGCGGCGGTAGAGGGGGGGCTACAGCCCATCGTCTGCGTCGGTGAGACCCAGCAGCAGCGTGAAGCGGGCGAGGCGGAAGCGGTAGTCGCCGCACAGTTGCGTGGCGCCCTCACTGGTCAGGCCGGTCTGGAAGCGCTGGTAGTGGCTTACGAGCCGGTATGGGCGATTGGTACCGGCCTCACTGCTACGCCGGAGCAGGCGCAGGACATGCACGCATTTATCCGCGACTGCCTGGCGGGTATCGACGGTGTGGACGCGACAGCGACTCGCCTGTTGTATGGTGGCAGTGTTAAAGCGGCCAACGCGGCGCAGTTGTTTGCGCAGCCCGATATCGACGGGGCGCTGGTAGGCGGCGCCGCACTGGTCGCTGAAGAGTTTCAGGCAATTATTGACGCTGCCGCAGTTGCGGCAGGGTGACATAGAGATTAGAACTTGTCCCCCGGAGGGACTGCAAGGATATGGAACAGATTATTTTGGTTGTCCACCTGATAGTAGCGCTGGCCATCATCGGCCTGATCATGCTGCAGCAGGGTAAAGGGGCCGATATGGGCGCCTCTTTTGGCGCGGGTGCCTCGCAGACATTGTTTGGCTCTGATGGCAGTGGTAACGTGTTGACGCGAGCCACTTCCTGGTTGGTGGTGTTGTTTTTTGCCAGCAGCTTCAGCCTGGCGCTCTTGGCCAACCAGAAGTCGGCGCCTGTGGACGAACTGGACCTGGAAATCCCCGAGACGATCCAGGTGCAGACCGCGGTGGAAGAAGAGTTCCCCGTGATGGAAGATGAGGTTCCGGTGCTGGAAGAAGAAGTTCCCGTCGCCACCGGGCCTGCGGAGGATGATCTTCCAGACCTGGATTAATCGCACAAAGACTTTGCCGAAGTGGTGGAATTGGTAGACACGCCATCTTGAGGGGGTGGTGAGCTATGCTCGTGCGGGTTCAAGTCCCGCTTTCGGCACCATATTTCTGAAAGGCCTTCCTGTGTGAAGGCCTTTTTTG
>PVMS01069442.1_pt1 | contig 11838 bp, 14 predicted proteins | sample 1853461 | NCBI WGS metagenome assembly PVMS01 (sample SAMN08582032, study PRJNA380276) | Marine sediment metagenome, whole genome shotgun sequencing project. | isolation source: ocean sediment barecode stripped | collected 2017
CCTCAATCCTTTCAACTATAAAAAGCTATTCGATGAATCCGGCCAAAACGCCCTTGTTGCAAAGGCCAATTTGCTCCATCTCGTCCTCAAGGATGCTGGCGTCAAGGGCGTTTTGGCCGGATTCATCGAATAGCTTTTTATAGTTGAAAGGATTGAGGCTGCGGGTTTCGAGGCCAGATTTTGCAGCTTCATCACGCTCCATTGGATTGAAATAAAAGATGGGCTCTTTGCCGCGCTGCAGAACCAGAGCGCCATCGGTGACATGCGTGACGCCGGTAAAGTAGACCATCGAAGGGTTATGCAGGGCATCGCCCAACACCAAAAGAGTATCTATATCGCGGGCTTGCATGAGAGCAGCTAAATCAGATTTCACTGTCGAATTCCTTTGCTAGATCACTAATGTTTTGAGGGAGCGCACGGGCGAGGAGCAAATCCCTTTGCAAATCTTTGCCAAGGGCGAAGGAATGAGATGATCGCTTTTCGAAACCCCATCTCAGGTAAAAGCGAAGGGCCGCTGTATTCTCTTCCCAAACGCCAAGCCAAGTACTTTGATTGCCTATTTTAATAGCTTCCGCAAGAGTTAAGAATAACAAAGTCTTTCCCAAACCCATGCCCAGTTTTTCAGAAGCGATGTAAATACGCTGTAATTCGGTAGTGGGTGTTTGGAGGGTCAGGTTGGGGTGTGCGCTGGCCTGGATCTTGGAATAGCCGACGACTTCTTTTTCCTGATAGGCGAGGAAGAAATAATCGCCTGGCTGAGCGATCTCTTTGCTAATCGTATCTAACGAAAATGCCTTGGCGAGATAATTTTGAATATCTGCGGGGTCGTTGAGTGGGCCAAAGGCAGATTCAAAAGTTTGACGGCCGAAGGATGCCAGGAAAGAGGCATCGTCTAGATCGGCAAGGCGGAGATGGAGCGCTGATTGCACGGGCGGTTAATTGCCGAGCAAGACGCGACTGATGACGCGTGGACTAAGAAGCTCAGAAGGATGCTGCTGGCTCAACAGGACGTTGATAAGAAGATGCTTAATCTCGGGACGCTTTTTAGAAATCATGATCATGCGATCCATCAATGTGGGATTGATATAGAAACGGCGCACCAGACTGAGAAAGCGGAACAGGGATTGAAAATGCGTGCGGAGGAGCTTATCGTATTGGCTGAGAACCTGAGGGGAGAAATCTGCAGCAGGAAAACGATCAATGAGGAATTGGGCGGCCAAGTGCCCCGATTCAAGGGCAAAATCAATGCCTTCACCGGTAAGGGGCGAAACCAAACCCGCGGATTCGCCAACGAGAAGAATACGATCCCCATAAGTGGGGGAAGAAGTGAAATCAATTCGCAGTGGATAGGATCGAATAGGGCCGAGCATTTCCCCATCAATAATCATCTCCCGAATTTTGGTGCTGCTCAGAAATTTCTTGAGTTCGCTGCGGGCTGAGGACGGCTTGCGCAAAAAGGGCAGTGAGGAGGACCAATATCCCAGACCAATATTGGCGGCAGTGTTTGAAATTGGAAAAACCCAGCCATAACCAGGATTAGGGACATCGGCAAAATGGGCCTGAATGCGATCCGTGAGGCCGGACATATTCTCAAAATAAACACGGGTAGCCATGATCAACTTTGGCACACGCTTGAGGATATTTAGCTGCTGAAGCAGGCGAATATTGGCACCAATGGCGATGATGACGACTTTGGCCTGATAGGAATTTTTTTGCTTGTTTTTGTGGGCAAGAATGCGTAGGAAATTTTCTTCGTGCTCCACATGGCGAACTCGAACCGGGCTTTCAAAATGCGCCCCGCTTTTAATGGCACGGCGGCGAATGATGTCGTCGAGCTTGAAACGAGGGATTACGAGGAGGTGATCAGGATATTTTGAATGCTCGGGCAGGGGCGAGCTGAGCTTGACCCCCGAACGAGCGTGCAATTCAAGGCCATTGATCTGAAAACCGGCTTTTCCAGCGTGCTCAAGGATGCCCATATCCCCAAGAATTTTCAGGGCGCGCGGAGTGAGGCCATCTCCACAGGTCTTATCACGGGGAAAATCGGCTTTGTCCAAAAGCAGCACATCAAGGCCAGCCTGGGCGCAATAATGCGCGGCCGCAGAACCCCCCGGGCCAGCCCCAATGATGGCGAGGTCATAAATTTTATTCATGGATGGCGAAACAGGTTGAAGAGAATACTCAAGTGGGCGATTTTAATCCGGAAACGATCTTGAGGACTTCTGTGCGCGTTAGTTTTTCGCGCCCGTCGGCAATGGCATCTAATGTAGCCAGAGCTAGAGCACGGGGGATGCGGACAAAATCGAGAAATGTTGTTTCGGGCAGCTCCCGGAGATAATCATCAAATTCTTCCAGGTTCGTGCGGGCATAGGCTTGCATATCCTCGTCGGTCCAGTTTTCAGGATAGAAATCAACTCCGCGCTCAAGATCTTCGTTACGATTGCGGATAATGTTGACAGATTGGAGGCCGCGCCCAAACTGAATGCCGCGACTGCGATGGATCTGGATTTCTTCGTACCAGGCCCAAATATCGCAAAGCAGCAAACCCACTGCGCCGGCGACTCCATAAGTGTAGCGATCCAGATCGGCACGGGTTACAACTTTGAAACCATTGGCAGCCCAATGACCCATGCGATCAGCCATTGCGGCCGTAGCCTCCCAGATGCGTGCGGCAATAAAATTGGGGGCATAACAGGCCCACTCAGCCAGGCGCAGACTTACCTCTGGGAGCTGATCACGATAGGGGTCGAAGAGAGCATCAAAACGCTCATGCTGAAAATTTTCAATGGTTGTTTGAGATTGAAGTAAGAGGCTAATACCCTTGAGTATCCTGGTTTTGGATTTAGTATCCAGGGTGGGATGATCTTCAATTTCGTCAATAGCCCGCATACTTAAATAGCCTGAGACGACGGCTTCCTGCAGGCGTGCAGGCAAACGCACAATGGGGAGATAAAAAGTGCGGCTGGTTTGTTCCAATACTTTTAATGCATTTGTTTTCATAATCGTTTTCTTCATGTACTAATGATTATAAACCCCGAAATTCGGAAATGGCGATTTTCAAGGTTGCCAGCGATTGCGTTCCCGGACTCTGAGGACAATTTCTATGACGAGCAAAATAAGGGCAACAAATAATGCAAGAGCAAATCCAAGGACACGGCCAAATTGCAGCCATAGAAGGGTGGCAACGTAGACACCAAGCCAAAGGGCCTGGCGGAGGATTACTTGAATTTTAGCTGGAGGATCAGAAAGGAAGCGGTTGTTTAAAAAAGCTGAAATCGGGAGCGCAAAGCCTGTGAAGGCACAGACAACAAGGAAAAAGAGGAGCCAGCGAGGCCAGAGTGTGGGCAAGGTGAAATTTACGAGAAGGATCAAGCCGCCGCCGCCAATCAGGAGTAATACGAATGAGGTCAGGAAAAAGGCTGAAGGCCTGGGGGTTTGGGCAGATTTCATAAAGGGTAGTCCGCTTCGCGCAATCCAATGCATAACACTAACTTGACATCAAAGTTGAAGCATTGTATCCTTTGCGCATTCTATATAGGAGGCGCAAAGGTATGTTGATAAATATGCAGATAGCAGCCCTGACCCGAAACATGCTTTCAAAAGCTGGGAGCGACGTTTCACCTTGTCGTATTGCGCCTGTTGGCAAAATGTAGATCCATAAATTGGAACTCAAGCCACGGGAGCAAGCACAATCCCGTGGCTTTTTTCGTTAATGATGAAAATGGCGCGGGAAATTGACGGGCCATTTTATTTTTAACTAAGGAAAGAAGATGACACTAGAAAAAGGGAAAACTGAATATCTGGAGATTGAATTAGCGCCTGAGATCGAAGGAGTAATAAATGATTATCGTAAAGTAATGGAGCTGGATGATGGAAATGGTAAAAGAAATTAAGTTGAAAGTTCCGAATGGATGCTCGGTTAGAGCGGCTGAATGGGATGATCTTGAGGAAATCGTGCGGATCGCAAATCTGGATGCGATGGAGACGACGGGGACTTCGGATACAGATGAAGCCGAGATCAAAAATGACTGGGAAAACGAAGATTTTGAAATGGAGACCGACAGCCAGGTGGTTTTTTCCAGCGAGGGCGAAATGTTGGGCTGGGCACATGTCTTCAAATTTACAAAGCCTGCGGTCAATCCTTATATTCATATACGCATGAAACCGGGCTTTCGTGACCATGAAGTGGGCGATTTCCTGCTGGATTGGTCTGAAAAGAGATCGGGAATGCTGATCGAGGAAATTCCTGAGGAGGCCAAGCTGACAGCCAGAGTTTATAACGTGAGCGGCTTCGATCCATTGAGAAAATTGTATGAAAGACATGGTTTTTCTGTGACACGCCATAGTTTACAGATGCAGATCGAGATGGAAAGAATGCCCGAAGAGCCAGAATGGCCGGAGGGGACCGCATTAGTGGATTTCGACGAAAAGCGTGATCTTGAGGCTGTTTATCGAGCGAATGATGAGGCCTTTGAGGATCATTTTGGGCATGTGCAGGAAAGCTTTGACGTTGGCTTCCCTCAGTTCAAGCATTTTATGCTGAAGGATACGGGCTATTTCCCAGAAATGTGGTTTGTGGCCTGGGACGGGGATGAAATTGCAGGCATATCACTCTGTCGAAAATATTCCTGGGAGGATAAAGATGCAGGCTGGGTGATGGATCTCTCTGTGCGTCGTCCTTGGCGGCGAAAAGGATTGGGACTGGCTCTGCTGCTGCATTCTTTCCGCGAATACTACAAGCGCGGTTTTCGCAAGGTGGCCCTTGGCGTGGATGCTTCGAGCCTGACGGGGGCAACCAAATTGTATGAGCGAGCGGGCATGAAGATTGAGCGCACCTATGATCGCTATGAAAAAGTGCTGAGGCAAGGCAAGCAATTGGCAAAAACGGAATTGGACTAAAAAGAGGCGAGCGAATACTCGCCTCTTTTGTATCAGGATAAAATCACGGAATGACAATCAAAGCGGTGATCTGGGATCTGGGTGGTGTGCTGGTTCGTACGGAGGATTGGGGGCCGCGCGAGGAATTGGCGGCCGAATTGGGCAAGACGCGCAAAGAGCTAGAAAAGCAGATGTTCGATAATGAGGGCGGGAAAAAAGGACAAATTGGCTTGATCAGCGGCGAAGAACATTGGCAAGCTCTTGCGGAAAAATTCGGTATGGATCGCGAGCTGCTTTTGGCGCGCTTCTTTGAAGGCGACCGATTGGATGAGGAGTTGGTGGTCTTCATCCAAGGATTGAAGCGCTCAGTTAAAGTGGGGCTGTTGAGCAATGCTTTCTCTACGCTTAGAACGTTTCTGGTAAAGGAGTGGAAGATCATCGATCTCTTTGATGATGTGATCATTTCGGCAGAGGTGGGGCTGATCAAGCCTGGCGCGGCGATCTATCAATTGGCTCTGGAGGGATTGGACGTGGAATCCGAGGAAGCTATTTTCGTGGATGATTTTGCGCAAAATGTTGAGGCTGCAAATGAGCTGGGGATGCATGCTGTGAGATTCCAATCTCGCAAGCAGGCTATTGGGGATGTGCGCCGATTGATGGGCAAAATTTAATGGAGCACGTGATCGGAGTGCTGGCCGACACGCATGTGCCAGACCGCAGCCAAAGATTAAACCCTCAAATTGCGGATATCTTTAGCGCGGCAAAGGTCGAGATGATCCTGCACGCCGGGGATATTTCAGTCCCGCAGGTGCTGAAAAAGTTGGAGGAAATTGCTCCGGTGCGGGCCGTGCGAGGAAATCGTGATTTCTTCTGGCCTAGCAAGCTGCCCATGCAATTGGTGATTGAGATCCAGGGGAAGAAAATTGGACTGACTCATGGGCATGGAAGCTTTTCACAATATTTGGGTGATAAGGCCAGATATTTGATCAGTGGCAAATTCCTTACTTTTGATTATTCTGCCCGGAGAGCTCAAGCATCGCTCCCTGATGATATGGACGTGATCATTTTCGGTCACAATCACGCAGCCATGCAAAAAGTGCAGGATGGGAAATTAATCTTTAACCCGGGCTCGGCTTGCTGCCACTTATACAAAGACAAGGCTGCAAGCGTGGGGCTATTGCGCATTTCAGAAGGCGGAATCAAGGGCGAAATCATAAATTTGGAGGATTAATAATAATTAGGACACATGCCCCTATTTGGGAAAATGGGCAAATGCTAGCATGGCGATGCATCGTCCCATAAGAGAGAGCGATTGCAAAAAGGAGCATGATGGACAAAGAAACTTTAATCAGACATTTGAATGAAGATCTATCCGGCGAGCTTAGCGCTGTGGTGCAATACACAATTTATGCAGCCAAAGTTACCGGCCCCTATCGCCCACAATTGAGCGCTTTTTTTCTCGCGGAAGTTCCAGACGAGCAGGGGCACGCTCAATTCCTAGCCAATAAAATCGTGGCCCTGGGCGGCGAGCCTACGTCTATAGTGCGGCTGGTGCCACCGGCGGCGAATAACCGCGAAATGCTTGAAGCAGTAATGAAAGCTGAAAAGCAAGCTATCGTGGATTACACGACAAGAGCAATAGAAGCAGACGAATTTGGGGACAAAGGATTAGCCGTTCAATTGGAAGACATGGTGCGCGATGAAAGTGGCCATGCTGAAGAAAGTGAACGCATGCTGCGGGATTGGCCGATCTAATAAAAATAGAAAAAACAAAAGAGGCGGCACAGCCGCCTCTTTTGTTTTTTCTATTTTTATTAAATCGGCCAATCCCGCAGCATGCGTTCACTTTCTTCAGCATGGCCGCTTTCATCGCGCACCATGTCTTCCAATTGAACGGCTAATAAAAATAGAAAAAACAAAAGAGGCGGCTGTGCCGCCTCTTTTGTTTTAAGGAGAATTGCATTTTCAGCTTATAATGCCCCCTAGCCCAAAGAACGGAGGCCAAATGGCAAACGAAAAGCGCTTGAAATTAATTCTTAATCCAAATGCAGATATGGGAAGGGCCTGGCGACAGGCCAGCGATCTACGTCCAGTAGCTGATGAATATGGGGGGGCCGATTGGACAGGCACGGTTTACCCAACGCATGCGGTTGAACTGGCGCGCCAGGCCGCGGAAGATGGCTATGAAATCGTGGTTGCAGTGGGCGGCGATGGAACAGTGCATGAAGTGATCAATGGACTGATGCAAGTTCCGGCGGACAAACGCCCCAAACTGGGCGTAGTGCCACTGGGCTCAGGCAACGCTTTTGCTCACATTCGTGGGATGCATGAAAAAGCAGATCGGGCATTGAAGCAGATCCTGACTGCCAAGCCGCGAAAGATCGATGTTGGCGTGGTGGAAGACGAACATGGGCGCAAAGAATATTGGAACAATACGATCAATATCGGCTTTGGAGGATCAGTAAATATTTATTCGCATAACTTGCCTGTGGTACGTGGTTTCCTGATGTATTTTGTGGCTGTGCTGCTCACTATTTTCCGTCATTACGATGTGCTTGAAATGAAGATCAAAACCGATACGGATGAATGGCAGCAGAATGCGATGATGCTGGCGATCTGCAATGGCCCGCGCGAAGGCGGCGGATTTCAAACCGCACCAGATGCGATCATTGATGATGGCATATTGAATTTCACAATCGTGAAGGAAATGTCGCGCGCCATGATGCTAAGGCTGATCCCTGAATTCATGAACGGCACTCACGGCAAATTCCATCAAATCGCAATGGGCGAAATGAAAAATATTGAGATCAATTGCCCACAATCTCTTATTTTGCACCTGGACGGAGAAACTTATGCGGGCTTTGCCAGCGATGTGCACAATCTAAAAATCAAAGTCCTGCCAGAAGCAATTGAGGTTTTGGCCCCCAGCGGATAAAGGATATGATGCGGGCATGCCAAATCTGGAAGAAAGCCTTGAAGGCAAGGACCTTGGAACTTTAAGCATCGCTGCGGAATGCTGGGGGCTGGAACTTGAGGGGAAAAACGCGCGGGAAAGAATGCTTTCCCTTAAAAGACAAATATTAAACAAAGAACTGGTTGCAGAGATAGCAGATGCCCTTCCCCGAGAGGCAAAAGAGGCGATCTCGCGCGTTAGTGAAAATGGGGGCAGAATGGCCTGGGGGCAATTCGAGCGCGAATTTGGAAACATTCGTGACTTGGGGCCAGCGCAAAGAGACAAAAAACAACCACAAAGAAATCCCGAATCCACCGGAGAAATACTTTGGTATCGGGGGATCATTGGACGGGCCTTTTTCGATAGTGAAGACGGGCCACGAGAATATGCATATATTCCAGACGATCTATTGGCATTAATTCCAAGCGTGAGCGTTGGCAGGGAAAGCGTTTTTGGGCGCCCTGCCCGGCCAGCGGAACGAAAAAATATCCTTCTGGCAAGCGATCACATTTTGGAAGCATCGGTAAGTTATTTGGCTGGCCTACGCATGCTGATGAGCGAAGAAGAATTGACTGCCGCGCTGGCGCAAGGAAATGAGGAAGTACTCGATCAGAAGCTTATGCGAGGCCTTCTGACCAGCGCAGGTGTTTTGGATAGCCAGGGAAAGGCGCAAAGCAATGCAGTTCAGAAATTTCTGACGGCTAAAAAGGGGGCGACCTTAAAGACCCTTGTAGCAGCATGGCAGGATAGCAGGGAATTCAATGAAGTTCGCATGCTGCCTGGTCTGCGCGCTGAGGGGGAATGGGAAAACAACGCAATTCAAACGCGAAAAAGTTTATTGGAACTGATGCGAAAATCGGCAGGCAAGAATTGGTGGAGCATTTCAGCGCTGATCGAAGATGTGAAAGCTCGTTTTCCGGATTTTCAGAGGAAGGGCGGCGAATATGATTCGTGGTATTTCAAAGATGAGGAAAGCGGAGAATTTTTACGCGGTTTTGAGCATTGGGACCAGGTGGAGGGCAGGCTGATCCACTTTTTTATTCGCGGGCCGCTGCATTGGCTTGGCATCGTGGAACTGGGATTTGGAGAAAAGCATGGGATGGCAAGCGCTTTTCGATTTAGCGATTGGGCGGATGCGCTGTTGGATGACTCAAAGGATTTCGAACTTGAAAAGGAAGCTGGGCAAATTACGGTCGATTCACAAGGACAGATCCAAGTGCCCGCCGGATTCCAAAGAGCTATCCGTTATCAGATCGCGCGTTTTTGCGAATGGCAGGGTCGAAAAAAAGGCAGCTATCGTTATCAAATACGAGCGCAATCCCTTGAAAAGGCGAAGGCTCAGGGACTGGAAGCCGGGCAATTGCTTGGATTAATTCAGAAACATGCAAACAGCAAAATTCCGCCCAATTTAATACAAGCGTTGAAAAGCTGGGAAGAGCAAGGCACGATGGTGAAAGCGGGTGAGATGCTGGTTTTGCGCGTGCGCTCCGAAAAAGTGATGAAGGCATTGCTGGCATCCAGAGGCAAGCGCTATCTGGGCGAGGTGCTGGGACCCTATGCTGTGGAGATCAAGCCCGGTGCGCGCCACAATTTGCTGCAGATATTGACAGAGCTGGGCTATTTAGGCGAGATAGACAGCGACGGAGAGGCATGAACGAATCGCTAGTGAGGCATTGGCGTGAGGGAAGGGCTGAGATCAAAGCAGCGCTTAGCGCTGAATTGCGGATAGGAATCGTGAGTGACCTGGATGGCACGCTGAGTCCAGTCGTGGACGTGCCGGACGAAGCGCGCATGAGCGAAAGAAATGAAAGGCTGCTGGAGGAATTATCAGATTTCGTGGATGTGATCGCCATTTTTTCAGGGCGCGGGGTGGGCGATCTCGCTAAACGCGTGGATCTAGCTGGGGCGATATTGATCGGTAATCACGGAATGGAAAGCTGGGTTGACGGGAAAGCCCTAGTGGTAGCGGAAGCGGTGGCCTTTAGGCCAAAGCTGGAAGAGATACTCACAGAAGTCAGGAAGATGGGCGAGGCGGGCATAAGGCTTGAGGACAAGCAAGTGAGCATCGCGCTGCACTATCGGCAAGTGGGCGATACTGAATCTTTTCGTGATGAAAATCTTGACGCAATGAAAAAGCTGGCTGAAAAATATGAAGTGGCCTTCTCTGAAGGGCGCATGATCTTCGAATTCAAGGCGCCAGTAATGATCGATAAAGGAAGCGCTTTAAGCAAGCTTATAGAGGAAAATACTTTGGGAGCGGCCTTTTATTTGGGGGACGACACGACGGATATTTCCGCGCTGAAAATGATCCAGAAGATGCGTTCAGAAGGCGAAATACAAGGCTATGGAATCGGGGTTAAATCTGATGAAGGGGATGCGGCTGTAATTGACGCGGCGGATTATTTTGCTGATGGTGTTGAAGACGTGGAGGACTTCTTAGGCTGGCTATTGAAAGCACGTAAGGCATCCTCTACCTGAGCTCTAAACCAATCACGCACATCGGCTTTAATCACAGTTTCGCGTAACAAGTCAGCACGCTCCTTGCGCTCATTGGCGGGCATGGTCAGCGCTTTGTGCATGGCTTCGGAAAGACCATAGACATCAAAGGGGGAAACGGTGAGCGCGTTATCGCCCAATTCATAGAAAGCGCCAGCATATTCAGAAAGGATCAGGACTCCGTCTTTGCGGTTGATGATGACGCCTTCCTTGGCAACGAGGTTCATGCCGTCGGCGAGAGGATTGACGAGCAGCAAATCATAGATCTGCATGGCGGCCAATGCACGCCCATAGTTATCGCCGAGAATAATACGCACGGGTTCCCAAAAGGCGTCGGAGAAATTGGCGTTGATGAGGCCCGCTTCGGCCATAACTTCGGCAAGATGATCGGTATAAGCGCCAACCTTCATGCGCGAGGGCACCAGCAGGGCCAGCATCTGCACTTTGCCGCGATGCTCGGGATGATTTTCCAGAAGGGTGCGATAGGCCTCAAAGCCGCGAAGGTTATTTTTGCTGGGTTCGACGCGATCTACGCGCAGGATGAGGGAGCGATCGCCAACCATATTGAGGAGCTGCGATTTTTCCAATTGGGTGACCGGCTCATCAGCAAGCTCCTGCACTTTTTGGACATCGATGGAGATGGGATAATCCATAGCGGCAACGTCGCGGCCAGCATATTCAATGCCATCGCGGCGACCGAGAGAATGAGCGCCATCAAGATAGAAACGACAGGTTTGCACAAAATTGAAGGCATCTTTCTTGGTTTGGAAACCCACGCGATCTGATTCGAGGAGACTGGAGAGAAGAGCGTTGCGCATTTGCGAGGGCAGGATGCGCCAGGCATCCGGGCCGGGCCAGGGGATATGAATGAAGGGCTGAATTTGGGCACTTTCGCCCAATTCCTGACGTAAATAATGAGGCACCATGTAAAGATGGTAATCCTGGGGCATGATGATGACTTGACGGTCATCTCCAGCAACCGATTCGGCGATCGCTTTGGCAAAGATCTGATTTACGGGCTTATAGCCATTTTCCCAGGCGTTCCAGGTTTCTTCGGTGATGGAGGGTTTGCGAGGGATATCCCAAAGCTGATGCTGGATAAACCATAAGAGGGGATTGGCGATGACGTTGTAATAGCCCTCGTAGTGTTCAGGGGCGGGATCGACCAATTTGAGGTTGATGCCCTCAACGTTTTTAGTTTCGCCTTTGTTTGCGTTGAGCCAATCGCGATCTCCCTGGGTCATGGTGGAGGCCACCCAAAGGACTTCGTGGCGTTCGGCCAGAGCAGAAAGAGCGGTTACTAAGCCACCTGCCCCACGTTTGACCTCAAATTTATCCTTTCCCGATTTTTCAAAGGAAAATGGACCGCGATTTGAGGCAATAACGATGAGGGGTTTTGTTTTTTTATTCGCAGACATGATACTGGGGCATTATACGGGTTTTTCGGTGATTGGACGAAATATCACAAGAAAAGAGGGGAAAAAGAGGATTGGTATAATCGTCGATTAGGC
>PVMS01095165.1_pt1 | contig 11837 bp, 9 predicted proteins | sample 1853461 | NCBI WGS metagenome assembly PVMS01 (sample SAMN08582032, study PRJNA380276) | Marine sediment metagenome, whole genome shotgun sequencing project. | isolation source: ocean sediment barecode stripped | collected 2017
ATGATGGACGAGATTCAGGTTGTTCGCGTTGTAAAGGCTGTCATCCTCTTTCAACAGGCCCGACTTGACCATCAGTCCCTCGACATGCGCCATGCCGTCTTCGGTCAGGTAAACCTGCTTCTGTTTTTCATCAATGGTGAAATCACCCGGGCCGTATTCGCTTTCTACCTCGGAAATAATCTCCGCCTGCTCCAGCCTCGGTACCAACTGGTTGATACGGACATACAGCTGCGGTGTTTCATCCGCCTGCCCGGAAATAATCAGCGGCGTACGCGCCTCGTCAATCAGGATCGAGTCAACTTCATCGACAATGGCGAAGTAGCGGTCACGCTGCGCCTTCTGATCCGCGGAAAATGCCATATTATCCCGAAGGTAGTCAAATCCCAGCTCGTTGTTGGTTGCGTATACCACATCGCAGGCGTAGGCCGCCCGCTTGGCGGGCGGCGTCATGCCGGGTATGACAACTCCCACGGTCATTCCCAGCGCGGAATAGATGGGGCTCATCCAGTCAGCATCCCTTTGCGCCAGGTAATCATTGACCGTTACCACGTGCACGCTCTTGCCGGTGAGGGAATTCAGATAAACGGCAAGGGTAGCCATCAGGGTTTTGCCCTCGCCGGTCTTCATTTCGGCAATCATGCCGCGGTGCATCACCAGGCCACCGACCAGCTGCACGTCGTAATGTCGCAGACCGAGCGTGCGCAGGGATGCTTCGCGAACCAGTGCAAACGCTTCGGGAAGCAGGGCGTCAAGGCTCTCACCCTGCTGGTGCCGCGCGCGCAGTTCAACCGTTTTTGCTTTCAATTCATCGTCAGAGAGACTCTGAACAGAAGGTTCAAAGTCGTTGGTCTGCTGGATGACCTTGCCCATTTTCTTGACCAGCCGTTCATTTCGGCTGCCAATGATTTTTGTAATCAGCTTGTTCAGCATTGGAATTTGATTCTTCAGACGTGCCCGGGAAAATGTGGGGTCGGATCAGGGCTCTTGCAAGCCGAAATCCTGCATTTTTTTAAGCCGACAGGCTGCTATCGAAGCTGCCCGACGAACTTTGAAGGATTGACGCGTGTACCGTTCCGGAGTACCTCAAAATGCACGTGGGGTGCAGAGGCTCTGCCCGTGTCTCCCATTAAGGCAATGACCTGGCCTGCCGTGACGTGGTCGCCCGCTTTGACTCGTAGTTCATGGTTATGTGCGTAGCGGGTCTGGTAGCCATTGCCGTGGTCAATTTCCACTGTGCTGCCATATCCGGCCCGGCTCGCGGCCGAGATTACGACGCCACTGGCGACGCTCAAAACTTCACTACCACGTGTACCGGCAAAATCCAGCCCCCGGTGCAGCACCCGCTCTCCCGTGAAAGGATCATTTCGTTCCCCGAAGCGGGATGAAATCCAGCCCTTTCTAACGGGCCAACCAGTGGGTGTCAGATCAATTTCCAGTTGCCGGTTGACCATCAGGAATCGCAGTGCATCCAGTTGGCTGGATTGACGGCGAAGCCGGTTACTCAGGCTGGAAATGGCAAGTTGCAGATCTTTCTCGCTGGCCGAATCCACAGATTCGTAATCGGCGGGGCCACCGACAGGTGCGGGCTCACTGAAATCGAATTCCTCCAGGCTTAATTGGCCCATCTGCGCCAGTCTCTGGCCCAGGGCATCCATGCGTGTCGAGGCCGCCTGCAATTCCGCCAGGCGTGCGGCCAGCGCATTGATATTCAACTCATTTCGCCAGGAAAGCCTGTCCACCACACGCTGCTGCGTCTGGATATCAAGCTGAAGTGCACTGATGTTGCGTACCAGTTCACGCTGCTCGGCCACGGAAATTCTTCCGGCCAGGAACATGACAACGGCACAGCTTACGAAGGCCGTGAGCAACAGCGCAGTCCCGGAACGGCCTTTCCATGACGGAAATTTCAGCCGGTCAAGACTGGCAATCAGCATGGTTGCTGCAGTAGGCTTCATATATGACTCGTTTTCCTCAGTACACTAAAACAACGCGCCGCGTTGGCGAGATATTTACCAATCCCAGTTCCAAACCGGATTCCAGGCTCAGCAATCTTCTGCAGCGCGCCGCTTACCTGATGCAACTCGAGTCCCTTCTTTCGGGCCTGGTCGAGCCCGACCTGGCAGCTCAGTTCCAGGTTTCCGCAGCCAGGAAAAACAGGCTCATCCTGATTTCACCAACCGCTTCCTGGGCCACCAGGCTACGCATGCAAGCGCCTCAAATTATCAGCTCGCTGCATGCCGCCGGCGTTACGGAGATCGAACACATCGATATCCGTGTTGCCCCGCTCATCCGGCAAACCGCGGAATCACGGTCCAGTCGACCACTCTCCAGCGCCGCCAAACAAGCCCTCGAACACATGGCCCACCTAAAGGGCAGTGACAAGGATTAGTGCGGAAAAACAGCCTTTATACCGCACGGACGGCGGATAATATCAGAAAACTAGCCAAAAGTCGTGAATACAGGTCAAGCACAGGCCCACAGATTATGGTTACTCTGCCATCATGTCTGGTTGACTGGGAAGCCTGAATATTTATCCGCAGAGAACGCAGAAGACGCGGAAATTTATTAGGTGGTGATTTCGCTGAATGGTATCTCTGTGATATTACGGCTGCCTATTCGGGTTGGCTAAGTGAGTTATCATCGAACTTGAACGCAGCACTCCGAATTTATCTTTGTTGGCCATGCCCCCAATAAATAGTAAAGAGACACCCTAATTCTGCGTCTTCTGCGTTCTCAGCGGATATCTACTAAAGCTTAGACAGTAGCCTGCGCCGGATGAGTATAGGAAACGGGGATAGCTTCCGAGTCGTCGAAGGTGACTTCTTCCCATGCCGAGTGCCGTTCCAGAAGTTCCCTGAGTAGCAGGTTATTGAGTTCGTGACCGGATTTGTAGCCCGAGAAAGCGCCGATCAAACCATGCCCCAGCAGATAGAGGTCACCGATGGCATCCAGGACCTTGTGTTTGACGAATTCGTCCTCGTAACGCAAGCCATCTTCATTCAGGACACGGTAGTCATCCAGCACGACCGCATTGTCCATACTGCCGCCCAACACGAGATTTCTTTCACGAAGCATCTCGATATCGCGCATGAACCCAAAGGTGCGGGCCCGGGCGATTTCCTTCAGGAAGGAAGTGGTTGAAAAATCCACCGAGGCAAATGACTGGTGTGACTTGAACACCGGGTGGTTGAAATCAATCTTGAAAGAAACCCGGAACCCGTTATAGGGATCAAAACGGGCCCATTTATCATCCAGGCGCACTTCCAGCGGTTCAAGGATGCGAATAAAGCGTTTGGCCGCCGTCTGTTGTTCGATTCCCGCTGACTGGATCAGGAAAACGAAGGGGCCGGCGCTGCCGTCCATGATCGGAACTTCGGCATTGCTCAGGTCCACATAGGCGTTATCGATACCCAGGCCGGCAAAAGCCGACATCAGGTGTTCAACGGTGGACACCCTGACACCATCCTGCTCCAGCGTGGTGTTCATGCTGGTGTCGCTCACGTGGGTCGCAAAAGCTGGTACTTCGACTGCCGGGTCAAGGTCCGTACGGCGGAAAATAATGCCCGTATTGACTGCTGCGGGACGCAGAGTCATAAACACTTTCTCACCAGTGTGGATACCAACGCCGGTGGCGCGGATGACATTCTTGAGGGTACGTTGATTGATCATGTGGCTGGGACTCCTCAAGCCCTCAAAATCAGCGGCATACTAGCACAGCAGCACCGTGCTTCATAGCCGCGAAATCGGTATTTAGGCAACATCTGTTGTAATTTAACAACAATTTAACTAACACCTAACCATTCCATTACAAAACCAAAACCCGCAAACCCTAATACCCCAAACTTAAAAGCAAAACCCATAAACTCTAATACCCAAAACTTGAAACCAAAACCCGCCTAAGGCTCCAGTCTCACGGATGCTGGCGCACAACTGCAGGGATGCAGGCGCTAGAGCAATGCCGGGAGCAATTGCCGAGGACAGGTGCGCCTGAGGGCCGGGCTGGACTGAAACCCATAGCCGTAGCTATGGGTTGAAGGAAGCTCGGTGCTCAGGCGTGCCTGGACAAGCCAGGGCCGTGAGACTGGTGCCTTAGTCGGGTTCAACACTACGCCAACCGGAAAACACTGGTCTGTGCGCAGACCCACACGGCGAGCGTGGTTTCCCGGTTGCCGCACCTTCATCCCGGAGAGGGCGGGATGATAAACCATATCAATCAGCCTGGGTTCTCAGGAAAGACGGAATATCCAGGTAATCGATATCTTTTTGCCGTTCAAACAAGTCCTTGTTCTCAACGTTTGCAATGCGTTGATCGCGGTCCCGGTTGATTTCCTCCACGGCCAGTTCTCCCAGCTGCGAAGATTCAGGCCGGCCGCTGGTGCCATTCGCCACCAGGCGAATCGCCTGCTCACGGAAAGAAGTGCTGCGCACTGGTTCACCGAGGCCGGTGGCCACGACCGTTACACGCAGGTCATCACCCATGTCAGGATCAATAACCGTCCCCATAACCACAGTTGCATCCTCGGAGGCCAGGTCGGAAACCGTGCTACCCACTTCCTCGAATTCTTTCATCGTGAGGTTGGTGCCGGCGGTGATATTCACCAGAATGCCGCAAGCGCCTGACAGGTTAATATCTTCCAGCAGCGGGCTGCCGATCGCAGCCTGGGCCGCCATGATGGCGCGGTCATCACCGGATGACTGGCCGGCGCCCATCATCGCCATGCCCATCTCCGACATCACCGTGCGAACATCCGCGAAATCGACATTAATCAGGCCCGGCCGGGTAATCAGCTCCGCGATCCCCTGCACCGCACCCTGTAAAACGTCGTTGGCCGCCTTGAAGGCATTCAGCAACAGGGTTTCGCCGCCCAGCACGTCGGCCAGCTTTGAATTGGGAATCGTGATCAGGGAGTCGACGTGCGCAGCCAGTTCCTCGATGCCTTTTTCTGCGATCGACATACGCCGCCTGGCTTCGAAATGGAAGGGCTTGGTCACAACCGCCACGGTCAGAATGCCCTGTTCCTTGGCCGCCTGGGCAATCACCGGCGCAGCACCCGTGCCGGTGCCACCGCCCATCCCGGCGGTAATGAATACCATATCCGCACCAGCCAGCATCTCAATGATGTGATCCCGGTCCTCCAGCGCCGCCTGGCGGCCGACTTCCGGGTTTGCGCCTGCACCCAGGCCCTTGGTCACGCTGGAGCCGATCTGCAATATCGTCTTACCCTTGAACTGACGCAGAGCCTGCGCATCCGTGTTGGCTGCAATGAACTCCACACCTTCGATGCTGGCATCAATCATCTGCGCCACTGCGTTACCGCCGCCACCTCCTACGCCGATGACCTTGATATTTGCACTGGGTGTGTAATTTTCTACTAGTTCAAACATTTTTATTACTCCTCTCACTCGCCGTTATATTTAAAATTCGCCCCGGAACCAGCTCCGGACGCGGTCAAAAAACGTATCTCCTCCACCAACTGTCAACGCGATGCGGTTGGAATCCGCCTGGTTTCCATACAGCAACAGGCCCACGCCGGTGGCGTGTATTGCGTTGGAAACCACGTCCGACAGACCGGTTACATATTGGGGTGTTGCGAGGCGCACCGGCATGTGGAAAATTTCTTCCGCCAGTTCCTCCGCACCCTCCATCTTGGAAGCGCCGCCAGTCATCACCAGCCCCGCTGCTACGATGTTTTCAAAGCCACTGCGCCGCAATTCCGCCTGCACCAGGGAAAACAGTTCCCGGTAGCGCGCCTCCACGACCTGGGCCAGGGTCTGGCGCGCCAGTTGCCGCGAAGTGCGGTCGCCCACGCTGGGCACCTGGATGCTTTCATCGTTCCTGGCCAACTGCTCCAGCGCACAGGCATATTTGATCTTGATGTCTTCAGCATGCTGGCTGGGCGTACGCAGGGCGACGGCAATATCATTGGTGACCTGGTCACCCGCTATCGGGATGCAGGCCGTGTGGCGGATGGCTCCGCCCGTGAAGACCGCGATATCGGTCGTACCTGCCCCGATGTCCACCAGGCAAACACCCAGATTTTTCTCGTCATCGGTCAGCACCGCATAACTGGCCGCAAGCGGCTGCATGATCAGTTCGTCCACCGATAAACCGCAGCGGGCAACACATTTACCAATATTCTGAGTCGCACTGAGCGCTGCGGTGACCACGTGTACGTGGGCTTCCAGCCTGACGCCCGCCATGCCAATGGGCTGGCGGATACCATCCTGGTTATCAATAACGTATTCCTGCGGCAGCACATGGAGAATTTTCTGATCCGCGGCAACGGGCACCGCGCGCGCGGCTTCCAGCACACGCTCAACATCCCCTTCAGAAACTTCTTTATCCTTGATGGCCACGGTTCCGTCTGAATTCAGGCTGCCGATGTGGTTTCCGGAGATACCGGCAAAAACGGAGTGAATTTCACAACCCGCCATGAGTTCTGCTTCTTCCACTGCCCGTTGTATGGCCTGCTCAGTCGAGGCCATGTCGACAACCACGCCGCGCTTCAGGCCGGTTGACGGATGCGACCCCAGCCCAATCACCTCTACCGAGCCGTCCGGCTGACTTTCCCCTACGATGGCGACGATCTTGGACGTACCAACGTCCAGTCCGACCACCAGTGATTTTTCAGATTTCCTCGGCTTCATTCAGCTATCTTTCCCTTCCAGTTCATCGGACTGCTGCGGCCAGTTAACCGCAAATCCGTTGGTGTATCTCAAGTCCACACCACTTGGAGGCGCCACCTGGCCCTCCACAAGCGTGTCCCAACTGCTCATTAGTCTTTGCAGCCGCTCATGCGCTGCTGCACGGCCCAGGTGCACGGTGGTGCCGTTGTTCAGCACCAACGACCAGGCGCCACGCTGGTCAAGCTTCAGTTGTTGAATTTCCAGCCCGGCGGGCGCCAGCTCGTCGTTGAATTGTGTCCAGCTGTCGAGAATCTGGTCGAGTTGATTCTCCGGCCCGCGCAACCAGGGCAAGCCCTGTATCCCGTCCGCTTCCGGCACGGCAAATGTCTCACCCCTGCTGGAGATCAGCTTGCCCCGGTTCCAATGGGCGAACGGCAGGTATTCATCGACTTTCACGACGATGGTATCCGGCCATTTCTTCTGGACCTTGACATTGGATACCCAGGAAATCCTGTCTGCGGCTTCGCGCAGACCGTGCAAATCGATGGCAAAAAAGCTGGAATTGATCAGAGGTGTCAGCCCGGCGCGCAACTGCTCAGCACTCACGCGCTGGAAGTTGCCGTTTATTTCGAGCCAGCGGATCGGCCAGCGATCCTTGGCCACGATGCCCACGCTGACCCAGGCAAAACCGGCCAGTGCAATGAACAACAAGACCAGCACGGCCAACAAATCGCTGCTGAAGCCGCGGTTTCCCGTGTAGCTGATTTCAGCGTGCCGGTTCACAGGCTGGTCTCCAGAATGCGCCAGACCAGTTCATCAAAATCGATGCCCAGTTGCGCTGCTGCCTGGGGTACCAGGCTGTGGCCCGTCATGCCGGGTGTGGTATTCACTTCCAGAAACCAGGGCTTGCCTTTGCCGTCCACAAGGAAGTCCACGCGGCCCCAACCGGTAGTCCCAAGGATATCGAAAGCCCTCAGTGACATTTCCCTTAAACCGGCCTCCACATTGTGCGGCAGGCCGCAGGGGCAAAAATACGAGGTGTCGCTGGATTCGTACTTTGCTTCGTAGTCATAGAATTCCCGTGGCGTTTCGATCCGGATCAGGGGCAGCGTCAGGCGATCAAGGATGCCGGCAAAATATTCTCCGCCGACTATTTCCGCCTCGATGATGATCGTGTCACCGTAGCGGCGCGCCAGCTCGGTGGCTTCTGTCAGGTCCTGCGCATCCGCGACTTTTGAAATACCGATACTCGAACCCAATCCTGTGGGCTTGACGAACACGGGCAGCCCAAACCTGTCCAGGGCCCTGTCATAGCCATGGTCATCCGCGCCGAAATATTCGAAAGGCGGCGTGGTAATGCCATTTCGCTCCCACACCCACTTTGAACGAATCTTGTCCATGGTCAGGGCAGATGACTGGAGATTGGCGCCGGTGACGGGAACATTCATTAACTGCAGCGCGCCCTGCAGCGAGCCATCTTCACCATCCGGACCGTGAAGCAAGTTGAACACGCGGTCGATTTCACCTCGTGAAACAGCTTCGAACAGGGGCAGCGGGCCATCAAAAACCCGATAATTCACGCCGCTGCGGGTAAGCGCGGCGCCCACCGCTTTGCCGCCATCCAGGGAGACTTCACGTTCCGCACTGTTACCGCCGATCACCAGGCCAACGCGGCCAAAATCAGCGGCATTGCCAATTTCCAGTGGAGGAATCTGCGTCATACCGCGACCTCCTGAAAAAAGCCTTTCTCCCTGATCTCCTGGGCAATTTGGCCGATGTTGCCGGCACCGAGGAGCAAAACCAGGTCCCCGTCTTCCAGCATCGAGGGCAACTCCTGCGGAAGATCGGAAACATTGGAAATCAGAACCGGATTGACACGGCCCCGTGCACGAATGGATTGGCACAGCGCGCCGCTGTCGATGCCATCAATCGGCTTTTCTCCTGCCGCATAGATATCTGTCAACACCAGCACATCGGAATCGGCCAGAACCTGTGAAAACTCGTCAAACAGGTCGTTGGTGCGGCTGAAGCGGTGCGGCTGGAAAACCGTGACAATTCTCCGATCGGGCCAGCCGTTGCGGGCAGCGCTCATCGTTACGGCAAGTTCGGACGGGTGATGACCGTAGTCTTCAATCACGGTGACCTGTCGTCCTCCGACATCAAAACAACCGACTTCTGCGAAACGCCGGCCAATGCCCTTGAATTCGGCCAGGCTCCCCGTCACTGCTTCAATATCAATGCCCAGTTCCCAGGCCACGGCGATGGCGCCCAGCGCGTTACGCACGTTGTGTTCACCGGGCAGATTAAGACTGACTGCCAAAGCGCGAGACTCATTTGGAAGATGCACCTTGAAATGCATCATTCGGCCTTCCTGCCGGATATCGCTGCCGCGTATATCCGCCGCTTCGGAGATGCCGTAAGTCACGACGGCACGCGTCACAGACGGGATCATCTCTGCCACGTGTTCGTCATCCAGGCACAGCACGGCTGCGCCATAAAACGGAAGATGGTGCAGAAACTCGAGAAAGGCTTTTTTCAAATTGTCAAAACTGTTGTCGTAGCTTTCCAGGTGATCCCGGTCGATATTGGTCACCAGGGCCACAACAGGCTGCAGCAACAGAAATGATCCGTCACTTTCATCCGCTTCGGCCACCAGGTATTTGCCACTGCCCAAGCGGGCGTTGCTGCCCCAGGCATTGAGCAGGCCACCAATAACAAAAGTCGGATCCATGCCAGCTTCGGCCAGCAGGCTGGTGGTGAGGCTCGTGGTCGTGGTTTTGCCATGTGTGCCGGCAACCGCGATCCCACGTCGAAAGCGCATCAATTCAGCCAGCATTTCCGCACGCGGAACAACCGGGATTCGCAGCTCCCGGGCAGCCTGTACTTCAGGGTTATCCTCAGAAACCGCACTGGACATCACCAGCACATCCGCACCCTCGACCTGATGAGCCTCGTGTTCCCTGAAAACCGTCGCTCCGAGTCCGCGCAAATAACGGGTCGTCCTGTTTTCAGCAATATCCGAGCCGCTGACCTCGAAACCCTGGTTGACCAGGACTTCAGCGATTCCACTCATACCCGCGCCTGCAATACCAACAAAGTGCACTCTTTGTATCCGTCGCATTGGCTGCAAGTGTGATCCGTTGCTCTTCATGCCGGCAGGAATTCCTTGCACAGTGCCGCAACCCGCTCGGCAGAATCCGGAATGGCTACCGACCGTGCGGCGCCGGCCATGCTGACCAGGCCGGGCCGGTTGGCGAACAAACGGGCCAGACTGGCTGCCAGTCTTTCCGCTGTGCAGTCGGTTTCAGCCATCATTTCGGCCGCTCCCGCTTCGACCAGGAATTCAGCATTTTTCGACTGGTGATCATCCACAGCGTGTGGGAAAGGCACGAGAATCGAAGCAACGCCGGAAGCCGCCAGTTCGGATACCGTCAGGGCGCCGGCGCGGCAAATAACCAGGTCTGCCCAACCGTAGGCAGCTGCCATGTCGTCTATAAATTCCATGACCTCGGCTTTGAGGCCGGCTGCGCGGTAGTATTCGCTGGTCTCGTCCAGCCAGCCCTTCCCTGCCTGATGAATCACTTCAGGCAGCAGTTCAGGTGGCAAATGTGACACAGCGGCCGGCACCAGGCGGTTCAGGGCGCGAGCGCCCTGACTCCCGCCGGTGACAAGCAGGCGCATCGCGCCAGCCCGGCCGGCCATACGATCTGCAGGCGCATCAAGAGAAGCAAGCGATTCACGAACAGGATTACCACAGGTTCTGGCCTGCATATGGTCCCGCCAGGTACCTGGAAAGGCTTGCAAGACTTTGTTCGCCAGCCTTGCGAGCACACGATTGGTCATGCCAGGAACTCGATTTTGCTCGTGAACCAGCAAGGGTACGCCGCGTAACTTTGCCGCCAGGCCGCCAGGCCCGGCCGCGTAGCCACCGAAGCTCACAGCGCAGGCGGGGCGGTTTGCACCCAGTAAGGTGAATGCCTGGTAAACGGCTCGCAGCAAGCGCCAGGGCAGGGCCAGCCACCGCGTCAGCCCTTTACCCCTGATTCCAGCGATATCGACCGTATCCAGTGAGATGCCGCTTGCCGGCACACGCTGACACTCCATGGCGCCAGTGGCCCCCAGCCAGCGAACGGCAATGCCCTGGCCCTGCAGGCACTCGGCAACGGCAAGACCAGGGAAGATATGGCCACCGGTCCCGCCGGCCATGATCAAAACGCCCTGGCCCTGCCGGCTCATGTGCTGGCTCCTCTCAGAGACTTTTTCTGCTTGTGCTGAATGCCATGGTCCCGGTCCAGTTCGTACTTGACCCGCAAGACCACGCCCAGCGCCAGCATGATCATCAGCATGCTGCTGCCACCGGAACTGATCAGCGGCAGGGTCAGCCCTTTGGTCGGAAGCACGCCGAGGTTCACGCCCACACTGACCACTGCCTGCAGTCCAATCCACAGCCCTATCCCGTAGACCAGGAATCCGGCGAATGGCCGCTCATTGCGATGGGCCATAATGCCGATAATCATGATGCGGGTAACCAGCAAGAGGAACAGCGAAAGAACCACGATAACGCCGGCCAGGCCGAATTCCTCAGCCAGGACCGCGAAAATGAAATCTGTATGCGCTTCCGGCAAATAGAACAATTTCTGGATGCTGGCGCCAAGGCCAACACCGAATAACTCGCCCCGACCAACGGCAATCAGGGCCTGGGTTAGCTGGAAACCGCTTGCATAGGGATCAGCCCATGGATCCATGAAACTGACAATACGCCGCAATCGATAGGGTTCCATTGCGGCATAAGCGAAAGCAGGAAGGGCCAGCAGACCCAGCACAAAGATGTGGCGCCAGGCTGCGCCGGCCAGCCAGACCATGCCGGCAATAATGACCGTGATGATCGCCGCACTCCCCATATCGGGTTGCAGCAACAGGATGACGGAAAGAAAGCCAGCGTAGATCAGGGGTTTCAGCGTGTCGAAAAAGTGCGTCTGAACCAACCCCGTTTTGCGCGCCAGGTAACCAGCCACGTAGATGACAACCATGAGTTTGACCGCCTCGACGACCTGGAAATTAACCAGGCCAAGCCGAATCCAGCGCGTACTGCCATTCACGGTATGACCGACACCCGGTATCAGGACTGCCAGCAGCAGCATGGCAGACAACATCATCATGGGGCGGCTCACCCGCTCGAGGAAGGCAATGGGGATAACCCGGAATACCAT
>PVMS01012913.1_pt1 | contig 11836 bp, 11 predicted proteins | sample 1853461 | NCBI WGS metagenome assembly PVMS01 (sample SAMN08582032, study PRJNA380276) | Marine sediment metagenome, whole genome shotgun sequencing project. | isolation source: ocean sediment barecode stripped | collected 2017
GCTTTGCCGTATGAACTTACGGGCATGACTCTGGAGGAATTGCGGGAACATCGCCCCGAACTGCTCGGCGTTATCGAAAGGCTTCAACCGCTGGTCGAAACGGCTGGTTGAACTCAATCAGACCTCGAGCAAAGTAACCGGTTCGTCCAAATAGTGCAGATCGCAATTTGGTGATTCACCAACCCGATCGATGATGAGAAATTCCTGGCCGGCATCAAAAGCAATCAACGGCATGTGCCAGGTTCCACGGTGATAGTTGATTCCCTGTCGGCCATTGGAAACGAATGCGCGCAGGTCTGCAGCAGCAGCCGGCTCGCCGGCCGACGCTACAACTACCATCATGCGACATGGGGTCAATGGCACAAAGGACTGACTGCCATGCGGATGCCGTTCGATCATGTCGAAACTATATGGCAGCGTAGTAATCGTGCGACAGCGAGCAATACTGATGGCCACGTGCCCGTCGAAGGCCTCTACCGAGCACAAGTCGTCGAAACGCTCAAAACTTTCCGCATTCATCGCAGCGACCTGCTGCTCTGACGATTCGACCACATCACCGTAAGGCGCGAACGCCTCTGCGGTAAGCAGTTCAGCTTGCAGAGATATCACGGCTAGACCTCACTTGCTCGACCAAATATTCGCAGGCGGCTGATGCCGCCATCGGGAAATATCGACATACGCACATGAGTTACCGCGCCGAGAGATGCCAGCTGTGTCGAGAACTCGTGCTGCTTGTCCATTTCGAGTTTTGCTTCTGGAAGCAATATTTGCCAGCGCGGATCGTCAACGCCTGGCTCTTCATCCGCGCCATACACGGCCGCATCCAAGCTAACGCGATCCGGATAGTTTCCTTTGAAATGCGCAGTATCGACCTCAACCGCCTCAATGACGCCCGCGTGCCCCAATGCCAGTACCACCCAGTCATTGCCGGGACCACGGCGGCGCGCCGTCTCCCATCCGTCGCCCATGTTGACGCCACGGCCGGCAACATTGAGGTTGTGCATGCTGCCGTAGTGTTCGTCGCTGCACGCAAGAGCCCGACCGCCATGCTCAAGTCCGAGCAAGTCGACCACGCCCTCAATCTGCGAAAAGTCCGGTCGTACCTCTCCGTAAACGCGCAACCTGGCAATACCGCCGTCCGGAAAAATATTCACGCGCAAGTGCGTAATGATTGAATCGTAGTCAATATCTTGAAAGTGATGTGCATCACCGGCCAAGTCCGTGACGGGTAAAACCTCGAACCAGCCACCATTAGGCACGTCCTCGTCGCTGACACAGGCGTCAATCGACACTTGCGGCGGGAAGTTTCCGGTAAAAAAACTGGTGTCGATATTGACGCCATGCACAATTCCCGGCACGCCGAGTCGAACGATGCAGTGATCATTCCCGGGCGTACGTTTGCGGCGACTTTCCCAGCCGTCCATCCACTTACCGTGATCGTCGTACTTGTCATCGATGAACACGGGGTCCTTGGGATCGATAAGTCGCTCTTTGGCTGCGAAAAATTCGTCCGTCGCATACGTCACCTGACTCCCTAACCGCGGCTGTTCAAGCTGAATCCACTGGTGATAAGGATGCTGCTTGCTACTCATTGACCTGCCTCCATCGCCTGCAGTCGTAACTTCGCTATCTTGTGAATCTCTTGCAAAGCCGTCTCAAACTCTGTCGCTGCGTCATTTCCCAGACGCGCCGCAAACGCTGCCAGAATTTCTGCCCGAGTACTGGCCCGCACGGCCATAACAAATGGAAAGCCGAATTTCTCGTGGTAATCATCGTTCAATGATTGAAACTGCGCGTATTCGTCCGCCGAGCATTGATCTAATCCTGCGCTGGACTGTTCTGTGCTTGAATCGTGCGTCAGTTCACCCGCAAGTTGTGCCTTACCCGCGAGGTCCGGGTGCGCACGAATCAATGCCAATTGCCGCTCTGTCGATGCGTTATCAACGCAGTCCGCCATGATCGCGCCGATCTGCTCGACGTTCTCACTTGCGATAGCATCGCCGAGCGCCTCTTCTGCAACCCAGGCTGAGTGTTCGTAAATGCCGCCATAGCGAGCAAGGAATTCGCCTTGGGTCATCACAGATCGGCCGGATGGTTTTTGTGCCAGTGGTCGGCGATATCGATGCGCCGCGTAATCCAGGTTGCTTCGTGCCCGGCTATGTAGTCGAGAAAACGCGCCACTGCTGCCGCCCTGCCCGGGCGCCCGGCGATTCTGCAATGCAAGCCAATTGACATCATGCGCGAGCCCTCCGCGTACAGGACATCAAAGCTGTCTTTGAGGTATTCGTAGAACTGTTGCCCCGAATTAAAACCCTGCGGCGTGGCGAAGCGCATATCGTTGGCATCCAGAGAGTACGGCACCATAAGCTGCGGTGTGCCGTGCAAGTAATCCCAGTACGGCAGGTCGTCCGAGTAACAGTCGGCGTTATAAGTAAAGCCACCTTCTTCGGCGATGAGTCGGTGCGTCCGCGGACTGCAACGGCCGAGATACCAGCCCAGCGGCCGCTCGCCCGTAACACTGCGGTGAATATCGATTGCTTGCTGCAGATGCTCGCGCTCGGTCTCTTCGTCGACCTCCTGATAGTCGATCCAGCGATAACCGTGGCTCGCGATCTCCCAATTTGCATCCTGCATCGCAGCGACCACCGCGGCGTTGCGTTCCAGTGCCATGGCAACGCCGAAAACTGTCACTGGCAAATCGCGCTCTTCGAAGAGTCGGTGCAAACGCCAAAAGCCCGCGCGCGCACCGTATTCGTATATGGACTCCATGTTCATGTGGCGCTGATTCACGAGCGCATGCGCGCCGACTATTTCCGAGAGAAACGCCTCAGATGTCGAGTCACCGTGCAAGACACAATTTTCAGCGCCTTCTTCGTAGTTGATAACGAACTGCACCGCAATACGTGCATCACCAGGCCATTGGGCGTCGGGAATTTGTCCGCCGTAGCCGTGCAGGTCGCGCGGATAGTTCTTGTCTGTCATTACTGCGCTTCCACCGATTGATACCAGTTATCAATAACAACGCGTTCTTCCTCACTCATGCCAGTCAGGTTACTGATCGGCATCACGCGAGTGACCACGGTTTGCTGATATATGCGCTGCGCCTCAGCCATGATTTGTTGGTCCGTATCAAGGACAACTCCGCCGGGAGCCGCAGGGAATGCCGGATGTGTTGGCTGACTGGAGTGGCAGGCGGTACAGCGATGATGCACGACCGAACGCACATCATTGAAGGAAACCGCTACTCCGGATGACGCGCTTACTTTGGGGACGATGGCGGCGGCAACGCCTGCAAGTATGAGGAATGCGATAATAATTGTGACCGGTGATGCAGTACCCTTGTGGCGAGCAACGAAGTAGATACGGATCAAGGCCCCAGCCATCGTGATAGCAATCAGTATCGCCCAGTTGTAGGGGTGGCTGTACGTCATTGCATAGTGATTACTGGTCATCACGAACAAGACTGGCAACGTGAAGTAAGTGTTGTGAACCGAGCGCTGCTTGCCACGAATCCCAGGGCCCGGATCGGCTTGCTCGCCACGCGCCGCTGCTGCGACCATTTGCTTCTGCCCCGGAATAATGACGAAGAAGACGTTGGCCACCATGATGGTGCCGAGAATTGAGCCGAAATGCATGAAAGCGCCACGACCACTGAAGAGTTGGCATAAGCCCCACGCCAATAATGCAATAGCAGCAAACAAAACGGCGCCCAAGACTAATTCATTCCTGGCCAAAAGCGATTTGCACATCAAGTCGTACACGATCCAACCGCCGGCTATAGATCCCGCTGCCATCGCAACGGCGGTCGTGGCCGATAGTTCGGCGACGCTTGGGTCGATCAGGTAAACCTCCGCACCGTACCAGTACAACAAGATCAGCAGGAACATTCCCGACAACCAGGTTGAGTAGGCCTCCCACTTAAACCAGTGCAGTGTTTCCGGCAGTACACTCGGTGAAGTTTTGTATTTCTGCGCATGGTAGAAACCACCGCCATGCACCGACCAAACTTCGCCCCCTATGCCCTTTGCATCGTCATCTGGGTCGCGCGGGGCCTCCAGATGATTGTCCAGCCAGATGAAATAGAACGAGGCGCCAATCCAGGCAACGCCGGTAATGAAGTGCAACCAGCGCGCGAGCAGATTCAACCATTCTAGTAAATACGCTTCCATATAATTACTTTTTGTTATTTAGCGCGTGCACGTTGTCAGGATACGCGATGTCGGCGCCGAGACGCACTTTCTCGTACGCCTGCAAGATCTCAGCCGAGGCCGATACCGCGATTTCCGCGGGTTTCTTACCGCTAATTCCGGCAACGCCAATAGGACAGACGAGGTTTGCGAGTCGCGCATCTGACATTCCCTGAGCGCGATATCGCTTCTCGAATCTGCGGCGCTTCGAAATGGACCCTATCAGTCCGCAGTAGGCGACGTCGGTGCGGCGCAATATGCGATCGCAAACTTCGAAGTCGATTGCGTGGCTGTGCGTCATCACCAGATAGAAACTTCCCGCTGGCATTGCCGCGACCTCTAGCGCCGGATCGGACGTCTCAACTGTTCGGACATTCACCGGCACGCGGCGAAATATACTGCGGCGGCTGTCTACCCATCGAATGTTGCAGTCGAGGGCTGATAAGGATCGCACCACTGCTGCACCAACGTGACCCGCGCCGAATACAGCGATATGCAAATCACTGCCGACGACAAGCTCCAGGAACCAGCCATCGCTATGCTGCGGCATTCGCCCGGTTGCCAGCCCGGCACGGGCCTGGGACAGGATTTCTTCGCCGGCACCTTTGGCTGCAATGCCATAAGTACTGTCTGCAGTAATTACGAACTTGCCGCGCTGATCCAAAACGTGCGTAGCAACAACTGCCGCTTCACGTTGCCCGTGCAATGCGCGCAAATCCTGCAGCCAGGCGGGCAGCACGCTGGCGATCGGCTCGAACAAAATATCGACGACGCCACCGCAGCACTGTGCCATCGATGAACCCAAGGCAAATTTGCGCAGGCTGGGACTCTCATCGCCGCCCAGCAGGTCGAAGGCAATGCGTGTGCATTGATACTCCAGTTGACCACCCCCGATGGTGCCTAGCGTTTCATTACCGGTAACAATCATTTTGGCGCCGACTTCACGCGGTGCCGATCCCCGTACGCCCGCGACGGTTACCACGACGACCCGCTCGCCTGCGGCGCTCAGATCAGCGAGCTCGTCAATCCACTCGTTCACCTGTTGTCGCCGTCTATGGCTCGCAACACGGCTTCGGGCGTCGCCGGCGCCTGCAAGTCTGGCAGTGGCTGATGTTCCGTCGCAATCGCATCGCGGATCGCATGGAAGACCGACAGGCTTAGCATCAGGGGCGGCTCGCCAACTGCTTTGGAGCGGTAAATCGTATCTTCACGATTAGCCGCGTTTTGCAACAGCGTTACGCGGAAATCTATCGGCAAATCTGAGCACGTGGGAATTTTGTAGGTCGATGGAGCATGCGTCGTCAATTCTCCCGCTGCATTCCAACACAGTTCCTCAGATGTCAGCCAACCAGCACCTTGAATGAAACCTCCCTCGATCTGCCCTATATCCATTGCCGGATTCAGCGAGGTACCACAATCGTGCAGAATATCCACGCGAGTCACTCGATACTCGCCAGTCAGTGTATCTACCACGACTTCGGATACGGCAGCGCCATAGGCGTAGTAGAAAAAGGGCCGGCCGCTGAAAGTCTCGCGATCGTAGTGAATCTTGGGGGTCTTATAGAATCCGGATGCGAACAACTTGACCCGATCCAGCCAGGCTAACTTTATCAGCGCCTCAAAACTCAATTCATTTTCGCCTGCTGTTACTCGGTTCCCCTCAATCTCGACTTGCGCCTCTTTGACCGAGAAATGTCGGGCCGCAAATTCTGTCAGCCGCCCACGGATTTTCGCACAGGCCGCCTGTGCTGCCTTGCCGTTGATGTCCGAACCGCTTGAGGCCGCAGTGGCCGACGCGTTCGGCACTTTGCTGGTATCTGACGCGTTAATTCGAATTTTATCCACGGTGATGCCGAGTTCGTCGGCCGCAATCTGTGCGACCTTGATAAACAAGCCCTGACCCATCTCGGTGCCGCCATGATTCAGATGTGCAGTGCCGTCTCTATAAACATGCACCAGCGCACCGGCTTGATTCAAATGAGTAGCGGTAAATGAAATGCCAAACTTGACCGGCGTTATTGCGATACCGCGACGCAATATAGCGCTTTTGGTATTGAACTCACGCACCTCGGCACGGCGTGCGGCGTAATCAGAACTCACCTCGAGCTGATCGATGATGTCGTTAACGATGTTGTCCTCAACGACCTGTTGATACGGTGTGACATTGCGCTCATTTATGCCGTAAAAATTGCGGCGGCGAATCTCCAGAGGATCCTTGTCCAGAGTTCTCGCTATGTCGTCGATGACATACTCGATAGCATGCATTCCCTGCGGGCCGCCGAAGCCGCGAAACGCAGTGTTCGATACCGTATTCGTCTTGCATCGATACGATGTAATTTGAATATTTTCGAGAAAGTAGGCGTTGTCGCAATGGAACATCGCGCGATCGTTGATCGGGCCTGAGAGGTCCGCCGATATACCGCAGCGCGATGCGAACATGAAATCGACGCCGTGAATCAATCCCGAATCGTCAAAGCCGACCTCGTATTCGATAACAAAATCATGCCGCTTGCCCGTCATGACCATGTCATCGTCGCGATCGAGTCGCAGTTTGCAGGCCCGCCCCGTCTTGTTGGCCATTATCGCTGCGATACACGCGATCGTTGCTGCCTGACTTTCCTTGCCACCGAATGCTCCGCCCATGCGGCGACATATGCACACGACGTCTTTGGCGTCGCGCGCAGTCGCCTGCGCTACCAGATGTTGCACTTCGTCCGGGTGTTGCGTCGAGCTGTATACCAGCAGGCCACCATCTTCTTGCGGGACAGCCATTGCGATGTGGCCTTCCAGGTAGAACTGATCCTGCCCGCCCAGATCCAGGCGACGCTGCAAGCGCTGTGGTGCGTTAGAGATCGCTGTCTTCGCGTCGCCGCGCTGCAAAGTCTCGGTGGGTAAAACGAATGACTGCTTTTCGACTGCCGTCATCGGATCAAGAATCGCTTCCAGCTCTTCGTAATCAATATGTACGAGTCGCGTCGCCTTGCGCGCCTGATCTACTGTCTGCGCCGCCACCGCAAACAGTGCCTGACCCGCGTACTCCGCTAGATCGGCTGCCAGAATTTGCTCATCGGCGACAACCGGGCCGCAGTTATTTACGCCCTGAATATCGGCCGCTGTGCAAGCCGCAACCACACCCGTGGCGGCCACGACTTCGTCTAAATCAATATTTCGTATACGCGCGTGCGCTTTAGAGCTCAAGCCAACGGCGACGTGCAACAAATCGCGCGGCTCCGGAATGTCGTCCGTATAGGCGGCCGAACCGTTGACATGCAAGTGCGCACTATCGTGGGCCAGCGATTTCCCAACCGCTCTGCCGTTTGCTCTAGCGCCCATAGTTGTACACCGTTTGATCGAACTCACCGGTCGACTCGAGATAAAAGCGCCGCAGCATGTTTTGCGTAGCACGCAAGCGATAGGCAGACGACGCGCGCATGTCACTGATGGGCGAAAAATCCTCAGCCAGGGCATCCATGGCACGCGCAATGGACGCCTCATTCCACTGTGCCCCGAGCAGAGCCGCCTCGCAATTGCTGGCGCGTTTGACGGTCGCGGCAAGGCCACCACAGGCCATCGCAAATGCGACAACCTTGCCTCCATCGAGCTCAAGCCGATACGCGCTACAAACCGCCGAAATATCCTGGTCAAAGCGTTTTGATAATTTGTGGCTACGCAAGATCGAGTTCGCCGTCGGTCGCGGAATTCGAATCGTTGCGACAAACTCGCCGGGCTTAAGGTCTTTGACCTGATAATCGATGTAGAAATCTTCGAGCGTGACCTCGCGCTCGCCGTGCTGCGAACGAAGCAGCAGGGTGGTGCCAGCAACTATAAGGGCCGGCATCGAGTCGCCAATCGGCGACCCGTTCGCGATGTTGCCGCCCAATGTACCCGCGTTTCGAATCGGCGGTGACGCGAATCGCCGGAACAGCTCCTCCAAATTCGGGTAATTCGCAATAATCGTTTGCATGGACTCGCTTAGCGTCACCGCAGCGCCAATCTCAATATGTGTATCGGTTTCCTCGACTCGCCCAAGGTCGGCGATGCGACCCGTGTAAATCACGGTGTCCAATACCCGATGTTGCTTGGTCACCCAAAGACCGACATCAGTACCGCCTGCCAATATTGTTGCGTCCGGGAAATCTGCCAGCAGCGCCGCCAATTCTTTGCCGCTAACAGGCGCAAAAAACTTTCTATCGCCCTGCTCAACACAAAGGCTATCGCTCGCATCCAGCTCGGCGAGTTTCGCCGATTGCACTGCTTCACTGGCCGCTTGCGGTAGTCCATACATGGCGTTGGCAGCGTCGACTATTGGTCGATAACCAGTGCACCTGCATAAATTGCCGGCGAGCGCATCGTCGATTTCCGTTCGCGACGGTTGTTCATTCGTCTTGTACAGGACGAACAAGGACATTACGAAGCCCGGCGTGCAGAAACCGCATTGAGAACCGTGGCAATCGACCATTGCCTGCTGCACAGGATGCAGTGGTTCACCCTTTGGCTGCAGGCTCTCAACAGTAATAAGTTGCTTGCCATGTAGCGTTGGCAAGAACTGGATACAGGAGTTGATCGCTTTGAGGCGGACGCCGTCGCCGTCTTGCGATTGCTCAGCAACAACTACCGTGCAGGCGCCGCAATCGCCCTCCGCGCAACCCTCTTTGGTACCGGTACGACGCAGGTCTTCGCGCAGGTACTGCAGCACAGTTCGCGTAGGGTCGACATCATCAAGTTCGATGACTTCACCGTCCAGAATAAATTTGATCGTGCTGCCCACTTGTTTCAGCTACCCCGATACGTCGAGTAACTCCACGGAGAAACCAACAAAGGAACGTGATAGCGCTCCTCGGCGCGGACTGAAAAGCGAATTACGACCGTGTCCAGAAATGGCGGGTCGCTACTCGGATTACCTTGCGCCGAAAAATACGTGCCGATGTCAAACTCGAGTTCATAGCTGCCTGTTCGCATGGCTTCGCCATCCAGCAATGCCGAGTCCGTGCGGCCATCTGTATTCGTTACCGCGGTCGTTAACAAGTCGCGCTTTTCGCCACTCGCATAAAGCCGAATAGCGACATTACTCGCCGGCTTGCCATTCGCAGTATCAAGAATGTGTGTTGTCAGTTGTCCCATTGTGCCCCCAATTCTGGTGTCCGATCATTATACGTGGACATGGCGCAATTACCCGTCGCGTATGCTAGCTTTGCCGTCATCAAAATAAGAATATTGGGCGAACGGAATGCAAAATACAGACAAGGTATCGCGGCGCAATTTTCTGCAACTGGCAGGCGCGCTTTCCACCGCCAGCTATCTGCGCCTGACCGGTACAGCCCTAGCCACGATTGCACAGTCAGCATGCGCTGCGGAACAGGAAAGCAGCGCGTTCCTGACATTGGGCGCAGATGAAGCCCGCGATTTCGCGGCGATAGCCGCCCGCATCATACCAACGACCGATACGCCGGGCGCGACCGAGGCCGGCGTCATACATTTTTTCGACAATGCGTTCGCCGGTGACATGAGCGACGATCTCAGTACAGCACGCGCTGGACTTGCCGACTTCAATGCAGCACTTGCAGAGTCCGGACATGCCGGGCGATTTGACGAGCTGGTCGAGGATGCGCGGGACAAATTCTTGCGCAGTCAGGAAGCGGGCGAATTTTTTGGCCTCGTTCGTGAGATGACCATATTCGGATTTTTCGCTATGAGCAGTTATGGCGGCAATAAAGACCATGTCGGTTGGGATCTGATCGGATTTGAAGGTCACCACGGCGCCTGGACGTACCCGTTTGGCCATTACGATGCCGAGTACGCGAAGGAGAATTCACATGGCGAATAGTGTGCAGTTCAAGACTCGTAACGCTGTTGACTTCGTCATAATTGGTTCGGGTTCAGCCGGGGGAATTCTCGCCAAGGAACTATCCACATCGGGATTCGATGTAGTTGTTCTCGAACAGGGACCGTATCGAAAAGCATCTGACTTTTCGCACGACGAATTGTCAGTCTTCTTTCAGGACGAATTGCGTGGCGGTGGTCAGGAAGTTCACGCGCAGACTTTTCGCCATGACGAAAGCGAAACGGCAACCAAGCCAGCTATTCCGCCCGCACGTTACGCGCGTGGAGTTGGTGGCAGCAGCGTGCACTTCACGGCGAATTTCTGGCGTTTTCGCGAAAGCGATTTCAAAGAGCGCAGCATGCTCGGCCCGATTTCCGGTACCAATTTCGCAGACTGGCCGATTACCTATGCAGAGCTGGAACCCTATTACACCAAGGTAGATTGGGACATTGGTTTGTCCGGCGCAGCAGGACCGTTTGACGCTCCGCGTTCGAAACCGTTTCCAGTACCGCCACTGCCCATTAAATCGTCCGGCGTACTGCTGGAAAAAGGCGCCAAGGCGCTAGGCTTGCACGCGCAAGTGGAACCGCTTGCGATTTTGTCGCAGGCGCACAACGGTCGACCGGGCTGTATCAACTGTGGTTACTGCATGGGCTTTGGCTGCGAAGTGGGTGCGAAGTCATCAACGCTAGCGGCGATGATTCCGCTCGCTGAAGCGAGCGGCCATTGCGAAATTCGGCCGGAATCAGTCGTGATCAAGATCGACACCGATGAGTCGGGTCGAGCCAATCAAGTGGTCTATCTGGACAAGGACGGTAACGAACAAGCGCAAAAAGCCAAGGCAGTCGTGTTATCCGCAAACGGTGCGGAGTCTGCCCGCCTGCTATTAATGTCGCAAAGCGCTCAGCACCCGGATGGTCTTGCGAACTCCAGTGGTTTCGTAGGCCGCAACCTGATGCATAACGGGCACGGTTTCGCGAACGGTGTGTTTGAACATCAGTTGAACGACTACAAGGGCGTACAAGTCACCCGCATCATTCATGACTTTTACGAGAATGATGAGAAACGCGGTTTTTATGGCGGCGGCGGCATTGACGCTCGCCCCCTATTCTCGGCGTCACCGATCTGGCATGCGAAACAAGGCATGCCGTTCGACATACCAAGCTGGGGCGCGCAATGGAAGGACGAGATTGCGCATAACTTCACGCGGCAGATGTCGGTCGTTGGCGGCACTACGTCATTGGCGCTGGACCGCAACAACATCACTTTGGACCCGGAGAGCAAAGATTTTTGGGGACGCCCCGCTATTCGCGAAACCTATCGTGACCACCCCGACGACATTGCCATGGCCGGCTTTCTGGCGGATCGGGCAGTTGAATTGCTAGACGCCGCGGGCGCCGAGAAAATCTGGCGCTTTCCGGACCATGTGACTAACGGCGGAGAACACTTGCTCGGTACCTGCCGTATGGGTAAAGACCCGGCAACGTCAGTAGTAAACAGCTCGCACCGCAGCCACGACGTACCCAATTTGTTCATCTGCGATGGTAGTAGTTTTGTAACTTCGGGCCGCGGCCAACCGACCATGACAATTATGGCGCTCGCATTCCGTGCCGCAGACCACATCAAGGCGGCCGCAGCTGCGGGAAAAATTTAGAGGGAGCTCATGATATGCAACGACTATTTATAATTCTGTTTGATCGCCGGAGCCAGCTGTTTCAGCACAAGCTGAAATCGAAAATACTGCCAGAATTATAAATAGTCGTTGCATATCATGAGCTCCCTCTAAATTTTTCCCGCAGCTGCGGCCGCCTTGATGTGGTCTGCGGCA
>PVMS01163858.1_pt1 | contig 11835 bp, 11 predicted proteins | sample 1853461 | NCBI WGS metagenome assembly PVMS01 (sample SAMN08582032, study PRJNA380276) | Marine sediment metagenome, whole genome shotgun sequencing project. | isolation source: ocean sediment barecode stripped | collected 2017
CTGCCCGTTTGGCCTCAGCCTCAGCCAGCTCCTGACGGCCAACTGACTCCAGCAGGGAGACTTCTTTTTCATCTGCATGCATATTGTATTCATCAATGTCGCTCAGCAGCCAGCTGAATTCCTCATTTTTACCCATTCGTTCCTGGTAGCGTCTGTCGGTGACTGCCACCAATCGGCTGAGATCACCCGATGGCTGGTAGCGGGCGGGATCGATACTGGTCCAGGGCAATGCGTTGTCGAGAGCACTCTCGCCATATTTCGCCGGATCTCCCACCGACGGGAATCGGATATCCGGTTCCACGCCGCGGTTTTGGGTAGAACCTCCGTTGACACGGAAAAACTGCGCCATGGTAATTTTTAACTGACCCATGCCGGGAGAATCACTTGGTGCATAGTCATCCAGGTCAAGCAGGCTCTGCACGGTGCCCTTACCGAAAGTGGGCTCGCCCAGCACCATCCCACGACCGTAGTCCTGGATAGCCGCAGCGAATATTTCCGAAGCGGAAGCGCTGTAGCGGTTGACCAGCACCGCCATCGGGCCACTCCAGACCATTCCGGACTCGACATCCTCTTCCAGTGAAATACGGCCATTTGAATTACGCACCTGAACCACCGGACCCTTGTCGATAAACAGGCCGGTCAGCGTGGTAGCTTCCAGCAGGGAACCGCCACCGTTGTTACGCAAATCAACCACGATTCCCTTGACCCCCTGCTCTTCCAGGTGTGCAATTTCCTTGCGTACGTCACGCGTGCTGGAACGGTAGTCCGGCTTGTTCTGAGCCCGGCCGTTGAAATCGAGGTAAAACACCGGCAAATCAATCACACCGATCTTTACCACCTGATCATCAGACCCATCGACCGGAAGTTCGATGATCTCACTTTTGGCAGCCTGCTCTTCCAGTTTGACTTCATTGCGCGTGATGCTGATCAGGGTGGTCGGACCGCTGATACTCCTGTCTTCGGGCAAGACGTCCAGGAGTACAATGGTGTCCTTGGGACCGCGGATCAGGTCAACCACGTCATCTATCCGCCAGCCGATGACATCGACCATCTTCCCGTTCTCCCCCTGCCCAACTGCAGTGATGCGGTCACCGGCTTGCAGACGACCGTCGGCCGCTGCCGGCCCACCGGGAACGACCCGTGAAATGGTTGTGTATTCATTCTCGCGGCCCAATAATGCGCCAATGCCTTCAAGTGAAAGCCGCATCGAAATTTCAAAATTCTCAGAAGTTCTCGGTGACAGGTAGGCGGTATGCGGTTCGATAGACTGGGCAAAAGCATTCATGAAAAACTGGAAAACATCTTCTGTATTCAATTCATTGATCCGGCGCTCCAGATTTTCATAGCGCTCGGTCAGAGTCTCAACGATAGCCGCGTCTTCCTTGTCGGTCAGCTTGAGCCGCAAATAATCATTCTTGACCCGCTGGCGCCATAACTCATCCAGTCCTGCAGTGGTGGTTTCCCACTCCTCTCCCTCACGGTTAAAGCGGTAAAACTCATCTATGGTGAAGTCAAAAGGTTGCTGTACCCGCGCACGGGCATAATTGACCCGCTGCCTGACCCGATCCACATATACATTGAAAATCTCGTATGCCGGCAATAAATCCGAGTGCCGCAAGGCATCATCCAGGCTGGTGCGATAACGCTCAAACGACTGAACATCCGCGGCCAGAAAATAAATGCGGTTTGGATCGAGTAGTTCCAGGTAGCCATCAAAAATCTGGCTCGAAAGATCATCGTCCAGACGTGTGTCCTTGTAGTGCCAATTGGTCAGGAACTTGGTGGCGAGATTGCTCGCATAGCGCTGTTCCATCTGGGGCTCGAGAATCAGCGACGTGTCCACTTCCACCGCAGCGAAGGTGGGCAGACTGACCAGCAATACTGTTAAAAAAATCGAAATACGTCTCACGTAAAACTCTCCAGAAACTGCTTCAAAATTCCCCTGTATTCCATATTAAAGCAATCGGGGGTTTATATTTATGCCTGTTTCAGACCAAAATTACAATGCAGAGGTTCAATAATACAGTGCCAAATGGCCTGGACGGTGCTGAATACCGGCTATTCGGAACGACTAAATCAGACCTGATTCTTCCGCCATCAGGTCTGCATGATAGGAAGATCGCACCAACGGTCCGGAGGCCATATGGGTAAAACCCAGCCCATAGCCGAAATCAGCCAGGCTTTCGAATTCTTCTGGTGTCCAGTAGCGCAACACCGGGTGATGGTGGGTCGTCGGCTGCAAATACTGACCGATGGTGATCATGTCCACGTCATGCGCTCGCAGGTCCTGCAAGGATTCTTCAACCTGCTCGCGGGTTTCACCCAGGCCAAGCATGATACCCGATTTGGTCGGAATTTCCGGGTGTTGTCGTTTGAACCGTGCCAGCAGTTTGAGCGACCACTGGTAATCTGCGCCCGGGCGCACATTCCGGTACAAAGGCTCAACCGTTTCCAGATTGTGGTTGAAAACATCCGGTGGTGACGCAGCGAAAATTTCAAGCGCCCGTTCAATTTTTCCCTTGCCACGAAAATCCGGCACCAGGATCTCAATTCGGGTCGCCGGGTTCAATTCCCGTACCCGGTCCATACATTGTGCAAAGTGTGCGGCACCACCATCGCGCAGATCATCCCGGTCTACCGAGGTCACCACAATATATTTCAATTCCATGTCTTGAACTGATTTTGCAAGTTGGGCCGGCTCATTAACATCCGGTGGCAGAGGGCGTCCATGGGCGACATCACAAAATGAGCAACGGCGGGTACAGACCTCGCCCAGAATCATGAAAGTTGCCGTTCCTTTGGAAAAACACTCGTGGATGTTCGGGCAGCTTGCTTCCTCACACACCGTGACCAGTTGACGGTCCCTTAATTTCGCCTTCAGATCAGCAACTGCATTTCCCGCAGGCAGGCGAACCCGGATCCAGGGTGGCTTGCGCAAGCGCGGCATATCGGCGTCAAATTTTGCGGTGTTGCGCGCCATTTTTTCGGCACCCAACTCCTTTGCACCGGATACCTTGATGGCGATCCGGCCGGCTGGATTGTCGGTCTGGCTCATACCATTTTCCCATCCCGGTTTTCAGACGAAACACTATAACCCAGCTGAAACGAAATGCTGTCAACCAGGCGGTTTTGTACATCCTCGAACTCCACCGCTGTCAGGGCCGATAGTTGAGTGACCTGCAGGCCCTCATAGCCACAGGGATTGATGCGTTGAAATGGCTCCAGATCCATGTCGACATTGAAGGCCAGGCCATGAAAGGTCCGTCCGCGCCGCACCCGCAAACCCAGAGATGCAATTTTTTCGTCTCTTACATAAATGCCGGGTGCGCCTGTTTGGCGCTCGCCCCTGACTCCGTACTGTTCAAGCACACGGATAATCGATTCTTCTATACCATTGACCAGTTCCTTCACACCCATCTTCCTGCGCCCGATGTCGAGCAGCGGATAAGCCACGATCTGACCCGGACCGTGATAGGTGACCTGCCCGCCTCTGTCCACCTGGATGACCGGGATGTCGCCGGGCGCCAGTATATGCTCTGCTTTTCCCGCCTGTCCCTGGGTAAAAACCGGGGGATGTTGCACCAGCCAGAGCTCATCCATGGTGTCTGCATGCCGCCGATCGGTGAAGTCCTGCATGGCATGCCATACCGGCTCATATTCTGACAGGCCAAGGTTCCGCACACGAATTTGTTGAGTACCTTGATCCTCAAACCGGGAGTTGCTGCCGGAAGTCATGGTGATGTCGTTTCTCAGAGCGCCATCAGGACCTGTTCACAGTCCGTCAGCTCCTGGTAAATGGCATCGAGCTGATCCTGTGATTTTGCTTCGATCGTCGCGGTCACAGAGACGAAATTACCCGCACCACTCGGCCTGGAGCGGATCGGTTCGTCTGGCCAGAGGCTGGCTTGACGGGTAATGATTTCGCTGATTATTGACTCAAAATCACTACTGAACCGGCCCATGGCTTTGATCGGAAAGCGACAGGGGAATTCCAGCAAACTGGGGCTTGATTCATTCATCATCTTCAAATAATCCGTCCACCCACAAACGCAGGCTGTCCCAGGACCGGCCGAAAAAGCCCGCTTCCTCGACGGCACCCAGGGTAATCAGATCTCGTGCTGCGACCAACTCATCCCCCAGGTGGACCGAGATTTTTCCGACCACTACTCCGGCGGCGAGCGGAGCGCTCAGTTCGTCCTGCATTTCTACCTGGGCATCCAGGTCATCGTAACGACCGCGGGGAATGGTCACAAAAAGCGGCAGCGCCAGACCCAGTGAAACTTCTTCGGTCAGTCCTTTCCAGACCTGGCCCTTGGCCAGTTCCTGCCCGGCCTGGTAGAGCTGTACTGTTTCGAAGAAACGAAAACCGTAGTTCAACAAGGATTGGCTTTCGGTGGCGCGATTGGATTCGGAACTGGACCCCATTACGGCGCTGATCAGCCGCATGCCATCCCGTTTGGCCGAGGCGGCGAGGCAGTAACCGGCAGCCTCGGTATGACCGGTTTTAAGACCATCTATCGCGGGATCACGCCACAGCAGCGTGTTGCGATTGTGCTGCCGGATGCTGTTGTAGGTGAATTCTTTTTCTGAGTACCAGGCGTAGTATTCCGGGTACTCGCGAATAATGGCTGCACTCAACAGCGCAATGTCGCGCGCGGTGGTGTAATGCTCCGGGTCCGGCAAGCCCGTTGAATTCATGAAATGAGAGTTGTTCATCCCGAGTAATTCAGCATAGTGATTCATCAGACCGGCGAAGGCTTCTTCACTGCCAGCGAGATGCTCTGCCAGGGCCACGCAGGCATCGTTACCTGACTGAACGATCATGCCCCTGACCAAATCCTCCACTGTGACCGGCATATCCGGCTCGATGAACGTGCGCGATCCACCGGTACGCCATGCCCGCTCGCTCACCACGACGGTTTCTTCCAGGGTAATATTTCCCTCGGCCAGTTCCTTGAACACCGCGTAGGAAGTCATCAGCTTGGTGATACTGGCGGGCTCGATTTGCAAGTCCGCGTTGTTCTCAACCAGAATGCGATGGCTGTTGAAATCCATCAGCAAATAGCTGTTGGCTGCCAGTTGGGGGGCTGCTGGCACTGGCCTTGCGCTTGCATTGGGTACCGGCGCATTGGGCACCGGCACTTGAGCCTGCGCCATGGTAACAATGGCCGTCAGGGCGAAAGTAATTAGCTGCTTGGTGTTCATATTCTAATGGTTTATTCCTTGAATTCCGGCCATCTGAGTAGTCAACGGCTGATTTTATGCGGGCGTTCGAAGCCAAGTTCAATGGCGCGCTTAATCACTGATTCTACCTCGTTGCTGTTTGAATAGGGCCCCAGCCACACCCGGAACAGCTCATTGAGCTGATGAATGGAGACCGGCAACAGCGCCGCCTGCCGCAATTGGCTGGCCAATTGCTCCGCGCCCTGCCGCCTGCCATAGGCCCCGGCCTGAAGCCAGGTTTCAGCTTTAATCTTGCTGCTATCGGGCTGATTGGCGCTAACTTCCTCATTTGCCATATCAATCACACGCAAATCAACACGCGCGGTGCCAGAAGCAATCATGCCCAGGCGCAACGCAGCACCGTAGGACATATCGATCAGTCGATCATCCTTGAACGGCCCCCGGTCATTGATTTTCACAATGACTTTGCGTCCGTTGTCGAGGTTGGTCACCTCGGCATAGCTGGGCAGCGGCAATGTCTTGTGGGCAGCGGTCGCCAGGTGCATGTCATAGGGCTCTCCGCTGGACGTGCGGCGACCATGAAACTTGCTGCCATACCAGGATGCTACTCCTTGTTCGCGGTAGTCATCGCGACTCGCCAATACATAGTATTTCTTACCGAAGACTTCATAAGGAGAATGATTCCCGTAAGCTGCAAGCGGCTCTGCTCTGGGTGTTGCATCCAGTACATCCTCTGCCTTGATATTCAGCAATGAGGGGCCGTCACCACTTTCAACGTCCTGTGTCTTTTCACCCGCACAAGCAAACAGTAACAGGCTGATCAACGCAGCCAGAAGCAAATGTGTGAGGGATCGAAATGGGTTCATTGCTGTTCAAATTCTGCCCGGATCAGTTCGCTGAGTTCAAAAACAGCCATCGCGTATAGTGGGCTGCGATTATACCTCGTTATCACGTAAAAATTTTTGAATGTAAGCCAGTAGCTGTCACCGTCTTCCTCCTCCAGACGGGCAACGGCCGCAAGCGTGCCCGCACTCACCGGCACACTGGATTCAAAACCTCCGGCCGCCAATTCCTCCACACTCAATTTGACCTTGAAATCACGCTTCGTCACCAGCTCCATATTGGCATCTTCGGTGACCACGGCGCGGTGGGTGACTGGCTGCCCATACGCCCAGCCATGCCGGTGCAGGTAGTTGGCGACGCTGCCGATCACGTCATCCATGGAACTCCACAGGTCTCTTCGGCCGTCACCGTCAAGATCAACGGCATATTCCCGATAACTGCTGGGCATAAATTGCCCCAGGCCCATTGCGCCGGCATAAGAGCCGGTCGCATCCTCTAACGGCAAGCCTTCCTCATCTCCCAGCACCATAAACTGCATCAGTTCGCGAGAGAAGAATTCGGAGCGGTCATTTCCCGTATCCGGATAATAAAACGACAGAGTTGCCAGGGCGTCCGCACCCGGTAGTTGCCGGTAATGCGGCCGTAAAATGTTTCCACTCCAATAATCGCGACGATGACTTGCTCATCTACGCCGTATTTTTTAGCCGCCTGTTTCACCAGCGCTTCATTTTCACGCCAGAATTTTACGCCCCCATTGATGCGTTTATCGGTAATAAAAATAGGGCGGTACTGATGCCACGGCTTGCCCTCTGCAGGCCGGGTCATCGCGTTAATGATGGATTGCTTGAAGCGCGCTTGCTGCAACAACAACATCACCTCTTCCTGGTCCAGACCGTACTCTGATGCTGCCCTGGCGGCAAACGCCTCTGCGCCCGGGTGCTGTTCGGCTTGGCAGGAAGCGCTGAGGAGCAACACCAGAGCCAAGGGTAGAATTCGAATCATAACGATAATGTTCCTATGGACTGTGCTTTCTGCATTCTAACCCGCATGTTGCACGAATAAAGCAAAAATCAGCGCAACTCGTATTATATGCGGGCCAACCTAATTTCCCTCACCGTATAAAATTACGGTGGCCATAAATGGACATCAATATGCCAAACCCGGCCAAAAGTGTGACGATGGAAGTGCCGCCATAACTGATCAGAGGCAAGGGCACACCAACCACTGGAAGCATGCCCGATACCATGCCCCCGTTAACCAGCAGGTAAACAAAAAAGGTCAGGCTGAGGCTGCCGGCCAGCAGACGGGCATAGGTGCTTCTGGCGCAACTGGCGATATACAAACCCCGCCCTGCAATGAATACATAGAGTGAAAATACCGCCAAAACACCCAACAAGCCGAATTCCTCCGACAGCACGGCAAGGATAAAATCCGTGTGGCGTTCAGGAATAAATTCGAGATTGGACTGGGTACCGTTCAACCAGCCCTTGCCCAGTACGCCACCCGAACCGACTGCAATCTTGGACTGGATGATATTCCAGCCGCTGCCCAGTGGGTCGGATTCGGGATCGAGAAACGTTCGTACACGGTTGCGCTGGTATTCATGCATGACATACCACAATGCAGGCGCCGTTGCCGCGGCCAACCCGCCGGCCGCCAGGATCAGCCGCCACTGCAGGCCGGACAAAAACAGGGTGAAACATCCGCTCACTGCCACCAGCAATGCCGTGCCAAGATCCGGCTGACGGGCAATCAGTATTGCCGGCGCCAACAGAATGGCGAATGACGTCAGAGTGGAGAAAAAATCCGGTGGTAACCTGCGTGGATGCAGGTACCAGGCAACCATCATCGGCACCGCCAGCTTCATGATCTCCGATGGCTGGAAACGGAATGCGCCCAGATCAAGCCAGCGGCTGGTACCCCTGCCCACACCGAAAAACCAGGTCGCCAGCAGCAGCAACAAACCGAGCGCAAACAGGTAAGGTGTCCACAAGCGGAGGATATGAGGAGGCACCTGGCTGAGAACCAGCATCACGATCAGGCCAACAACCAGGCGTGTCCCCTGACGGTAAACCACAGACATGTCCTGGCCGGAGGCGCTGTACAGCACCACCAGGCCAAAACCCATCAACAACAGCAGCGAGACAATCAACGGGAAATCAAGCTGTGGCCATTTGACCCAGCCAGGCAGAATCCGCCTCATGGGATCAGCTCCTGGCTCAGCCAGGCTTCAATGACGGCGCGTGCCACCGGAGCTGCCTGACTTGAACCTCCACCGCCATGCTCGATCACCACAGCAACCACGATTCCGGGATTCGAGAACGGTGCAAATGCAATAAACAAGGCATGATGGCGCAAATGCATAGCGGTTTCTGACTCCCTGTATTCAGTGCCTTCGGCCTGCGTTACCACTTGCGCCGTACCGCTTTTTCCGGCGATTTGATAGCCGGACTTCGGCTTGATGGCGCGCGCGGTACCCCGCGTGCCATGCACCACGCGGCGCATGCCTTCGCGTATGATTTCCCAGTTGGCTTCGTCCCGTACCGGTATGTGCTGCGCCAGCGGGGCGGTCACCCGGCGCGCCTGTTCATCGCCGGTTCGCTTGGCGGCAAATAACAATCGGGGTGAGTAGCGTGCGCCACCATTGACCAGTGCTGACAAAGCCACCGCCAGTTGGACCGGAGTGACCACGTTGAAGCCCTGACCAATGCCTCCGATAACGGTCTCTCCCGGATACCAGGGCAGGTTAAACTGACCACGCTTCCATTCCCGCGATGGCAACACACCGCGATTCTCGCCGAGCAAGTCAAGGCCGGTTTTTTCGCCGAAACCGAACTGGGCCAGATAGTCATGCATTCGGTCAATCCCCAAATCCAGCGCCAGTTGGTAAAAATAGGTGTTGGCCGATTGTTCCAGGGCATTCAGTATATTGACCCAGCCATGGCCGCCCTTTTTCCAGTCACGAAAGGGGCGAGACACACCAGGCAGGTAGAAATTACCGCTGGAGAACACCTGTTTTTCCGGCGTGACCACTCCAAGTTCAAGGCCCGCCAGGCCGACGAAAGGCTTGATCGTTGAGCCGGGCTCATAACCTCCCAGCAAGGCTCTGTTGTACAAGGGTCGGCCCGGAGCGTTGAGTATGGCGCGGTAATCACTGGTACTGATGCCGTGCACAAAAGCGTTGGCATCGAATGATGGCTTGCTGACCATGGCCAGAACTGAACCGTCATTGGGATTCATCGCAACCACGGCCCCCGCGCGCTCACCCAGAGCATCCCATGCGGCCTGCTGAATCTGTACATCCAGCGACAGGATCAAATCATCGCCATGCACCGGATCTTCCCGCTCCAGAACCTGGAGCACTCTGCCTTGTGCATTGGTCTCCACTTTCTCAATTCCGCTGGCCCCGTGCAGTTCATCTTCGTAAAATCGCTCCAGGCCAATTTTCCCGATATGGGTGGTACCGCGATAATTGCTCTGCTCAACCCGGTTCAGATCATCCTCATCCAGCCTGCCGACATAGCCAATTACATGGGTGAGTAATTCTGCATAGGGATAGTTGCGGGCCAGGTAAGGAACGATCTCCAGGCCAGGATATTTGTGTCTGTCAACGGCAAAGCGGGCGACTTCTTCCTCTGTCAGGTTGAATTTGAGCGGCACGCTATCGAAGATCCGGTAACGGCCGCGGGTTTTTTGAAATTTTTCAAATGCATCTTCGTGCAGATCAATGATTCCCCTCAGCGTAAGAATGGTTTGTTCGACGTCCTCCACTTTCTCGGGTATCAGTTCAAGACGATAAGCTGGCAGATTCTCGGCAATCGGCCGGCCGCGTCGGTCATATATCAGTCCTCGATTGGGTGCAACCGGCACGATCCGGACGCGATTGGAAATCGACCGCGTGGTGAATTCATCATGGCTGATAACCTGCAAATAGACGTAGCGCAAGATGAGCAGGAAAGTTGCTGCCAGGATGAACATGAAGGCGGCAATTGCGCGGTTGCCAAACTGACGGCTTTCAAGCACATCATCTTTTAAAGGCCGGAGCGCAGAACGGGATGCCAGTTTAGGGAATTTCATCCGGACCATTTCATCGTGAAGATCGCTGGCGCATGGTAGCCCGAACGCGATCAAGCAACAGGAATATCCAGGGCCAAAGCAAAGTTCCAACAATCGGTGGCAGCCAAAAACTGAGCGAGGGCAGTGGATCACCGCGTAAGCTGATAATCCACAAAAGAATAATCCGGTCATTCAGCAATAGAGCGAAAACCGACAATGCCTGCTGCCAGGGCGGGAAAAACCGGATGCGCGCTCGAAAACGAGTGACCAGATAAACCAGAATCACCAGACTGAGTGCGTGCAGGCCCAATAAACTGCCGCTGAGCAAATCGAGCAAAAGCCCGATGATGAATGCCGGACCAAGAGTGATCCGGCCCTGCGTTTCCAGGCACCAGTAGATGATGACCAGGGCCACCCAGTAGGGCCGCAGTGAATCCAGCAAAGGAGGCAAATACAACAGGCTCAAAACGACGGCAGCGGCCACGGTGAGAACGATGACGGCTGGACGATCGCGGCGCGAACTCATGCTTCGTCCTCCGCATTAATATTTTCTTCAGATTCGACCGCTGCTTCTTCCGGGCCAGGTTGCTCCGGGCCGGCTTCCGCTTCACCTGGCGGGCTTGCTTGCTGGGCCGGATCCGCCTGTTCGCCCCCTTCAGGTTCAGGTGTGCGGATCAAAAGTACTTCCCGGCCCCGGTCAAGCGCCGCCAGCGGAGTGGCCTGCACCAGGATGAATGTCTGGCCTTCCTGTCGATCCACAGCGGTGACTGTGGCCACTGGATAACCGCCGGGAAAACGATTGCCCAGGCCCGAAGTCACAACCAGGTCACCCTCGCGGATATCGGCCTGCCTGGGAACACTGGGTAACTTGAGGACTCCGGTTTCTCCTGTGCCAAATGCAATGGTGCGCAGGCCCGTCCGGTTGATCTGGACCGGTAGTGCGTGATTGGGATCAGAGATCAGGCGGATATTGGAAAAATGCAGGTGCACGTCCTCGACCTGGCCCATCACACCCGCACCATCGATCACGGCCTGGCCGATGGTCACCCCATCGCTGGAGCCTCGGTCGACCATGACTTTATGGGAAAATGGATCCAGGTCCACGCGTACCAGCTCCGCGAACTGGAATTCGAATGACTGGCCCTCGGCGCCCTCGATCAGGGCCCGCAATCGACGGTTTTCCTCGATCAGGGTTTCAAGCCGCTGCAAGGAACCTTGCTGGGCAAGCAATCGCTGGTTCAGGTCATCGTTTTCATGACGCAGCGAACGGCGGGATTGAAATTGGCCGAAAACGTTGCGCAATGCACGGATGGGCCACTCGAGCACATGGTAGACCGGCTCTGCCAGGTACTCCACACTGCTGCGGAAACGAGGCACGTAGTGTCCACGCTGGTCCATGGCCATGAGCACAACGGCAAGCAGACCGTAAAGCATCAGCCGCGCCGTTTGGGCTGTTTGCCCGAAAAACTTTGTGCCTGCTCCGGTGTTAGCTGTTATCAAAACCCGACCTGATTAGACAATTGTAGGAGGCCGCCATGCGGCCGACTGTAGGAGGCTGCGTTGCAGCCAATGGCGGGTAACCTCTATGCGACCGGCTGCCGGAAACCACCATGCGACCGATCGCTGAAACACACCTCAGTTCGCAGTAAAAAAATCGCCGTTATTCTGATCGATAAGCTCGAGCGCCCGGCCTCCGCCTCTGGCCACGCAAGTCAGCGGATCATCGGCTGGAAATACCGGCTGATTGGTGAA
>PVMS01010321.1_pt1 | contig 11834 bp, 4 predicted proteins | sample 1853461 | NCBI WGS metagenome assembly PVMS01 (sample SAMN08582032, study PRJNA380276) | Marine sediment metagenome, whole genome shotgun sequencing project. | isolation source: ocean sediment barecode stripped | collected 2017
AATACAACTCCCTGCAGGATATCCAAAAAGATATCCGGGAAGGATTAGCAAGTTGTATTCAACTGGTTGACTATTACCTTAGTAATATTGCCCGGAAAGCATCCCTTAATGCCTTCCTGGAAGTATTTTCAGAAGAATCCAGACAAAAGGCCATCGCTATTGATAAAAAAATAGCCTCAGGAACTGCTGGAAGGCTTGCTGGAATGGTTTTGGGTATTAAGGATGTATTATGCTTTGAGGACCATACACTTCAGTGTTCCAGTAAAATTCTTGAAGGTTTTAAATCACAGTTTACGGCTACTGCTATCCAGCGGCTAATTGAAGAAGATGTCATCATCATAGGTAGAATTAACTGTGATGAATTTGCTATGGGATCAAGCAATGAAAATTCTGCCTACGGTCCGGTAAAAAATGAAATTGATCCTGAGCGGGTTCCAGGAGGGTCTTCTGGTGGTAGTGCTGTTGCGGTTCAAGCGGATCTTTGTCTGGCCGCTTTAGGGACTGACACAGGTGGTTCTGTTCGTCAACCAGCTGCTTTCTGTGGCATTATCGGATTAAAACCCACTTATTCAAGGATTTCCAGATATGGTTTAGCGGCTTATGCATCATCTTTTGACACCATAGGAATATTATCAAGAAGTATTGAAGACAGTGCTCTTTTACTTGAAATCATGGCCGGTAAGGATGATTTTGACAGTACTGTTTCTACCCTGCCGGTACCCCCTTACACTGCATCGCTTTCATTTAACAAAAAAGTAAAAGTCGCTTATTTACAGGAAACCCTGGAGGATAAAAGAATAGACAAAGAAATTAAGGAGAGTATTAATAACGTTTTAAATTTCCTAAAAGAGGAAGGACACCATGTTGAAGCACTCAAATATCCATTACTGGATTATGTATTACCTGCTTATTACATCCTGACCACGGCTGAAGCAAGTTCCAACCTTTCACGTTATGATGGTGTAAAATATGGATACAGGAGTCCAAATACTGTTGATCTTGAATCTATGTATAAGAAAACCAGAACAGAAGGTTTTGGTGAAGAGGTGAAAAGAAGAATTCTATTAGGAACATTTATATTAAGTGCCAGTTATTATGATGCATATTATACGAAGGCGCAAAAAGTTAGAAGGATAATCAGAGATAATACAATTGAAATTCTAAAGAATTTTGAATTTATCATTCTACCTACAACCCCAACCACGGCATTCAAAATTGGAGAGGTAAAAAATCCTCTTGATATGTATTTTGAAGACTTACTTACTGTACAGGCATCAGTGGCAGGTATACCTGCCATATCGATTCCAATTGGCCGGGATACAAAAAAAATGCCTATTGGATTACAAATAATGGCAAATAATTTCAATGAAGCTGAAATATTTTCGTTTGCAAATTATATATATAATAATTACAATGTAAAATAATGACGGGTGTCGTAAATATTATATTGTCCTTTTTGATTATTGCAGGATCTTTCTTCCTGGAGGCATATGGCTATGTACAACCAACTGGGACTGTTTCAGAAGACAGCCTGTATCACCCCAATTATACATATGAATACGTTCCTGATCCTGATTATTATGAAATTGAAAAACGTTTTTCGGCATTGACATCTGAAATGCCGCTAACGTATAATGTCAGAATAAAAGCCTTTATCGATTATTTTACAATAAGGAATCGTGAATATACTAAAACTGTACTTGGTCGAATTCATCTTTACTTTCCGCTTTTTGAAAAATATTTAAAAGAATATGGCATCCCTGATGATATAAAATACCTGGCTATCGTGGAAAGCGGTCTAAATCCCAGGGCTGGGTCAAGAGCAGGGGCGGTAGGATTGTGGCAGTTTATGCCGGCGACTGCTAAAATGTATGGGATGGATATTGATTGGTATATAGACGAAAGGATGGATCCTGAAAAATCCACTGAAGCAGCGTGCAAATACTTACGATCATTATACAATTATTTTAATGATTGGGATTTGGCTCTGCAGCCTATAACGCCGGACCAGGAAAAGTAAGAAGAGCCATCAGGAAGTCAGGATATAAAAAAGATTTCTGGGAGATATACCGATATCTTCCACGAGAGACCAGATCTTATGTCCCTCAGTTTTTAGCCTTCCTTTATGTAGTTAACTATGCTGAAGAACACAATTTTCTTATTGAAGAGTATAATGAATACCTGCCTGAAACAGATACTATCATCGTAAATGATTTTCTATACTTTAAGACTTTTGCGGATTTAACGAATATATGTCCGGAGGACCTTGAAAAACTAAATCCATCCGTAAGAAGGAGGGCGATACCTGAATCTGAGAATGAATTCGTTTTATATATCCCATACGATATCAAACCATATTTTTTGGAAAACAGGAAATGGATCCTTGATTCAGCTAAAAATACAGGGAAGGAAGAATTGGAATACCTGGCTCGAAACTCTGTGGGAAGCACTTATGGAAGAGATAAAGTTGTTCACACGGTCAGGTCCGGTGAAGTATTAGGCACAATTGCTAATAAATATAAGGTTAGAATTTCTGATGTTCGAAGCTGGAATAATATTCAAGGAAATTTGATCCGTGTAAACCAGAAACTGAAAATCTGGGTAAATCAAAATTATTATCAAAGCTTAAAAGCAAAGAACGGTTCACAAATCCTTCCGGATACTCCTCAAATCATGGCTTCATCAAAAACTCATTTGGTGCAGCCTGGTGACAGCTTATGGAAGATCTCACTGAAGTACAAAGGATTGACAATCGAAAGAATAAAAAAACTTAATAATCTTAAATCTGACCGAATAGTTCCAGGGCAGAAATTAATAATTGGTTAATTAAAAAAAATCGGGAACAAACTATCTCCCGGGCATAGTCTCGAGAAATTTTTTCGATTAAATAACAGATTTTTTTCACTTATCTTCACTAAATTCATGGATTAAAATTGTCGGACATGAGAAATTTAGTTTTGATTATTATATTATCTGTATTATTCTCTTCATGTGATAAGATGATAGGAATAGATAGTCAGCAAAAAGCCAGAGGTGAATCTGGTGAAATAGTGCTCGTACTTGACTCATCGCGCTGGGCTGAAAACATAGGGCAAGAGCTTAGAATCACATTCCGTGAAACCGTGGAAGGACTTCCTAGAGATGAGCCAATGTTTGATCTAATACATATCGTTCCTTTAGCTTTTAAAGGAATACTTCGAAATGCCAAAAATGTTGTTTTGGTGGTTTCTCTTAATGATAAGAATACTGAAAACTCAAGGATAACTAATTTGTTTACAACTAAGTCGATTGATTCTCTACGAGCAAATGAGGATATATTTTTTATCCGAAGAAAAAATCTCTTTGCAAAAGGTCAGGAGCTTGTATTTCTAATAAATCGCAATGACCAGGATTTTGCTGATAAGATCAGTGAAAATAAGGAAATTATCAGATCTTTCTTTAACAAAGTTGAGGAGGAAAGAGCACTCAAAGAATTGTATAAGACACCTAAAGAAAGATTAATTTCAAATAAGATCCTTGAAGATTACAAATTTGAATTACGAGTTCCTTATGCATATAAAATAGCAACATCTTCAGATAATTTTATTTGGTTAAGGCAACCAGGTCAAAAAATTGATAACAATATTTTCGTTGCTTTTAAAGATTATACGGATACCCTCGATTTTCGGGATGACAAGATTATTGAATGGCGCAATCAAATATGCGAATCATATTTATATGGTGATCCGGAAAATCCAAATTCCTATATGGTCACCGAATCAATTATTCCGCCCATCATTACTGAAATAAACTTTAAAGGAAATTACAGTAAAAAATTAATTGGTCTCTGGAAAACAAATAACATTTCAATGGGCGGCCCTTTTGTTAGCTATGTCCTGGTTGATGAGTCATTGAATAGAATGTATTACTTCGAAGGATTTCTGTATAGCCCCGGTGTTGATCAACGTGAACTTATAAGAGAATTAAATATTATATTGAGAACTTTTAAAACACAGGGACAAATTTCATCATAGAATCACAATTTTTTATATATTAATGTATCCGAAATCTCTTGATTTTGATACAGGGATGAAGGAACCGCTGAGGATTTTTGTACAATTAATAGAAATTTGATGGCTTATTCAATATACTTTGATACTATTTCGTTTTTTCTGTATAAAAATGAATCTTTATGATAGGATATCTCAACGGTGATATTTATATAATCGAACCAACACAATTTATTGTTGAAGTAGGAGGAATAGGATATGAAGTAAAAGTTTCTCTAAGTACCTATAGTAAACTAAAGGATAAAAAGAAAGCCAAAATATTTACCTATTTGCATATTAAAGAAGATGCACATACACTTTTTGGATTTTATGATCAAAACGAGAAGGCTTTATTTATCCAGTTAATTTCCGTATCAGGTGTTGGACCAAGTATCGCAATTATGATGCTTTCCTCTATGGAGGTAACTGAAATTCAAGAAGCCATAGCAAATGAAAATGTTGGAATAATAAAGAGTGTAAAAGGTATTGGCACCAAAACTGCTGAACGGGTTATTCTTGAATTAAAAGATAAGATAAGAAAAGAGTTTGGAACCGACAGAACCATTGAAATTATTCCAGATCATAAAACCATTAGAGAAGAAGCAGTGATAGCATTGATAACCCTGGGTATACAAAAAAACATGGCTGAAAAAAGTGTTAATACAATTCTTAAATATGCTGACAAAGAAATTTCATTAGAAGATGTGATAAAACAAGCCTTAAAAACTGCTTAAATTTATTTTTTACACTTTGTCAAGAATTAGCAGCATATTGATTTGGTGTGTTTTAGGGGTTTTGACCATGGCAACTTTAATGTCAAGTTCAAAGCCTAAGAGAATTGTAATGTCTAATCATTTTTCAGCCAGGCAAGACACAATACTTCAGGATACCCTTCAAAAAGATTCTATTCAATTGCCATACAAATCATCAAAACAGCCAACGTATATACCAAAAGACAGATTTGGAAATCCTCTTATCTTTGAACCCAGTCCTTCACCATTATTGCTGAAAGATCCAGCAGGTTTAACTTTGGATCTGGAGATTGATACTGCAAATAATTATACCATTTATGAGAAAATAGGTGATATGTACTTTAAACCGACATCTATTATGACGTTCGAAGAATTCCAGAAGATTCAGGAGGAACAAATGATTAAAGAGTATTGGAGAAACAGGTCGGCTGGCCTGGATGGAGAAAGTGCCGTAAGTGGTAGGCGTCTAATCCCTCCAATATATATTAGTCCTGTATTTGACCGAATTTTTGGAGGCAGTTATGTTGACATCCGGCCCAATGGTTATGTTAACCTCGATTTTGGTGCACGATATCAACGAATTGACAATCCAGCAATTCCAATCAAACAGCAAAGAAATGGGGGATTTGAGTTTGATCAGCAGATCAGCATGAATGTAATTGGAAAAATCGGTGAAAAACTTGCCGTTACAGCAAATTTCGATAATAATAATTCATTTGATTTTGAAAACAACCTGAAAGTAGAATATACCGGTTTCGATGAGGAAATCATTAAAAAAATAGAAGTGGGAAATGTCAGCCTTCCCTTGAACAACAGTTTAATAACCGGAGCACAAAATCTCTTCGGTTTGAAAACACAATTACAATTTGGGAAACTTTTTGTTACTGCAGTAGCTTCCACTCAAAGAGGCAAGAATGAGGTAGTGAATATTGAAGGAGGAAGTGATGGACAGGGAAGAGAGTTTCAGGTCAGGGTATCCGATTATGATGAAAACAGACATTTTTTCCTCGGACATTTCTTCCGGGATAATTATGAGAAATGGCTGGGCAGTCTACCCGAAATTTTATCAGGTGTCAATATAACCCGAATGGAAGTGTATGTTATAAACCGGAATAACAACACCCAAACATTACGTAATTTCCTGTCAATGATGGATATGGCTGAAGGAAAAGTAATCTATAGAGATCAGAACCCTTACATAGCTCCTGGAAAAGGAAATGTTCCTAATGGCAATGGTGCAAATCAATTATTTCAATCTTTACAGGATGATCCAGAGATTAGACTTGTAGATAATACAAGTTTCATTCTTGAAACCGAATGGAATCTGGTTAAGAGCACTGATTTTGAAGTTATTACATCTGCCAGAAAACTTGATGAAAAGGAATATACTTTTCAGCCCCAACTGGGATATATATCCTTGAACAGAAAATTGCAAAATGATGAAACCCTTGCTGTTTCCTATGAATATACCTACAATGGTCAAAGGTTTAAAGTAGGAGAACTCACAGAAGACTATCAGAATATACCAGAAGACCAGGTAATTTATTTGAAATTATTACGCCCTGCTAAATTTAATCCAACTGTTCCAACGTGGGAACTGATGATAAAGCATATTTACAACCTGAATACCAGTCAAATCAACAGAGAAGGTTTTGACCTTAAAATTATTTACAGGGATGATAAAACCGGTATCGATAATCCGAGTTTACATGATGGACGAAACACCCAGGATGTTCCTCTGGTACAACTATTCAACCTTGACAGGCTAAACAGGAATAATGACCCTCAAAAAGACGGGGTATTTGATTTTGTTGAAGGTGTTACCATCGATCCGGTTTTAGGAACCATAATTTTTCCAATATTAGAGCCCTTTGGCTCCTATTTAAATGACTTGTTTGACCCTGACGAACAGGCACTAAAGGAGAAGTATGTTTATGATACACTTTATCGAACTACTAAAGCGGATGCAGAACTTGTTGCCAGGAAGAATAAATTTGTATTAATAGGCAAGGTAGTAGGAGGATCATCCACCGAAATTATATTGCCCGGTATCAATATTGCAGAGGGATCGGTTCAGGTCATTGCCGGTAGTATCCCATTAAGTGAAGGTATTGATTATCGGGTTGACTATAGCCTGGGTAAGGTAAGTATAATTAATCAATCTGTTCTAAACTCCGGGAAACCAATTCAAATCAAATATGAAAAAGCTGATCTCTTTAATTTCCAGTCCAGGACACTCCTGGGAAGTCGTGTTGACTACCTAATGAGTGACAAATTTAATTTGGGCGGCACCTTCCTTTACTTGAATGAACGCCCTCTGGTAACCAGGATCAGCGTTGGAGATGAAACCATCAGAAACATGAAATGGGGCCTTGACATGAATTATAGAAGTGAATCAATGTTCCTGACGAAACTTGTAGATGCGATTCCCTTAATTTCAACGAAAGAACCATCAGTAATTGCATTCAATGCTGAATATGCACAATTGCTACCCGGTACATCAAATATAGTTGATGGAGAAGGCACTTCTTATATTGACGATTTTGAAGCAGCAGTTACCCCTTATAGATTAGGTGGGAATGTGCTCGCCTGGAACATTGCTGCTACGCCTAAAACTGATGACAATTATTATTCCGGATCTAATCAAAACATCAATGATCTCTCCATTAATTATACAAGGGCAAAATTGTCTTGGTATATAATTGATAACGTATTTTACCGTTCAAGCGGAAACTCAAGACCCGACAATATTACTGATGGGGATCTACAAAACCAATATGTAAGAGCTGTAATACCTCAAGAAATTTTTAAATTTAGAGATCGTGAGGTTGTGAATACAAACCTCCCAGTATTTGACCTTGCATATTATCCATCTGAAAGAGGATCATTCAATTATAATCCCAATTTGTCATCAGATGGCACCTTGCCTGATCCGAGACAAAATTGGGGTGCGATAACCAGAGCTATAACTTCTGATGTCGATTTTGATAAAACAAATATAGAATTCATTGAATTTTGGCTCATGGATCCTTTTATTAATGCCACAAACGGAGATCTTAATGATCAAAACGGCTTTATTAATGATGGAATAAATCCTCCCGCCCCCAATGTTACCGGAGGTAAACTAATATTTCATTTGGGTAGCATCTCAGAGGATGTGATGAAAGACGGACGGCATGCCTTTGAAAATGGCCTTCCTGTCGATGGAAATCCTAATGAAACTATACAAAATGCTTGGGGGCGAGTTACTAAACAACAATTCCTTACCAACGCGTTTGATAATTCGGAAGCTGCCAGACCAAACCAGGATGTAGGATTGGACGGTTTGAAAAACATTGATGAACCTGATTATTACCAAAGCTTCCTTGATACTTTGAACATAAACGGACCGGCCCTAGATGATATTATTAGTGATGTATCTGCAGATAATTTTATGTATTTCCTGGGTCCGGAATTGGATGCAGAGGATGCCAAAATATTTGAAAGGTATAAAGAATTTAATTTAACAGATGGTAATTCTCCCTTAGTAGTAGGAACTACGGAATATACGCCAGTTGGATCTACAATCCCCAATAATGAGGACCTGAACCATGACAACACACTAAGTGATCTGGAAGAGTATTATGAGTATGAATTAGATCTTCGACCGGGAAGCCTGGAGGTTGGGAAAAATAATGTCACAGAAGTTATCACTAATGAAATTAACGGTCAGTTTGTTAACTGGTATTTAATACGAATTCCAATCAAGCAACCTACACGGATTCAGGGTAATATAAATGGTTTCAAATCTATCCGGTTTATCCGAACAATAATGACCGATTGGGAACAGCCGGCAGTGCTCCGATTTGTCAAATTCCAAACCGTCGGGGCTCAATGGCGACAATATCAACAGAATTTAAGAGATAAATATTTAACGGAGCCTCAAGAATATTATGATGCTAAATTCACCGTATCAGTAGTTAATATCGAAGAAAACGGTTCCCCTTCGGGAGGGCAGACCCCCTATGTATTACCTCCCGGTATTGAGCAAGATATTGATAATACCTCACCAATTTACAGACGCACCAACGAGCAATCTTTAACATTACGTGTTGAAGATCTGATGGATGGAGATTCAAGAGCTGTTTTTAAGAATACAGCTTACAGCCTGGTCAACTATGGCCGAATAAAAATGTTTTTCCATGCCGAGTCATTATCTAATGAAACTGATTCCGCTACAGCATTCTTAAGACTTGGAACGGACCTGATCGATAACTATTATGAAATTGAGGTTCCTTTGGTATATACCCCAATAGGAAGTACAGACCCTTATATTATATGGCCGGAAGAGAATAATATTGATATACTATTTAATGAACTATATGCTCTGAAAACAAAAAGGAATAGAATAAATTTCAATTTACTAATGCCCTATTCTGAAAAACTTCGACATTACAAAATTACTGTGGTAGGACGACCTGATATGAGTGCTGTAGAAACAATAATGATAGGTGTCAGGAATCCAAAATCTCCGGATGGCAATCCTTTGGGAGTCTATTTATGGGCCAATGAATTAAGAGTTACGAATTTTAACGATAGTAAAGGATATGCTGCTAACGCCAGACTAAGTGCAAAACTTGCTGACTTTGCAACCATAAATGGTGATTTAAGATATACTTCAGTAGGGTTCGGGACTATTCAACAGCGCGTCTCTGAACGTTCGCGACAGGAGGTATTTACTTATGATATTTCAGCCAATATAAATCTTGACAAATTTATTCCTGAAAAAGTGGGTTTGAAAATACCTCTTTATATAAGTTACGAAGAACGAAAAATTATGCCGGAATATGATCCCCTGGATCCTGACGTACCACTTGAAGCTACATTGTTGACTTTTGATACTGAAGCGGAAAGAAGGGAATATAAAAAAATGGTACAGGACAAGTTGGTTAGAAAAAGTATAAACATTTCTAATATGCGAAAGATTAAAACAAAAGAGAATGCTAAAAACCATTTCTATGACCTTGAGAACCTTTCATTTACTTTTGCTTATTCACATGCATCACAAACCAATATATATAAATCGGAGTATCTTAATATATACTTTCGTTTAGGTTTTGCTTATAATTATAACCCGACGCCAAAGAACTGGGAACCATTTAAAAACTCAAATGGTTTAAAATCTCCCTGGCTTAAACTTATAAAAGATTTCAATATTTCTCCTACCATGTCAAATCTGGGCATTAGGTGGGATCTGGACAGAAGATTTATCAAAACACAGCTTAGAAATTCGGATCTTACAATCGAAGGAATATTACCCACTTTTGAGAAAACCTTTTTCTTCAATAGGAATTATAACCTTCGATGGAATATAACTAAAGGACTTTCCATTGATTACAGTGCCAGAGTACATGCTATTGTTGATGAACCACCAGGAGACATAAATACCCAACAAAAAAAAGATTCAATAAAAAGTAGCCTGAGAAGTTTGGGTCGAATGAAAACTTATAATCAGGATATTGGTCTTACCTATCGAATTCCTATTGATAAAATCCCCATAACCGACTGGATTAATTCTGATTTTCGGTATAGAGTGGGTTATAACTGGAGGGCAGGAGCAACTGACCAGGCTGACACATTGGGTAACGTGGTTGAGAATAACCGAGATCGCGGAATTACCGGTAAATTCGATTTTGTAAAATTATATAATAAAATAAACTACCTGAAAGATATTAATACACCACCCAGAAGTTCAAGGAGAGGCAATGCCCCCCGTGCCCGTAATGATACTACAGAAGTAAAACAACGTGAAAATAAAGCAATAAAAGGATTGCTGCGATTTTTAATGATGGTGAGATCGATCAATGTTAGTTATAATGACAGAATGGGCATAGTATTTCCAGGTTACACGCCAACAGTTTTCCTATTTGGACTAGACTCTGCTTTTACCGCACCGGGAATGGACTTTGTATTAGGAAGCCAAAGCACTGAAATTAAACAACGGGCAGTTGAAAATGATTGGCTTGCAACAAGTGAATATTTAACCTATCCCTGGAAGCAATATAAAAGGATGGATCTGAAATTTACTGGAAATGTTGAGCCATTCAAAGATTTCAGGATACAGTTCATAGCCAATAAATCTAAAACTGCATCCTACCATGAAATGTTCAGATATGTCAATGATACTTTGGATAATGGAAGTATTATACAAGTACCATCATCCATATCACCAACGAGATCGGGAAGTTATAACATTACTGTTGTCACTATAAAAACAGCATTTGTACAAGACAGATCTGACAATAGTAATGAAACTTTTGAAAATTTCGTAGCTTATCGGGAAGTTATGCGAGATAGGTTGAATGCATTAAATCCTTCAGGAGAGTATAACCTGAATTCACAAGATGTACTTATACCTGCCTTTTTAGCAGCCTACACAGATAATGATCCTTTAACTTCCACGGTGAGTTCCTTCCCTAAGTGGCCAATGCCGAACTGGCGTATCGACTATGCAGGATTGGGTAAGATCCCGGCGCTCAGGGAAATTTTCTCATCTATTAACCTAACACATGGTTATAGTTCTGTTTATTCGGTAAGTAATTATACCAATTCCCTTTTATATGAAAATTTTATTGACCTCAATTATCCAATTGAAGACTACCGGCCAGCTCTTAGATCAAACGAAAACGATGACCTTGTACCGGTATATGTTATTGGTCAGGTAGTAGTCTCTGAAAGGTTTACCCCCTTAATCGGATTGAATATACGAACTAAGAATAGATTGACAGCCCGTATTGAGTATAAAAGGGAAAGAAATCTTGCATTAAATCTGTCCAATGCTCAGGTAACTGAATTAAGAAGCAGTGATTTCTCCTTTGATATAGGCTGGACAAAAACCAAACTTATTTTACCTATTAAAATTAGAGGAAATATCGTATCTCTGGATAATGATATTCAATTTAGAATTAACTTTACAATAAGGAATACAAAAACTGTCCAAAGAAAAGTTGATGAAACAAATACTATAACTCAGGGCAACATTAATTTTCAACTAAGGCCAACTATTCAAGATACT
>PVMS01147034.1_pt1 | contig 11834 bp, 13 predicted proteins | sample 1853461 | NCBI WGS metagenome assembly PVMS01 (sample SAMN08582032, study PRJNA380276) | Marine sediment metagenome, whole genome shotgun sequencing project. | isolation source: ocean sediment barecode stripped | collected 2017
ACCCCCATGTTGCCCAGCGCCGCGCTGATGCCACCCTGCGCCGCAACCGTATGACTTCGGGTTGGGAAGACCTTGCTGATACAGGCCGTCTTGAATCCGGCTTCCGCGAGACCGAAGGTTGCGCGCAAACCGGCGCCACCTGCTCCGAGCACGACAACATCGTAGCTGTGATCAACAAAATTATGTTGACTCATGCAGCGGCCCCGAAAGCAATCTTCAACACCGCGAACACGCTGGTCATCGCGACCACCAGGTGGATGAATTTGCTCGAAATCAAGCTAACGACTTTCAGAAAAGGACCGTGCACATAGTCTTCGATGATGACCTGAATGCCCAGGTTCGAATGGTAGGCAAGCGTGAGGCCAAGCAGCAGCAGCATGACGCTGTTCGGCGTGCGTCCGAGCCAGTGAATGACGTCAGGATAATCAAAGCCGGATTTGCCGAGGAGAAGCATCGAATACATAAACCACAGTCCCAGGATCACCAGGCCGACAGCCGACACACGTTGCCCCAACCAGTGTTCAGTGCCTTCTTTTGCGGACCCGGATCCGAGCACACTGCTTAAGGGTGATCGCAAATTCATTTAACTGCCTGCAATTACCAGCCAGTAGGCCAGCGTCAATGTGATGGACGTAACAACGACAATCCAGGAAGAAACATTGGCCTGGCGTTTTTCGAATCCGCGCCCTGTATCCCAGAACAGGTGTCTGACGCCGTTGCAAAGATGAAAGAAGAACGCAAAACTGCAGGCGATGAGCAGGACTCGACCCACCCCCGACTGCAACAGGCCATTGACCTGGTCATAGGCGGTTCTGCCGCTGGCCGCACTGATCAGCCAAATGGCCAGCACCAGCAATCCGACAGACAGGCCTGCACCGGTCATGCGATGCAGAATGGAGAGTGTCATCGTGATCGGCCAGCGATACACCGACAGATGCGGTGACAGCGGCCTGCCTGGATCATTCATTCGTTGGTTTCTCTTCGGTTTTGCTCAAATATCAGAAATCGATGCAGCGACCATTTTTCTCCCAATCGCCGTAGCGGGTCGGATCCGGTCCGTCCCGGCCACCAATTTCCCTTTTTTTCTTGTTGCCCTTGTGCTCAATATCCGCAGCAACCGCAGCCTCGCCTGGATCACCTGAATCGCCTGATTTGTCACTCTCCGTAGTGTTGCGCTTGTTGCCGGACATCCTGCAAGTATGCCAGAGTACCAGTCGATATGGGAGACGGTGGCGGGAATGCGTTCGGACCGTTTTCATCGCCTTTCATACATGAAACGAGCTATCCTGTTAGTTGAGAAACAAGGGCTCTGACCCCCTCCACGGAAAACTATTTTGTACCAGCTATTAAACGTAAGCGGCGCAGATGCAGACTCCTTCCTGCAAGGTCAACTGACCCAGGATGTCAGACAATTGCGTCCGGATACCACGCTGCCCGCGGCCTGGTGCAATCCGAAGGGCCGTGTCGTCGCAACAATGAAAATGATCCCCTCGGCAGAGGGTATCGGTCTGTTGCTGCCGGCAGGCATCGCCGAAACCGTTTTGCAGCGTATCTCGATTTACAAGCTTCGCGCCGCCATACAGCTTGAGCTGGCAGCAGACTGGGACTGTGTTGCCATTCGGTCAGAGAGAAGTCTGCAGCAGCTGCGTGAGATCGACTTGCTGCCGGAGACAACTTTTAGAAGCTACCGCAACAGCGGCCAACTGAGCAGCGTTTGCATCGAAACAGATCCATTCATCGTTGAGGTATTCGGCCCGGACAGCGCGCTGCGCGATCTGCGAATCGAGCAAGTTATCGACGATGCGGCGTGGCGCTCGGCGCTTATTCGTACCGGCAGCGTTCTGATAGACGAAGACAACTGCGAGAAATACACGCCCCATATGTTGAGCCTGGACCTGGCTGGCGCCATCAGCTTCGACAAAGGCTGCTACACAGGCCAGGAAGTCGTTGCCCGCACCGAGCATCGGGGCCGAAGCCGTCGCCGGCTTGCGCGCTTCGAGTGTGAATTCACCGACAACGCGAGCGGAGATGAATTGTTCGATGATGAATCAGCGGTGGGCATCGTAGTCAATGCATCCGGCCACGATGTGCTGGCCGTTGTGCCGACCGATGTGCACACGAAAGAGCTGTCGCTCAACGGCAAGGCGGCGCGCTCCGCGGCGTTACCCTGGCAGGACCAGGGCGCCGTGCAAGCTGATTAATCCTTTATTTATCCGTGGCTTCCGGCCTCATGTGCGGAAACAGAAGCACATCCCTGATCGATGCTGAATTCGTAAAAAGCATCACCAGGCGATCGATGCCCACACCGAGTCCGGCCGTGGGTGGCAAGCCGTATTCCAGCGCACGAATGTAGTCTGCATCGTAGGACATGGCTTCGTCATCACCGGCATCCCTGTTCGCCACCTGCGCTTTGAAGCGCTCTGCCTGATCTTCGGGATCATTAAGTTCCGAAAAGCCATTGGCAATTTCGCGACCTGCAACGAAAAACTCGAAGCGATCCGTTATAAACGGATCATTGTCGTTGCGCCGTGACAGCGGCGACACCTCGGTGGGATATGCCGTGACAAAAACAGGCTCACGAAAATTCGATTCGCAGGTCTTCTCAAAGATCTCGATCTGCAGCTTGCCGCTGCCGAAATTATCCTGGATCCTGATGCCAAGATTACTCGCATATGACTCGAGGTAGTCGCGGTCGCGAATTCTTGCTGTATCAAAGTCCGGATTGTGCTTCGCAATTGCCTGCTCGACAGTCAACCGTTCAAATGGCTGCGCGAAATCATAGGTTTCGTCCTGGTAGGTCACTTTCGTATCGCCAAGAACGGATTGCGCCATGCCATGCAACAGCGCCTCGATCATGTCCATTAAATCTTCATAGTCGGCATAGGCGCGATACAGCTCGAGCATCGTGAATTCAGGATTGTGCTGGGTTGACACGCCTTCGTTGCGGAAACTGCGATTGATCTCGTAAACACGCTCAAATCCGCCGACCGTGAGTCGTTTAAGGAATAGCTCCGGTGCGATACGCAGATACAAACGCATATCGAGGGCATTGTGATGCGTTGTAAACGGACGCGCAATCGCACCGCCCGGCGACGTCTGCATCATTGGCGTCTCAACTTCGAGAAAATCCTGCGACTCCAGGAATGCCCGGATGTAGGTGATGATGCGCGACCGAACACGAAACACTTCGCGACTGTCATCATTCATGATCAAATCCACATAGCGACGCCGGTAACGCGTTTCCTGATCAGCAAGGCCGTGAAATTTCTCGGGCAGCGGCCGCAGTGACTTGACCAGCAGACGGACTTCGTCCGCCATGACCGTCAACTCCCCGGTCTTTGTTTTGAACAGCGAACCCGATGCGCCAACAATGTCGCCGACGTCCCATTTTTTGAATCCCTGGTAGACACCCTCCGGCAAACGATCACGCTCCAGGCGCAACTGAATCTGCCCGGTCCTGTCCTGTAGTTTGACAAAACTTGCCTTGCCCATGACGCGTTTGACCATCATGCGCCCGGAGACGCTGACGTGGACATCCTCTTCGCGCAGATGCTCATCCTCATGCTGCCCATAGCTCTGGTGCAGTTCTTCCGCCAGCGCATTGCGACGAAAATCGTTCGGAAACGCATTGCCCTTTTCCCGCAACTCTCCGAGCTTGCGGCGACGCTCTGCGATGAGTGAGCTTTCTTCGGTCTTTTTCTGATCTGTCACTTACAATCCCTGCTTGAGGCCGGCTTCAATAAATATGTCAATTCCACCATCGAGAACAGCCTGAGTGTTACCGGTTTCGACGTTGGTGCGCAAATCTTTTATGCGGCTCTGGTCAAGTACATAGGAGCGAATCTGGCTGCCCCAGCCGACATCGGCCTTACTGTCTTCCACTTCGGACGCTTTGGCGCGGCGTTCCTGCACTTCAAGTTCATACAGTTTTGCTTTGAGTTGCTTCATCGCCGTCGCTTTGTTCTTGTGCTGCGAGCGATCGTTCTGGCATTGCACGACCGTGTTGGACGGCAGATGCGTAATACGAACGGCCGACTCGGTCCGGTTCACGTGCTGTCCGCCGGCGCCGCTGGCCCGATAAACATCAATGCGCAGATCGGACGGATCGACTTCGATTTCAATATCATCGTCGACTTCCGGCGATACAAAAACGGATGCGAATGACGTGTGCCGGCGATTGCCCGAATCGAACGGAGACTTGCGCACCAGTCGATGCACACCGGTCTCGGTGCGCAACCTGCCATACGCATATTCACCCTCAATTCTGACCGTGGCGCTCTTGATCCCGGCGACCTCTCCGGCCGAGGCCTCCATCAGCTCGGTTTTGAAGTCATGCGATTCAGCCCAGCGCAGATACATGCGTAACAGCATTTCCGCCCAATCCTGCGCTTCGGTGCCGCCGGCGCCGGATTGTATGTCGACAAATGCGTTGTTCGCATCCATCTCACCGCTGAACATACGCCGAAACTCCAGATCAGCAACCACACTCTCGTATCGGTCGAGATCTGCGACGATATCGCCGACCGTGCTCTCGTCGTCTTCTTCCTCCGCCAGGTCAAGCAATTCCCTGGCATCAAGCAGCCCGCTTGTTAGCTGATCCAGTGAAGAAACGACTTTATCGAGCTGGGCCCGTTCCTGGCCGAGCGCCTGCGCGCGCTCCGGCTCATTCCAGACATCCGGTTGCTCGAGTTCGCGCTGAACCTCGGTCAGGCGCTCCGACTTGCCATCGTAGTCAAAGATACCCCCTCGACGCTTTGGTGCGTTCGGCGAGGTCAGCGATTCGCTGTTTTATCTGGCTGATTTCCATGAGGTTTATCCGGGGGATTTGGATCTGGTCTAAGTGGGCGAAAAACGCGGCATATTAGCATGTGTTCGCCGCGGTCACTAACCCGGGTTACAGGTTAACGATTTGATCGACAATGAATTGTGGCGATTCGAAGCCACGATATTCATTGACGTCGAGGCGATAGGCCAATTGTACCGAGCCGCGGTAAACGGGGCCTGCCTGGTTAAAAGCGATCGCATCGATGGTCCCGCCACCGGTTACCGGTTGCACACGCAACTTGAGATGATTTTCACCGACCGTTCGCTGTTCCAGGATCGAAAAGTCGCCGCAAAACAGCGGCTCGGGAAAGCCGGCGCCCCACGGCCCTGCTTCCCGCAGTTGCCTCGCAAAACGCAACGTCATTGCGTCAGCAGGTAGAGTTCCGTCGGTCACAATCGCGCCACTGAAATCTGCGTCCGGATACATTTGGCTCAAATGGACAGCGATAGCTTTGCCGAATCGATCGAGATTGTCCCTGGCGAGACTGAGACCCGCCGCCATTGCGTGACCGCCGAATTTCTCAATGAGGCCCGGCTCGGCGGTCGCCACCGCTTCCAGCAAATCGCGAATATGCACACCGGGAACGGAACGCGCTGACCCTTTGAGCATGTCATCACTTTCACCGGCAAATGCGACGACCGGCCGGTGGCAGCGATCTTTTACACGAGACGCGACCAGGCCGACGATGCCCTGATGCCAGGCGTCCTGATAAACACAAACGCACGGAGGCAGGCTTCGCTGATCCAGCCTGTCCACATACGCGAACGCCTGCTCTCGCATGTCCGCCTCGATCGTGCGCCGCTGCCGGTTGATCTGATCGAGCTGTGCCGCATATTGCGTCGCCACTTCCGCATCGTCGGTCAGCAGGCATTCGATGCCAATCGACATGTCTTCGAGCCGGCCTGCCGCATTCAGCCGTGGCCCGACGGCAAAGCCGAGATCGGTGCTAACGGTTCGTTGTGGATCGCGTTTTGCGTGGCGCAGCAGGGCCTGTATTCCGGCGACGGATTTGCCGGCACAAATTCGCCGCAGTCCCTGGCTGACCAGGATGCGATTGTTGTGGTCGAGCGTGACGACATCCGCGACGGTGCCCAACGCCACCAGGTCCAGAAAATTCGCCGGTATTTTTGCAGCACCCGCCTGTCCTGTGTCCTGCAGATGGCGCCCGAGCGCAGCCATCAGGTAAAACGCGACACCAACGCCGGCCAGGTTCGGACTGGCAAAATCGCTGCCGTGTAAATTCGGATTCAGCATCACAGAGGCAGCGGGCAACGTCTTGCCGGGCAGGTGGTGATCGGTAACAAGAACATCGATTCCCAGCCGGTTGGCCTCCGTTACCCCCTCAATGCTGGATACGCCGTTGTCCACGGTCAGCAACAGTTTTGGCTTGCTCTCAGCCGCCACCGCGACGATCTCCGGCGTCAGGCCGTAACCGAACTCAAATCGGTTTGGTACCAGGTAGTCGACGTCTGCGAAGCCGAATTGTGTCAGGCAGCGCATTACCAATGCTGTGCTGGTTGCACCGTCCGCATCGAAGTCGCCAACGATAATGATGCGGCCATTTTGGTGTTTCATCAGCAGTTGCACCGCATCGTCTATCCCTGAGAGCGAGCGAATCGGTAGCAAGCGACCCAGGGAGTAATCGAGATCCGCAGCGTCTTTGATGCCGCGACTGCGGTAAATGCGCGCAATGACAGGGTCGAGGTCCTGTAGCGACCCGGTATCCGGTCCGGTATTGGAACTCCGCATGCGAATGGGTCTTGGCATGGTCGAATTCATCGCGGCAGCAATTGTGGAGACTCACGACGCCAGAATCGATAAGCATCCCGGGGCTTGATATCTATGCGCAGTCCGTCGCGAAACAACAAGGTGAGTCGTTTTACTTTTTTGCTCTTCAACAGTTCCTGAAGTTCCTGCAGGTAACGGTCCGGCGCTTCAGGTCGTCCATCCGCCATGACCTCGGGCGTGACCGCAACAAAGCCCACTTTGGCCAGCTGGATACAGGAATCGAAATTCTTCGGCCACGGTTTCGCGAGTCCGGTACGACTGAGCCAATATCCTTTGAACAGCGGATCATTGCTAAACAACGCAAGAATCGGTTCAACTGTGGCTTCCGCTGCTGTACCGCCACCCCATATCCAGATCGAATTGGCCGCGAGTTTCCCCGCATTCTCCCGATCGATATTGATCTTGTGTTCATGCAATGCCATCTGAATTTCGCTCACCAGCCGATGATGAGATTCGGTATCGGCATCCTTGCCTCCCCTGCGTGGCATCATTTCGTCTGGCGGCTGGCCGTCCACGAATCTTGCCGAGACCGGCGCGCTGGCTATTTCGCGGTCGCCGCGCAAATAAGCGTGGTGACCGATTCTCGCAAATGCGTGAGTTGCCGTGCCGAACGTCAGTTGCAGAAAATCGAATATCGGTCGTAAATCCGACATTGGCATTTGCGGACCGTGCAATGCATGCAGATACAATCGATCAAGACGCGCTTCGAGATGCACGGGATCGACGGCAGCTATCCATGCGGAGGAGCGATCACCCGTTTGACCCCAGAAACGCAAAGCCGCCAGACCATCTGCACAGGCGCTATGACCCATCGTCTCAACAACCTTGTGCAACATTTCGCCCGTGGGCTTCGAGTATTGCAACAATCCCCTGGACAACCAGCGACGCAGAGCAGGATCGCGGACCTGTCCGAGGCGGCCTGGCGGTAGCACGACGATGGCATGCGGGCTGTTGCGTGCGGTAGTCAAATTTCACTCGTCGATCATGGCGCAGAGGGGGTACCATGGTATCCGCGACGACACCTGATCACGAGGACATTTTGAAATTTACAAAAGAGCCCGCTTCAGCTAACACCGTTTTACGGGTTGAACGCGGTTCCATTCTGATTGGCAACCAGACCTACACCGGCAATATCGGGCTTCTTGCACATTCCGTCATCGACACGTGGCCTGACTGTCCTGTCAGTGAACTGACCGAAGAATTGCTGTCACCCGTTCTTGACCAATCTCCTGAGCTGCTGATTCTCGGCACCGGCTGGCAGAATGTGTTCGCGCCGCGTGAACTCACTTTCGCGCTGGCCCGGCGTGGTATCGGTCTGGACGTTATGGATACGCCCGCCGCCTGTCGCACATTCAATGTCCTGGTGAGCGAGGATCGACTGCCGGGCGCAATACTCTATATCCAGGATCAAACGACATAGGCTTTTCGCCCGGCCAGGCCCGTCGTACCTGATGCAGGCTCCGGCTAGCTTTGAATTATCCGGTTGGAAACCGTCGTACCTGATGCAGGCTACGGCGAGCTTTGAACTACCCGGTTGGAAACCGTCGTACCTGACGCAGACTCGGGCAAGATTCAACTACCGCGCCGGCAGATACTGTCGCGGGTCAACCGGCTCGCCGTTTTTCCTGATCTCAAAATGCAGCCTTGGCGCATGCCCCGGCCCTTCACCCATGGTCGCAATCCGTTGGCCTTTCCTGACCGCTTCATTGTCACCCACCAGCAACGACTCGTTGTATCCGTAAGCACTCAGAAACGTGTCGTTGTGCTTTAGAATGATGAGCTGCCCATAACCAATGAGCCCGCCGCCGGAATACACAACACGGCCAGCGGCAGCCGCTTTAATTGCCTGGCCTTCGCGCCCGGCAATAAGGATTCCAGTGCCTGTGCCCGGCCGCTCACCGAATGCTACCGCGACCTTGCCATCGGTTGGCCAACGCCATGGCGGCGGCGGTTCCGAGGGTATTGGCGGCAATTTTCGGCTTGTAGAACTGCCGCTGCTGCTGGCAGGCGCGTGCGGCCTGGCGGGCTGCGCAGTCATACCAGGCGGCAACGTGAGCCGCAGTACCTGGCCCGGATAAATTAACGAGCCATTACCCAGTTTGTTCCAGCGCGAAAGTTCGTTGGGGTCGATGCCATAACGCCAGGCGATTGCGAACAGAGTTTCGCCGGTTCTGACAACATGTTCGTCGGTTGGCGTATGGTCCCAGCGGGTCTTGGGCCCACATGCAAGCAGCGGCAGCGCAAGCAGCAGTAGCAACAGGGAACGAGCGACGTGCATTATTGCCGCAACATCAGGAATCCGATGACAATCGCGGCGATAATGACCACCGCCCAGCCGATACGTTCGATATAGTGCGGCAACATCTGCTCCATCTTCTCGCCGCCAGCGACGACCATTGCTGCCACAAGATAGAAGCGCGCGCCTCGACCGATAAGTGACGCCACGATGAAGGCGGGCAGATTCAGCATGGCGGCGCCGGCCGTTATCGTAAAAATCTTGTACGGCACCGGTGAGAAACCTGCAATGAATACAGCCCACACACCATATTGGCTGAACCACTCACGACCTTTCAGATAAGCATCCCAGTAGTGAGAGTCTTGCAGCCACGGTTCAATACTCTCGAACAGGAAATAACCAATGAAATATCCGGCTATGCCGCCTGCCAGGGAAGCCGCCGTGGTGATGAACGCGAAGTGCCAGGCCCTGGGCCTGTCGGCGAGGCACATTGGCGCGAGCATGACGTCCGGTGGAATCGGGAAGAACGATGACTCGGCGAAACTCAACGCACCCAGGTAGCGAGATGCGTGACGGTGACTTGCCCAACTGAGCACCCGATCGTACAGGGGCCTAAATAATCGTATTGTCATCGATCGGAATATCCCGAAATTTCATGCTAAGCCCTTCACCAGTGGTACAAAACTGACGGCGCCAATTGACACTTGTTCAAAATGATCGTCCTGGCGCGTCACCATGGTCAATTCCTGCCGGCCGGCGGGCCCGACCGGTATGATCAGCCGACCGCCAGGCGCCAGTTGCTCCAGCAGTCTGACCGGTAATTCCTCGGCTGCGGCGGCCACGATGATGCCGTCGTACGGTCCGTATTTTCGCCAGCCTTCCCAACCGTCACCCTGACGAAACTGTACATTGTAAATGTCGAGCTGGCGCAGACGCTTCCTGGTCTTGCGCAACAATTCCGGGATGCGCTCGACGGTGTAGATTTTTTTCACCAGCGGCGACAAAACCGCGGTCTGATAGCCGCAGCCGGTGCCGATTTCGAGCACTGTCTCGCCCTTGAAATTATTCAAAAGCGCCTCGGTCATGCGGGCCACAATAAATGGCTGGCTAATGGTCTGCCCGAGTCCGATTGGCAATGCCGTGTCTTCGTACGCCCGGCTCGCCAGCGCCTCATCCACGAACAAATGCCGCGGCACATTGCGAATTTGTTCGAGCACTTCGGTGGATCGAATACCTTGTTCCCTCAATCGTCGAACCAGCCGGTCACGCGTACGCGCGCTGGTCATGCCGATGCCCTGAATTGCCAGGTCGCTGCTCATCGGGCCATGCTCAATCGCTGTCCAGCCAGGCTGCGACGTCGGGCACCGATTCATGCCGAGTCAGATCGACCTTCAGCGGTGTTACCGCTACAGCGCCCTCTTCGATCGCCATGAAGTCGGTACCTGGACCGGCATCCTGCCCCTCGCCCGGCGGCCCGATCCAGTAGATAGTTCGTCCACGCGGATCTTTTTGCTTGACCAGTTGCTCCGCCCGATGCCGAAATCCCAGACGGGTCGAGCGCACGCCCTTCAGTTCCTCGTACGGGCAATCCGGTACATTGACGTTCAGGATGACGTCTCCCGGCAACGGATTCTCACGCAGACGCGTCACAAGATCGGCTGCCACTCGCGCTGCCGTGTCGAAATTCAATCCATGGCGTCCAACGAGCGACACTGCGACGGCCGGCAAGCCCAAAAAACGCCCTTCCATCGCAGCCGCGACAGTGCCGGAATAAATCACGTCATCACCCAGATTGGCGCCATGATTGACCCCCGACACCACGATATCGGGATCGAAGTCCAGGAAACCCGACAACGCAAGATGCACACAATCCGATGGTGTGCCGCTGACGAAGTAGCGGTCCTTCGCCACCTCACGAATACGCAGCGGCGCATGCAAGGTCAATGAGTTGCTGGCACCGCTGTGGTTGCGATCGGGCGCGACGACGACGACATCGCCAATCTCCGACAGCGCCGCTGCCAATGCTGTAATCCCTCTTGCGAGATAGCCGTCGTCATTACTTACCAGTATTTTCACTATTTTCCTGCGCAGTATTTTCCGCTTCCGCGCTCTGTTCCTGTTCGTTATCGTTGGCTCAGGACGAGGCGCTCACTATACTCAATAACCATGCCGAAAAACGAAAATTCTGACGAGGGCGCTGATTGCGAAGCAGATGACAAGGATCTGTTTCGGCATGCCATGTCGGACGCAACACCCTTGCAGCATGAGGCTCGTGCGACCGAACCTCGTCGCGTTTCCGCTCGAGCCCGGTTTTCTCGCCAGGAGCAACAAGAGGTGTTGCGCGAGAGCATGGAGGCGGATTATGACGAGCGGGATATCCACAGCGCCGACAACCTGAGGTATCACCGCGCAACCGTCGGCAAACGCACGATGAGGAAACTTGCCCGAGGCAATTTTGCCGTTCAGGACGAGATGGACCTGCATGGCATGACTGTGGCAGAGGCAGAAGCCGCACTGCAGAACTTCATCACAGATGCCTGCCTCCGGGGTTTCACCTGCGTCCGCATTGTTCACGGCAAGGGCCTGGGCTCCGGCGAACGTGGCCCGGTGCTCAAGCGTAAAGTGGCCAGGCTGTTGCGACGCTGGACGCAGGTACTGGCGTTCGTCTCGGCGAGGCAGGTCGACGGTGGTACCGGTGCGGTGTATGTGCTGCTGGAAAAGGACTAGGAAAGGGGTTTCTTTTGTAAGGCATTCCGATTTAGTTGGTCGCGATTATGCAGTGCCAATAGCAGGACCGTAGGAGCGGCATCTTGCCGCGATCATCCCAACAAAAAACGAACGATAAACCCAACACCACCACGAAGCATCCTGGTCCGGGGAGGTCTGTCCAGGACCGTGTGAGGCAGGGATGCCGAACGCGAGCCTACAGGGACGTACTTGCGGCGTGGCCTGGACAGACCTCCCCGGAGCAAGACGCGGTCACAG
>PVMS01160623.1_pt1 | contig 11834 bp, 5 predicted proteins | sample 1853461 | NCBI WGS metagenome assembly PVMS01 (sample SAMN08582032, study PRJNA380276) | Marine sediment metagenome, whole genome shotgun sequencing project. | isolation source: ocean sediment barecode stripped | collected 2017
CCCGGCATGCGCCCGGAGGAACTGGAACACGTTGTCCGCGTTGTGCGCGAAACTTGTGCTCGCTATGCGATCGCTGAAACGACCCACGTCAACGGCTGGCCTAAACCCCGATAGGAATTTGTTGAAAGTGAGCTACACCTCGATCAACTCTATGCGAAGATCTCGGAAAACAGATCTCCAAGACACGCGCCAGAACGCGACGAAACGGATCATCGACGTCGCCGCTGCTACGAGTGGGCTCGTGCTGCTTGCACCGGTGTTTCTGATCGTTGCGCTGTTGATCAAATCGACGTCGCGCGGGTCTGTTCTATTCCGGCATCAGAGAGTCGGCCGGCACTTTCGACTTTTTGACATCCTGAAATTCAGAACCATGATCCAGGATACAGACCCTCTGAACCGCCCGTTAACCGTCGGCAAGGATGCAAGGATTACCAGGGTGGGACGATTTCTACGAAGTACGAAGATTGACGAACTTCCTCAGCTTGTCAACGTGCTGAAGGGCGACATGAGCCTTGTCGGGCCGCGTCCAGAGTTGCCTCGGTATGTCAAAATGTTTCGGGAGGACTACGAGAAAATCCTCTGCGTACGACCTGGGATCACCGATATCGCCTCGATTAAATACCGGGACGAAGCGGCTCTCCTCGGCCGTGCGGACAACCCCGAACAGGAATACGTTGAAACGATCTTGCCAACGAAGATCGCGCTGGCGAAGAAGTACGTCGATCAATGTTCGCTGCAGTACGACCTGCGGTTGATTCAGACGACGATTTGGACACTCGTCAGGGGCCGCTTTAAAACTGTGGGCTAACGAGCTCGCGTATGTCGTCAGCTCCAGCTACTGACCAAATGCCTTGTCGAACACCGCATCCAACGCATGGCTTTCCAAACCTTTGCGAATGCCAGGCGACAGTGATTCTTCCATCAATGGATTTTCATTACCGGCTTCGTCCGTGTGATCCAGGCCGGCAACATGTCCAAGTTCGTGCAGGACGACCGTCGAAAGGTCGATTCGATTATTGGCTGAACTGCCCTCCAGGGCTCGCCAAAGATGTTCCTGCACTGGTTCGAATTCCTCGTTTTCGGCGGGCGTTGTGTCGATGAACCACCCGAAGCCAGCCGCGTCGTCGTCAATGACCACGGTGTTACCCATCGTCTGGCCCAATATCGAGCCACCAAGGTTTGCGACTTTGAACTCAGTTTGCGAGAGCAACTCGATCGTCGCATCGTCGACTCCGGCGGCAGCCCACTCGCTGAGAGCCTGGTCCTTGGTCGCTTCTAGCTTTTGCGGAACAAGCGTGTTGGCGTCCGTGAAAGGCAACACGGGTTGGGTGATCGCGATGAGGTTGGCAGGTGTTGTAGATACCGTCCGCACGACAAAGGCTCCAAATTCGATACCTTCGACTGGCGGAGTGTCCATTCCGCCGCCCAACGGTTTTGGCGGCGCGATCGCTTCCATCGGCAGGGCAATGGTTTGGCCGTCGTATACACCCGCTGCGATGGGATCGCCGAACAGGTCGTACACGTGATGAATTTCATACGACGCGTTGACCTCGAGTACACCCGACAGGTCGACCCCCACAGAAGATTGTTCATCCCAATTATAAACGGTGATACTTGCTCGGCCCGCTTCGTATTTGTTGGGTCTAATAAAAACCTTAGTACCTGAGGGGTTGTTGTTTACACTAATGCCGGTAGATGGAAGAACGCCAGAATTTGAAACGGTGGCTTTATCTACAATATTGCCGTTTGATGTAACATTCTTCCATTCAGTCGCAAATCTTAGTTGGCCACTATGAAAATAGTTGTCGGTAAACGTCAGATCGCGGTCGTCAGGAGCAGCCCAGCCGATCAGGACTTCCTCGTCCGAGTCCTGCTGGAAGGTGTAGTTGTCGACAACGCTGATATTGCTTCCCGAACTTCCACCTCCTACGAGAATGTCGCGGGAACCGTTATTGAAAGACGTGTTTCCATCGAATCGAAAGTTTTCCCAAGGATAGCTGTTCGACGAACCGAAAGCGTGAAGGCCGTGGCTAAAGTTGTGGAAGATGACGTTATCGGCGACAGTTCTAGTGTCTCCTTTATTCCAAGCGTAAATGGCGTGGCCTACACCGCGTTTGGGACCCTGATAGCCGTTGTTGTAAATGATTGAACCGTAGAGCTCCCCTCCTTCCCCCTTTGTGAAACCGACGCCAACGATCAAATCGTGGATGACGAGATTGATATATTTGTTGTGGTCGCCGTGATTGTAGAGGCCTCCTCTCTCCAGGTGCTCAGTGTAGTCAGGAGCGTTGATGTCAGGGTTGGTCGTTACGCGCGAATCGGGTCGACTGTTAAGGACTTCAAGGTCGCGCCAAATAGTATGATCTCCGTAGATGCGAATATACGGGTCGCTGCTTCCTTTATAAGTATCGAGAATAACGTGCTCGCCTGGGTAGGAGCGAATCGTGATTGGATTGTCAGCAGTGCCCGAAAAAGAGGTCTGGAAGGCACCCCGATACGTCCCTTCGCGGAGCCAAAGGGTATCGCCAGGCCGCAGCGCCGACTGCAAGGCGGTCGCCAGGTCCCAGGGATTGTCCAAGCTACCGTCGCCATTGGCCGAACCGCTAGCGGAAACGAAGATACCCTGGACGTCTACGTCGCTGTTGGACGCGCGAACCACTACGGTCACCTCGTCGGTGGAGGTGGTCTCTCCGTCGTTGGCGGCCAGCTGCAAGACAAATGTGCCCGCTTGCGTGAATTGAATCTGAGCATCAATCACCGACGGGTCTGTGAATTGAACCGCGCCCTGCGGTCCGTCAACGACGCTCCACGTAGTTTCGACGCCGCCCGTCCCGCCTGGCAGTCCGTCGTCGGTCACGGCGGCGTCCAGCACGAGCGTCCCGTCCAGCGACGCCGTCCGATCCGAGCCGGCGTTCACCTGCGGCGCCTGATTCGGCGCAAACGAGAGGTCGTGGGTGATCAGAATCCGATCCAAACCTGCCCCGGTTTCTCTTCCGGCAAAGGTAATCGTATGTCCTCCCGCGGCAAGGTCGAATACCCCCGCTTCTTGACCGTCCAAACGCAACCATTGCCAATTTTCAGACCAGCCATCGGCCGGGTAGAAGACGTGTTCCGCCCCGTTGTCAATCGAGAAGAAGAACGAATCGCTGTTGGCGTCGGGCAACATGACCCGCGCCCAGATCGCGTGAGTTCCGGCGCTGGCCACGTCGAAAGCAAACACAGCCTGTCCGCTGTTGGCCTGCGACGTCGCAATAAACGCCTCTCCACCGGCATCGGCATCGGCGTATTGGGCGATAGATCCGCTGAGCGTAGCCAACTCGGCTTCCAGGTACTGCATCGAGGGCGCAGGATCGTCGGCTATTACGGTGATCGTCAGTTCGTCGCTGCCGACCAAGCTGCCGTCGTCCGCGGTCAGACGCAGGACATACTCGCCCGGCTGGGAAAAAAGCACTTGCGTGTTCGCGCTCGCAGCGTCTGCGAACTCCCAGCCTGTGGGGCCGCTTACCACGGACCAAGCCATGACGAGCAACTCGGACGCATCAGAGGAATCTTCGTCCGTGACCACTCCGCTCAATTGGACCGGTTGTCCAACACTGGTCGTTTGATTTGGTCCGATATTGACGACCGGCGCCAGATTGACCGGCTCACCAGGAGAGGAATCCGGGATCAGGTCCAGATCGTTGGTAACGAAGATCTTGTCCAGTTGAGCGCCAACCTCTCGTCCGCCAATTGTGATCGCGTGCGATCCCATCTCCAACGAGAAGAGGGCCTGGTCGCCGCCGAGCCGCAACCATTGCCAACTATCCGACCAGCCGTCCGACGGATAAAAGACGTGTTCATTACCACCATTGACCGAGAAGAAAAAAGAGTCCTGCTCTATGTCGGGCAACGTAACACGGATCCACACCGCGTAGTCGCCGTCGACAGCGACGTCAAACTCAAACGTGGCCTCGCCCTGATTCTTGGCAGAAGTCGCCACGTACTCCCCAGCAGATGCTTCGGATTCCGGTTGAACGACCATCGGACCAGACAACTGCGCGTCTTCCGCCTCAATTACGATGGCAGCCGGTGGAGGAGGGGGTACATCGGTAACCATGATTGTCACCTCATCGACATCCCTGTGCTCGCCATCGTGCGCTTCAAGCTGCAGGACGTACTTGCCAGGATTTGTGAAATAAACTTCCGTATCCTTGCTACCGGGCTCAGTAAAGCCGATCAGTCCCGGCCCCGCGACAGCATTCCAAGTGAAAACGATGTCGTCCAAAGGACCGTCGTCGTCCGCTGTACCAGTGACATAAACCGGATCGCCAAGCACTACGGTTTGATCAATACCCGCATTAGCGACAGGTGCAACATTGGCATCGGTAATCGTGACTTGGATCGTGTCGGTCGAAGTGAACTCGCCGTCATTCGCCTCCAGCCGAAGCTCGTAGTAACCCGCGGTAGCAAACGTTACTTGAGTGTCAACCGACGAGGAGTCGTCGAATTCGACGTCCGCCGCTGCACCTCCTCGCACCAAGCGCCACGCTGTCGTGAGCTTCCCGGATGTTGGCAACGTCGAGTCGGAGACCGTGCCATCCAACACAACAGTGTCGCCCACCGAAGCGACGAGATCAATTCCCGCTTCTACCACGGGAGCCGCGTTGACAGAAAACAAAGTCCGCTGCTCAAGCGATTCGAAACCAGAGAGGGCGCGTGGACCTCGTGTCTTGCGACGCCTGTTTCGCTTTCGAGATCGGGAATCAAAGGGAGAAAACGACGGAAAGAGGCGCTCACGGCGCCTGGGAGCATCCTTGCTCATCGGGTCAATCCTGCTCAAGTTCGGGGGGGCCGATCCGTCCACGAATCGGCGGCGGGGCGGGAACGGTAGCAAAGCAAAGCCAGAACGAGCAAGGGCAATTGAGCGCGCCAACATCAGATCACCATCAGAGGAGGCCGAATGCAGTGCAAGCTATCCGCATCTGGCAGGACCGTTCGCATTCGGTTGGTGTCCAATACAAACTTAGCTCAATAAAAAGAGCGGCAGGACGCCCCGCTCACTCACAATCTGAGGAATCGACGCAAGCGTTATCACCGGCAGCTATAAGTGTATGTTTGTACACTCATGTGCCGCTACTTTCCACTTCTTTTTTCGGCCACTTGAATTGTTGAGGATTTGACCATGTCCAATTCAGCATTAACGACATCCCAATCGGCAGAAATCACGCCACCCGAAACATGGCAATCGCCAGTATCACAAGCTACCGAATCCCCGCACGATCTTTTGCAACTGGATGATGTCGCGAGAGGCCTCAAGTTTGTCCGGAGACACTGCTGGCGTCTGGCGATAGGTGTCGTGCTCGGTCTTTTCGCTGGTGCGTACTACTTCGTAACAGTTGCCCCGACTTATGAGGCAGAGGTTCAACTACTGATTGAAAAGCGACTTGCCCTGGGTCTCGATGGAATTAGCGCCGGGCTGGCCTACCATCGTGAGGACGCCGGGGCGCACATCGCCATTCTGGAAAGCCCGTGGCTCATCAGCCAGGTGATCGAATCACGCGAACTTGGCGATCTGAGTTTGCTTGCCAATAGCCGCAATCCCATCAAGTCAGTGAAGAGCGGCTTGACGATTATTTCCGAGAATAGCGACGACTCGGGCGGTGAGAGCGTTGTACTGAATCTGACCTACCAAGGATTGGTGGCGGAGGAATGCTGTACTGTGCTGAACGCGATCGTCGAATCGTACAAATCATACCTGGACGAATCGACCAGAAATGAAAACGAGGACGCTCTGGAACTGATCACAGAAAAAGCGGAGGAGGTCCAAGGTAACTTGAACGAACTGGAATCGGACTACGGCGAGTTCATCAAGGCGTCACCTCAAGTGGTCAGTCTGGAACGGGACACTCGGTACTACGAGAGCCGACTCGCCGATTTGGAAGCAGAAGATGCGTCGCTCAATGACAGACGCGCCGACCTCGAACGACGTTTGGCCGCGCTCAAAGCGGCGATTGAGGGAGACGGTGATCGAAGATTTACGGTAACGCTTGTGCCAGACGCTTACAAGCAATATGCGTTTGAGATTGTCGAGGGCCGATACAAAACATTCGAAGAAACCTTGTTGCCTTTATTAATGGAGGAACGGAAGTTGCTGAAAACTTTGGGACCTGGTCACAGTAAAGTGCGTGACATTCGTGACCAGATTGCCTTAACCCGCGAGATGCTCGCGCCGACCTCCGTCAACCGCCGGCAGCTACTCACACAGGCCGATGTAGACTACAGCGTGCACTGGACCGACCCCGTCAAGACTTACACCGAACACCTCAAGCAAGAATATGACAACGTGGTAACGACGCAGAAAACTGTTGCCGAGCGGCTTGAACGGGCTCAGCAGCTGCTGCGAGACTACGCCAACTACGAATACAAAGAGCGTCGCTTCAACCGCGAGATCGCTCGATCTCAACTGCTTTATGAGGTGCTGACGAAGCAATTGCACGGGATCGATCTGGGCAAAGATACCGGTGGCTACAGCACAGCGATTCTCGCGCCCGCTCGTCTCGCTCGTCAAATCGCCCCGAACCTATTCAAGGTGATCGTAGTATCTGCTTTCCTCGGCTTGGTATTTGGTGGCGGGTGGGTCGGCATCTCAGAGGCGTCGAACAACTCATTTCGCAATGTTTCTGAGATTCACCAGCACTTGCATTCTCCGATCCTGGGACAAATTCCCCACTTTCCCTGCAACAGCAGAAAGAAAGGCCGTCAAGCTGCCAAATTGCACTCTTTGGACCCGCTTCTTTGTACCTATCATCAACCTCTCTCCGTGGAAGCAGAGGCCTTCCGCGGAGTTCGGGCGGCGCTCCTGTTCAACCACGGCAGGCAGCAACGCCAGGTGATTCAGATCGCCAGCCCTGTTGTGGGGGATGGCAAGTCCACCCTAGCCGCCAATCTCGCCATTTCGATAGCCCAATCGGGAAAGGAAGTCCTCCTTGTCGATGGTGATTTACGGCACCCAAGAGTTCATGATCTGTTTGGACAAACTGCGGACCCAGGTCTTGCTGCCGTGATTTGTGACGGGACCGAACTTCACGATGCGGTTCGGTCAACTCAGATTGGTGGCCTCTCGTTGCTTCCCGCCGGTTGTGTTGCAGTGAACCCGGCAGACATATTTGCGTCGTCCCGGATTGGAGAATTGATCCCTGTCTTAAGAGAGAGGTACGACTTCGTCCTCATCGATACCGCGCCGCTTCTGGCAGTTACCGAAGCGCAAGCGATTGCCGCCAGCGTAGACGGCGTGATCTTAGCCATCCGGCCCAGCAAGACAGAAATTTCCGGCGCGCAGCGGGCGTTGGACATCCTCCAGATGGTCGGGGCCAATCTCCTCGGAATCGTTGTCAATGGCACCAGTGGCTGTGAATACGATAACTACGGCGAACGCTACCACAGCAACTCTCGCCAGCAGGACCGGACATTGGTTAGCTTCGACGCGAAGACTCCGAGCACCACGGAGAAGACCGTGAGCGCTGCTGGAAACAGCCACGTTCAACAGAATTAGCGCAGCTTGGAAGCACCTCTATACGCCCGTTTCCGGACACATACCCGTTGCTAGCATTGCAAGGCGGCCGCAGTCACTGCCAGGAGCCGCTATCTGGTCGCGACACCATGCTCACCAGATAGCTGGGGGATTCGCACTTGCCCTTCTCCAGGAGGTTTGCTATATCGCGACCGCTCTTCCACAGCGGTTTAGCAATCTCCTATCTTCTACTCTTCTGCCAAACTAATCGATTGTAGTTTACCGACCGGGCCGCGGTTGTGCATAAAGCGATCTCGGCTTAAGGAGTGTCTTTACGTGGCCAACCTTCTGATTAGGCAGCGTCTGTGTGCCAATAGTGGTGTCTCGCGGCAGTTGTCTGCCAGTATTTGCGTTAGCGCCGTTACCTCCAAGTGTGACGCTTGCGCTGTCGCCACTTCAAGGTTCGTATGGGCCGTTGTCCTGGCCAACTCTCTCTTGGCAGGTTGCGCAGCGTGGACGAATCCTGTCGCCGATGGCATACCGGCCCACGCGGTTCCTTGCGAGCTGCTTGCGCCTCCCAAGGAATTCAAAGAACCCCTTCGGCTCACCAGTTTGCGCCAGCCACGGCCAGCGGCATACCGTCTCGCCGCCGGCGACGTGATGGGCGTCTACGTCGAGGGCGTCCTGGGCGACGTCAACGTGGTGCCGCCCGTCAACGTGGTGGAGACAACCGGCCAAGCCCCTTCGCTCGGCTTTCCGGTTGCAGTTCGAGAAGACGGAACACTATCTCTGCCGCAGATCGAGCCGCTCTCAGTCGACGGCATGACGGTCAAGGAGGCGGAGCAAGCGATCATAGAGGCTTACACGACGGGAGATGAGCCGATTCTCAGACCGGGGCGGGAAAGAATCATTGTCAGTTTGGTTCGTCCACGTCAGGTCCGGGTTTTTGTGATGCGACAAGATTCTCCTGGAGGCTCGATCGATTTGCCCAGGCCTGGGATCATTCGCAGTAGCCGGGAGTTCCGAGGCGGGGCCGACAGGCTCACCCGCGCCAGCAGCTCTGGAACCGGCACTATTGTCGATCTGCCAGCGTACGAAAACGACGTTCTCAACGCACTGGCTCGTACGGGTGGTCTTCCTGGACTTGATGCCGCCAATGAGATCGTGATCCAACGTGGGCCTGCCTCGGTCACCAGTTGCCCAGTGTGGGAAGAAAATCCCGACCCCTTCTATTTCAACGGCGAGCAAGTGATTCTGCGGGACGAGGGCGACGTCGTTGTTCCCCGGCGACCGGTTGTACGTATCCCGCTCCGTCTTTGGCCTGACGAACCGCTGCCCTTCAAGCCCGAAGATGTGATCCTCCACACCGGCGACGTCGTGCTCATCGAAGCACGTGAAAAAGATCTCTATTACACCGGCGGCTTGTTGCCAAGTGGAGAATTCCCGTTGCCACGCGACCACGACCTGACTGTCATTGAAGCAATCACTCAGATCGGCGGACCGCTTGTGAATGGAGGCATTAACTCGAACAATCTGTCGGGTGCATTAGTTGCGCCCGGGATTGGTGCACCCTCGCCCCGGTTGCTGACCATCGTGCGCAAGACGCCCGACGGCGGGCAGGTGCCGATCTGCGTCGACATCAATCGCGCCTTGAAATACCCCCGAGAGAACCTTTTGGTACAGGCCGGCGACGTCTTGATTCTCCAGGAGTCCAGGCACCAGTCGGTCGCCCGTTACTTCAGCCAGTTCTTCAATTTCACGCTTACGGGAGCGTTCCTTTCTAGGGGATCGGCAGACGGCTCGGTTTCGCTTAACGGCCTGCCGCCGTAGTTAGGATGCTGTTGCCGCTGGTTGACGGGAAATGCGGGTGAGATGAAGGGTCGATTCGGCATTCTGTTTACTTGAGAGGGACGTGAGCCGACCTCGGCAGAAGCATATTGCCAAAGGCTAGATGCATCTTCAACATGACGCGGTGTCCCCCCTCACTGTTGTCTGCCCAAGACTTGTTTTCGAATCACCCCAGTGTTGCAGCACGGTTCAGGGCAAGGTGCCCAGCCGTCTGTCGAAATCTTACAACTACTACAAAGGGTCGTTTGAGGAAAGCTGCGTAAGCTATTTGATGGTTTACGCTAAAACCGGATTTCACCACGAACTGCTAGACCATCAAACGTGGCCGTATCGCTCACGTCATCCAGTTCTTGCGACCGGATGGCGGTGTTGAACTCGTCCATCTTGACGATGTTCGTCCAGGCGCTTATCAGATACCCGGCACTCACGCGCCACATCCCGCTAGGCGGCTCCCAGCCAATGCCTACCTCAAGGTCAAGCACCGGCACAATCCGAGCTGACTCCCAACTCGTTTGACTCTCGATGGGCGGATCTGCGGGTTCGGCGTCGTCGGAGGTCTGGAGGAAATCGGCTTGAAATTCTCCCGCCAAGAAACTTGCCGTGCCGCGATAGTAGAGGAAAAAGCTGCTGCACGGCCGCCGATACTCCTTGATCAGCCCCAGCCGCAAGCCGACCCCTTCGAATTCAATGTTGGACCAGCCATTGCGAAACCCTGCATCAAACTGCGAATAATTGGCGTGCAACTCCTGCTTGAGTTGCCCGAGACGAACCCCCAATAGCCACTCCACACAGCAGCAGCTATCTAATCGGCGGTAGTCGATGTCCAGTGTGCGGAGTTGCACGTTTAACTGGGCATTGGCAGTGTCCCAATCCTCGTTGTCCTTTTGACCAACCACCAGGGCCTGAAGCCTGGACGTCGGATCGCCTGAAGGAGGGGATTCGAAGCTGTCTGCGTCGTCGCTATCAAAATCGGTGTACGTCACTTCCAGACGTTCACAGGGGCTGAAGTAACCGCCAAACCCGGCGCGAAAACCAGAACTGCTAGTAGGGTCTACCTGTTGCATCGGCCCCACAATCAACGGCTCGCCAAAGTCTCCTGCGGGGGGAGGGGAAACGTTTAGTTCAACGGCGTAATCGACCTGGAAGCCACGCGGCCTCAGGTACAAGTACTCGCCAAAACCGTAGAACATACATTGCAGTGGCCGACCTTGTGGCCCCAAACAGCCCTGGCAAGGAGTGCAGCAATCCACAACCGGGTCGCCGCAACCGACCACACAGTCGCCGCACACCTCAGATTCACAACAATTCTGACACCACTGGTCGTTACCAGATTGGTAGAAGACGTCGGGGGTCGGCTCAAAGCTTGTCCGCGCGATTGGACGGTCAATCACTACCGGCGACTTGCGATTGCGGTTTCGCCTAGCGGGCTTAGAGTTCTCATGAGGAGTGGCTCGGTCCGGAGTAGCTTGACGCGTTGCAGCAAGGCCACGGTTGGTTAGCTGCCGAGCGCGAGCCTTTTCACGTTCAGGACCGGTAACGTTTCGGTTGCGACCGTCAGACCGAGAACCCAACTGGCCCTTGGAAGGAGCCTTTTGGCCAGCGGCGCTGGAGGCTCCTGATGCCGCTTTAACCGTCCCAGTTAACAGGATCCCAGATGTGAGCAAGCTTGCCAGCAATGCAAGCAGCATAGTTCGATAAACCATGGCGAACAGTCTCCTAGAAGCAGTGACTCCCTTTCGCTATGCTCACTATCGACCGTCACAGTCACATCGAATAGGAAAACTTGACATAATCAGAAAAACCACGGCATGCATTATATCCCCCACAAACTTCCTATACTGACATCCTCTGCCGCGGCCGTGGTGTGTAACAAGTCGCGTCACCAGCTGCGGTCAAGGCTCCTTGCCGAGTATTTCTTCTTATTGTTCTGCGTCGCGCAAGCTGTAGGCACCCATTCGCGTCGTCCGGCCTTGATAGCCGTCACGCATACTACGCTTCACCAGCAAGTCGCCCACTCAGGTCACCGGCACGGGCCAAAAGCCCCACCATCCCCCTTCCCGGGCCGCTCTCACTTAATCCGTGCGCGCCGCATGTTTGCCTTTTAAGCCGCTTGGGGCAGATGTTCTCGATGCCACCTCCTTAGCCGTTTCCAACAGATCTCCGCCAGCGTACGTGCCGTTGCGATGCGAGCCTTGTTCGCTCCTGCCCGTTTGCGAATCTGACGGTAAAAGTTTTTCAGACCTTCGTCACGATGTACGACGTGGATCGCCGCTTCAACCAGAACCCAGCGCAGCCAAGGCGATCCTTGCTTAGTGATCTTCCAGTAATAACAATGATCGTCCGCTCACCAATCGGGAACGATAACGTGTCACGTCGCGGAACTGCTGATAGGACTTTGGCGGCACGTATGACAACGGAATCTGGTTGATCCGCAGCAGGTTCGCCAATAGCTGACAGTCGAGATTGTCGGTCTTAGCCCGTCGCTGGATCATCAACC
>PVMS01079123.1_pt1 | contig 11832 bp, 13 predicted proteins | sample 1853461 | NCBI WGS metagenome assembly PVMS01 (sample SAMN08582032, study PRJNA380276) | Marine sediment metagenome, whole genome shotgun sequencing project. | isolation source: ocean sediment barecode stripped | collected 2017
CAAGATTTCTTGGATAATTATATTATTAGCGATAACAATAGTAGTAATCTAAGTATTACTTGGCATAATATGTATTTTTTATGGAAGGAATATCTGCAAATTCATAACTTTCCCAATATTATTTTTAAAGAAAATCTCAAATCTATTTTAAGAGAAAAGCTCCCCTTTAAAGAAGTAGATAACACCTTTATGAATGTCTCAAGTATTTATTTGAAATATGTTCAATTCTTTAGAAAATATTGGGATGCTACCATTTATGATGCATCTGATAATGTTTTTGAAATGAGTGAGTTATGTTCTATGTATAAAGATTGGCTAAAAGACAAGCAACCTACTGTTAAATGTTTACCAGAACATAAAATGATCGCCTTAATTCAATATTTTTATCCCCAATGTATCATTACAGAAGGAAAATATATTAATAATATTTCTTCTACATTATGGGATAAAAAAAACGATATCAATCAATCGTTGAGTGCCATGAAACAATGTTTTGCTGATTCGAGAAATCTTTATCAAATGTATGAATTTTATTGTAATTATGTAAAGAACAGATCCTACCCGTATACGGCAAGCAAGAAATATTTTGAAAATACAATAAAAAAATGTATTCCGGAGAAATACTTTTGTGGTGATACAATTATGAAGGATTATTGGGTATCAGTTTAGTAGAATTTAACGGCGACGGCGGCGGCGGCGGTGTCCTCCACGAGAGAATCTTCCCGTGCGCGTGTTTCTTTTTTCGCTAATGGTCACACGGCGCGTGCCGGGTGCTGAGCGAGCGCGGCGGCGTCGGCGTTTAGCCGTTCCCCGTTTGCTGCCAACGCGGACAGCGCCGAATTTCCCTCTTTGTGTTCCCCAGCCATGTATAAGAAGACGTTTTTCTCTCTTCGCCGTGTTATGCTTTTTCTTCGATACAATACGCCCGTGCTTGTTCATCATCAATTGATGCTTTCTCAAGCGCCCCTGTGTTTCGAGGGCTGTCCCGTGCCAGACCTGTGCCCGCGTTCCGCGCAATAATTTGAATGTTTTGCCTCCCACATGATAAAGACCATCTGATTGTCGCTGGTGACGTTTACCCATTATATAAATCATGGAGAAAAAAATATCCTAAATAATAATATAAAAATTGAAGTCATTTAAAAATGTAAACTATAATATACAATCATGGCTTCCTTGTCCGATACCTATCAAAAAAAAACAGATATCGAACATATTCTAGACGCACCTGATACATATGTAGGAGCAATTGAGGCGGATGAATGCTGCAATTGGTCTTTTAAGGGCAATGCTGATATATTGACGCAGCATATATATACATGGGTCCCGGGGCTATATAAATGTTTTGATGAAGGTATTGTGAATGCAAAGGATCACCATACCCGCATGGAACAAAAAATAGCCCGCGGTGAAAAAAAATGCATACCTGTTAAAAATATCGAGATCAGTATTGATCAGAAAACTGGCGTGATTACGATGTTTAATGACGGAAATGGCATTGATGTTGCTAAACATCCAGAATACAAGATTTGGATACCAGAGCTTATTTTTGGACATCTGAGAACATCCACAAACTACAATAAAGAAGAGAAGAAAATTGTAGGCGGGAAGAATGGATTTGGATTCAAATTGGTGCTCATCTATGCTAAATGGGGGGAGATCGAAACGGTGGATCATATTCGTAAGTTGCGCTATAAGCAAAAGTTTACTAATAATTTGTCCACCATTGGGAAGCCTAAGGTTACAAAAACGAAAAAAATAACACCATTTACAAAAATTTCCTTTTTGCCAGATTATCAACGCTTTGGGCTCCCCTCTCTTACAGAAGATATGTTTCAACTGTTTCGAAAAAGAACATATGATATTGCTGCTGTGACCCATAGGTCAGTGAAAGTAAAATTTAATGGGCAAACACTGCCTATTAGATCATTTGAAAATTACATTGATTTGTATATTGGGACAAAATCAGAAACCAAACGTTTATATGAAAAAGATGGTGAGAGGTGGGAATATGCTGTATGCCTCTCACCGCTTGATGAATTTACCCAAGTCTCTTTTGTTAATGGTATTTGCACAGGGAAGGGGGGCAAACATGTTGACTATATCCTTAATCAGATTGTTAAGAAACTTGTCGCATACATCGAAAAAAAGAAGAAAATTAGAGTTAAACCTGTAACTATCAAGGAACAGCTTATGCTCTTTGTAAATTGTGTCATTGAAAATCCAACATTTGATAGTCAAACGAAGGATTATATGAATTTGCCAATCAAAAAGTTTGGGTCGGCATGCACAGTTTCAGAAAAATTTATTGAGAAAATCGCAAAAATGGGTGTTATGAATGCGGCTATTAGCCTAACAGAGATAAAATCCAACAAAGATGCAAAGAAAACAGATGGGCGGAAAACGCGGTCTATTCGAGGACTCCCTAAGCTTATTGATGCCAATAAGGCTGGGACAACTAAGTCAAAGGACTGCATGCTAATTCTTTGTGAGGGAGATTCAGCCAAGGCGGGCATTGTATCAGGATTGACGGCAAAGGACAGAGATACCATCGGAGTGTATCCCCTCAAAGGTAAAGTTTTGAATACAAAAGATGCGCCACAAAATAAAATAAATCAGAACAATGAAATAACTGCTATTAAAAAAATATTGGGGCTGGAAGCCAATAAAGAGTATAAGTCGCGAGATGCTGTCACAAAATCCCTTCGGTATGGGCAAGTATTGTTTATGACCGATCAGGATTTGGATGGGAGTCATATTAAGGGGCTGTGCATTAATCTGTTTCATTCCTTGTGGCACGATCTTTTTAGAATGCCGCATTTCCTTGGATTCATGAATACACCTATTCTCAAGGCTAAAAAAGGGAAACGAGAAATATGCTTTTACAATGAAAATCAATATGATAAGTGGCGAAAAGCTAATAATATGTCTGGATGGAGTATCAAATATTATAAGGGTTTGGGGACATCAACGGCAAAAGAATTCAGAGAATATTTTGCTAAGAAGAAAATAATTCACTTTGAATATAATGACGTTTCTTGCGATCAGTCCTTAGATATGGCGTTTAATAAGAAAAGGGCTGATGACAGAAAAGACTGGTTGGGAAATTATAATAAGGAAAGCGTTCTTGATACGGATAATAAACTTGTCCCTTTTAGTGATTTTATCAATCGTGAATTAATACATTTCTCGAAATATGATTGCGAACGATCCATACCGAATGGTATTGATGGGTTGAAAATTAGTCAACGCAAGACTTTATTCTCGGTATTCAAAAGAAAACTAAAGAAAGAGGTAAAGGTTGCCCAATTATCTGGATATATTTCAGAGCATTCTTGTTATCATCACGGCGAAACAAGTCTACAAAAGACTATTGTGGGAATGGCGCAAGATTTTACTGGATCTAATAATATTAATCTTCTTCTTCCTAACGGACAATTTGGAACGCGAATGGCTGGAGGTAAGGATTCGGCTTCAGAAAGATATATCTTTACACAGCAGAACCCGTTAACTAAATACATATATCCTGACGATGACTTGCCGGTTCTTAATTATTTGCAAGATGATGGAACACCAGTAGAACCAGAATTTTATGTACCCATTATCCCAATGATCCTTGTCAATGGAGCAAAGGGGATTGGTACAGGATTTAGTACCGATATTTTACCACATAATTTTAAGCATATAGTTGCCTATATTAAAGCGAGGATATCTAACAAATCATCGCTCCCGTCCATAGAACCATATTATAGAGGGTTTAAGGGTTCAATCTTGAAAATTTCACCGAAGAAATATATATACAAAGGCATATATAAGGTTCTTGATGGAAACCGAGTTCATATTACTGAGCTGCCAATTGGCATTTGGACTGATGATTATAAACAATATCTGGAGAATATGATCGATAAGAAGAATTCCTTTCTTAAGGATTTCGACGATATGAGCACAGATAAAGAAGTGAATATTACTCTTAAACTTACCAAGGGATCCTTGCTGTCATTGTTATCCAAAAATTTGGATCATGGCTGCAATGATTTTGAAAAAAAGTTTAAGTTGTTTGTTACACGCACAACAACAAATATGCATCTGTTTGATTCTCATCAACGAATGAAGCACTATGATACACCAGAGGAAATTATTGATGATTATATCCCTGTGAGATTGGAATATTATAAGAAACGAAAAGCATACAAAATTGCTCAACTGGAAAAAATTGTCAAAATTCTTCATAATAAAGCTCGCTTTATAGAGGAACAATGTAATGATACTATTGATCTGAGAAAAAAAAGTAAGAAAGTGGTAAAGGAAATGCTTATCGAACACAAATACGATACCGTTGATAATAAATATGATTATCTTACCTCAATGCCCATATCAAGTGTCATTGAAGAAAATATGCTAAAATTGCGAGCGGAACGAGATAAGAATTTGGAAATTCTTGAAAAAACTCGCAAAATGACAATTGTTCATTTGTGGAAAACTGAATTGAATATATTTCTCAAAAAAGCATCAAAGCTGAACTACTAATTAAATATAAGCTAAAAGGGTATAAACCTATTTTTTTATTATATAGTATTATGGCATCCCAAACTTGTTTCCACAACCAAACTACTGACATGAATCACCTCTGGTTTGAATCGCACAAAACCCTTATTATGAATCTCTGTATCGAATTTAATGCTGTTCAGCGGCTGGATGAGCTAACAAAGAAGTTTCTTGGACCACCTGTTAAGATGAAAAAACTCAAGGATCCTTCACGACCAAAACGTACGCGATCAGCATTCTTTTATTTTTGTGAAGCACATAGACCAAAGCTAATGAGTGATGTAAGAGCGAAGGGGGAAAAGGTTAATATTGGAAATATTTCAAAGAAGCTTGGGAGCATGTGGTCCGCTCTGTCCACTACAAAGCGGGATAAATATATTAGTATGAACCAAAAAGATAAGCTTCGTTATCAGGATGAGATGGAGGCATATAAAAATTGATTTGATTTAATCACATTCGTGAGGTGATATAGAAAATGACATCACGAATGACCAAGACGCGCCCCTCGCGAAACAACACCTCGCGGAAGAAGGCAAAGCGTGCGATGTATAGTGAAACACTTACTATGCCTGTGCCTCTATTTAAGTCTTTCGTTGGACCTAAGGATACTCTTTCTCGACTCTTGGCTGGCTACAAGGCGCAGCTTGAGTTCTCACTCTCCGCGGAACAGGAGATCGTGCTTACCGTTACCACAAAGCATCGCAATCATCTTGATGTTGTTATGGGACGACTGGTCGATCGTTATAATAAGTTGGTGACTATAGCAAATAACCTTATTACTGCCCGTACAACAATTGATGGTCAGGATGAATAACGTTCTTTAGCCGAACTTTTTTAATTGTGAAATAATTCTCTCCATCTCTCACGCCAATATGAATCAGGATTCTTTCTCTCAATCCACATTCGTACAAGACTTTGTATGATTGTTGTAGCCCATATAACTTTAGCAGGAGGATTTGCGCCAAAAATTCGATAAGGGAGATCTGGATGCATTGCTATATAATCATCCCAATTTACAGCTGACATATTCTCGTTGCAATCTCTACATATGGGAAGAAGATTATCTATGGTCGCTTTACCTCCATTAGCGTGTGATATAATATGCCCCGCTTGAAAGGTACTGCACCTTGTGAAGGGCGTTATTTGCATAGAATGGCAACAAAAACATTTGCTACGTGTTTTTTGTCCTACATACTTTTCCCATACCTTTATGCGGAGCCCCGCGTCGATTCCAATCCTTCTCGGCTTTTTGTATTTTTTCTTTTCCTTTGGAATTGTTTCTTTTTTACATTTTCTCTTGTGATCTTCTAATGCTTTCTTTCTTTTATATGATTTTTGACAGTAAGGGCATTTTCCCACGACGGGACATTTTCTCGTTTGTTTACATCCTTCTTCGTGGCTTTTAAGGTTATCTTGCAGAACTTGTGTATTACATTTAGAACAATATACCAGTTCGTCTTCCATCTTTGAATTACTTATCATAATAAGTAGTATAAGATCAATTTTTTAATTGCTAATGTATATGGATTTTAGCAAAACTATATACATTAAGGAAGATAGATATATGGATGGACGCGCTATCGTTATTTTCGACTGCGACACCCCTTTTGTTTTGTCGAAAAAAAATCAATCACATATCACCATGCATATTCTTAAAACAATCCAAAACTGTATTGATTTATCTATAAAAAATAGTAATAATGCTGAATTTTGTGTATTGGTTAACTTGACCAATATAAAAAAATGTAAGCTCAGTGTTAAATTTATTATTGGTATATCCTCCCTCCTTAAAAATGCTTTTCCTGATAAATTATACAAATGCTTTTTGCAAAATTGTTCTGTGGTATTTCGCGGTATCTATACCTTGGTCAAGACTGTTATCGATAAGGAGACAAGAAATAAGATTTCCATAGTACAAAATGGAAAGCATATTTTATATGAGAATACGTTAAAAGATGATCTCTAGAACCATGGTTTTAATTCAAGAGTATTTTGTCCTGCGGTGGAAACATAGGTTGGTGATGCCATGGGGACAGCTAAATTGCTAACATCGCTTTTGTATTTTATGTAGGATTCTGCTTCACCACACACTTGGGGCACAGCATAGTTGAGAACTAATTGATTTAGCGCTTGTAGTTGCCCATTAATATTTGTTGGCTGATTTAATGCACTTTGTAAAAAGGTGCTTCGCATTATTATTTTTAGGGTATCTTCGTTTTGTTGCCCAATAGTATATCGTCCTTTAGATAATTGATAAACACCTTCTCTTAAACCATTCTGTAATGTCTGGATATTTTTCTTATCGAAAAAAGCTTTTGAAAGGGCGTTTTCCGTCCAATTACCCTGCAAGGCATCGTTATAGGATGTATTATTTCTAACAGGAATTTTATCATATAGAAGGAAGGGATCTGGTGCATTAGCACCCATTATATGTACTCTGCCATTCATTTATAATATTTTACAAGAAAAAAAAAAAATCTTTATTTTAATATATATGGTCAAAAGTTTCTATAATATTATATTTACAATAACCGTTGTAATTGCTATACTTGCTTTAGTGATAATGGGAATAGGTATGATCTTGGGAAGAGAGACAGATATCTGGCCACCTGACCTGTCAGAATGCCCAGATTATTGGGTAGTCAATTCAGATGGTAGTTGCAGCCCGCGCGCCGGCGTTGGCAACGCCGGGAGCGGGAGTGATGTGACGGTTGGTGGCACACAATATACGTGTGGGAAATTTGATCCCGCTCATTGCGGCACGGTCGGCGGACCATCATGCACATACAAAAATTTAATGGCGTCAGCAACTTCGCGCGCCCCCGGGCAGCTTGCGGCTGGCTCGCCACGCTGCGTACGAAAAGATTGGGCTTCAGCCTGCGGGGTATATTGGGATGGTATATCTGATATAAGCCCAATGTATTGTGGCAACAGCGGCGTAATTTCCGTCACGCCCAGCCCAACTGGACCCGGAGGAAAATGTGATTGCTCAAAATGTGGAGGATTGTTAGGCACAAACTAACATTAGTAATATATCATATTATCATATGGATAATGATATATTAACCCTAATATCCTTACAGTATTATGATATTGTAGGAATCATATTTTCCTTTATACCAATGTCTATCAAACGACAATGGAACAGAAAATATCATACTCAATGTCCTACAGAAACTCCAATTCGTCTTTATTCCTTTACACGGGCACTTATAAGAAATGATCATTACTTTACATTTAATTCTTATCTAAAGAAAAAATATTCCCAATGGAACAAAAGGAAATTATATATCTATAAAAATATGAAATTTTATAATTATATCGAGTTTATCCGATATTTTTGTCGTATTCATAATAGTAGTAAATGTCAAGAAAAACTACTTGATTTTGAAGAAAAGTTAAAGCGAAATTCCAAAAAAAAGTATAAAAAAATAAAAATAAGAAATATAGGATGGAGCAATTAAATATAAACCACATACTGGAGCGAGATGCAGCAGAAACAAAACTTATAGAATGTTTGGAATATTTTGAAAATAATAAGAATGCTCTTCTCACAAAACGAGGCGTTTATGTTTACGGATCACCAGGATCCGGAAAAACTCATTTTGTACGAAATACCTTAAAGAAATTAGATTATGATATTATTTCTTATGATGCCGGAGATATTCGCAACAAATCAATTATTGAGATGATTACAAAACATAATATGTCTGATAAAAATATCCTTAGCCTTTTCTATAAAAAAATAAAGAAGATTGCTATTATTATGGATGAAATTGACGGCATGAATAGCGGGGATAAAGGCGGGATTAATGCACTTATAAAACTAATACGTCCAAAAAAAACAAAGAAACAAAAAAAAGAAAATACTACAATGATACCTATCATTTGTATAGGTAATTACCATATTGATAAAAAAATAAAAGAGTTAATGAAAGTGTGCCATATCATTGAACTTAAAATACCAACGCCACCACAAATGACAAATATCTTACAGCTGCTTATGCCCAAATTAGATCAATATTTATGGAAGGATCTCGTATCTTTTTTTCAAGGGGATTTGCGAAAATTACAATCGACATACCATATCTATAAAAAACAACAGGATATTCTTAAAAATAAAATTATACAAAATATGTTTCATCCTATGGTCCTAAATGAAGATACCAAACAAATTACTCACAAGCTATTAAATAACTTCTTTTCCATAGATCAACACTCCATGGTTATGAATGAAACAGACAGAACAAGTGTGGCTCTTCTTTTTCACGAAAATATTATAGATGTTTTAAAATACTTTCCCAAAGAAATCGGGATTAATTTTTATATTAAAATCTTAAAGAATATTTGCTTTTCAGATTATATTGATCGTATCACTTTTCAAAAACAAATTTGGGTTTTTAATGAAATGAGTTCTCTTATAAAAACCTTCTATAATCATAAGCTTTTTCATAATAAAAATAAAAAATATAAGGTAAAATTCAATCCACCTGAAGTCCGGTTTACAAAAATTTTAACAAAATATTCAACAGAATATAATAATATGCTTTTTATTCATAAACTTTGCAGTCAACTTGGAATGGATAAAAAAGATTTGTTTGCCTTCTTTATAAATCTTAGAAAACAACACAAATACAAATTAGAAGACATATATGAGTTATTTAATGATGATTGCCACGAAATAACCAAGCTTGATATTAATCGACTATTTCGATATATCGACCATTTTACAGGAAAGGCTGTTAAGTAAGACAATTCTTATTATAATTTGTTACTACTGAAATATTTCTTGTATTTACCCACATTTTTGGAATAGGTCTGTCTTTTTTATTAAAATAATCATTTGTTATTGTTGACTTCTCCTGACCACCTATTTTTCCATATTGATAGACTAATGGATTTTTTAACGCATAAGCATTTAAATAAGGCTGCATTTGTGCAATAGAAACATCATGCGGTCTATTTTTAAATAAATCTTCCAATATACATTTTTGCATAGCTAATAATCCGCGCGTAGAACAAATTATAATACCATGCGTAGTGAGCATATTGTAAACTCTAATAATATCCTTATTTACATTTTTAAAACATACACTAAATAAATGACCCTCTGATCCAAATGTCATTCCCCATACACTTGATCCTATGTATAAAATATCTGCATCATCTGGTATTTCGATCGTTGATGGAAATTCGCGATATTTTTTAACATCATCCTCAAATATAGCAAAAGGTTCGAAAGGCGCATCTTTTTCTTGGTTTATACAGGCAAGATCTAAGATCCTACTAAAACCAGTAGCACCGGAAATATTCTTTCCACCTTTACCATCTGCATTCACTTGTGCTAATTTTAAATTTTGAAATTCATTCATTATATGTTTTTGACGAGTATCATTATCATAAGTCATAAAATAATAAATCATATCCGTTAAATTTATTATCATATTTATACAATAGATCCTAATGGCGGCGGCATTACGCGAGACGCATTATATTTTGTATTCATACGTAATATCATTACATCATGCACATTTAATAAAGATATAAGGGTAGCCAAATTAAACAAACTCATACCCGCATCTGTGACAACAAACAGTTCGAAGGTATACTTTGAATAAGATCCCAAAAGCCAATATAACCAGAGAAAATGATACGATAAAAAAATTCTTACCGCAAAATCCGCCCTCATCAAATACCAGTATAAACACCTTCGCTTAATTTTTAAAAATGTCATCATTACGAAAAGTCCGTAGCAAGCGACGCTTGAGAGAAAATTGTTGAGAGAGAAAAAATAACATACACCATTAATTTGATCATCTTGAATCACCTCCAAAAAATCTGTTCTATTATAAGGTAAATCAAAATTCAAAAGGGTAAGAGTCGGATAATGCAATGTCTTGGCAACATTTCTCATAAATAAGGTTGAAATTAAAATAAACATTAAGGTAAACATATATTTCCCCAAATCATTAAACACACTATGAATATTGAACTTGTATGATTCCATGGGGTGTTGAAATCGCAGGAGATATTGGAAATTACATTCGTAACAGCGAGAGAATGCCCTCGGCGTGGATGTTCGCCATCTCTCCAAACACGTATGATGAACATATTTACTTGTGCCGGCGCACCGACAAGGAGATATGAGTTCGTTTAAAGAAGCATCTTCAAGACAGATTCTACACTGTGCCATTAATAAATACATATATATTCTTTTTGATATGGGCGATCACTCTCTCAGGAAACGAAACATAAGAAAAATTACCCCCCCGAGCACGAGAGAAACAGCCACATACTTATCAAAGTTAATAATATTTTGTTTAATAACAGGATCTAATTCCGCATAACGCTTCTTGTAGGGATTCGGTTTAATCGGTAGATAAATATAACGACCAAAGGGAAAGATGGTAGGTTGCATCCGGAAGCGACAATTCATAAAAAAGTCATACCACGCTAAAAGAAAATAAGGGAGATATAACAAGAATGCCATCGCAATCTTGTTTCGCTTGGGAATATAATAAAATACAAGAGAGAGGAGAGAACACAATGTTGCAGTCATCCCAAAATGATTGAAGGAACAATGATACGCATAATTGTACCAATTCATCCCGATATAATTGATAATCGCAAAAATACTATACATTTTCTTTGGACTTGTGGGTTTAAACACGAGCCAGTACGAGAGAGCTATGTAGAAGGTGAAAATAATACATTTAATGTTGATGTAATCTTGAGGCCATTTTGGCTTTTTATCTACCATTACTATTAACGAGGAAAATTTATAGTAAAGGTGGTATATTTTCTCTCGACTCTAACACTGTGAAATTGTGTTCAACCATCGGCAAACACTGCCGGTAGAGGGAATCTATTTCAGTAGCGTCGAGAGAACACAGGCGCTCCACCTCATTAATTAATCGAACATATCTCTCCATATAAGAATATTTGGGATTGTCATATTCTTCATTTATATGCGGCGCAAACGTTTGAAACCCCATTTTTCTCAGGTGCGCCAGTATACCCCCCTGTGACCCCCACAGGAGAAAGGGGATCCCCGCTATAATAGGTCTATAGGTCTTCTCCGATATTTGTTGACACCCGTGCCTAATTATATTCGTTTCAAACATTAACAAGATATATGCGTCAGCAACCGATTCCTGTAATCCTCTCGCGAGAGAAAGGGGGATCGCATTCTTGAAGGATAAAAATTTATGGGGGGATATAAAATGTTTTACATGAGATAACATCTTATCATCAATGGGGGCTGATCGCTTATTATTTAGAAATGAC